>WNFM01025774.1_pt2 | contig 11163 bp, 14 predicted proteins | sample 5400271 | NCBI WGS metagenome assembly WNFM01 (sample SAMN13153352, study PRJNA577476) | soil metagenome | isolation source: 60 cm saprolite on Douglas fir-dominated hillslope | place: USA:California | collected 2013-09-17 | reverse complement strand
CCTCACCGCTTCTTATTGTAGTAATGAACCTCGACGTGCTCCCACACGCTGTTGAGGTGATAGGGATCGCTGTTGGTGAACGCGTCAATGGCGGCGCGGTTCTCGGCTTCCAGGACGAACAGGCTGCCGACCGGCGTTTCGCCGTCTGACGCCACCAGGGTTCCGGCCGTCATCACGGAGACGCCCTGACGGCCCGCCTGGTCGAGGTGGATGCGATGGGCGCGGTAGTGCTTCGCGCGAGTCGCAAGCGCGTCGGGTCGGTCGACCGCGTGGATGACGAAGTGCACGACTTCCTCCTGATAGGGGTGGTAGCCCGCATTGAGCGCAGCGAAATGCGGGATTGGGGCTCGCCAGCGGCGCGGCCTTTCCCGGATTTTCGCCAAAGCGCGTCGAAGACGCGCGTAAACGCGCTTAAGGCTCAATCGGGGCTACGGCTCGCTTTTTTTGGACGGCACAGTTTAACCCTTTGCGGATCCCCACGCACTGGCTGACGCCGTCCCGAGTTGTGCTAAAGTGCCGCAAATATCCGGGCTTTCGAACCGGGTCACAGGGAGGTTTGGCTATGACGCAGCAACTGCTTTGCTCGCCGCTGGCGATGGGCCTCGCCGCGGCGGCATTGGTGGCGATGCCGGCGGCGGCGCAGCAGCACATAGGTGATCAGCCCGAGGCGTTGAACATGCGCCTCGTCGGCTACAACGATTTACAGGCCCGCAGCGCCTATCAGCCCGTCATCCAAAAGCAGGGCGATCGCTTCATCCTTTACGTCGGGCATCACGGCGGCAGCCGCGATATCCCGAAACCCATGAATCCGATAACCGGGGAGGCCGAGTTCAACGGCACCTCGATCGTGGACGTCACCGACCCGACCCAGCCGACATACTTGAAGCACATTCCGGCGGTGCCGGGCCTGGGCGAAGCCGGCGGCGCCCAGATGGTGCGCACCTGCGCCGGCAAGGACCTGCCCAAGGGCGACCCCAACAAGTTTTATCTGCTGCGCGTGTTGGGTGGGCAGGGGCATGAAATCTGGGACGTCACCGATCCGGCCAATCCGAGCTTGTTGACCCGCATCGTCATGGGCCTGCGCGACACCCATAAGAACTGGTGGGAGTGCGACACCGGCATCGCTTACTTGGTTTCCGGCGCCCCCGGCTGGCGCGTTAAGCGCATGGCCCAGATCTACGATCTCAGCGATCCGGCCAAGCCCGTCCACATCCGCGACTTCGGCTTGCCCGGCCAGGAGCCCGGCGCGACCGGCACCATCCCGGCCGACATGCACGGCCCGATCTCCACCGGCCCCAAGGGCAACCGCGTCTATTTCGGCTACGGCACCGACAAGGGCGGCGTGATGCAGATCGTCGATCGCGACAAGCTTCTCAACGGTCCCAAAGAGCCGACGCCTGAGAACCTGCGCTATCCGGAGATCAGCAAGCTCGAACTCGCCGGCTGGAACGGTGCCCACACGACCTTCCCGATGCTGCAGATGAAGATCGACGAGTTTGCCAAGGACAAGGACGGGCAGACCCGCGACATCGTCATGATCGTCAATGAGCAGATCCGCAACGAGTGCCAGGAAGCCCGCCAGATGGTGTGGTTCGCCGACGTTACCTTGGAAAAAACCCCGACCATGATTTCCACCTTCGTGGTGCCGGAGGGAAGCGGCCATTTCTGCGACCGCGGCGGCCGGTTCGGCGCCCATTCGTCGAACGAGAGCATGGCGGGTGTCTATTACAAGAAGGTCGCCCTGGTGACCTACTTCAACGCCGGCGTCCGCGCCATCGACGTGCGCAACCCGTACCAGCCCAAGGAAATCGGCTACTACGTTCCGGCCATCACGGAAAATACCGACAAGCGCTGCATCCAGGTCGACGGCAAGGAACGCTGCAAGGTGGCGATCCAATCCAACAATGTAGAGACCGACGAGCGCGGTTACATCTACGTGGTCGACCGCGCCAACACCGGCCTGCATATCCTGGAACTGACCGGCGACGCCAGGAAGGCGGCGGGATTGCCGTAACGGCTGCTTGTCCTCGCTCAGTAGTCGCCTTATGGCACGGGCTCTTCTCCCTCTCCCCGCTTGCGGGGAGAGGGTCGGGGTGAGGGGGCCTTTCCACAAGCTCGGACTCGCTGAGAGAAGGACGCGCTCATTCCGACCTCTCCCCGCAAGCGGGGCGAGGTGTGGCCACCTGCGATGGCTTCGCACCTCTGCAGCGGGAGGGGATTGCTGCGTCGCTTATGCGCCGTGCTTCACAGGGGTTGGCCGGACCCGCAATTCCGCACGTCGCTGTTGCAAGAACCGTCGCACCGCCGGATCGACCTCAAGCCCCATCGCGCGGTCGTAGGCTTCCTCGGCGGCTTCCACTTCGCCGGTCTGTCGCAACAGTCCGGCGCGTGCCGCCCAATAGGGCTGATAGTCGGCCAATCGCGGATCGTTTGCCAGCGCATCGAGTGCCGCGAGGCCGGCGGCAGCCCCGTGCGTTTCCGCAATCGCGGTCGCCCGGTTGATGGCCACGACCGGCGAGTCGGTGATGGCGAGCAGCGCGTCATACATGCGCGCGATCGCGGCCCAATCGGTGCGCCCTGATGTCCGTCGTGCTGCGTGCGCCGACTGCACCGCAGCTTCGAGCTGATAGCGGCCGATCACGCCCGAACGACTTGCCCGCAATAGAAGCGCTTCGGCCTCCTCGATCAGCTCGATGTCCCACGCGGCGGGGTCCTGCTCGGCCAGCGGCACATAGTCGCCCCGGCCGTTGCGCCGCGCTCCGCGCCGCGCTTCCGCATGCAGCATCAGCGCCAACAGGCCAAGCGCTTCGGGTTCTTCGGGCAGGAGCGAAGCCACCAGCCGACCGAGCCAGATGCCCTCCTCGCCAAGGTTACGGCGGCGGGTCTCGGTGCCGGCCGGATCGGACCAGCCCTCCGCGAAGGCGGCGTAGATCGCCGCCAGCACGGCGTCGAGGCGCAAGGCGAGGTCGGCGCGCTCGGGCACTTGGAATGCAATGCCGGCCTCTCTGATCTTGTGCTTCGCCCGCACCAGACGCTGGCTCATGGTTGCGGGGGAAACCAGGAAGGCCGACGCGATGGTGGCGGCGTCGAATCCCAGAACCGTCTGCAGCATCAGTGGCGGCCTGATCGCCGGATCGATGGCCGGATGCGCGCACACGAACATCAGCGCGAGGCGATCGTCGGGGATATCGATGCCGTCGGTACCTTCCAACTGCCGCAGTTCGTCCGTAATCAGCTGCAGATGCCCGGCGGCTTCCGCGCTGCTGCGCCGGCGCCGCGCGGCGTCGATCGCTTTGCGCCGCGCCACCGCCATCAGCCAAGCCTCCGGCCGATCGGGTACGCCGTGCTTCGGCCAATCGAGAAGCGCGGCCGCGAAGGCGTCGGACAAAGCGTCCTCCGCCCCAGCGACATCTCGTGAACGCCCCGCTAAATAAGCGACGAGCTTGCCGTAGCTCCGACGCGCCGCCGCTTCGGCGGTCGCCCAGGCGTGCTCGTCATCGGCGCAGGACATGTTCCGATCTACATTTCCCAGATCGGGCGAACTTCCATCACGCCATGGCTCGCACCCGGACAGCGGGCCGCCCAGGACAGCGCGGTGTCGAGATCGGGCACGTCGATCAACAAATACCCGCCAAGTTGCTCCTTGGTCTCCGCATAGGGCCCGTCGAGGACCTGGGTCTTGCCATTTGTAACGCGCACCGTGGTCGCCGAAGTGGATAGCTGCAGCCGATTGCGGCCGAGCACGACGCCCGCCTTCGTCATCGCCTCGATATAGGCCCCATAGGCGGCCAGCATCTGGTCGCTGTCGGTTTTGCTGGCGGCCTTAATGGCGGCTTCGTTTCCGTAGATCATCAGCAGGTATTTCATGGGAATGCTCCTTGAATGGTTGCGGCGAGCGCTCGTGGCTTGCCGTCACGATGACGTTCGAACCGGCCGGAATTCGACAGGGCGGCGAGGAGAATTTTGTGGCGCCTGCACGGGTCAGCATTCAGTCATTCGTCCGCCGTGATGAGCCGCTCGATTTTGCGCGCCTGCGATTGCTGCGGGCACCACAAATCGTTCCACGAAAAGTCCTGCATCAGCTGGACCGCGACGGCCTTTGCGGCACAAAATAAGACTCCTGCCGGTGGAAATCGAATGTATGCCATCAAGGATTATGATATTTTGCTGGCCGGAATTATCTCTATTTGATATATTGCTCTCGTGAAGACGATCACCTGGACCTATGATGCCCGCCGGGAATTTCGCAAACTTCCGCCTGACGTGCGGGCCGACATCGAGGCCAAGATCGAGCGGTTTGCCAAAACTGGGGCGGGTAACGTCAAGCGTCTGACCGGACGGTCAGGCGCCCGTTTGCGGGTCGGCGATTGGCGCGTGATTTTTATCGAGACGACCGCGACCATCGAAGTCCGCGCGGTCGGCAATCGACGTGACATCTACAAATGACGGAAGCGCAATTATGGGAAAGTCACAGATCATTCACACCGACGGCGAAGACCTCGTCGTCATCACACGCAGCGATTATGAGGCTTTGCTTGCACGTGCCGGCGACGACGCGAGCGAGGACGCAATGACCGTGCGCATCATTGAAGCGACCGACGCGAAAATCGCCCGGGGCGAGGACGTTGCGCTGCCGGCCGCTGTGTGGGATGCGATCGAGAGTGGCGAGCAACCGGTTCGCGCGATACGGAAATTCCGTGGCCTCACGCAGATCGATGTCGCCGAAAAAGCTGGCCTTCGGCAAGGCTATATTGCGGACATCGAAGCCGGCAAGAAGAGGGGCTCTGCTACCTCGCTCAAAGCGATTGCAGCCGCGCTTGGAGTGCCGCTCGATGTTCTCGTGGGATGACGCTGTAGGAATACAGCCTTCCCTCACGGCGGCTCCACCGTGAACCCGTCCGCCCGTTCAAGGGCGAATACGGCCTGCGGCCGCGCATCCGCTATCGTTCCTACTTTGCGGCGGGTCGCCGCGGGCTGCTGCCGACTTGCCTCGTACTGGCGCCATCGCATCATTACATCCGCACGGTTACGGGCCAGGACAACGACGGCCTGGTGGCATTGGACTCGGCCCGGTACGGCGAATTCCAAGAGCCGTTCTGGCGTGGCGATCACGCCGACATTTGTGGCCACAACCTCGACACCGCGGATATCGGCGGCTTCCAGTTCGATCACCTTGCCGCCTTTGACGCCATTATCAGGACGCTGTAGCCGCCGTGCGCCGCAAGAGGCCGCGCTCCTTCATCTCGGTGTGGAGGGCGATTGAATCGAGATCGAAGCCGTTCGGTCAGGTCAAAATTCCGTCGTCGAGGAAGACGCGGATAAAGAAGGCGGGATCGCGCAGCGGTTCCACCATCTCGCCGCCTTCGGCGATCATATCCGCGAAGTCGCGTTCGCCCTCGGTGCCGTCGGAGAAGGCGAGCGCGAGCCGGAAACCGCCGCGCGGCTCGACCCGCGTCACGTCGACCAACTCGAACATTTGTTTCGGCGCATTCATTCTGCGTCGGCTCCCGGTATCCGCTGCGAAGCGCGGCGCGTCCGCGCGCGCTCCCAATTATCTATCAACTCCGCGCGATGCCGTCCTGCCCACTCGCGCACGAGGCGGTGTACCGCGGGCGGCAGCGCACCGCCAATGATAGCACCGGATTGGATGGCGATGACAGCCCGGCGGCGCTGGTACGCAACGTGGAAATGCGGCGGCGGATGGTCGGAGAAGAACATCCGGATCGTGATACCGAAAAGGCGGAGATGGTGGGCATCGGAGCTCGCCGGAAAAGGGCAAGGCTGGAGAACTGCCTTGCCTAATGGTGCCGAAGGCGCGCAGGATCAGTTCGGAAATAACTTGTCTCTCGCGTGTGCGGAACCACCACTGATATAACCAATCCAGAGCACTAACTGCCCAAGGGCGGATCGCGCGCTCATTCAGTCTCTTACGGTTCTCGCTGATGGGACGCTGATATCCTATGCTCCGTCCCGTGGTCGACCATCCATCCGAGGGAATCAATGCCTGTTGCTGAGCTTACGCCCGTGGAACGCGGCGCCCTTTTTGTGTTGATGGCAAATGGCCGACCGTTGAGAGAATCGGCTGACCTCAAGGCGGTTTATAATCTTGTACTAAAACCAGGTCATCGGACCAAGCTCCAACGTCTCGGTCTGATCAAGACGACCGAAAAGCCGTTTACTCACGTTCTCTCTGAGAAAGGCTGGCAATGGGCCGAGGAGCAGCTATCCGCAGCAAGACCGAAAGGACAGATGGGCATGGGTCCCCTATACGCCCTCCTTCACGGCTTGCACAAACATATTGAACGACACCGCTACACCCTCGCAGATGTATTTTCCGAAGCTGGAAAGACAACAGATATCGTTGCCCACGAGCGAATTGAAAACGCCGCGTGGGCCGAAGCGGATGAAGCTCTTGCACAGGCACTCCAGGACCTGCCTGTTTTCAATCGAGCAATTAACAAACTGCAGGAGGCGACCCAGGATCATATGTCGGAACTCGTTAAACGGACCGCTTCGGCCTCCAATCTGGTCCTTCAATCAGTCAGGCAGGCCGCGCGCAAACGCGAGCTTTCGTTTGCCACTGAGGAAGGCGGAGAAACTAAATTTGATCCAGTAATGCATCGCTCAGATGAAAGACTGGAAGTTGGGGCGGCCGTAAGAATTCGTAAGGCGCCAGTCATCCGCGGGCCCGCCGAATTGGGCGTTGTGGTTCTCGCGGGTGAGGTCGAGCCGGTCTAACATTCGCGGTCGAGGTAGTTACATGAGCGTTCTCTCTAGTCGACGTGCCTCGAATTGGATTGCATGCGTTGATTTCGGTACAGCTCTGTCGAAGGTCGCCATGGTTGCGGCAATGGATAGCGAGGAATTGCAGCCCGATCATATCAAGCCCTTGTATTTGGTGGACACGCCGGGACAGAAATCGTTTCTCCTGCCGTCGGTCATCTTTGTGACCGAAGGACATTTGCTGTTTGGCCGAGAAGCGGAGCAGGCTGCCATTCGGTCTGAGGCTAGCGGTCGCCACGCGCTGGTTTCACCAAAGCAATACCTGAGCACTCACGACCCTGAGGACTTTGACGCGCGACTGCCTGCAGACATAGATCCGACAGGCCGGTTTTCGGCCAAAGACCTCATGCGCCTGTATCTAGGGCATCTGCTGGAACGAGCCGCCGATGATGCGAGGCAACAAGGTCTTCCATGGCCTGTTCCACTGCGGGTTGCTCGGCCGGCTTGGAAAACTGAACGCGCAGATCGCGGTGAGCGGACATTGAAAGAGCTTGTGCGAGATGGATTCGCTCTTGTCGACCAATTGGGTTCAGCGCTATCCGCAAAAGGAGGGGTACCGCACGGGGCAGCCCTTCGCGCCATGTCACGTTTGACACCGATGACGCCCATACAAGAGCGGAGCATTTTCAGGCTGTCCAAAGGAACAGCGTCTGTCTTGGAAGCTACAGCACGCGACCGGACGGCGGATCATTGCGGTCGCTGATATCGGTGCCGGCACCTCAGACTTTGCCGCATTCATGACCGGCCTTCCTAACCGGAACGTGCTTGCGGAGATAAGAGGAAGTTCTCGGATCTTGCACGAGGCGGGCGACTACCTCGACATGCAGCTTCGTCGATACATCTTAGCCAAGGCGGGACTATTACCCGATGATCCAGCGGCTCGGGGGGCTTCGAACCGTTTGCGCGCTAACGCGCGTCGAAACAAGGAAATACTGTTCTTGGAAGGGAGACTCACGGTGCAAGTTGGCGACGACCTCCTGGATGTAACAGCGCAAGAGTTCCTGGCGGATAAGCATGTCATCGGCTTTGCAACGCGGTTGCGCGATAAATTCCACGAAACTCTCAAGGTGGCCGTCTCGTGCGCGGGAAGCTATTCCCCGCGGGGCTTTCAGGCACCAGTGGAAATCTTGCTGACCGGCGGAGGCCACGTTCTACCAATGGTCCGCGCGCTCGTCGAAACTCCAAGCATTTCGTGGTTGTACCGCGAGGCGGCTCCGGATTTGGCAGAGCGCCCTGAAGACATAGCCTTTCACAGTGTAAGACGGCAGCTAGCGGTCGCAATTGGTGGCGCTGTCCGGGACTTACCCGTCCTTGTTGCACCCGTGGGCTGACCCGACCCCACCAATCAGGATTTCGATCAGGCGGTCGATCCACGGTGGAAGCCGGGCCCCGCCTCCGCGCGCACGGGCGACAGGCGGGGAATTCCGATCAAGCTGCTCACGTTGCAAATCGCCTGTAACGTTACGGCCACGCGCGGAGCCCGCCCCTTACGGCGGCTCCGCCGTAAACCCCTCCGCCCGGTCGAGCATGATCCGCCCCGCGGCTGCCGCCGCGGCCCATCGCGCCGCTGCGGCGAGGCCGCCGAATGAGAAGATGTGCGGCGCCACGTCGCCGAGCTCTGTCGTCGCCTCGGCGAGCGGTCGCAATACCGTGTCGGGTGTCACCATCCCGAACAGGTGCTTGGCGAGGCCCGTATGGCGCATGAGGCCTTGGGCCGAGGCCGTCACGCCGCAGATGCGGGCGTAGCGTAATAAGCCGGTGAGCGTCGCGGGGCCGGCGAGACCGATCCGGACAGGAAGGTCGATGCCTTGGTTACGCAGCCGCCCGATCCAGTTGAGGATGGCGGGGGCCGAGAAGCCGAACTGGGTGACGATGTGGACCGCAAGCCCGGTTGCCGCCGCGGCCTCGACCTTGGCGACAAGCGCGCGGTCGAGTTCCATTGCGGCAAGCCGCGGGTGGCCGTCCGGGTAGCCCGCGATGCCGACCTCGGTGACGCCGTGGGCGTGCAGGAGCCCGCTGTCGATCACCTCGATGGCGGCATGGAAGGGGCCCACCGGGGCGGCAAAATCGCCCCCGATGACAAGCACGCGCCTGACGCCCGCGTCGTCGGCCAGTTGGCCGAGATGGCGATCGAGCGCGGTGCCGCTCGCAAAGCCGCGCGCCGCGATGTGCGGCATCGGCTCGAAGCCCGCGGCGGCAAGGCGGGTCGCGGTGTCGATCTGATCGGCGAGCGGGCGCGCCGGGACAGCGCTGACGTAGATCGGGGTCTTGGGCGCGACGCCGGCGCGCAACGCGTCGATATCGCCGGGCGCCAGGCGGGTCGCCTCGAACGAGGCTCGCGCCGCGAAGGCCGCGATGCGTTGCTGCGGCAGCGATTGCGCCGCAGGCTGCGCTGAAGACTGCGTTGGTTTGGCGAGGATTTGTGTAGCCAGAACATGGGCGGTCATGATTTGTGCCCTCCTGTCAGCCACGCCGGCGCGAGATGACGTAGGATTCGTCGAAGAACCACAGGCCGCCGTTCCGGCGCAGCACCTCGCGGGTAGCATCGAGATAGCGGCTGTCGTTGACGACGGCGGCCACGCGGTCGTCTTCGACCTGGGCCACGTAGATGGCGGCGTTCCAGGCGGCAAACAGCGTCGAGGTGCCGATCGAATCCGACAATTCCCACGGCAGCGTATGCATGTCGTAGCGAAACAGCGCGCGGTTGTCGGAATTGACGTTGAAATTGAGCTCGCGTCCGGCGGCGCCGAGTTCCTGCTTGACCGCCTTCATGATCTGGTGGCGGTCGTGGATGAAGGGGTTGTCGCCGGGCCAGATGCGCTGCACGACCTCAAGGCCCGGGTCGCCGCCATGGGAATGGATGGCGATCAGGCGGCCGCCGGGCCCAAGCGCGCGGGCCAGCGGCGCGATCACCCGGCGGGGCTTGAACTCGAGAGGAGAGCGGGCCCGATAGGGCTGTGAGGCGATGACGAGGTCGTAGCTCGCCTGGGTGCCGCCCGGCCGCGGCAGGATCGGATCGAGCAGGAAGCGGTGATCGTCGCGATAGATCACCAGCACCACCGGGCGCTCGTAGACCGGGTTGCCGGTCTTGGGGTTCACTCCGGCCCTCCAGTTTTCCGCCAGGAAGGGTTCCAGATCGGTGATTTGCTCTTCGAACTTGTGGGCGGTGGTGCCGGTGAGCGGCGCCTCGTGCCACACCAGGCTCGATGCCGCGCTCACCGATTTCACATGGAGCCAGGGCGCGTCCGCATAGGCGAGGTTGGTCATTACCAGCACCGTCGCGGGGTGCTCGACAAAGCGGTCAGGCACCTTCTGCAAGGTCAGGCGGATGTCTTCCAGGCTGATTTCCTTGCCGACCACATAGAACGGCATGGCCGGGAAGCGGTCGTGCATCGCCCGCATCACGCGCGCCAACACGGTGCCGTCACCGATGCCGGCATCGAACAGGCGCACCGCGGGCGGGCGTGGATGGATATTGGTCAGTTCCTGCCCAACCCGGTGGGCCACAACCCACTTTTCGCTGCAGGTGTTCACGAACAGCAGGTATTTCTGCCGGTTATCGAAGAAGCGGAAATTGCGCTGCGGATCCCGTGCTGTCGGCTGATGGTTGAAATGCTTCGAGTCGGGGCTTGAAGTGGAGTTTGAGGCAACATCCGGTGCCGCACCTGGATCTGGTGCCGCACCGGGGGCTACGCTCGGGGCAAGCACGGACACCGGCCGCGGGCCGCCGTGATAGGCCCGGAAGAGGCCGGCGCCGGTCCCACGATTGGCGTTCATGAAGGCCTGGATGCGGTCTACCGTCTCGGTAGTGATGCGGCCGCCGTTGCGCAGGCGATTAGCGAGCTTGCCGTCATTGACGGCGCGGCGTCCGAACGTCGATTCCGCCAGCCCGGTCTGGCGGCAGTAATCGGAAATCCGCGCCAACAGCTCTTGCGCCGTCATTTGTCGCGATTCCTTGGCCTGGGTTCCTCTGCCGGTGGCGATCGTGTTGGTATTGATCCGGCACGATTCTGAGCCGGCGGTTTGCACCAAGCAGACCAGTCCGACGCGAAGACGTCAACCACAAAGTATCCCACTATGATAGTGGGACAAATAGTGGGCAGGAGAAATTGCCTAATTATCTGATAACTCGAGATATACGTGCTATCCGTCGGGGCGCGAGTTCGCGAAATGGCCCGCATGTCGGCGGGCAGTAGCCCGCACGCAATGCATCCGTCCGCTGCCATTCCGCGAGCCGGCCCATCACGGAGCTTGGTCGGGCAGGCCAATTCATACTATCGGTGCCGCTCAGCCCAAGGAGTCGCGATGCCCCGCTTTTCCGCCAATCTTGGATATCTGTTTGCCGACAGGCCGCTGCTCGAACGGTTCGGGGCGGCGGCT
>WNFM01282781.1_pt1 | contig 11164 bp, 9 predicted proteins | sample 5400271 | NCBI WGS metagenome assembly WNFM01 (sample SAMN13153352, study PRJNA577476) | soil metagenome | isolation source: 60 cm saprolite on Douglas fir-dominated hillslope | place: USA:California | collected 2013-09-17 | reverse complement strand
TCCTGCTGGCAGGCATCGGTACCAGTTTTCACGCGGCTACAGTTGGCGAATATCTTCTGCGCTTCGCTGGAGCAGATGCCTGGGCGGTACGTTCATTTGAGTTTGTCCATTACCCACGACCACTACGTCCTGATGACGGGGTAATTGTGATTAGCCATCGTGGTAGCAAACTGCATGGTACGCTCGCGCTGCAACGCGCAGTGGAGAGCGGGGTAATTACGGTCGGGATTACGGGCAAAAACTCCAAAATGCAGGATGCCGATATTACTATCGAGACGGTGGAACAAGATCCATCTTCAACGCACTCGATTAGCTATGTCGGGGCGCTGGTACGCCTGGGCCAGATTGCAGCGAGGTTGGCGGCGCTCGAAGGTCACACCAGGCAGGCAGAACGCCTGGAACAGGGATTGGCACAATTACCCGCGCTCATGGAAGACATCCTATCCCGTGAAGATGCAGTACGACAGATTGCTCAGGAAGCCGTGGTGCATTCACGCCGCCTGTACTATATTGGAGCAGGGCCGAACGCTGTTACGGGGCCAGAGGGTGCGCTTAAAGCAAAAGAGGCGGCATATGTAACGGCGGAGGGCTTTGAGCTGGAACAGGCCATACATGGCCCGCAGGTGGCGTTTGAAGCCGAGGATTTGCTGATACTCATCAGTGTCAAGGGGCCTGCGCAAGCGCGTATGGCTGATCTCTTGTTGGCAACGAGCGAGATTGGTTCGCGTGCCTGGTTGATTGGCGAAGCGCCTACTACTGAGACGGCCAGTTTGTTCAGTCGCCAGGGATGGACGCGATTCGCAATTTGCGACGGGGTAGATTTACCTGAAGAACTAACGCCCTTGTTAGCTGTATTGCCTTTACAATTACTGGCTGATTTCCTGGCAAGTGCGCGTGGCACAAATGCCGATAGTTTCCGCAAGGATCACGCAGCTTACGAACGAGCGGGGGCACGATTCCAGATTTAGGGATAACACGTGCTGTTGTATAGTCAAGGGTGCAGGAGGCTTGTCTTCTGCACCCTTGACTATACAACATTATAGATTTGGCTCTATAATAGAGCCAGTAAAAAAACTGGTGCAATCGTTCATACGTAAACATAGGCCAAAGAAAGAGAGCATGGTGCCATGGACTTTTCGCTCAATGAGGAGCAGTCGGCAATTCGAGAAACTTGCCGGGAATTTGCAGAACAAGAGATCAAGCCGCTGGCTGAGGAAATGGACCGCACAGGAGCATTTCCCTATGAACTGATTCGGAAGATGGGAGAATTGGGGTTACTGGGGCTGCCGTTCCCAGAAGAATATGGCGGCGCCGGTGCTGATTTCCTTTCCTACTGTATTGCCATGGAGGAAATCTCACGGGGCGATGTCTCGGTCGGCATCACCATGGAGGCACATACTTCGCTTGGGGCCACTCCTTTTTTTCTCTTTGGCAGCAAGGAGCAGAAGGAGCGTTACTTGCCTCCGCTGGCCAGTGGTGAACAGTTATGGGCCTTTGGCTTGACCGAACCCGAAGCCGGCTCTGACTCTGGCGGTACCCGGACACGCGCAGTATTGCGTGACGGTTCCTGGCATATGACCGGTGGTGTCACCATTACTGCCGTGACCGGTAAGCGAGCGGACGGGTACAATGAGATTACCAATATCATCGTGCCGAAGGACACTCCGGGTTACATTATTGGTAGACCGTACAAGAAAATGGGGTGGAAGGCCTCTGATACACGCCCGTTGACTTTTGAAGATTGCGTAGTGCCCGAGGGTGACATCCTGGGTCAGCGCGGGGACGGCTTCAAGCAATTCATGCAGATACTCGACGCGGGACGGATTGCCATTGCGGCACTCTCTGTCGGCTTAGCCCAGGCGTGTTTGGACGAGGCGTTGAGCTATGCTAAAGAGCGTAAACAATTTGGTCAGCCCATCAGCAAATTCCAGGCAATACGATTCAAGCTTGCCGATATGGATACAGAAATAGAGTTGGCACGTCTAATGTATTATAAGGCCGCCTGGCTGAATATGCAGGGTAAGCCGTTTACGAGAGAGGCATCGATGGCGAAACTATTTGCCTCTGAAATGGCGAAACGTGCGGCCGACCAGGCGGTACAGATCCATGGCGGCTACGGCTTCATGGATGAATTTCCGGTTTCTCGCTACTGGCGTAGCGTAAAAGTCAATGAGATTGGTGAGGGCACCAGCGAGGTACAGCGCATGCTGATCGCGAAACTCCTCATGGGCTAAGGGATGCTGAGACATTCATTTGGCAACGTGCAGCTATTCAACGTTCAAAGAAACAGGTGGAAATACTTCCCCTGTTTTCTTTTGATCTCATCGATTACTCAAAAAGGTATGAACCATCTGCCAATTGAAAGGAGTATATCATCACATGGAAATGAACACACAAGCAAATGCAATGCCCACAAAACACTCGTCAGCCTATGGAGACAATTTCAAACACCTGTTTGAAGGGGTGCATTTCCGCTTCCCCAAATTTCAGCATACCCACCCAGCTGTTATCAATGTCAATGAGGTTGCTGACGACCAACTGACGATGGGGCAGCGGGTAGCGGATAGGGTGGCTACAGGTATGGGGAGTTGGCGGTTTATTATCATTCAATCAGTCATCGTCGTTGTCTGGATTATTAGCAATGTCTGGTTGCTCACACATCCATTCGATCCCTATCCGCTGATACTTTTGAATCTACTTTTTTCCACGCAAGCTGCGTATGCTGCACCTGTGATAATGATGTCGCAAAACCGCCAAGCGGCCAAGGACCGGCTAATGGCCGAGAGCGATTACCACTGCAATATCAAGGGTGAAGAAGAGGTCCGCCACATTATGGATCACCTCGACCACCAGGATGATCTCATCCTTCAGATCGTGAAACGCCTTGAAGAGCAGCACATGGAGATGAGGGAGCAACTTGCCCAGCTTGATCCCACGATGGTGAAACGCCTGGCAACTGCTGTACAGCAGTTGGCGGGAGAGCAAGAAGAACAGAAGAATGTTGAATAGTCGTCTGTAGTGGCAATCTTTCTGCTACGCACGATGTTTATTTTGCATTCCCTCACGGCCGTCGGGATCAATACCATTACTTATTCGGCCAATTGAATGCGTAGAGATTGGCCGATAGACGAGTGTTTACATTTGAATTCGTCGCGCTGTCCAGGGTCCAGACAGTAGTATTGCCATTGACGGCGACGAAGGAGGCCCCGTTCAATGTATCTCCCACGTTCACAAATGATTGCGATTGTACATCATACATTACATAGCCTTTGTCGTCCTGCCACAGCACAAAATCTGCGCCTGCTTGCAGTGATGATGCCAGGCCAGCGTTGTTCATTACTGTTGGTAATACAGTAGGGGCGCTGTCAAGTGGAAGCATAAGTATTGTCCCGCGTATTGATGCATCAAGCGGTGCAGCGTAGATAGCCGGATCAATCCTTGAGATCGCTGAGGTGTTTGGCGAAGGTGTTGGTACGGGGGTAGCCGTCCCTTTCGTCGTAGGTGTTCCCTGGGTTGAGTTTGCCTGGCTGGCAGTGCGCAGCATGAATAAGGTATTATTGACTACCTGCGGACGGAAGGACAGGCCGTCTGAGGTAAAAGGCTGCTTTACAATCAACCCTACCGCGTGTCCGGCGCGCCCATGTGAGGGACGTGGAGCATCAATCGCTTGCTGCGTCCAAATATTGCTAGAGAGCATACCTGTATTAGTAAGCCATTCCTCTGACCAGAAGATCTGCGTGCCATCGCTATTAGCTGTTGGTGAAGTCAAGATGTGACCAGGGGTAGCCGTTGCGATCTCGGTCGCTACCGGCTTGCCCACCGTGCCTAATTGATAACGCACCAGGTGAGAACCCCCTTTATTGTCAATCGACGCAACGAGCAGCGAATTCTGTGCGAACCAGATACCCTGTACAGGAGTGGTTACCCAGGAGGGGACCAAATCCTGGTCGAATGCACCTTTGAGAAGAACTTCTGAATTGGTAGGAAAGCCCAGAGCAGCTTGCTGTTGTTGCGCAGGAGAAAGGTAGTGCAAGCTCCACAGGTTAGTAAAGGGATGCTCATTGTAACCGGGCGGGTTCTTATGCGGCTTCGATTTAAGGCCATCGAACTGTAACCATACCAACCCGCCATTAGAGCTTCCCAAAATAATCAGTGGATTGGTGCTGGCCGTAGGGAACAAAGGAGTACTGGTCTGTGTTCTGCGATCTAAGCGTTCGAGCATCCAGGAAGCGTTTGTTCCATTCTCAGCTGTATAGTAGATATATGCATTGTCCGCCACCGCACTAACCACGTGCTGGTAAAGGGTATTCGTCGTATATTGTGCTTGAACGACCTCAATTGGCCGATGGACGCTGCTAGAGTTAGAAGTGATTGCTGGCTGCAAGTTGTTATGCGCCAACCAGAGCAGCGAAGTCAAACCACCCATCATCAGCACCACCAGGAACATTGCTACCAGGCCGAGCACGGCAAACTGACTCATGTGTGAGCGATGGCGAGGTTTGCGTTTGGCCTGAATGACCGGCAGTGGACCTGTTTCCGCAGTTGAAAAGGCGGCTATCATATTTGAATCATGGGTGGATTGAGCATGTCCTTGAATGTAGGGCTTGAGGAACTCAGGGGTGGAGACCGTGCCAGGTTTGGAGCTCCAGATAAACTTTACCTGCTCTTGTGCTAACGCCTGCATAAGTTTTGCATGCATATCGGGCAGAGGTTCAACTATGGGCAGAGAGCGTATCTGATCACCAATAAGCATGTAGCGTGCAAGCTCTTCCCTGCAGGAAGCGCAGCCTTCCAGGTGCACATCCAGCTCGATGGTATCTACTTCTCCGTTTTTCAATTCGCGATACGCGGCCAATATTGCACGCGCCTGGTTACAATTCACTCGTCATCCACCTCTTGATGATACAAGGTAACAAACCGTTCTCTCGCTCGCATCAAGCGCATTTTCACGGCAGAAGCGCTGATGTTTAAGACTTCTGCAATCTGTGCGCAAGAAAGGCCATCGTTTTCATAAAGCCACAGGCAGATAGCGTATTTGGGCGGCAACTGCTTGAAGATGCGCTCAACGATTTCACGGTCAGCGACACGATTTTCGAAACGCCCGCCGTCGTAGCCTCCACGCTCATATAATGAACCGATGGAACTGCTACGCCCGTCACTGGAGCCGTCTTCGCCATTCGTGCTAAAGCTATCCGAAGCCGTACCACCAGAGTCGGAGAGGACGCCCGCGCCTATGCCCCGGTCCTCATTGAACAACGACATGGGCAGCCAGGAGATTAAACGTCGCCTGCGCAGCGTATCCGTTGTCGTGTTGGCTGCGATGCGATAGAGCCAGGCAGACAAAGCTCCCGGCTGTACGACCGTTCCTCCAAGCAATGCCTTATATGCTTTTACAAATACATCCTGTGCAAGATCAGATGCCTGTTCACGATTGCCAATCAGATGGTAGATGAAGTTTGTGATAGGACCTTGAAAGCGGAGAAAAATCGCTTCAAAATCCGCCACATCTACTCTCTGCGCTTGCTCTTGCAATGCATCTACAGACTGCCGAGAGATTGTATCAGTCACTCGTTCTTCCTCGTCAACTGCTGCCGTTTCTACACGACTATCCTGCTCATCCAATACAGGTGCAGTAGGATGGCCTGCGTGTTCAGCATCCAGTGCCGGGCGCAATCTGCTATTCGAGTTGTAGAGACGGATAGAGGTGTCCATTGGTTACATCAACCTTATCGTTTTTAAAGAGTAGTGCAATATTATCAGTAATAGAGAGACCATGTCATATTTTCCTAAGTAGCATACCATATTTGTACAGTCAATACTGTGATGCATACTACAATTATAAGGAGTAATTTCCCATGTCTGGAAGACCACTGCCTGTAAAGAATAGAACGGTTTCATCGTCCGGTTCTAAAAAATGCGTTGCAAGCAAGCGATGATAAGCTGCAAGCGTTGCTGCTGCCTCCAATGCGATCAGCATGCCTTCACGCTGCGCGGCAAAGCGTACCATGCGTGCCATCGCCTCATCGCTAACCGTTAAGGCGGTCCCGCCGCTTGCACGCACTGCCTGCAAGATAAGCCGGTCTCCAATGGCTGAAGGCACGCGCAGACCAGCCGCCTGCGTTTGCGCTGCTTGCGCGGGCCAGGCTTCGGCTTCATCCAGGCCGCTATGAAAGGCGCGTACCAGTGGAGCGCACCTTTCAGCCTGCACGATAATCATTTTTGGCAGGCGAGAGTGTGCAAGCCAGCCTAAATCGCGTAGCTCGGCAAATGCCTTCCACATACCTACAATGCCTGTACCACCTCCGGCAGGATAGATGATAGCATCGGGCAGACGCCAGCCAAGCTGTTCGGCCAGTTCCAGGCCCATCGTTTTTTTGCCCTCGGCGCGATAGGGTTCTCGCAGCGTTGCCACGTTAAACCAGCCGCGCTGACGGGCAACTTCAGCGGCGACGCGGCCCGCATCGCTAATCAGGCCAGGAATAAGCTTCACCTCGGCACCATAGAGACGCGCTTGATATATACACGATTCAGGTGCATCTTGTGGTACAACGACAAAGGCCGGAAGTCCAGCACGTGCGGCATAAGCAGCCAGGGCAGCCCCGGCATTCCCGGCTGTAGGCGTCACTAAACCGTTAACACCCAGCTCAAGTGCGCGTGAGACAGCAGCAGCCATCCCTCGCGCTTTGAAACTGCCCGTCGGATTTTGCCCCTCGTCTTTTACCAGGATGCGAGCTTCATTTTCAAGCGCCTGCGGCGCCAGGTGTGGCGCTGCCAACAATGGCGTCATTCCTTCTCCCAGGGTCAGCACATGACGCTCTTCACGCACAGGCAGTAATTCGTGATAGCGCCACAGAGTGGCCTCGCGACTTGCTAACTCGGCGGGTGCCAGTTTGCGAGCCAGCGTGGGAAGATCGTATTGTGCCAGAAACGGCCTTGAGCAGCAAGGGCTTGTGTTATGAATTTGGTCAGCGTCGTACTGACGGTGACACAGGCTGCATGCCAAATGGCTGAGATAGCTGAAGCGAACTTCCATCACATAAGAGTATAGCACCAATGGAGTTTTCTTGCTAAGACGAGAATGCTTGTCAGAGTCTATCATTTCTGGTACCATGTGTGCATGAGCGAAACATCCCTTCAGGCACCAATGCACGATTGGAATATTGTCGGCCATGAGCACTCTATCAATATCTTGCGCCGGGCACTATCATCACAGCGGGTACGGCATGCCTATCTATTCACCGGTTCAGAGCATATCGGCAAGACATTACTGGCCCAGCGTTTCACCCAAACGTTGCTGTGTACCGGCGGACCGGATCCCAAGGTTGCGCCGCTGAATCCTTGTAACACCTGTCTTTCCTGTCGCAAGGTCATGCACGGCAATCACCCGGATGTACACTACATTGCCAGGTCGCCCGACAAACAGTTTATCCTGATCGAGCAGGTACGCGCGCTGCAAAGTGACTCGGCCCGCAAAACATTGGAGGGGCGACGTAACATCTTCATTATCCAGGGCCTGCACGAGATGAATGTGCAGGCGGCCAATTGTCTTTTAAAAACGCTTGAGGAGCCGGAACCCGACGTGGTGCTGCTGCTCACTACTACTGATCCTGGTTTGCTTTTACCAACTATCCTCTCGCGCGTACAGCAGGTACCTATGCACTTGCTCACTACTGAACAGATTAAGGCCGCCCTTGAGCAGCGCTGGCAGGTCGAGCAAGAAGAGGCTTCCTTGATTGCAGCGTTGGCAGCTGGGCGTATGGGGTGGGCTGTGCAAGCAGTGGAAGATGAGGATATGCTGGCGGAACGCCAGGCGCAACTGGAAACATTGGCGAAGTTGCCAGCGGCAGGCAAAGTACAGCGTTTTGAGGTGGCGCAGCGTCTCGGTGCCGAGGGCGACAAAGTACATGGTATACTTGAACTGTGGTTGCTCTGGTGGCGTGATATGCTATTGGCAGCTAACAATAGCCTGGATTTGATTGTCAATGTAGATATGCAGGGGCTGATACAGAATCAGGCAACAAGAGTTGGTGCGGCCGATTCCAGGCGCATGGTATATGCAATTTTGCATACAATGGAGGCCCTGGAGCAAAATGTCAATGCGCGTGTTGCGCTTGAAGTGTTGATGCTGGATATGCCCACGATCAGGTAATAGAGGAACATTCGTATATCTCTTAAGCAACAGACATTTGCCTGAAATTCTAATTGCTTGCCAGCTATATTAATCACAGGAGGTGCAGATATGGCTTTACGGACATTTACTGCAGTTATTCATAAAGAAGATGACTTGTATGTTGCCGATTGTCCTGAAGTTGGAACTGTAAGCCAGGGATACACCATCGAAGAGGCTCTTGCTAATCTGAAGGAAGCTACCGAACTCTACTTAGAAGAGGTTCCTCTGCCCGATGTCGGCAGGCCATTATTGACCACTTTTGAGGTAAACGATGCCGCCTAAGTTGCCTCGGATCTCCGGAGGGCAGGCCATTAGTGCCTTGCAACGGCTTGGCTTTGTGGCGATTAGGCAGCGTGGTAGTCATGTAGTATTAAAAAGGAGTGCTCGATGCGAACCGACTTCCAACACCTGCTCATTCAACAAGATGGCGGTGTGCTCACCATCACTATGAACCGGCCTGAAGTGCTCAACGCCATCAACGAGACCCTGCTGGCGGAACTGGCGCAAGCTGTTGAAGCAGCCGCACAGGATGAGGCTGTACGCTGTGTTGTTCTCACCGGCGCAGGTAGGGCATTCGGCTCGGGACAGGACCTGCGCAGCCTGGACGAGGGGCGTGCCGGTGGCGCAACGGGTAAGGTGAGCGAGCACCTGCAAAAATATCACCGGGTAGTGCTGACCATCCGCACTATGCCAAAACCTGTGCTAGCCGCAGTTCGCGGCGTGGCGGCGGGTATCTCATGCAACATTGCGCTGGCATGTGATATGCGTATCGTCGCAGATGATGCACGCTTCATCGAAGCCTTTGCCAGGATTGGCCTTGTTCCCGACGGAGGTGGCGGTTATTTCCTACCTCGTCTCGTAGGTGTTGGAAAGGCAATGGAGTTGGCGATGCTTGCCGACGAGGTGAGCGGGCCGGAAGCTGAACGTATCGGGCTGGTCAATAAGTGCGTGCCGCAGGCAGAGTTTGAAGTGGTGATCGCTGAGCTAGCCCAGAGATTGGCGAAGGGACCCACCCGCGCCTATGGGCTGATCAAAAAGCTGATCTATACATCTGCCGAATCTGATTTTGAGACATCTTTACGTCTTGAAGGTGAACTGCAGGACATTGCTATCGAGACGGAAGATCATCAGAATGCCGTGGCCGCGTTCTTGCAGAAACGACCGCCCGAGTATAGAGGGAGGTAGGAGGGGTGCGCATCGACACCCTGACCTATAACAACGTCCAGATGCAAGGCCCTAAGCGGCGAGCATGGCTGCGTGAGCACAGTCCACAACATCTTGAGCAGTGTGCTGCACTGATGCGGCATGCGCTGCAAAAACGCCCGGAGAGCGCTTCTCACAGCACACTCGTTCTTGGCGCTGGCGCCTGTACAGAGGTTCCCCTGGCCGAACTCGCCCGGGACTCTGACGAGATCGTGCTGGCTGACCTCGACCTCGCATCCATGCAGCAGGGGCGTGACGAGCTTACTTCAACCGCGTTGCGTAGACGAGTGCGCCTGCTACAGTGCGATATCAGCGGTGGGGTAAGCACCAACCTGAACCACCTGGTCGAGCAGCAGCCGTGGGATAGGCTTGTTCCACAGGGTGCGCAGGCCTTATTCGATGCTGCCGCTCGCTGTTTAGAGCAATGTCTCGTGCCGGACCCACCTGAAATTGAAGGTTTGGGTACAGGTGAATTTGGTGTGGTTGTCAGTTCGCTTGTGCTCTCACAACTCTTCAGCTATCCTCTATTGGACATACTGGATCATGTACAAAACATCGCTCCCGGCTATTTTGGGGAGCAGGAGCGCCATCGTCGCTACCAGGAGGCTGCGCAGGCTTTCCGCGTGCGTGTGATCAATGCACACCTGCATCTCTTGCGCGAGTTGGTGGATGGAGGCGGTCTCGTTGTGCTGCTCTCAGATGTACGAGGCTTTGTCTTTGAAGTCTATGGTACGGGAATTGATGTGGAACATCGCAGGACAATGCCGTTGGTTCCACGGACGCTGCCAGAGCTTGTAAGAGAGAATTTCCCGGTGGTGGAGGAAACACAGTGGGAGTGGCTGGCGGATTTGCCAGAGGAGGGGAAGTTGGGGAGGGGGTACGAGGTTGCGGGGTATATGATGAGTTCCAAAAGTTAGTTTTTGTGCTTGACAATCCTATCGTCTCGCAGGTATACTTGACATATCGCATATATGAAGTCGTCGCGAGGGACGAATACATGCTGGTAGGAGTAACAGCGAGCCGGGAATGGTGAAAGCCTGGCATCTGATACCACGTGGAAAGCCACCCTCTGGTCAGGTGTTTAGAATCAAATAGACCACGACGCGGGACGAATGCTACCGGTAAACAGGTAGCCAGTAATTCTTGCCGGAGGCCCACCGTTATCTAAGGGCAGGGCATCGAACGTATGCCAGGCAGGTGATGTTAGAGATAGCAGACCACTTTAACTGATATGTTCCGTGCCTATAGAGTGGGAAGTCCGTCCGTGTGAGCTTTTTAGCACGGTCAGCTTTCAAGCAGGGTGGTACCACGGGCTATATATGGAAAGATCAAGCCCGCCCCGAGATTTGTTCGGGGCGGGCTTTTTGTTTGTATGATTCTATAGGTGTTAAGAAAACATTGGGAGGTGTCAAGGCATGAAGAGTAGCGAAATCCGGCAAAAATTTCTGGACTTTTTTGTCCAAAGGGGCCATGTAATGGTTCCAAGTAGTTCACTGGTTCCGGCAAATGATCCTACGCTGCTGTTTACCAATGCCGGTATGGTGCAGTTTAAAGAGGCATTTTTGGGGATTGAGCAACTGCCTTACAAGCGTGCTTGCAGCGTGCAGAAGTGTATGCGTGTCACTGGGAAGCACAATGATTTAGAGAGTGTTGGTCCATCGCCACGTCATCATACGTTCTTCGAGATGCTTAGTAACTTTTCGTTTGGAGACTACTTTAAACGTGATGCAATTCGCTATGCCTGGGAACTGCTGACCCAGGAGTTTAAGATTCCTAGTGAGCGTCTCTGGG
>WNFM01116985.1_pt1 | contig 11164 bp, 10 predicted proteins | sample 5400271 | NCBI WGS metagenome assembly WNFM01 (sample SAMN13153352, study PRJNA577476) | soil metagenome | isolation source: 60 cm saprolite on Douglas fir-dominated hillslope | place: USA:California | collected 2013-09-17 | reverse complement strand
CGACAATTCCGCGGTAAGGATGCGCATCAGCACGTCCGGCGAACCGCCGGCAGCGGATGGCACGATGAAGCGGATCGGCTTGTCGGGGTAGTCGGCGGCCAAGGTCTGATCCCAGAGAACGGGCAGGAGAAGAGCGAAGGTAAGTGCCAGGAAAGAAAATGTGCTGCGTGCTGGGTGCTGGGTGCTGCGAAAGGTCGAAAACCGACGAGAGGTGCTGCGTACTGGGCTGCGAGAGGACGAAAGCAAGAGGTGTAAAAACTCGCCAAGACGATTCAACATTACCTGACCCTTCGGTCTTTTCCCAGCACCCAGTACGCAGCACTCAGCACCATTATCGCCCCGTCACGGCAATGCAAATAGGGTGACCGTCATCGACCCCGGCGTGCCCAGCCAGAATCCCGCCGCCATTCCGGAAACGACGGCGACATACTGCTTGCCGTTGACCGCATAGCTGATCACGCCGCCGACGATCGAGCCGCCTCCGGTATACCGGTATACGACGTTGCCGTTTCGCGCATCCAATGCCAGGAAATCGCCGGTCAGTTCGCCGGTGAACAGCATGTCGCCGGCGGTGGCGGTCACGGAGGCGAGCATCGGCCGGCTCGAATGATATTTCCACAGCTCTTCGCCGGTGGTCGCCCTGACCGCGGTCAGCCAGCCGCTGGATTTTTCCACTGGATCCCAGGTAAAGGAACCGCCCAGGAACTGCTGGCCGGCGACAAAGCGCGCCTCCTCTTCCTTCTTGAACACACCGCACCAGTCCACTGCCGGCACGACCATCATGTCGAGCTTCGGGCTGTACGCAGGAACGCTCCACTCCACGCCGCCGACCAGACCGGGACAGGTATAGACACCTTCCTCGGTGGGTTCGAGATCCGCATTGGTGCGCGTGGCAACGGCGACGGAATAAAATTCCTCGCGGCTGTTGCGGTCGACCAGGCGCATCAAACCGTCCTTCGCCGCCATCGTGACCACGTCGTGCTGCTCGCCGCCGATCGAGGCGGTGAACAAAGGCGCCGTGACCGGCATGTCCCAGTCATGCGTATCGTGCGGGACCGCCTGCTTGTGCCACAGCAGCGCACCAGTGCGCACATCGAGCACTACGATCGAATTGGTATAAAGATTGGTGCCAGGCCGCAGGTTGGCGAACATGTCCGGCGCGGGATTGCCGACCGCGACATAAAGGTGTCCGTTGGCGATGTCGAGCGCCGGGGTAGTCCAGATACCGCCACCGCCCTTGAGTCGCGAATCCGCTTCCCCCCAGGTTTCCGCACCAGGCTCGCCATCATCGGGAACGGTGTTGAATCGCCACACCGGCGATCCGTCCTCGAGTTTGAACGCGCCGATCCAGCCCTTGACGCCGAATTCCGAACCCGACGGCCCGATGATCACGAGGTCTTCGAACAGCAGCGGATTGATGGACAGCGCCTCGTACTTCTCGGCATTGGCCGCCTTGACTTCCCACAGCAGCTTGCCGGTCTGCGCGTCCAGCGCGAACATCCAGCCATCCTGCGCGCCGCGCACGAGCTTGCCGTCCTTGATGGCGACGCCGCGGTTCTTGATCGAACCGTTCGCCTCCTTGCCCTTCGGCTTCCACTCGTGCCGCCATTTCACCTTGCAGGTCGCGGGATCGAGCGCAATCGTGGAATACAGCGTAGTCACATACATCGCGCCGCCGTAGACGATCGGGTTGTTCAGGGCGCGATTCAGATCGGCGCCCTGGAACGCACAGACAGGCCGCAGGGAAGCTGCGTTCTCCGGCGTGATCTGGTCCAGGTTTACATAGCGAACGCCCGCGTAATCGTGGTTCGGCAGCAACCATTCGGTGCTGCTGCCCGCCTGGTTGAGTTCTTCCTGCGTCGGCCCCGCCGCATGGCCATTGCACGCGAGTAGCGTCGACACCGCGACCAGCCAGATCCTCGCCTTATCCATGTTGCCTCCATTTTGATTTTTTGTTTTTCCTATTCACCAATCACTAATCACCATCGTATTTTCAGTGCGGCTGCAAAACCGCCGCCTTCATCGCCGCCGCCTTCGGAACGAGTTCCGCTTCGCCCGCCGGATAATTGTTGACCTTGAGAATGTACGCCACCACGTCGGCGTACTGCGCCTTGCTGAGCGAGCCCGGCGCGTTGTTCGGCATCAGGCTGCGGATAATGTAGTACAGATCGTCGAGGGTGTGCTTGCCATCCTCCCAGCGCCCGCGAAAAGCTTCTCCTGTCAGCGGCGCCGCCGGCGTGCCCTGCAGGCGCGCGCCGTGGCATAACGCGCAGTGTTGCTGGTAGGTCTCTTCCCCCCGAGCCGCTTGTGCCGCCGAGTAAAGGCCGTCATCGGCTGCGGCCGTCGAGACAGTCAGACAAAACAGCACAGCGGAAAAAAGGGTTTGGAAACGCAGCACGGAATTCACCTGGGTCTTTTTTCGGGACTTGCCGGCCCGCGTTCAATCTAGCCCGTCACCTGGGAAAGCATCGCACCGCCGAAAGCAGTCAGTATGACGATGATCCATTGACTGACGCGCCATACTACAAGAAGCCGGAATGGTCACCCTACCGGAATTGCAGGACCGTCTCCGGCGCATGCGTCGCGGAGACGAATATTTTCCAGCCGTTGTCGGTGCGCCAGAGCTGATAGGTCACGGCAACCCGCTCCAGGACCGATCCATCGGCGCGGTAGCGAATCGCAACACCGCTCGCCAGTGCCGTCTGCACGTCGAGCAAACGCGCGTCGAGCGATTCCCATTCGCTGCGCTCAAAGCCACGCCCGACGATGGCGCGCAGATAGCCGTCGAAGAAGGTTTCCTGTTCGGCGCGGGTCGCGCGAATCACAGGCCCGCCCTTGCTGACACGCATCGCGGGCTCATTGTAGAAATCCGCGACGGCATGCGCATCGTGCCGGCTCCAGGCCTGCTCGTAGGCTTGCAAGGCCTGTCGGACTTCGTCCAGGGGTTCGATCGCGTGAGCAGTGCCACAAAACGAGAATGCAGCGACAAACGATACAGCGACCCTGCCAAATGACGTCATTCGACCTCCCGGGAGAACACATACTCAAGCGCAGCGCTGCCGCGCCTGCTCGTTTGCCGGGCACATCGATTGGCTCCAGATCGCCCGGTCTGCGGAATTTACGCCGGTTGGAGGCCCTCTGCCAGCAATGCGGGCAGGGCGGGACGCAAGCCGATTCGGCGAAAATCCAGATGCATCCCGCCCCCTCGGGGAACCCTGCCATGTCCGCGTCGTCCAATTTCGGCGACAATGAACCGGATCGGCATCCGAACCGGGCAGTCACCCAGGGAGTGAGCATGTCCGCTGCACCGCAGAAACCGGTCGCTGCCGTGAATGCGGCCATTCCGCGCGATTTTTCCGCGCGGATGGCGGTTTCCCCGGACCTGGTCGCTGCGTTGTACGAAATCCTGGACGCAACCATCCTGCTCATGGATGGCGACCTGGGCAACATCCAGCTCTACGATCCTGACCGCAAAACGCTCCAGATCGTCGCGCAACGCGGCTTTCCGGCGGCATTCGTGGAAATCCTCGGCACGGTCGCCATCGACGACGAAACCGCGGCGGCGCGTTCCCTGCGCAATCGCGAACGTATCGTGATCCGCGACGTCAACGCGGACGCCGCCTACGCCCCGTATCGCAAGCTGGCCGCGCTCGCCGGCTTTCGTGCCGTGCAATCCACGCCGCTGATCGGCCGCGACGGCGAATTCCTCGGTGCCTTGCTGACGCATCTCCACGAACCGCGCGATTTCCTGCCGTATCAAGTCCGCGTGCTCGATCTGTATTCGCGGCAGGCTGCGGATGCGATCGTACGCGCGCGCATGGAGCGGGACCTCGCCACCGCGCACCGCCGGCTTGAATCTGCGCTGAGCGCGGGAGAGATCGGTATCTTCGACTGGGACAGGAGCACCGACCTGGTCTACGGCGATGCAAACTTCCAGCGCCTGTTCGGCATTCGCTTCGATGAGAACGGCAACGCACCGCGGGCGGCATTCGAAAAGATGATCCATCCGGACGACCGCAAGGCGCGATCGCTGCGCGTGCAGCATACGATCGATACAGGCGAACCCTACGAGGCGGAATATCGCATCATCGACGGCGACAGGATTCGCTGGGTTATCTCGCGCGGCCGCATCGAAACGGACCCATTGGGCAGTGCCTCTCACTTCATGGGCGTGCTGCTCGACATCACCAGCCGGCGCCAGGCGGAACAGCAGCGCCAGGACGTTTCGAACGATCTGGAACGCCTGTCCCGCGTACACGAAACCATCCTCGCGACCATGGATGACTTCGCCACGGTAGTCGATCGCGACGGACGCTTTCTCTATGCCAATCCCCGCCTGCTCACGGAACCGCCTCGAGATCGGCTATGAAAAGGAACATCACGACAAGCACGTGAAAGAGATCGCTCAGATCCTCGAGACCAGGCAGCCGGTGCGGGGCGAGACGGCCTTCACCGGCGCGAGCGGCATATCCGGCATCTATGACTACATCTTCACGCCGGTGCTGGGGCCGGATGGCGAGGTCGAGTCGATCATCGGCATAAGCCGCAACATCACCGATCGCAAGCGGGCCGAGGAGTCATTGTGGGAAGCGGACCGTCAGAAGAATACTTTCCTTGCGCAACTCGCGCACGAACTGCGCAATCCACTCGCGCCGATCCGCAACGCCGCGCGGATCTTCCGCACGAAGCAATCCGCCGAGCCGGATGTGCTGTGGGCGAGCGACGTGATCGATCGCCAGGTCGACCATCTGACGCGGCTCATCGACGACCTGCTCGATGTCTCGCGCATCAGCCGCAACAAGCTCGAACTGCGCAGGCAGCGCATTTCGCTGCAGGACGTGGTGTGGGGCGCGGTGGAGATCGGCCGCCCGGTGATCGACCAGAACCGCCACGAACTGACGGTAAAGATGTCGGCGGAACCGGTTTACCTGCTCGCCGACCTGGCGCGATTGACGCAAGTGGTGATGAACCTGCTCATCAATGCGGCGAAATACACCGAAGCGGGCGGGCACATCGAACTCGTCGCCGGCGTGGAAGGCGCGGACGCCGTCATGCGCGTGAAGGACGATGGCATCGGCATCGATGCCGCGACGCTACCCCGGCTGTTCGACATGTTCTTCCAGGCCGATCCTTCCCTGGAACGCTCGCAGGGCGGACTGGGCATAGGATTGTCGCTGGTGAAATCGGTGGTCGAGTTGCACGGCGGCACGGTGACGGTACACAGCGCCGGCAAGGGCAAAGGCAGCGAATTCATCGTGCGTGTTCCCGCGCTGGCCATGACGGTGCCGGTGCAGGCGCAGAAGAGCGTCGCCAGCGAGGGCGACAAAACAACAACCGCGCGGCGCGTGCTGGTGGTGGACGACAATCGCGACGCGGCGGAATCGCTCGCCGTGTTCCTGCAGCTTGGCGGTCATACCGTGAAAACGGCCTATGACGGCATCGAGGCGATCGAAGCCGCGGAGAGTTTCCGGCCCGACCTCATCCTGCTCGACATCGGCATGCCGAACCTGAACGGCTACGAAGCCTGCCGCCGCATTCGCGATACGGCGTGGGGCAAGAACATGACCGTGATCGCACAGACCGGATGGGGACAGGAAGACGACAAGCGCCGCACGCGCGATGCCGGATTCGACGACCATCTGGTCAAGCCCGTCGATCCGATCTCGGTGATGAAGCTGGTTGCCGCCCTGAAAGGGCCGTAAGAGCCGTGAAAATCGTGAATGTCGTGAATGTCGTAAACACCTGAGGCCGCGCACTCGGCAGCCCGAAGCAAAAAATAACCTCGCATTCGCTGCTATGCTTCAAGGTTCGAAGAATATTGACGACATTCACGACATTCACGACATTCACGACATTTACGGCATCAAGGAGCCCCCATGCCATCCACTGACAATTCCCCCGTCTGGTTCATCACCGGCTGCTCGACCGGCCTGGGCCGGGCGCTGGCCGAGGCCGTGCTACAGCGCGGCCACCGCGCAGTCGTCACGGCGCGCAATATCGCGCAGATCCAGGACATCGTCGCGCGGTATCCGCAATCGTCGCTCGCGGCACAGCTCGACGTCGTCAATTACAGCCAGATCAAGCTGGCCGTCTCCGCCGCGGAGAAAACGTTCGGCCGCATCGACGTCCTGGTGAACAACGCGGGCTATGGCTATCTCGCCGCGGTCGAGGAAGGCGAGGAGCAGAAGTTCCGCGACATGTTCGAGACCAACTTCTTCGGCCTCGCCGCGCTGATCCGCCGCGTGCTGCCGGGCATGCGCGCACGCGAGCACGGACACATCATCAATATCTCGTCGGTCGGCGGATTGCTGGGCAATCCCGGCGCGGGCTACTACAACGCCAGCAAGTTTGCGGTCGAAGGCCTGTCGGAAGCGCTCGCGAAGGAAGTCGAGCCGCTCGGCATCCGCGTCACCGTGGTCGAACCGGGCCCCTTCCGCACCGACTGGGCCGGCCGTTCGCTCAAGCAGGTGCGCAATCCGATCGACGCCTACGCGAAAACATCGGGTGCGCGCCGCGCGCAAATAAGCGGCTACAGCGGCAAGCAGGCCGGCGATCCGGCGCGTGCCGCGCAAGCGATCATCCACGTCGCGGAGTCTACGACGCCTCCGATGAATCTCGTGCTCGGCAAGGACGGGTTGAAGCGCGTGCGCGACAAGCTCGATAAATTCTCCGAAAGCCTGCGGCAATGGGAAACCGTAACCGTCGGCGCCGACTTTCCGGAAGGCTGAAGACCATGCCGAACGAAAGAATCCGCGTTGCCGTGCTGGACGACTGGCAAGGCATCGCCAGGCAGAGCGCGGACTGGACGAAACTGCAGCAGCAAGCCGATATCGTTTTCTTCGAGGAACCCTTCGCCGGGCCGGACAAGCTCGCAAAGGCGCTGGCGGAGTTCGACATCATCATCGCCATGCGCGAGCGCACGAAGTTTTCCAGGGAACTGATCGACCGTCTGCCGAAACTGCGCATGATCGCGCTGACCGGCGGGCGCACCTGGACGACGGACTTTGCTGTCCCATATGCCATACCGGTGGCGAGAAATCCGGCGCCGCGACCGCCGAGATCGCGCTGGGCCTTCTGCTATCGGCTGCGCGATTCATGAACCGTGGCGACGCCGCGATACGCAAAGGCGGATTCCAGGGCGGCGTGCCGGCGGGCGACGTGCTCGACGGCAAGACGCTCGGCATCCTCGGCCTGGGCAAGATCGGCGCGAGGATGGCCCGCTACGGCGAGGCGCTCGGCATGCAGATCATCGCGTGGAGCGCAAACCTCACCGAGGAAAAAGCAAAGGCCGCCGGCGCGCGCCTGGTGGACAAGACCACATTGCTCACGCAATCCGACGCGATCTCCCTGCACCTGGTGCTGTCGGACCGCACGCGCGGAATACTCGGCATGCAAGATCTCGCCAAAATGAAATCCGGCGCGATCCTCATCAACACATCGCGCGGTCCGCTGGTCGACGAAACCGCGCTGGTGGAAAGACTGAAAACCGGAAAGCTGATCGCGGGCCTGGATGTATTCGCCGAGGAACCCCTGCCCGTGGACCATCCGCTGCGCACCATGCCCAATACCATGCTGACGCCGCACCTGGGCTATGGCGCGCGCGAGGTCTATGCGCAGTTCTACCGGGAGTCGATCGAAAACATATTGGCCTTCCTCGACGGCAACCCGACACGCGTGCTCAATCCGGAGGCTCTGGCGGGAAAGAAGTGAACAGCGAACGGTAAATGGTGAACGGCGATGGGTGAAATGTTTTAGGGCTTCCCATTTTTCCTTTTTACCGTTTACCGTTCACCGTTCACCCTTCACCGTTCCCCTGCTTTCATCGCCTCGATCAAGCTCCACGGCGTGCTGGTGGGAAACACGCGCCGCAGTTCGAAGCCGGCTGACTCCAGCAACGCGCGGTATTCCTTTTCGGTTCGTTCCCTGCCGCCATGGTTGGTCATCATCATGTGCAGGTCGATCAGCTTCGCTGACGACGGTTCATTGCCGCCGGGCACGATACGCTCGCAGATCAGCAGCCGCGCGCTTGCATCCATGGCCTTGCGGCAGGCGGCCAGGATAGTTGCGCATTCCGCATCGCCCCAGTCGTGGAGAATGTGTTTCATGAAATAGGCGCCCGCGCCCGGCGGGACGGACTCGAAGAAGCTCCCTGCTGCGAACTCGCAGCGGTCCGCCAATCCCTGGGCCGAAATGAAAGTCCGCGCGCGCTCGCCGACATGCGGCAAGTCGAAGACGACGCCGCGCAACCCGGGCGTCGCCTTTACGATGCTGCATAGCGCGGAGCCGATACCGCCCGCCACATCCACTACCGTGCCGAGCCCGGAAAAGTCATAGGTCTCCACCACGGCGGCGTTGGTCGTCGTCGACGAGCTTGCCATGGCGCGGTCGAACATCGCCGCGGTATCGGGGTGGGACCGCAGATAGTCGAAAAATTTTTCGCCATAGACATGCTCGAACGGCGCTTCGCCCGTGCGCACGGCATGCAGGATGCCTTCCCAGGAACGCCACGACGTCTCGTCGCCGAACAACAGTATCAAGTCGCGCAGAGATCCGGGCGCATCGGCGCGCAGGAGTTCCGACAGCGGCGTGTTCGAGATGCGGCCGTCGCCGTTTTCCGCAAAGATTCCGGAGGACGCCAATACCCGCAGCACACGGTACAGCGACAGCGCATGGGCGCCGGTCGCGGATGCCAGTTCGTCGATACTTTTCGCCCCGCCGGCCAACGCACCGGCGACATCGAGCGCAGCCGCGGCGTAGAGCGCGCGCGAGGAGAAATATTGCGTGATGATGCCTCGCAGCCTCGCGACCTGTTCCGCAGGAACTTCCGTGGCTTTGACCATCTGCGTCTTCAGGACAACGACCGGTAGACCGCCGTCTCGAAATCCAGGAACAGCGGCAGTGATTTCACATCGGCGAACGGCAGGATCTGCGTCAAGTAGACGCCGCCGATGCCGGCGGCGGGATCGACCCAGAAATAGCAGTTCGACAATCCGGCCCAGGCCAGACCCCCGGCGCCACGCCCGGTCGGCGCACGATCGTGGTTGATCATGAAACCAAGGCCCCAGCTTTTCGGCACGCCGGGAAAGAACTCGGCGTCGTTCGAGCGCGCAGGATTGGTCGTGATCAACGGCACGACGCGCAGATCGCCCATGTGGTTGCGTGACATCAATTCGACCGTTTCGGCCTTGAGCACGCGAATGCCGTCGACAGCGCCGCGATTCAGGATCATGCGCATGAACGTCAGATAATCCGGCGCCGTGGAATACAGTCCGCCGCCGCCCATTTCGAACTCCGGTTCCTGCGGCACTTCGAAGTCGCTGGCGGTCAGCACGCCTTGCGCGTCCCGCTCGTGCACCCGCGACATGCGCCTGCGCATCGACGGGGTGATCCGAAATCCGGTGCTGTCCATGCCGAGCGGGACGAACAAGTTGTCTTTCAGATATTCCCCCAGGGGTTTGCCGCTGGCCCCTTCGATGACTTTGCCGACCCATTCGATGTTGATGCCGTAATTCCAGCGTTCGCCCGGGTCGAACAACAGCGGCAGGCGTAGCGCGGCGTTTTCGCAACTCGCCGTGCCGGGCAGGCTCATCAGTTCCATATAGCGCGCGAGGGAGGCATTCCACATGCCGTAGCCGTAACCGGACGTGTGCGTCAGCAGATGGCGCAACGAGATCGCCCGCTTCGGCGGCCGCAGCCGGGGCACGCCCGCCGCATCGAAGCCCTGGAGTACCTGCACGGCGGAGAGCTCCGGCGCCCAGCGCGCGGCGGGTTCGTCGAGTTTCACCCGCCCCTGCTCGACCAGTTGCATGGCCGCAGCGGAGGTGACCGGCTTGGTCATCGATGCGATCCACACCACCGTGTCGATTGCCATGGGCTTGGTGGCCCCGAGACGGCGCGTGCCGAAGGCCCCTTCGTAGATCGTGGCGTCGCCTGCAATCGCCATCGCGACGACGCCCGGCACATCGCCGGCATCGGTCGCGCGCTCGAGCAGCGCATCGACCTCCCTCACGAGAGAACCGGAAGTGCGGGACGCAACGGCGCTCATTTGCCCTTGAACGCGGGCGCGCGCTTTTCCATGAAGGCGCGGCGACCCTCGATGTAGTCCTCGCTTTTCATGCAGCGCGCGACCGCGGCTTCCGCGTCGGCAAAGTCGCCCTTCGGCTCCACTACCGCATTGATGACCGCTTTCGACGCGGCCATGGTCAGCGGCGCGTTGGCCGCCAATTCCATAACGACCTTTTGAACATAGGCGTCGAGCTCGGCATCCGGCAGCACGCGATTGACCAGGCCCATTGCCAATGCTTCGCCCGCGTCATAGCGGCGTGCGCTGAACATGATCTCGCGCGCGTGCGCATGCCCGACCGTGGCGACCAGCCGGCCGGTGCCGTGCGCGCCATAGCCGAGGCCGAGGCGCGCGGCCGGAATCGCGAATCGGCTCGACGCGTCCGCATAGCGCAGGTCGCACGACAGCGCCACCGCCAGTCCGCCGCCGACACAGAAGCCATGGATCAACGCGACGACCGGCTTGGGCACCGACTCGATGGCATGATGCGCGGCGGAAGTCGCTTCCTCGTACGCTTTCACCTGATCGCCGCTCGAGCGGTTCTTCTCGAACTCGGAAATGTCCGCACCCGCGGCGAACGCCTGCGTGCCTTCGCCGCGGATCACGATCACGCGAACCGCCGCGTCATTGTTGAATTCGTCGATGGCCGGCGGAATTCCAAGCCACATCTGCGCGCCGATCGCATTACGCCGCTCCGGGTTGTCCAGCACCAGCCGGCCTACCGGCCCGTCGCGCTCCACTCGTAGTTTGCCTTTGCTCATGCGTTTATCTCCAACAATACTTCAAGCAGGTTACATCTCACCACGAAGGCACGAAGGACACGAAGTTGCACGAAGGAAAGCAAGATCAACGTCCTTTTCATATCTGTGATTGCAAAGCGTACCGTACGTATTCGCGCTAATATTTTAGATAATTGGAAACTGCCGCAACGACGACAATAAAACACAATTCAACGTGATAGCTGCCACCAACAAAGTGCAAGTCAGGTTTTCTTCGTGCCCCCTTCGTGTCCTTCGTGCCTTATACGTTTACGTTTCAGCGAAAGCTGGCAATAATCCGGGGGCACCCGGCGGCGAAGCGGCAAACTGTTCTGTGCCTAAG
>WNFM01028815.1_pt3 | contig 11164 bp, 9 predicted proteins | sample 5400271 | NCBI WGS metagenome assembly WNFM01 (sample SAMN13153352, study PRJNA577476) | soil metagenome | isolation source: 60 cm saprolite on Douglas fir-dominated hillslope | place: USA:California | collected 2013-09-17 | reverse complement strand
TCCAGGCGAGCCAGTCTCGCGCGCCGGGCGTGCGATCGTGGCTGGGCCAGGCCGGCCAACCGGCCCAAGCCAGATGTGCGACGAACCAAGCGACGGCGAACGCGAGACCCGACACCGCGAATCGCACGGCCTCGCTTCCACGCTGGGCGGCGAGGAGTGCGATGCCGCAGATCAGCGCCGGAAGGAGGAGTCCGAGCGCGAGCTCGAGCAGGCCCGGCATGCGAGAAGTCGGAGGAAGGCCTCCGGAGGAACCTCTACTTCGCGCCCGCGTCGGTCTGGATGCCTTCGATGCTGATCGTCAGCTGGACGTCGTCACCGACCGACCCGTCGAGCCCGTACTTCATTCCGAAGTCGCTGCGCTTCACCGAGAAGGTTCCGAAGAAGCCGGCTCGCACTCCCATCTTCGGTGAATCCGAGACCCCGACCTGCTCGAACTCGACCGTCAGCGGCTTCTTGACCCCGTGGAGGGAGAGCTCGCCTTCGACGGTGTACTTGCCCTCGCCGGCCTTCTTGACGCTCTTGCTCGAGAAACTCACCATCGGAAACTGCACCGCGTCGAAGAAACTGTCGCTCTTGAGGTGATCGTCCCGCCCCTTCACACCCGTGTCGACGCTGTCCGCCGCGACCTCGACGCTGACGGTCGACTTCTCCGGGCTCGCCGTATTCAGCGTGAAATTGCCCGTGACGTTGTCGAAGCGCCCGAAGGTCCAGCTCGTGTTCATGTGCTTGATCTTGAACAGCACCGTCGAGTGCTGGCCGTCGATCCGGTAGGTCCCGGAGGGATTCACGGCCGGAGCACCCTTGGCCTGCCGCGGAGACGCCGCGGATCCGAGCCCGAGGGCGAGCCCGAAGGCGAGGATGGAGACGAGACCGGTGGAGATCCGAGCGCTGCGGAGGTTCATGTTCGCTCCTCGAAGGGGATGAGAGAAGGCCACCAGGCTCGCTCAGCCGCAGGCTGAATTCAAGCGCGGCGCAGAACCAACCCGTTCGCCCTGTGTTGCAGCGCGTCTCATGACGGACCGGCAATCGAGGAGAGGCGTCGTCCATGTCCTCGAGCTGACGGGCACGCTGCTCCTCGCCGCGGTCTTCGTGTACCTCGGCGTCGAGCACCGCACCGGCGACACCGGTCTCGCGCGCGTCGCCGACGATCAGGTCGCCGTCGTCGTCGACCGCGGTAACGGAACGAGCCGGACCGTCCAGCGACCCGGCTACGTGCTCTTCGTTCCGCTCCTGCAGAAAGTTCACCGGCTCGACCGCAGCCCGCGCGTCCTCCGGATGGAAGGAAACAAGCCCGACGGCCGGGATCGCGTGCCCCAGCTCTTCGCGCGCGCCGAAGATGGATCGAGCTTCTGGCTGAAGGACGTCGAAGTGCAGTACGCGCTGCTCCCCGAAGCGGCCTCGGCGGTGCTCGAGGATGCCGGCCCCGACGTCGTGGTGAAGCCGTCGCTCCTCGCCGCGGCCGCGCGTTCGACTTTGCGCGACGAGCTCGGCCGCTTCACGTCGGAGGACGTCGCCCGCGGAGAATGCCTGCAAGCCGTGAAGCGCGACGCCGCGGCGCGCTTGAACGCGCTCCTGCGTCCGCACGGGATCGAAGTCCTTGGAATCTCGCTGGGCAAGCCGATGTTCGACGACGCCTACGAGGACGCGATCCGACGCCGCGCGACCTTCGCGCAGGAAGTCGAGGAGCTCGAGGGGCGCCTCGCGCGACTGGAGAAGGAGCAGGAGCAGAAGGAAGCCGCGGTCCGGAAGGACAAGGACGTCGAGCTCCGGAAGCTCGAAGGGATCTCGGCGCAGAATCTCGCGGCCGCGCGCAGGGACGACATCCGGGTTCGGCAGGAAGCGGACGACGCTGCCCGCGCGCTCCTCGAAGGCGGGCGCACGGCGAAGCGCGCGAAGGAGCTCCAGGCGGAGCTGCTCAAGGCGAAGTACGTCGCTGCCGCGCGCGGCGTGTACCGCGAGGGCCTCGAGCTCGCGAGCGCCGGCGAGCTGCCCGTTCGCGCCGCGCTCGTGCGCAAGCTCGCCGGGATCCAGTTCGATCTCGTCCCGTACAGCCGCGACCCCGCTCCGCAGCGGATCGAGTACGAGACCTCCAGCTCGAACCCGAGCTCGAGCAAAGGCAGGCCGTGATGATCCGCTGGTTCAGCGTGTGGCTCGGATGGATCCTCGCCGTCGTCGGCATGCTCGGACGAGTCGCCGCCTCGGCGATCCTCATGGCGGCCCGCGGCGGGAGGCGCATCGCCGGATTCGCCGTCATCCGTTCGTTCGTCCGAGTCGCGGGAGGCTCCGCGCTGATCGCGGTGCTCGTGCTCGCAGGCGGCGCGGTGTGCCTCGTCCGCATCCCGCCGGGCTCGATCGGCGTTCGACAGTTCGAGCTCGGCGGCCGCGGGATCGCCGAGCGCGATCACGCCTCCGGGATCGCCTTCAGCTGGCCTCTGCTCGAGAGCTGGCATCGGATCGACGGGACGACCCAAGTGCTCACCTTCGGATGGGAGTCGGAAGGTGGAGACCTCCCCGTGCTCGATCTCCGGACGCGCGAGGGGACGGTCGTGAAGGTCGGTGCCGCGATCGTCCACCGCGTGCGCCCCGGCGAAGCTTGGCAGCTCGTGCGCGACGGCTTGAAGGGCGTCTGGCGGCGGCGCGTGCGCGCCGCGGCCGAGGACGCCTTGGCGCGCGCGATCGGAGAACGGTCGACCGCGGAGATGTGCGACACCGATGCCCGGCTCGCGTGCGAGGCGGCTCTCAGGCAGGAGCTCGACCTCCGTCTGGCGCGCGATCACATCCAGGTGGAGGGGGTGCTCCTCACGCAGGTCTGGTTCGGACCGCAGTACGAGAAGATGCTCCAGTCGAAGCAGCTCGCGGCCCAGCAGCTCCTGCTCCAAGTCGCTGCGACGGGAGTCGACGCCCAACGCGCGCGGATCGAGATCTTCCAACAGGAGATGGACAATTCCTTGAAAAGGATCGCCTCCGACGGGGACCAGCGGATCGCCGAGCGCTCGGCCCGGGCGAGGAGCGAGGTCGCGGCGATCGAGACGGCGACGAAGTCCTACGGGGAGACGCGTCGAGCCGAGGCGCAGGCGGAGCACGATCGGTCCCTCCTGGAGGGGGACCGGCTCGTCGCCCGCTCGGAGAGCCTCAAGGACGGCCTGATGCGCAAGGCGCTGGCGACCTCGGGGGGCCGGCTCTGGCTCGCGCGTCAGGCCGCGGAGAATCTGAACATTCGCACCGTGACGCTGAACTCGAACGATCCGTCGGTGCCCTCGGTCCTCGACCTGGACGGGATGGTCAAGCTCTTGATGGGCGCGCCGCACCCGTCGAGGTACTGAGCGCCTCGACCCCTCCTGGTGCCGGCGCCGGCCAGCTGCCGATGAGGTATATTGGTCAGGCTTGGGAGTGTCGCCTCGGCCCGGGCCCTGCCGGGAATCGCCAGGGGACGTTATCCTCGGCCGCGCCCCATGGTCCTAGCCCCCCGACAAGCGTCCCAGAGGCAAGCGACGGAGCGACTCCAACTTCGGCGCGTCGCCCTCGTCAATGTCGGCGCGTACATCTCCGTCTACGGGTTGCGCAAGCTCGCCCCGGCCGTGCGCGAGATCGTTCCCGACACGACGACGTTCTACGTCTCGACCGGCGCGCACCTCCACTCGGTCAAGAACGTCCTGCTCTCGAGCAAGAAGGACGCGACGAACCTGAACCAGGCCGATCTCGAGGCGATCGCCGCGGGGCTCTCGGGCTTCGACGTCATCGGCTTCTCCGTGATGACGATCGACTCGGAGTGGGCGAAGAAGATCATCGCCGAGGTCCGCAAGGCGAGCCCCGAGACCTACATCGTCATCGGCGGGATGCACGCGATCGTGTGCCCCGAGGACTGCCTCCAGCACGCCGACGCCGTGTGCACCGGGGAAGGCGACCTCGCCTTCGACGAGCTGCTGCTGCGGATGAAGTCGGGCGAGGACTGGCACGACGTGCGGAACTTCTGGTTCCGGCGCGGCGAAGAGACCTTCCGCAACGGGTTTCGGCCGCTCCTGACCCCCGACGAGATGGCCAAACGGCCGCACCCGCAGTACGCCGATGCGGAGAACGAGTTCATGTACGAGCGCGGGAAGGGCTTCATCCCGCTCGCGCTCGGGCACTACCTCGACTGCAACGGCCTCTCGTACCACACGATCTGGACGCAGGGCTGCCCGTACCGCTGCACGTACTGCGGGAACACGGCCTTCCTCGCGATCGACAAGAAGTACGCCGCGATCCGCCAGACGCCCGTCGACTACATCATCGAGGAAGTGAAGCGCGCGATCGCCGTGCACCCGCACATCAACACGGTCGTCTTCGACGACGACTGCATGGCCGCGCTGCCGACGCCGGTGCTCAAGGAGTTCTCGAAGAAGTGGCGCGAGCAGGTCGGCGTCCCGTTCTTCGTCGCGGGCGTGATCCCGTCGTTCGTGAACCGCGAGACCGCCTGCGCATGGGCATCCAGAGCGGCAGCGACAAGATGCTCAAGTTCTTCAAGCGGCCGAACAAGCCCGGGTTGATCAAGAACGTCGCCGGCATCATCGGCGACTACCGCGGGTTCATGATCCCGCCCGCCTACGACATCATCGTGGACATCCCCGTCGAGGAAAAGACCGACGTCGAGCAGACGATCCGCCTCGTTCACGAGATGCCGCGGCCCTTCACGCTCAGCGTGTTCTCGCTGCGCCTGATCCCCGGGACGGAGCTCGAGAAGCAGATCAAGGAAGCTCTCGAGAAGGGCGAGCTCGAGATGGAAGGGATCGACAAGAACTACCACACCGTCGCGCCGACGATGGCGAACGCGCTGCTCTTCCTGGCTGCAGCCGTGCGCTTGCCCAACGGGATCTTCGAGTACCTCCTGAAATTCGCAAAGCCGAGCCACGTCGAGCAGCGGCGCGTCCCCTGGATCCTGTTCTTCTGCCGTGGGATCCTGTTCACCAAGCGCGGCCTCAGCCACCTGCGCTTCATGGACTTCTCCGTGCTCCCCGGCCGCGCGGGGTACTTCTTCTGGAAGCTCGGTGTGATCGACTTCTGGCAGAAGCACTTCGTGCGCCGGTTCCGGATCGACCGCGACAGCCGTTCCGCCCGGCCCGACGAGATCTCGATGCCGGCGCCGCGGACGTTCTCGGCGACCGAGTAGCCGGCGCTAACCGCGCGTGCCCCGCTCGAGGGTCACCTCGGCGTTGTAGTCCGGCACGCCTCCGTCCTTGTCGACGCGGCCAGCCGGGATCAGGACGTTCGACTCCGGCCAATGCGCCTGCAGCGTCCCCGGCGCGACCTCGGCGATGAACGCCCGGCCGCGGAGCTCCCCGTGCGCGTTGCGGACGACGATGGGATCGCCGTGCGCGAGCCCGAGGCGCTCGGCGTCCGCTCGCGAGAGGAAGACGTGATCCCGGTCGGCGCCGGTCAACGGATCCCGGTGGCGCTGGATCATCGAGTTGAACTGCTTCCCGCGGCGCGTGGCGAGGAGGAACGTGCCCTCGCGTCGCGGCGCGACGGAAGGGGCGACAGGCTGGAAGTGCGCCTTGCCGTCCGGTGTGGGGAACCGGCGGTCCTCGCACAGCCGCTCTCCGCCCCACTGGAACTGGTCGCCGGCCTTCGCGAGCGCGGCGATGCCGCGGTAGGCCGGGACCGCCTGCTCGATCTCGATCCGGATCTCGGCGGCGCTCTCGAAGTGGACTCTGCCGTAGCGCTCGGGCCGGACGGCGCGTGCGAAGTCGAGGAGCATCTCCCACTCGCTGCGCGACTCGCCCGTCTGATGTCCCGGCACCCAAGGGTTGTAGATCACGCGGCGCTCCGTCGACGTCTCGGTGCCGCCGCCGCGTTGCTCGTAGCGCGTCTGCGCCGGCAGGAGGTAGACCGCGTCCCTTGGCTCGACGAGCATCTGGCTCGTCACGACGATGTCGCTGTGGACGCGCAGCGGGATCCGCGCGAGGGCGCTCTCGACGCGCGCGGGCTCGGGCAGCGTCTCAAGCAGATTCCCGCCGATGCAATAGAAGCCGTCGATCTCGCCGCGACCGGCGGCCTCGATCGTTTCGACCGTCGTCAGCCCCGGCTCCGAAGGCACGTCGAAGCCCCACAGATCGCGGAAGCGCCGGGCCGACTCCGCGTCGATCGGGACGCCTCCGGGCAGAGCTGTCGAGTAACAGCCCATCTCGGCCCCGCCTTGGACGCCGGAGTGCCCACGGATCGGCATCAGTCCGGTTCCGGGGCGGCCGACCCACTCGCGCAGGAGCGCGAGGTTCGCGATCGCGCGCACGGTGTCGCCGCCGCCTTGGTGCTGCGTGATGCCCATCGACCAGACGAGGATGCCGCGCTCGGCGGCCGCGACTTCGCGAGCGAAGGCTTCGACCTCTTCGAGGGGCAGGCCGCAAGCCGCGAGGAGGGTCTCCATCGACTGTCCTTCGAGCTCGGAGACGAGAGCCCCGTAGCCCTTCGTCGCGGCCTGAACGAAGTCACGCGCGACGCTCCCGTTCGCGACGAGGACCTTCTGCACGGCGTTCAGGAAGGCGAGATCACCGCCGACGCGGACGAGGAAGGTCCGGTCGCAGAGCTTCGTCCCGAACACCGCCGAGTCGGCGTTCGAGGGGATCCAGTACCGCTCGAGCCCCGGTTCGCGATAGGCGTTGACCGAGAGAACCCGCGCTCCGCGCCGACGCGCCTCGTACAAGTACTTGGTCGTGACGGGTTGATCGTTGGCCGGGTTCGAGCCCAGGAACACGATCAAGTCCGCCTCGAACCAGTCCTTGTACGAGCAGGTCGTCGCGGCGACGCCGATCGTGGACTTCAGGCCGCTCGTCGAAGGGGAGTGGCACAGCCGCGCGGAGTTGTCGATGTGGTTGCTGCCGAGGTAGCGCATCACCTTCTGCGCGACGTAGTACACTTCGTTCGTCACGCCGCGGCTGGTGACGAACATCGAAGTCCGCTGGGGATCGAATCCGCGCCAACGCGTTCCGACCTCGGTCCAGAGCTCCTCGAAAGGGATCCGCCGGAAACCCTTCTCGCCTCGGCGACGCCGCATCGGGAACGGGAGACGGCCGAGCTCGCGCAAGGTGCGCGAAGGCATCCGGCGCAAGGCCTCGGCGTCGCCGAGCAAGTCCGAATCGAGGGCGCCCATCGTGTTCAGGCGCAGGAGCTCGAGGCGGACCATGCACAGGTGCGTGCCCGCGATGGTCCAGTCGGAGAGGCCGCTCGTGCCGAGCGCGCAGCCGTCGCAGACGCCGCGCGAGAGGACCTTCCAGCCGTAGCGCAGGTTGTCGCGATTCTCCCAAGCGATGCGCAGCATCTCTCGGAAGTGACGCGGCTTCACCGCGGAGACGCCGAAGGGGACCCAACTCGAGAGCAGGGAGGTCCGAGAGCGCGGCTTTCTCGGCATGCCGACAGGGTACTGTGCGAGCGGGGGCTGCGCGCGTTCGGGTTCGCTCAGCGCAAGGCTTCGGTCAGGAACGCCCACTCGTCGGCGACCTCGTCGATCTTCATCGAGGTCGGCTTTCCCGCGCCGTGTCCCGCGCGAGTCTCGATCCGGATCAGGACGGGCGCAGGCCCGGCCTGCGCGTGCTGGAGCGTCGCCGCGAACTTGAAGCTGTGCGCCGGCACGACTCGGTCGTCGTGATCTCCGGTCGTGATCATCGTGGGCGGGTAGACGCCCCCCTCGCGGACGTTGTGGAGCGCGGAGTAGCGCCGGAGGTACTCGAAGGCCTTCGGATCATCCGAGGTCCCGTAGTCGGAGGCCCAGGCCCACCCGATCGTGAAGCGATGGTAGCGCAGCATGTCGAGCACGCCGACTCCGGGGAGCGTCGCCCCGAAGAGATCCGGCCGCTGCGTCAGGCAAGCGCCGACGAGCAAGCCGCCGTTGCTGTGGCCGCGGAGCGCGAGCCTCTTCGTCGACGTCAGCCCCTGCGCGACGAGGTATTCGGCCGCGGCGATGCAGTCGTCGAAGACGTTCTGCTTCCTGTCCTTCGTGCCGGATTCGTGCCAGTCGCGGCCGTACTCGCCGCCACCGCGCAGGCACGGGACGGCGTAGAGTCCGCCGCGCTCCATCCACACGAGCGTGGCCGGCGAGAACTCGGGCTTCATCGCGACGTCGAAGCCGCCGTAGCCGTAAATCAGCGCCGGCGTCGCCGGACTCGGACGCAGATCCTTCCGGCGCGTGAGGAACATCGGTACGCGCGTGCCGTCCCGACTCGGGTAGAAGACCTGCTCGGTGACGAACGCCGCGGGATCGAAGCGGACCCTGGGCGCGCGGACGGGCGTGGTCTTGGCCGAAGCGGCCTCGAGCCTCCAGATCGAGGTGGGCGACGTGAAGCTCGAGTAGGCGAAGAAAGCCTCGGGATCCTGCGGTTCGCCGCGGATCTCGGACACGGAGCCGAGGCCGGGGAGCTCGACGACCGTTCGAGATCCTCCCGCTAGATCGAAGACGTGCACCTCGCTGCGCGCGTCCTTCAGGTAGGCGCAGACGAGCCTCCCTCCCGCGACGAGCGCGCTCTCGAGCGTGTCCGACGACTCCGGGACGATCGCTCTCCAGCTGGCGCGCTCGGGATGCGCGAGATCGATCGCGATCACGCGTCCGCGCGCGGCGTCGAGGTCCGTGCGGAAGAAGAGCGTCGAACCCTCCTTCGCGAGGAAGTCGTACTGCGCGTCGAAGTCATCGAGGAAGGGCAGGACTTCGGACACGCCCGCCCGGAGGTCCTGGTCGTCACCTTCCCGGCGAAGCCCCAGTCGGGGTGATCCGCGCGGGCGTAGACCGCCCGATCCTCCGTCGAGGGAGTCCCGAGGCGATGGAACTGCAGGCGCTGGTCCCGCAGCGCGACCTTCCCGGTCGTGTCGTGCACGGGATACGTCGAGTAGTAGAAGCCCCGACCGTCTTTCGTCCAGGAGCACTGCGAGAATTTGACCCACTCGATCCGGTCATCGAGGTCGCGGCCGGTGTCGACGTCGCGCACTCTCACGGTCGTCCAGTCCGAACCGGCCTCGGAGACTTCGTAGGCGAGGAGCCCTCCGTCCTCGCTCACCGAAATGTCCCCGAGCGCGACGGTTCCGTCCTTCGAGAACGCGTTCGGATCGATCAGGACGCGGGGCTCGGCGGCCAGCGAGGCGGCGACGCAGAGGACGGCCTGGTTCTGCAGGCCGTCGTTGCGGGAGAAGAAGAAGCGGCCGGCTTTCCGGACGGGGGCGGTCCAGCGCTCGTAGTTCCAGAGCTCCTCGATCCGTGCGTGGATGGCGTGTCGCTCCGGGATCGCGTCGAGGTAGGCGCGCGTCGTCTTGTTCTGCTTCTCGATCCACGCGCGGGTCTCGGGTGAATCGGGGTCTTCGAGCCAGCGGTAGGGATCGGCGACCTTCGTGCCGTGGTAGTCGTCGACGACGTCCATGCGTGGAGATTCCGGGTAGGGGATGTGCGATCGAGTGCGCGGTGCGGGCGCGGCACACGCGGCGACGCCTGCGAAGGCGAGGAGGAGCGCTCGGTTCGGAGCCATGGCAGGCGGCCTAGAGCGGCGGACGCGCGAGGGGGTACCGCGTGGAGCGCTGCCAAGCCTGCGCCAGCGCCGCGAGCTGCGTCTCGCCGAAGAGCCGCCCGGTGAAACTGATGCTGCGCGGCGTTTTCTTCTTCTCGTCCAAACCATTCGGCGCGCAGATCGTCGGGTGTCCCGTGAGGTTCGCTACGGTGAGGGTCGGTCCGCCGAAGCTCGGGTGCACGTAGAGGTCGACCTTCTGGAAGACCTTGTCCATCTCGCGCATGAGCTCGGTGCGCAGGCGGCTCGCGCGGAGGTATTCGACCGCGGGGACGAGGCGCGTCGCGCGGAACGTGTTCGGCCAGGCCTCCTCGTCCTGCCACACCATCTGCGAGTCGCGGCCGTCGCGCGTGAGGTCGTCGAATGCGGCCGCGGCTTCGCTCGTGAGGATGACGAGGAGGTCGCCGGCAGGGATGGAGGAAGGCAGCTCGACGGGGACGAGCTCGACGCCGAGCGCCTTGAGCTCGTCGAGGACGTGCTGGTCGGCGGGCGATCCCTTGAAGTCCTTCTCCGCGAACCCGACCTTCCACCCGCGGACGTCGATCTCGCCCGGAGGCGCGAACGGGTAGTCGTGAACGGTGGGATCTTGCTGATCCGGCCCTTGGATCGCCGCGAGGACGATCGCCGCGTCTTGCACGGATCGCGCGATCGGCCCGAGCTTGTCCATCGTCCAGGAGAGCGCCATCGATCCCGTGCGCGGCACGCGGCCGAACGTGGGGCGCAGGCCGGTGGCCCCGCAGCGCGTGCACGGAGAGACGATCGAGCCGAGCGTCTCCGATCCGATCGCGAAGACGACGCACCCCGACGCCGTCGCCGCCGCGGGGCCAGCGGAGGATCCGCTCGAGCCCTCCTCGGGATTCCAAGGGTTGCGCGTCCGTCCGCCGAACCAGAGATCGCCGTACGCGAATTCGCCGAGGGAGAGCTTGGCGACGAGGACCGCCCCGGCCGCGTCGAGGCGCTGGACGACCGTGGCGTCGGCATCGATCACCTGGTGCTCGTAGATCTTCGAACCCCACGTCGTCGGCGCACCCTTGACCGCGAGGAGATCCTTCGCCCCCCAAGGAAGTCCGTGGAGGAGACCGCGCCACTTGCCCGCCGCGAGCTCCTTGTCGCGCTCGGCAGCCTGCGCGAGAGCGCGCTCCTCGGTGAGGTTGACGATCATGTGGAGCTTCTCGTCGAGGCGCTTCAGGCGCGCGAGGTACATGCGCGTGAGCTCGACGGAGGAGACCTTGCGCGACTTGACGAGCGCCGCGAGCGTCGGGATGTCGGCGTAGGCGAGGTCCTCGAGATTCGCCGGGCGCTCGAGCTTCGCCGCGTCGGGCAGCGCGATCGCCTTCGGCTGGAAGGGCGGAGGCGCGACCTTCATGCCCGGGAGGAGCGGGGAGAAGACGAACGCCGGCGCGACGGAGTTGTCGAGCGGGAGCTTCCACAGGCGCTCGTAGGAATCGATCTGCTCCGAGACGCCCTTGCGCATCTGCGCGAGCTGATCGGCGGTGAAGGCGAGCCCGATCGTCTCGCCGGCAGCGCGGATCTGCTCGACGGTGAGCCGCGGCGGCGGCTCGGGCTTCTTCTCGGCGGGGGTCGGCTCTTGGAGGAGAGCGAGGCTCAGTGCGAGGAGCATGCGGAATGTCTCCGGGGCGGAAGCGGCT
>WNFM01355364.1_pt3 | contig 11165 bp, 11 predicted proteins | sample 5400271 | NCBI WGS metagenome assembly WNFM01 (sample SAMN13153352, study PRJNA577476) | soil metagenome | isolation source: 60 cm saprolite on Douglas fir-dominated hillslope | place: USA:California | collected 2013-09-17 | reverse complement strand
GAATGACGGCTTGGATGGATTTGCGGAACCTGTGAGATCGGCGCGACGCCGTCACTTCTCCCGGAACGCGCGCATCAACTGATCGCTCAGCGGCTTCATCAAATACGACATCATGGTGCGATCGCCGGTCTGCACGAAGGCTTCCGCGGGCATGCCCGGGATCAGCTTGGCCTCGCCGAGGCGCGCGATCTCTTCCGGCGGCATCGACACGCGGATGGTGTAATAGCTTTGCCCGGTGCGCTGATCGGTGGTGACGTCGGGAGACACGCGGCTGACGACGCCGTTCAGTTCCGGCGTGGTGCGCTGATTGAAAGCGGACAGCCGCAGCAGCGTCTTCTGGCCGATCTGCAGCTTGTCGATGTCCTGCGGATTGACCTTGGCCTCGACCTGCAGGTCGTCGCTCTGCGGAACGATCATCATGATGGCGTCGCCGGCGGTGATCACGCCGCCGACGGTGTGCACGGTCGATTGCAGCACCATGCCGTCCTGCGGGGCGCGGATGTCGGTGCGCCGCAACTGGTCTTCGGCGGTGACCTTGCGTTCGACGAACTCGCCGATCTTGTCGTTGGTCTCGCGCAAATCCTTCGACACCTCGCTGACCATGTCCTTGTCGACCTGGATGATCTGCAATTCGGTCTCGGTGATCTTGCCCTTGGCCTGGGCACGCGAGGCAACGTATTGCGCGCGCTCGCCGTTGAGCCTTGCGGTATCGCGCTCGAGCGTGGTCAGGCGCGAGAGCTGCACCAGATGCTGGTCGTAGAGCGAGCGGACGCCGGCGAGCTCCTTCTCCACCAGCGCGATTTCCTGGTCTTTTGCCTTTTCCTGTGCCGCCAGCCCGGCGATCTCCTCGTTCAACTGGGTGACCCGCTCGCGCAACTGCGCCTTCTGGCCGATCCTGCCGGTAACACGGACGTCGAACAATTTGCTCTCGCTTGACATCACGTTCTTGACGTCGGGATCGTCAGCGCGATCGAGCAGCATTTTGGGAAACACGATCTTGGCGACGCCCTGCTGTTCGGCCTCGAGCCGGGCCGCGCGCGCCCACAAGCCGTCGAGATTCTTGGTGACGATCGCAAGATTGGCCTTGGTGACGGTGTCATCGAGCCGCACCACGACGTCGCCGGCCTTGACCAGATCGCCGTCGCGCGCCAGCACTTCGCCGACCACGCCACCGGTCGGATGCTGCACTTTCTTGACGTTGGATTCGACGACGATCGATCCCGGCGCAATCAAGGCGCCCGAGATCTGCGCGGTCGAAGCCCAGCCACCAAGCCCGCCGGCGAGAACGACGACCACCGCGAGCCCAATGATCAAGTGCAGCCGGATCGAGCGCCGCGCGCCCTGCATCTCGTTGCCGCTCATGACTTGTTGTCGCTCATGACTTGTTACCGCTCATGACTTGGCGACGCCTCCTTCGGAAACGATCTTGATCGGGGTCGGTGGCGCCACCCGCTGCAGCACCTGACCCAGCACGGTTTCCTTGGGGCCGAAGGCCTGCATGCGGCCGTCTTTCAGCACCAGAAGCTGATCGACCCCCTCGATCCCGATCGGCCGGTGCGCGACCACCACCACGATCGCGCCGCGATCGCGCGCTCCCCGCACCGCCCGGGTCAGCGCCTCATCGCCTTCGGTATCGAGATTGGAGTTCGGCTCGTCGAGCACGATCAGGAACGGATTGTCGTACAGCGCCCGCGCCAGCGCCACACGCTGCGCCTGACCGGCCGAAAGCGCCGTCCCCTGCTCGCCGACCTGGGTGTCATAGCCGTCGCGCATCTTGATGATCATCTCGTGGACGCCGGCCTCTTTCGCCGCCGCGATGATGGTCGCAGACGCCGCATCGGGATCGAAACGGCTGATATTTTGCGCGACCGAGCCCGCGAACAGCTCGACATCCTGCGGCAGGTAGCCGATGTGGCGGCCGAGCACGTCCGACGACCACTGATCGAGCGCCGCACCATCGAGGCGAACCTTACCGCGGAACGGCTGCCAGACCCCGACCAGCGCGCGCACCAGCGACGACTTGCCCGATCCGCTGGGGCCGATGATGCCGAGGCCGTTTCCAGCCGTCAGCGTAAACGTCACGTCCTGAACGATGATCTTCTGATCGCCGGGTGCGACGATGCCGACGCCCTCGATCGACAGCCGGCTCGACGGGTTCTGCAACAGCGTCGGCGTCGCGCGCGCGGGCAATGATTCCAGGAGCTTGTTGAGGCGGTGCCAGCTCTGGCGCGCGGCGACAAAACCTTTCCAATGCGCGATCGCGAGATCGACGGGCGCCAGCGCCCGCGCGCTCAGGATCGAGCCGGCGATGATGATGCCCGCGGTCGCCTCCTGGTGAATCACGAGATAGGCGCCAACCGCGAGCACCGCCGATTGAAGGGTCATGCGCATGACCTTGGCAATCGCGCCGAGACCGCCGGCGACGTCGCTGGCGCGCTGATTTCCCGCCAGATATTTTTCGTTGGCCTCGCTCCAGCGCTTGGTCAGGCGTCCGGCCATGCCCATCGCCACCAGCACCTCGGCGTTGCGCCGGCTGGTGGCGGCGAGATCGTTGCGGCGCGCGGCAAGGCCCATGGCATCGCGGGCCGGCGCGCGCGACATGAACTCGGTGACGATGGTCAGCGAGACCAGAATGACGGCGCCGATCAGGGCGGTCAGGCCGATCATGACGTGGAAGGCAAAACAGATCGCCAGATAGAACGGCAACCACGGCAGGTCGAAGAACGCGCCCGGCCCCATGCCGGAAAGAAACGAGCGGACATTGTCGAGATCGCGCAGCGGCTGCAGGCCCTCGTTGCGGCCGCCGACCATCAGCGGCAATCGCACAATGGTGTCGAACACCCGCGCATTAAGCGCCTCATCGAGCGAGGTTCCGATCCGCCCGAGGATGCGGACCCGGATCAGGTCGAGGACACCCTGTGCCGCGTACAGGCCGCCGGCGAGAATGGCGAGACCGACCAGGGTCGGCACGCTCCGGCTTGGCAGCACCCGGTCGTACACCTCCAGCATGAACAACGAGCCGGTCAAATACAGCAGGTTGATCATGCAACTCATGACGCCGACGCCGATGAACGCGTTGCGGCAAGCGCGCAGCGCATCACCGAGTTCGGAACGCCGGACACCGGGGGCGGCTGCCATCACTTCGGGTCTCTTCAAATGGGGGTCTGCGACCCCCTTGTTCCCGAGGGTACGCCACTGTCATTCTTAGCGATTTTTGTACCCAGCGTCCATTGAAGCCGGGTTAATGGTGAACGCCCCGTAGCAGTACGGAAACGGACCGCGGAAGGCGCGATCGGCCTCGCAGGCGGTCGGCTGGAAGGAGGGGCTGGAACAGCTGATTTGCCGTCGCTGCCGGTTTCGGGAAATCCATCCCTCCCTCTCCCCGCCCCTTCGCGGGGAGAGGGTTGGGGTGAGGGGCTGCCTCCGCAAATTCCGAACACTCCCCCTCACCCGGATTGCTTTGCAATCCGACCTCTCCCCGCAAGCGGGGAGAGGTAACTGGCCGCATGCGCGGGTTTCACATCAGTGTGCTGGGTTCTAAAACCGCCCGCCGCCTCGGACCAGCCTTACGATCAACAGCAGCACGACGGCGCCGATCGCGGAATAGATGATCTCCGAGATGAGGCCGGAGCCGAGGTGGAAGCCGAGCCTCGGAAATATCAGGCTGGAAAGAAACGCGCCGGCGATGCCGACCACAATATCGCCGATGATGCCGAAGCCGGTGCCGCGCACGATCTTGCCGGCCAGCCAGCCCGCCACCAGGCCGACGAACAGAATAACGATAATGCCTTCATTGGACAGATACATAACAGCTTCCCCCCGGTTGTACGCGAATTGCCCGCGTGCTGCGCTCGCAGCCTAGCTATAATTGCGCGATGTGACGACAGGAATCTGCGGGGGATTTTGGGCTCTCCCGATGCTACGCGGCGCCGACGGTCTCTGTGCGTTCAGCAAGAATACATCTTGCGATCCGGTCGGGCCCAACCTTCACATTGGGCGGCCGCTGCTCGACGCAGCGCGCTTCCGCGAACGAACAGCGCGGCGCAAAAGAACAAACGCTGGGCGCCTTGTCGAGCGAAGGCGGCGTCCCCGGGATCGTTTCCAGCCGCTGGCCGCGCTTGGCGCCATGGACGGTTGCAGCCAGTAGCCCGCGCGCATAAGGGTGGATCGGCGTGCGCACGATCTGGCTGAGCGTGCCCTGCTCGACGATCTCTCCCGCATACATCACCGCAACGCGGTCGCAGATTTCGATCGCGACGCCAATGTCGTGGGTGACGAAGATGACGGACATGCCGAACTCGCGCTGCAGCTCGCGCAGCAACAGCAAGATCTGGATCTGCACGGTGGCATCGAGCGCCGTGGTCGGCTCATCCGCCAGAAGGATTTTTGGCTTGCAGGCCAGCGCCAGCGCGATCATGGCGCGCTGCCGCATGCCGCCGGACATTTCGTGCGGATAGGCATCGAGACGGCGCTTGGCGGAGGGAATCCGCACCACTTCCAGCATCTCCAAGGCGCGCGCCATCGATTCCGTCTGGCTCTTGCCCTCGTGGCGCATCACGCTTTCGGCGATCTGACGACCGATGGTGTAGACCGGATCGAGCGCCAGCGCCGGCTCCTGAAAGATCATCGAGACGGTCTGGCCGCGGAACGCCGACAGTTCTTCGTCGTCGAGCGCCAGCACGTCGCGTCCGAGCACCTGGACGCTGCCCGAGATCTGCGTCCGCTTTTTCGGCAATAGCCGCATCAGCGCGCGCAAGGTCACGCTCTTGCCTGAACCGGACTCGCCGAGCAGCCCCAACACTTCGCCCTCGCCAAGCGAAAAGCTGAGATCGCTCACCGCATGGACGGTGCGATCGCCGGTGAAGCGAATGTTGAGGCCAGTGACATCGACGAGGTTGGTCATGTAAGTTTTGGCACCCGCGCGTGGAAATCGGTCACCCGCTGGAACGCAGCACCGATCCGCAACAACGTGGCTTCGTCGAACGAGCGGCCGATCAGCTGCATACCCACGGGAAGACCGCTGCGCGTAAAGCCTGAGGGAATCGCAAGCGCCGGCAGGCCGAGATAGTTGATCGGGCGGGTGAAGCGCGTCAGCCGCTGGATCACGCTTTCCGCGTCCGGGCTGTTGCCGACGTCGCTTCCGGCCAATGTCGGAGCCGGAATTGGGGCCACCGGCGCGATCACGGCATCGACGCCGGCGGTTGCCGTCATGTGCGCCGACAGCGCCGGGCCGCGCCAGCGCAGCGCCTCGAGATAGGTCACGCCGGGAATCGCGAGTGCGTTGTGCAGGCGCATCAGCACCTGCGGGCCATAATCCTGCTCCCGCTCGATCAGCCATCGCTTGTGGAACGCGGCAGCTTCGACGGCGACAATAAGCTGAGCGGCGGCGGTGAGCTGGCGCTGGTCCGGCAGTTCGACCTGAACGATGGTTGCGCCTTCGCGCTTGAGGACCGCGACGGTCTCGTCGAGAATGCGCGCCACGTCGGCATCGAGATCGTCGACGTAGAAAGCGCTGGGCACGCCGATGGTCAGGCCCGTTATCTGACCTCGCGTTGCGGCCATGTAGTCCGGCAACGGACCGGCAATGGCGGTGGGGTCTTCCGGATCGGCGCCCGCCATCAGGCCGAGCAATAGCGCGCAATCCTCCGCTGTGCGTGCCAGCGGCCCGACCGTGTCGAGCGATTGCGACAGCGGCATCGCGCCGGCGCGGCTGATGCGGCCATAGGTCGTCTTCAACCCGGTGACGCCGCAGAAATGCGCGGGCATCCGGATCGAGCCGCCGGTGTCGGAGCCGAGCGCGGCGAACGTCAATCGCGCGGCAACCGCCGAACCCGATCCCGACGACGAGCCGCCGGTGATGTGATCGAGCGCGAAGGGATTATGCACCGCGCCGAAATGCGAATTGTGGCCGGTCGGCCCAAAGGCGAATTCCACCATCTGCAGCGAGCCGAGCCGGATCGTGCCGGCATTTTTAAGCCGCTGCAGCGCCGTCGAGGTCGTGGTCGGGACAAAATCGCGCCGGATTTTCGAGCCGCAGGTGACGACCTTGCCGGCCTCGTAATACATGTCCTTGTGCGCCAGCGGCACGCCGTGCAGCACGCCGCTGACGTTGCCCTTTGCCAATGCCGCGTCGGCGGCATCGGCCGCGGCCAGCGCGGCCTCGCCCTCGATCGCCATGAAGGCGTTGAGATGCGGCTGCCACTGCGCAATCCGGTCGAGGCAAGATTGCGTCGCCTCGCGCGATGACAAACGTTTGCTCGAAATCGCCTGGGCGACCTCGGTCAGCGACAGCAATGCGGGTTCTGCGCTCATATCGAAACCTTCGCCATTTGCACGACGGTAAATGTCGCGGGCTCCAGATCGAACGGCAGCGTGCCGGCGACCGGCGCAAAACCCTCGAAGGCGGGGCCGACGGAATTGGCGATGCGGGTGGCGACTTCAGGGCTTACGGGGACGCCCGCCACATCGGCGATGGCCTTGATTTCCTTAGGCGTAGGTCTTGTCATGCGACTTCTTTTCCCTTTGTTGGCGCGAGGCTGTGGCCCGAACCTGCAATGGCCATGTAGCACGCGGCTTGATGACCCATACTATCGATCGCAGTGAGGTTTGGCGTTGCATTTGCGCAGAGCGGCTCCGCGAACGGGCAACGGGTGTGAAACCGGCAACCCGAGGGCGGATCGATCGGATTGGGCGGATCGCCCGAGATCGGCGGCGTCTCGGTGCGGTTGTCGGGATCGGACGACGGCATCGCCGCGAGTAGCGCCTTGGTGTAGGGATGCGCCGGCGCGTCCCACACCTGGTCTACCGGCCCGAGCTCGACCACCTCTCCGAGATACATCACGAGCACCCGGTCGGAGATGTAGCGCACCACGTTGAGATCGTGGCTGATGAAGAGATAGGTCAGCCCGAACTCGCGCTTGAGATCGACCAGCAGATTAAGCACCTGCGCCTCGACCGATTTGTCGAGCGCCGATACCGCCTCGTCCAGGATCACCAGCCGCGGCGACAGCGCCAGCGCGCGGGCGATATTGACGCGCTGGCGCTGGCCGCCCGAAATCTCGTGCGGATAGCGGTTGGCGAAGGTTTCGGGCCGCAGGCCCACCTTTCCCAGCAGTTCGCGCGCCAGTGCCCGCGCGGCGCTATCGGCCATGCCGTGGACTTTTGGGCCGAACGCGATCGATTCCTCGATGGTCAGGCGCGGGTTGAGCGAGGCATAGCTGTCCTGAAACACCATCTGCATGGCGCGGCGCAGCTCGCGCAGCGACAGCGCGCGCCCGACCGACATGCCGTCATAGATGATGTCGCCGGCATCGCGTTTCATCAGATGCATCAGAAGCCGCGCGGTGGTCGACTTGCCGCAGCCGGATTCGCCGACGATGCCGACGGTCTCGCCCTTGGCGATGGAAAACGACACGTCGTCGACCGCGCGCACCGTCTTGCGCTTGGCGAAGAGCTCGCCGCGCACCGGGAAATGTTTTGTCAATCCATTGACCTGCAGCAGCGGCTGCGCCGCGCCGCCGCGATCCTCGATCGGTTCAAGCAGTTTAACTGACGCGGCCGTCTCGTTCATGACATCAGTTCCGGATATCCATGGCGCTGCGCATGCCGTCGCTGAGCAAATTGAAGCAGATCGATACCGCAAAAATCATGGCGCCGGGCAGGGCCGCCACCCACGGATTGATGTAGATCGCGGTGCGCAGCGTGTTGAGCATCAGGCCCCATTCCGGCTCCGGCGGTTTTGTGCCGAGGCCGAGGAATGAGAGACCCGCCGCCAGAATCATCGACACCGAGATCAAGCCGGTGGCATAGACGAAAATCGGTCCCAGCACATTGCCGAGCATATGCACGCGCATAATCGTGAAGGGGCCGGCGCCGGAGGCGCGCGCGGCTTCGACGAAATCCATGTTGCGGACACCTGTGGTGACGCTTTCGGCGACGCGGGTGATCTGCGGCACGAAGACGATGGTCAGCGAGACGATAGAGTTGACGATGCCGGCGCCGAGCGCGCCGGAAATCGCGATCGCCAAAAGCACCGAGGGGAAGGCATAAAACACGTCGACGGTGCGCATGATCGCGGTGTTGAGCTTGCCGCCGACGTAACCGGCGACGAGGCCGAGCGAGGTGCCGACCACAAAGGCAAAAATCACCGGCAAAATGCCGATGATCAGCGACAGCCGCCCGCCATAAATCAGGCGCGCCAGCATGTCGCGGCCGAGTTCATCGGTGCCGAGCGGATAGCCCGGCATCCAGATATGGCGCAATCTTCGGATCATCGAGCCCTGATAGGGATCGGCGAGACCGAGCCACGGCGCGAACAAGGCTGCAAGGAAGATCAACGCCAGAATAAAGGCGCAGACCATGCTGACCTTGTCGCGCGTGATCCGCCGCCCGACGGTCGCCCAGTAACCGCGGGCTTTTGCGGCAGGCCCAGCCTGCAGGGCAGCATCGGATATTGCGGGGCTGATACTCACTTCTTTCAGCTCCGCTTGATGCGCGGATCGATCGCGGCCTGCGCGATATCGACCAGGAGGTTGAGGATGACAAAAAACAGCGCCAGCACCAGGATCGTGCCCTGCAACAGCGGCAGATCGCGCTGGAAGATTGCAGAATTGAGCAGCAGCCCCGAGCCCGGCCAGGAGAACACGGTTTCGATCAGGATCGAACCGCCGAGCATGTAGCCGAGCTGCAAGCCCATCACCGCCATCGCGGTCGGAGCGGCGTTCTTGATGACGTGACGAAAGACGTGAGTCTCGCGCAAGCCCTTGGCGCGCAACGCCTCGACAAAGTCCTGCGACAGGATATCGCCGGTCAGCGCGCGCACAGTGCGGGTGACGATGCCCATCGGGATCACCGAGGTGGTGATCGCGGGCAGGATCAGATAACGAAAATGTTCCCAGTCCCATCCCCAGGCGCCGGAGCCGCCCGGGCCGGCGCCGACCGCGGGCAGCCAGTTGAGCTGCACCGAGAAGATGATCACGAGCACCATGCCGAGCCAGTAATGCGGCACCGAGACGCCGGCGATCGCAATCGAGGTCGCGACCTTGTCGATCCAGGTATCGCGAAAGTAGCCGGCGATCAGACCAAACAACAATCCAAAGGTAAATGCGATCGACGCCGCCGCGATCGCCAAGGTCACGGTGTTGCCGACCGCGCGCATGACTTCTGATAGCACCGGGCGTCCGGTCGCGATGGAATGACCGAGATCGCCGTTGACCGCCTTCCATAGCCACAACCCGAACTGCACCGGCAGTGGACGGTCGAAGCCATAGGCGACACGGAGTTGATTGGCGAGCTCCTGCGACGCATCCGCCGGGAGGATCGCGACCAGCGGATCGCCCGGCGTGATGTGCACCAGCATAAAGCACACCAGCGCCACGCTGATGACGATCGGGATCACATAGACGATGCGGCGGGCGACGTAGGCGAGCACGGAATTACTTTCGGTCTTCTTCCCTTCTCCCCTTGTGGGAGAAGGTGGCGAGAATGAGCGAAGCGAAATTCGCGCCGGATGAGGGGTCTGTCACCGCGGAGAGAACCCCTCACCCGGCTTCGCTTTGCGAAGCCACCCTCTCCCACAAGGGGAGAGGGTGAGGGCGCCGCCCGCGGATCAAGGCGTCATGGAAATCGGCGAGAAGTCCACGAACCAGCTCTTCGGCTGTACGAATCCCCTAATCTTCGGGCTCATCGCGCGGGGCCCGACGTCGTGGGCGACATACAAGAACGCGGCGTCGTCCACGGAGGCTGCGTGCAGTTCGGCCAGCGCCTTGTCGCGCTCGGTCGGATCGAAGGTCTGGCGCGCTTTGGTCACGAGCTCATCGAACTTGGGATTATTGATAAAACCCCAATTGTTCGACACCGGCGGCGCCATCGAGGATTGCAGGAAGCGCACCAGCGCGAAGAACGGATCCATTGCCGCATAGGTGACATTGGTGGCATTGGCGCCGTTGGCGGAAGCGTCCTTGGCGCCGCGCCGCCAGTTGGTGAACAGCGTATTCCATTCGATGACGTCGAGCTGGACGTCGAAATAACACTCCGCCAGCGCCTGCTGCAGATATTCATTCATCGGTATTGGTTGCATCTGACCGGAGCCGGATGCCGAGGTCTGGATCTTCACCGTCAATTTCTTGTTCGGGCCGTATCCCGCTTCCTGCATCAGCTTTTGCGCGGCGGGCTTGTCGTATTTGATCTGAAACGTCGGGTTGCCGCGCCAGGGATGACCCGGCTCGAAGGTGCCGGTCGCCGGCACCATCAGGCCGGCGAGCAGGCCATCCTTCAGGCCCTCGCGATCGACGCAGAGATTGGCCGCCTTGCGCACGCGAATGTCGTTCCAGGGCGAGCCCTCGACGCGCGAGAACTGCCACGGCCAGACATGAGGCTCCTCGTTGCTGTAAAGATTGAAACCGCGCTGCTTGATTTCTGCGACCGCATCCGGCGCCGGCGCTTCGATCCAGTCGACTTGGCCGGAGAGTAGCGCCGCCGTACGGGCATTTGCCTCGGGCATCGGCAGCAGCAGCATCTTGTCGACTTTTGGAATGCGCGCCTTGTCCCAATAGTTCGCGTTCTTTGCCAGTTCGAGCCGCTCACGCGGCGTAAAGCTCGACATTTTCCACGGGCCGGTGCCGGAGGCATCCTTTGCGAAGGCGGCCCAGGCGGCCTGCGATTTCGCCTTTGCATCCGCGCCCTCCGCGGCGTCGTAAAGCTTCTGCCATTTCGCCGGGCTCGCCATGAACAGATTTGTCAGGTTGATCGGCAAAAAGCTGTCCGGCTCCTTGGTGGTCAATTCCACCGTCATGTCGTCGATTTTCCTGGCCGACGTCAGTGTCGGCATCCGCGACGCGGTGACGCCGACCTGGCTCGGGTCGAACTGCGGCGCATCCTGCTTCAGCACCTTGTCGACATTCCAGACCACGGCGTCGGCATTGAACGGCGAGCCGTCATGGAAGGTAACGCCGGGACGAAGCTTGAAGGTCCACTTCGTCTTGTCCTTGTCATCGACCTTCCATTCGGTCGAAAGCCCCGGGATCACGACGCTAGGCTTGTCCGCCGTGGAGAGATCCCACATCGTCAGCGCGTCATACATCGTGAGGCCGGTGAAGCGGTTGCCTTCAAAGCCCTGATCGGGCTGGCCCAACGTGCGCGGAATGTCGGCCGCGGTCATGCCGATG
>WNFM01084991.1_pt1 | contig 11166 bp, 8 predicted proteins | sample 5400271 | NCBI WGS metagenome assembly WNFM01 (sample SAMN13153352, study PRJNA577476) | soil metagenome | isolation source: 60 cm saprolite on Douglas fir-dominated hillslope | place: USA:California | collected 2013-09-17 | reverse complement strand
ATTCGGTGATCATGTCCTCAGGATATTTGACCGTGGCGTCTTTCACCAATTTGTCGAGCCCTTCGTCGGCATATTTCGCCTCTCCTTCACGCTTGGCTGCTTCCTGCAATTGCTTGCGCGTGTCAATGCGCAGGTCCAGCAGTGTTTCGATCTTGTTGTCGGTCACTTGCTTGGCAAAGTCATCATTCAAAGCTGGGAGAGTACGAGACTTCACCTCTTCGATTTTGACGTTGAAGCTGAACGAATGGTTTGCCAGCGATGTTTCTTTCTGGTCAGCAGGGAAAGCCAGCGTGAACGTTTTCTCTTCGCCCACACTCATGCCCGCAATGTTGGCGGAGAAGCCGGGCATCAGCTCATCTTTATCTTCGTTGTCGGTTAATGTGACGTCAACGTCGTCATCCATGTAAGGGTCCGTGTGTCCACCCTCATGGTGCTCATGTTCTTCGCCTTCCGCATGTTCGTGTTCATCATGCTCGTCGTGATCGTGGTGGCCTTCGGATTCCGGGTGGGTGATGGTGGCAGTAATATGGAGTTTAACCGCATCACCGAATTGCGCAGCCCTCGCAGCGGGTTCCACCAGCGCACGGCGATCTTGCAGTTCCTTGATCGCATCCGTCACAGCGCTATCTTCAACCTCATCCATCGCAAACGGCAGCCGGAGATCGCGGTAGGCGCCAAGCTCGACTTCGGGCTGCTTGGGTACCACAAACACCAGCTTGACGCCGGAGTCAGTTTGCATATCTTCGAGGCTGGCAGGTGCATATGGCTCAATCTTCGATTCTTCGAGCGCTTCCTTGTAAACCTCGTTGCCCAGCACCTCAATAGCTTCGCTCATCACGGTCTGCACGCCAAAGCGTTGTAGCACGATCTGGTAAGGAGCCTTGCCCTTGCGGAAGCCAGGGATGTTGGCTTCGCGGCTGATGCGGCGGGCAGCCTCTTGCATCGCCTTATCCATGCGCTCAGGTTCAATTTCAACCGTCAGGCGCGCCGTATGATTGTCCAGGTGTTCGATCTGAGTGTTCAAAACAAAAATTCCTTCGTCGGGGTATCAAACTATCGATCTCGCGGGCGAGATTATAGCAACGGCTTTATATCGCGGCTAGGTAAAGCGCGGAGGTGGGGACGGGGGGACTTGAACCCCCATAGATTTCTCCACATGATCCTAAGTCATGCGCGTCTGCCAATTCCGCCACGTCCCCATGTAGCGGCGGAAATTATACGTGAATTTGCGCCCGCTGACAATCTCCAACTGACTAAGGAGCATCTAAATGGGCCGATCTGGGTCAAATCGAAGGGTGAAACAGCGTCCCACTTATCAAAAAGAATGTGTTACCAACTCAAATTTGCGGTTCAAAGTGTAAAGCAATGCCACGCCATAGTCGGGATGTAAACGACGATCATTCGTCCAGCACAGCAAAAATATCTGCTATCTTGAGTGAAAAACCGGGAATCACATCTCCGCCGTCCAAGGTTTCCGATTTGTGCAAAATTCGAACGTCGTTTTCGGCGCGGTAAACATAGATCGTTTGCGATTTAGGATAGACCACCCATATCATGCGAGAGCCTGCCTGAAAACAATCCTCGATTTTGGTTTGCATCTCAGTTTTTCGATTGCCGGGCGAATATACTTCCACCGCCAAATCTGGCGCACCAATAAAGTAACCTTCTTTTCCAGGTTCTATCCGCCCCTTTGATACAAAGGCAACATCGATCCCATAGACTGTATCAGGATTTTCTGCGAGCTTAAAACCTGTTTCAGCCCCATACACCCGACCTAGCTTATGCGATAGCACATGACCTGTTAGCAGATAGGCAATTATGTTGGTGATCAGCCCATGTACTTTGCCAGTAGGTGACATTTCGATTAGATGTCCTTCCACTAATTCATAGCGCATCGCATCATGAGGGAGGTTAAGTAAATCCTCAGCCGTATATAGTCGGTCTTGTACTGCCATAATATCCCACCTTTCCTAGCGCTGCTGATACTGTTGTATCGCACATATCACATTGTACAACGTTCTAATCCTTCGGGTCAGGTTATGCCAATCAACAATAAAGTACGGCGACAATTCAGCCATTGAATAGCGGCTCCAGCAGGGGGTATAATAGCAGTGTAGGGTAACGTAATGTGCTGAGGTTGTATTGTATGCAAACGTTACAGGACAAGTTAGACAGCATGACAGTCGTTGGCGATTTGTACGAGGTCGTTGACGCCGATGAAAAGAAGATACGCTGCTACGCCTGTGGGCACCGCTGCCTGCTCAAAGACGGTGCGCGCGGCATCTGCAAGGTGCGTTATAACGAGGGTGGCACGCTGCGAGTACCATCTGGATACGTTGGCGCGCTGCAAATGGACCCCATTGAAAAGAAGCCGTTCAACCATGTGACTCCCGGCGCGCAGGTGCTGAGTTTCGGCATGATGGGTTGTGATTTTCATTGCGGCTATTGTTTCACGCCGGATACCCAAATTGTCACTAATCAGGGTGTAGTAGAAATTGGGCGCTTATTTGAGCAGGGCGAACGCATAACGCGACCCGATGGCGCTGAGGTTTCCTTCCCCGAAGCGCTACATGCTGTTGCAGGCAGCGGGCAATTGCGCTCAGTTTCTAAAGTATTCAAACATCCATATTCCGGCCCGTTGACAGTTATCAAACCCTATTATCTTCCCGCACTGCGCTGCACGCCCGAACATCGTGTCTACGCCACAGACGATCCGACTCAGCCACCACAGAAAATACAGGCTCAACACCTCACAGAAAAGCATTTCTTAGTCATACCTCGCCAATATGGGTTCCCTGAAATGGAACAGGTTGTCGAGGCCGCTGCGGTTCTCAGCGCAAACGCTAGCCATTCGTTCGAGATGTCGCGTACATTTTCTGAGGCAAATTACGCAACCATAGAGACTGACGACTTCTACCTCATCCGGCTCCGGTCGCTGGAAACAGAACCTTACAGCGGCAGTGTCTATAACCTCGAAGTCGAAGAAGAACACAACTATCTCGCTAATTTTATGCTCGTATCAAACTGTCAGAACTGGGAGATCAGCCAGCACGGGCGTGACGCCGACGCCGGACGCGATCCGTTAATCATCTCGCCTCAAGAACTCGTGGCAACGGCAAAATCGCGGGGCGCGACGGCACTCGCCAGCACCTATAATGAACCGCTCATCACCAGCGAATGGGCCGTATCCGTGTTCAAGGTGGCACGGCAAGCAGGCTTGCAAACTACCTATATTTCCAATGGCAACGGCACGCCTGAAGTGCTGGCTTACCTGCGGCCCTACCTCGATGCCTATAAGATCGATCTCAAGACGATGCAGGATAAGCGCTATCGACAGTTGGGCGGCGTGCTGCAAAACGTGCTGGATATGATCAAAATGGTCAAACAAACGGGCCTATGGACAGAAGTCGTCACCCTGATTGTGCCGGGCTTCAACGATAGCAACGAGGAATTGTGGGACGCGGCGCGCTATATCGCCAGCGTGTCGCCCGATATTCCGTGGCATGTGACGGCTTTTCACCCGGATTACCGAATGACCGATCCGCCGAGTACCACCGTAGACACCTTGATCCGCGCCGCCGAGATTGGCTCGGAGGCGGGGCTGCGTTATGTTTACGCCGGGAATATTCCGGGCAGGGTTGGCGAATGGGAGCATACGTACTGCCCGAACTGTCACGAAGTCGTGGTGCGTCGTCACGGCTTCCAGGTGCTTGAGAACCGCCTTGTGGCGACAGGTGGCCTCTGCCCGAAGTGCAACACGCCAGTTCCGGGTGTGTGGAGTTAGCGAACGGTACAATCAGGGTGACATTGGTAAGCGAAGTTTCGAAGGGATTGTTTCATGGCGCGAAGCATCGTACCCCGCATTAAACTATTGATCAGTTACGACATTAATGAGAACGCCCAGGAAGCCTACTTTCGCTTCGTCCTGAACGAGATGGTGCCTGCTTTGCAAGATATGGGGATATTTATGCTGCATGTTTACCATACAGCCTATGGTCCCTATCCCGTGCGCCAGCTAGACTTCGTGGCGGAAAGCCTCGAAATCGTGCAGAAAGCCATGCAGTCCGATACCTGGGAAGAACTCCTTACTAAACTTCAGGGGTACACCAGCAATTATTCGCAGAAGATTGTCCAATTCCGCGACGGGTTCCAATTTTAAGGTCTGCTTTTTGCTTGAAATCGCCCGCAAGCAGCCGGACACCGAATAATTCAGAATGAGGTCGCTATGTTTCGTCGGGTCATGAGCACGATGTTAAAGCGCAGCGTTGAGTCGGCGGTGCAGGCCACTGCGCAAACCGCAGCAGCGGCGACCAGCAAAACGTTTGTGCAGCGCTTTGAAGTGACCCTGCCCACCACAATCTACGTGCGAGCCAGCCAGAGCCAGGTTACGGTGCGCAGGCGACACGGAACGCTGGTGGAGCTTTCAGCCAGTTTGCGTGCCTCGTTCGGCTGGGAACTCGCCGCCGAGCAAGACGAAGCGGGTGTGTATATTGTCGCCAAACGCAAAGCACTCATGGGGACACTCTCCAGCGCCAACTTCACGCTAATCGTACCCCCTGAAGCCAATCTGGTTTTCCATTTGACGCCCGGTTCGGTGCGCATCTTCGATATAGACGGCAAGCTCACCATCCCCGGCGCACCGTTGGAGCTTGAGGCGCTGCGTGCCAACGGTCACGCTCCCATAAAAGCAATCAGCCCTCGCTCCTCGGTTGAGAAGTAAGGGCTGATCGTGAAGGTCAATATCAATCTGACTAACTACGCGGGGCTAGGCGACGTACCGAGTTTGGGCGGGACTTCGTTGCCCTCCTCACGCGGTGCGGTTTGGGCTGGTTTGGAGCCACCCTTGTCCTTATTGTCACGCTTGTGAACGGTGCGAGCCGATTCGCCCATCAGTTCGAGGAATTCCTCGTAGTCAATGGTTTCTACTTCCAGCAAGCGCTGTGCGATCAATTCAAGCTGTCCGCGCTTCTCGGCCAGAACTTTGTGCGCGCGCTGGTGAGCTTCATCCACGATCTTCTTGACTTCTTCGTCGATGACCTGCGCCACGGCTTCGCTGTAGTCACGCTGCTCGGATATTTCGCGGCCCAGGAAGACCATTTCCGATTGCTGTCCAAACATCATTGGGCCAAGCCGCTCGCTCATGCCGTAACGCGTGACCATCGCGCGGGCAGCGCGGGTCACTCTGGAAATGTCGTCGCTGGCTCCGGTAGTGATTTCACCGAAGGCGATTTCCTCAGCGACGCGACCACCGAGCGTCATCGCCAGTTGATCGCGGTAGTGCGAACGGCTTTCCGGCCCGAGGTCTTCTTCGGGCGTGAACAGCGTCGAGCCGCCGGACATGCCGCGTGGAATGATCGTAATCTTGCGCACCGGGTCGCAGAAGGGCAGTGCATGACCCACCACCGCGTGGCCTGCTTCGTGGTAAGCCACCAAGCGCTTCTGTTCGGGGGTGATGATACGACTCTTGCGCTCTGGGCCGAGGATGACGCGATAGATCGCTTCTTCGCAATCGCGCATCGAGATACTCTTTTTGTTCTTGCGGGCAGCCACAATCGCTGCCTCGTTAACGAGATTCTCAAGATCAGCGCCAACAAAACCAGGGGTTGTCTTGGCGAGAATGCTCAGGTCCACGTCGGAAGCCAACGGCTTGCCGCGCGTATGCACCTTGAGGATGGCCTCACGCCCGCGCATATCCGGGCGATCTAGCACCACGCGGCGGTCAAAGCGACCGGGGCGTAGCAAGGCTGGGTCGAGGATGTCCGGGCGGTTGGTCGCGGCGATAATGATCACATTAGTATCGGTGTCAAAACCGTCCATTTCGACAAGAATCTGGTTAAGCGTTTGCTCACGTTCATCGTGGCTGCCGCCCAGACCCGCCCCGCGATGGCGGCCTACTGCATCGATTTCGTCCACAAAGATGATGCAGGGGCTGTGGCGCTTGGCCTGTTCAAACAGGTCACGTACACGGCTGGCACCTACGCCCACAAACATTTCCACGAACTCGGAGCCGGAAATGCTGAAGAACGGCACGCCAGCTTCGCCTGAAACGGCCTTCGCCAGCAGCGTCTTGCCAGTACCGGGGCTGCCCACGAGCAGCACACCTTTCGGAATGCGCGCCCCAAGTTGGATAAACTTTTCGGGTTCGCGTAAGAACTCAACGATTTCCTTGAGTTCTTCTTTGGCTTCATCCGCCCCGGCTACGTCTTCAAACGTCACCGTAGGTTGATCGCCCGTGAACATCCGCGCACGGCTCTTCCCAAACGATAATGCCTGATTGTTCGTGCCTTGCGCCTGACGCAGCATCAGATAGATGAAGCCTGCGATCAGGATCAACGGCAAAATGCTGATCAACATCTGGATCAGCGGCAGGATTTCGGCGGGCGCCTGATATTCGATGGACAGCTTGGCAATCTGTTCCGGCGTCACACCGTAAGACTCTAGCTGCTGCTCCAACGTGGTCGAGGGGTCGCGGTGTGTGATCGCAGTGGCTTTGCCGCCGCTGTAATTCACCTTGACGTCGTTCTGGTTGACCTGAATAGAAGCAATCGGATCGCCATTTCTGATGTTGGCAGCAAGTTCACTGATTTTGAGTTCAGTGGTTTGCTGACCGTTGTTGCGAATGCCGATGAAAATGGCAAGCACTGCAATGCCAATCAGGGCATACACAAAGTAATTCCGATACCTAGTATTGTTCACAGGGGACCTCCACACTCGCACGGCAGGATACTTTGCGCGTACGAATCACGGCTTGCAATAACGATGCCATAGCACCGTTATCATGACTATAAAATCCATTATACCAAAAAGGATAGGGAGATCGCAGTAACTTTTATGTTACAGAGGTGTTTTAACTAGATTCTTATAAAGCGCGGGTTTGGAATAATGCTGAACGCGGCAAGCGATTAGCGGGCTATTGACCGATATACCAGGTCTTGAATACCCACAGCCACAGCGGGAAAAGTCCCATCACGGCAACGAACGCGATAGCCGCTAACACAATTGATACTGCGTCAATCGAGGACGGCGCGGGACCAATTTGATATTCCGGCATGTTCCGGCGAGAGCCAGTGTCCTCCGGTGAGGACGAATAATCTACAGGCGGATAAGGCCCGGTTGCTGGCCTTACTGTTTGACCCGTCGGAATCGGACCTTGCCCGATGACGATGGGTGGTCTGGGTGCCGGGGCAGGATTTTGGGGCTGACTGTACGACGGCGGAGCCGCAGGGGCTGGCCTCGGCGCGACGAACGGTGCCCCCGCGATAGGGCGTCCTGCTGTCGATGCCGATTGCTGCGATTGAGGCTTCACGGGCGCCTGGATAACAGGCTGCTGCGGCTGGGGCGTATTCACAGGCGCAATATTCGCGGTCACATCCTGCCCTTGCTTCTGATAGCTGATCAGGATGCGGCCCAATTGATCTGCCGTGCGATAGCGTGAAGCCGGTTCCTTCGACATAACTTTGTAGATAATCCGGTCCAGGTGAACTGGCACATTCGGATTGAGTTCCATGACGTGTGGTATTTGATCACGGATATGGGCCAGCGCAAGTTCCTGCTGGTCCGCACCGTTGTAAGGCAGTTTGCCCGTAAGCATCTCGAACAACACGATACCAATAGAATAGACGTCTGAGGCGGGTGTTGGTGCTTCACCGGAGGCCTGTTCTGGGGCGAAGTAGTGCGGGCTGCCCCACACAACGCTCTGCTTTTCCTGTGTTTGCGTCGCGGATAGTGCTTGCGCGATGCCGAAGTCCGTTACCTTGACGTGATCATCCGCTGTGACCAACACGTTCTGGGGTTTTACATCAGCATGGACCAATCCGGCGCGGTGCGCATAGCCCACTCCCGCGCAAATCTGAATGGCGATATGCAGCGCGCGCTCCACGGAAAACGGCGCACTTTCACGAATGAGCTTTTTGAGGTCTTTACCCTCAATATACTCCATGACCATGTAGTACGTGTTGCCGTCCTGGCCCACGTCATGCAAGGTCACGATGTTGGGATGCGCCAGATTAGCGACGTTGCGGGCTTCCTGCCGGAACCGCGTCAGGAACTGCGGATCACCGGTCAGGCTGGGCCGCAGAACCTTGACGGCAACCGTGCGTCCGAGCGCCAAGTCTTGCGCCTTGTAGATTACCGCCATGCCGCCCGACCCCTGCTGAGAGATCAGACGATAGCGACCATTGAGAAGCGTTTCTTGTGCTGCCATAGGCATCATTGTACTCGAAATGTCAAGTTGATCAAATCGTGCAAATCGGTGATAGTGTATTGAATTTATGATCCGCTAATGGATATAAGTGAATGACCGCTTCTACCACATTCGTTTCGTCGGTAGAGGTTTTTGTTTTTGGGCCGCTCAGGAGGGCGAATGGTTACACCGCTGGCATATTTCGATCTGGTCGAATCGTTTGCAAAACCGGGTTGCGCGGTTTGTAGGCTGGTTCTGCGTGATGTGGAACGCTTCCTGGGATCGGTGATGTATGAGCGTCTTGCTGAGAGCGAAACTCACCTCGCCTTTCGTAAGGCACGCGGTCTGTGTAACGAGCATAGCTGGCAGTTGACGAAGGGCAAGGGCAACGCGCTTGGAATCGCCACGCTGTACGAAGTTGCCATCATGGAAGTCATCAAAACGATGAAGCCTACGCGCTTCCGCGATAACAAGTCTGAACATGACGGCCCAACGCTTGCAGACCGCTTGCAGCCTACCGGACCGTGTATCGCCTGCCAGCTTCTGGCGGACTCTGAAAAAGACTACGTTGCAGAACTCAGCCGGAAGATTGCCGACCCTCAACTGCAAGACGCCTATCGTGCTTCCGAAGGGCTATGCCTTCCGCATTTCCGGCAAGTTTTACACAAGACGCGAAATAGGCATCACCTGGAGCAACTTGTCGAGATTCAAGGCGCGATATGGGAGCGCTTGCGTGCGGATTTGCACGAGTTTATCGATAAGAATCGCCACGAGCGTATGCACGAAGCGATGGGGCCAGAGGGGAATAGCTGGCTCCGTGCCATCGAACAATTAAGCGGCGCGAAGGGCGTGTTTGGAACTGAACGGCAAGGAATCTAATATCGAAATAGGCTGTGACTGATCTGCTCGTGGCAGGATATTGTCTACGTGTGGTCTACGTGGCATAATAGGCGAATTATGCACAGACGCAAACGCGATTACTCGCACAATGTCCTCGTTTTTCGGGTGCCATGTCTGGCACGCCCCGGTCCTCGCTGAATTCCCTGAAGTCGGCAACTTACACCCTGCTTTGCTGAATAGTCGGCCCGCACTTTGCTATGCGGTTGCACTGTTCACGCGGCAAAATCTCGCAATTCATGAAAGGTGGTAACTGCTCACCCTGCAATGGGTGAGCAGTTACGCATTGGCTTGGTAGGGGAAGAGTAGTTATGCCGGGTTTTGGCTAGTTTCTGGGACGCACTTCTTGCAACCTCTGTTGCGACATTCGCGCTCCAGTGAGTGAAGGTAGCCTTCGTCATCGGTTATTTGGCTTCTTATGCCATGCGTCCCCTGTGCGATTTGGGAGGGAGTGAGGCCAGCCTGGGAAAGAACTGCGATCTGGGCATCGTAAGTAGCTTGGTCTTCTTGGAGAGTTTGGAGGGCGGCATTGATGTCTTCGAGTATGACATCGCAAATAGTGGGTATTGGCTTGTCAGAGGATGTGGGGGGGTATAGTGGGAAATGGAGTGGATGGGGTGGGGTGATAGTTTTTGTTGTTTTTATGCGACTACTCATGGTTTAGCTCCTTTATAGGCCGATTTGCCGATATAGATACCATTGTTGCACCCCGGCGTTTAGAAACAGCTTAGGTAGCGCTTAGGAAATCTAAGCTACATATAAACTCTTTGAGTGCGTAACCTAAAAGGGTTGTCTTTGGCAGGGATTTACCTATATCGCTCATCAGTAGGGCTAGAGCCAGCTCATGGCGTAATCACAGTCACTCCAATTCCGGGTTCACGGCTAAGATCAAATTATCCTTTTCTTTGGGAGTAAGAGATGCGAAGTATTCCAAGAGAAGCCGATGAATAAAAATATAACCGCCACCTAGCTTCTGAAGCAAGATGGATTGCGTTGCATAGTCTACTGGCACGCCCCGGTCCTCGCTGAATTCCCTGAAGTCGGCAACCCACACCCTGCCTTGCTGAATCGTCGGCCCGCACATTGCTATGCGGTTGCACTATTCACGCGGCAAAATCTCGCAATTCATGAAATGTGTAGCACTTCAATATGGAATTGAGGAATTCAGCGCATGGTTAAATCTGATGATTCTGTGGACAAGCCGGTGACGACTCGCCCGTTTTCTCGGCATCCGATGCCGCCCCGCTCGAATTATCGCCTGATCATGGTTAGCGTGTTAGCAGGCGTGATAGGCATCCTCGGAGGCATCGCCGCCGAAGTTTTAGATCGGATGATCGGACTGGTGACGAACCTGGCCTACTTTCAGCGCGTTTCGACGGAACTTGTTCCGATTGGTCCTACGACGATTGGACTCTGGGTGATTATTATCCCTGCCATTGGCGGGTTATTTATCGGCCTGATGGCTCGATATGGTAGCGAACTGGTGCGCGGGCATGGCATCCCGGAGGCGATGGAGGCCGTGTTGCTCAAGGGCAGCCGCATCCCGCCCAGAGTGGCGATCCTGAAACCGATCAGCGCCGCTATCTCGATTGGGTCGGGCCAGCCCTTCGGCGCGGAAGGCCCGATCATTCAGACGGGTGCCGCCATCGGCTCAATTCTGGGGCAGGCGTTGCATACTACCGCCAGCGAGCGCAAGGTGCTGCTGGCCTGTGGCTCGGCAGCAGGCATTGCCGCCATCTTCGGCACGCCGATTGCGGCGGTTATCTTTGCGATTGAACTGCTGCTGTTCGAGTTCCGCGCCCGCTCGTTTATTCCCTTAGCGATTGCGGCGACGATTGCCACGGAAGCACATAACATTCTCTTTGGCTCCGGCCCTGTGTTTTCAGTGGGGGCGATCAACTTTGGCGGCCCACTAAACCTCGTCTTCTTCCTGATTCTCGGTGGACTATCGGCGTTGTGCGCTATGGGCTTGACCCGGCTGCTGTATATGGTGGAAGACCTGTACCACCATTCGCGCATCAATACCTATCTGTGGCCTGCGCTCGGCGGGCTGTTCGTTGGGATCGTTGGCTATATAGTGCCTCACT
>WNFM01041561.1_pt3 | contig 11166 bp, 14 predicted proteins | sample 5400271 | NCBI WGS metagenome assembly WNFM01 (sample SAMN13153352, study PRJNA577476) | soil metagenome | isolation source: 60 cm saprolite on Douglas fir-dominated hillslope | place: USA:California | collected 2013-09-17 | reverse complement strand
GAATTTTATAAAAAATCGATCGAAGTAAATCTTACCCACGAAGGCTCGCTTTACGAACTGGCATTTTGCCTGGATATCGTTGGCCAGCTGGAAAACAGTCTTGAGTACTATAGAAAATTCATTGACGAAGATCCGTATTCAGCTGCAGCGTGGTATAACCTTGGCATTGTTTGCAACAAACTAGAAAAATTTGAAGAGGCCGTTGAGGCTTATGGATTTGCGCTAGCCATTGATGAGAATTTTGCTTCCGCTCATTTCAACATGGGCAACTCGTTCATGAACCTGGAGAAGTACCCCGAGGCTTTGGAGGAATTTAAGAAGACGATTGAAATTGAAGGCCCAAGTCCTGAAGTCTATTGTTGCATTGGTGCCGCTTATGAAAATTTGAATCACTATGATTTAGGATTGAAATATTTTCAGAAAGCGATGAAGCTCGATCCGCTTTACGATGAAGCCATATTTGGTGCCGGCAGTTGCCTGGAGAAGCAAGAGAAGTGGTATCAAGCTTTGCATTTTTTCAACAAGGCAATCAAAATCAGTAACGATAATTCCGAGTATTGGAAAGCGGCCGCTCACGCTGAGTATAAAATAGGAAACATTATTTCAAGTATCAGCGCTTACGAGGAAGCAAGTATACTCGGCCCAACTGACAAGGAGATTTGGCTCAATTGGTCTTTCATCTATTACGAGCAAGGAGAACATGAGAAAGCCGCTGAGGTTTTACTGCAGGGTATGGAAGAAATTCCGCACGAGCCAGAATTTTTTTACCGGATGACAGCCTACTTAATTGAAGCGGGAAAATTCAAAGAAGCCATGCATTATCTTGAAAACGGACTCATCCTTAATTTTGAAGGCCACAGCCAGTTATTCGATTTCTTCCCCAAACCCGAAACTCAGAAAGCCCTATTTAAACTTATCGAACAGTACAGAAAAGAAAACCCCTGATGAACTACACTTTAAAAAATTTACCTGAGCGTACTTCAAAGCCCAGACAAACCGGTTTTACCATGGCCATGGACAAAGGCCTGAGCGTGCGCGAGGCGGAAGACTTCATGAGCATTGCAGGCCCACATGTGGATATTGTGAAATTAGGCTGGGGCACATCTTATGTTACTCCTAATCTGAAAGAAAAAATCAAAGTGTACAATGATGCGGGGTTGCCCTGCTATTTTGGCGGAACACTCTTCGAAGCTTTCATTATCCGAGATCAGTTTGATGACTACAGAAAAATTCTCGATAAATACGGAATGTCATTTGCGGAAATTTCTGACGGATCGATTGACCTTGAGCATGATAAAAAATTAGAGTACATCGATAAACTTTCAAAGCAGGTAACTGTTTTGAGTGAGGTTGGATCAAAAGATGCGGACAAAATTATTCCACCCTACATGTGGATTGATCTTATGCAAAAAGAATTGGATGCAGGTGCGTGGAAAGTAATTGGTGAAGCTCGAGAAGGAGGTAACGTAGGTTTATTCAGATCATCCGGTGAGGTGCGTTCCGGATTGGTGCAGGAGATACTTACCAAAATTCCATTTGAAAAAATTATTTGGGAAGCGCCACAAAAAGCACAACAGGTTTGGTTTATTCAATTACTTGGCGCGAATGTGAATCTCGGAAACATTGCTCCGAATGAAGTTATTCCGCTCGAAACAATTCGTCTCGGATTGCGCGGAGATACTTTTTTACATTTTCTCGGAATCGAACGAAAAAAGGATAAGAGCGCACCTCCGTTTCATGCGGATTAACTCCAATCCTAATTTTTAACTATCTGGTTAGTAGTATTTTGAGTATTTTTATACACTAAAACATTACTCAAGTCCCGATTATTATTACCAACACGTTAGCTTTGCAACCCTCGTCTAAAATTTTGCGAGATGATTGCGGTGAGGCAAAATTTTTTCGACTATAGTTCACTAACAAAAATAAAATGGAAAAGAAATTCGGCTTAATCGGATCTACAGTTAGTCATTCATTTTCAAAATCTTATTTCGATGAAAAATTCTTCCGCGAAGGATTGCGCGATTACCACTACGATCTTTATCCACTCAACTCGGTTGATGAATTGAAAAAATTATTGGCAGAGAACCCTGAGCTCTGCGGACTGAACGTAACTATTCCTTACAAAGAAAAAGTTATTAAACTTTTGAGTGACATCGACTCTGCTGCGGAAAATATCGGTGCAGTGAATGTCATCAAAATTCAAAACGGAAAATTGAAAGGCTTTAACACAGATAGCGATGCCTTTTATGAAACTTTGGAAAAATGGTTTCCTAATATTAAAAATGCAAAGGCACTGATCCTCGGCACGGGTGGTTCATCCAAAGCTGTGCAGCAGGCCCTGAAAAAATTGGCCATAGCGTTCGAACTTGTGTCGCGCGAAAAAGGAAAAGGAGATCATACTTACGAAAGCCTTGAGAAAAACAAAAAAATTATCTCTGGAGCTAATCTGATAATCAATACTACCCCGTTAGGAATGTCTCCGGATACAAACAACTTCCCTCCTATCGATTACGACCTGATCACTGCTCAGCACTACATTTACGACCTGATCTACAACCCTGCACGCACGATGTTCATTCAAAAAGCGGACATGCGCGGAGCCAATGTTAAAAACGGATTGGAAATGTTGCAGATTCAGGCCGAAAAAGCCTGGGCTATTTGGAACAACTGATTTCCATTAGTCGTTAATTGTTAATTCGTTAATAGCTGGTCAGCCGCTATCAACCAAAGTGATTAACTATTAACTTTCCCACATGGACTTCAAGCTCACGAGTGAATACATTCCTACTGGCGACCAGCCAAATGCAATTAAACAATTAGTAAAAGGCATTGAAGATGGTGAGCCGCATCAAACACTTCTCGGTGTAACAGGGTCAGGAAAAACTTTCACGGTTGCCAATCTTGTGGCCCAAGTCAAGAGACCAACGTTGGTGCTCAGTCACAACAAAACTCTTGCGGCACAACTTTACGGAGAATTCAAGCAGTTTTTTCCGGAAAATGCGATCGAATATTTTATATCCTATTACGACTATTATCAACCTGAAGCATACATTCCATCTTCAAACCTATACATCGAAAAAGATTTGTCGATCAATGAAGAGATTGAAAAACTAAGACTAAGTGCTACCTCTTCATTGCTTACGGGCAGGCGCGATGTGCTTGTTGTAGCTTCCGTGAGCTGCATTTATGGTATCGGCAATCCTGATGAGTTTGGTAAAAACCGAATTGAACTTGGTATTGGGCAAATCATACCGCGAAACAAGCTTTTATTTGCGTTGGTTGATATTTTGTATAGCAGAACAGAAGCAGAGTTTAAACGCGGAACCTTTCGCGTAAAAGGCGATACGGTTGATGTTTTTCTTGCTTATGCGGATTATGCAGTTCGTTTTTATTTTTTTGGCGATGAGATCGAGGCCATCCAATCCATTGAACCAAGCACAGGGAAAAAAATCGCTGACGAAAAGAGGGTCACTATCTTTCCTGCCAACCTCTTTGTGACTGGAAAAGAATTGTTAAATCTGGCCATTCGTGAAATCCAGGACGACATGGTTTTGCAAGTGCAGATGTATGAGCAAGAAAGAAAATTCTTAGAAGCCAAGCGACTGAAAGAGCGAACCGAGTTTGACCTTGAAATGATGCGTGAGTTGGGCTATTGTAGTGGCATTGAAAATTATTCGCGTTACTTCGACAGAAGAAAAGCAGGGGCGCGCCCTTTCTGTTTGCTGGATTATTTCCCGGATGACTATCTAATGATCATTGACGAAAGTCATGCAACCATTCCGCAAGTACGTGCCATGTGGGGTGGAGATCGATCGCGCAAAGTCAATCTGGTAGATTATGGTTTTCGCCTGCCTGCAGCCATGGATAATCGACCTCTTACATTTAATGAATTCGAGTCGATGTTGAATCAAACGGTTTATGTGAGCGCAACTCCTTCGGAATATGAATTGAGAAAATCGGAAGGAATTGTGGTGGAGCAATTGATCCGGCCAACAGGCTTGCTTGATCCGGAAATTGATGTTCGTCCCAGCAAAAATCAAATTGACGACTTAATGGAAGAAATCGATGAGCGCGTCAAGAAAAAAGAACGGGTTTTGGTAACAACGCTCACCAAAAGAATGGCTGAAGAGCTCACGAAATTCTTAGAGCGGGCCGGAGTGAAGTGTCGTTATTTGCATAGTGAGATACCTACGCTGGATCGTGTGGAAATTTTAAGAGACCTTCGCCTGGGTGTTTTCGATGTATTGGTGGGTGTAAACTTGCTGCGCGAAGGATTGGATTTGCCTGAAGTTTCTTTAGTTGCAATTATGGATGCAGACAAGGAAGGCTTTCTACGTAATGTCCGTTCACTCGTTCAAACTATTGGGCGAGCAGCTCGAAATGAAAATGGGCGCGTTATAATGTACGCTGATAGAGTCACAGACTCCATACAGACTCCATGCAAATCGCCATCAATGAAACAAATCGCAGAAGGAAAGTTCAGATAGATTATAATTTGGCCAATGGAATTACTCCGCGCACAATAATTCAATCGAAAGAATCAATTCTCGGTCAGACAACAGTGGCTGACTCTAAACGGTCGATCAAAAAATATTACATTGAGGATGAGGAAAAATCACTGGCGGCCGATCCCGTGAAGGCTTACCTGTCAAAGGATGAATTGACCAAGATGATCGACCGTGCAAGGAAAGCCATGGAGAAAGCTGCCAAAGACCTTGAATTTATAGAAGCAGCCAAATTACGTGATGAGTATTTGGCTTTACAAAAGTTAGTGGAAGGAAAAAAGTAGATGCAAAATCAATTTTAAAAATCATGAAGCGATTTTTATTTCCCCTTCTACTTTTAACCTCATTTCAAAATTCGTTTGGACAATACTTATGGAAAAATATACCTATCGAAGTGAAATCTTCCTTTCGGGCTATTTCGGTGGTTGACAACAAAGTAGCGTGGCTCGGAGGAAGTAAGGGTGCTGTCGGCCGCACACGCGATGGAGGCAAAACTTTTTCATTCAGTCAGGTAAACGGTTTTGAAGCGCTCGATTTTCGCTCGGTGTATGCGTTCGATTCTTTGACAATAGTCATTGCCAATGCCGGCTCGCCCGCTTGTATTCTTCGCACGGAGGATGGTGGAAAAAATTGGAAGCAAGTTTATCGCAACGAAGCAAAAAAAGCTTTCATCGATGGTATTGATTTTTGGAACGATAAAAGAGGGCTGATCTACGGAGATCCGATGAACGGAAAAATGTTGTTGATCGCTACAAATGATGGTGGAATAACATGGACGGAAGTTCCTGAAAGCCAGCGACCTGTTTTAAAAGAAGGAGAAGCCTCATTCGCGGCAAGCGGTACGGGTATTCGCTGCTACGACAAAAAGAGAGTTGCCATTACAACAGGTGGAAAAATTTCAAGATTGTGGACATCGACAGACAATGGGGAGACATGGAATGTTGCTGACCTGCCCATCATTCAAGGCATTGAAAGTGCGGGAGCGTTCTCATCGATTTTTTGGAATAAGAAAGGAGTCGTAGTCGGTGGTGATTACAAAAACGATGCGCAAACCGGCCAACATGTTTACCTCACACTCGACAAAGGAAAAACCTGGAATCTGCCCATTCGTCCAACGCGAGGATTAAGGGAAGCTGTGGAGTCATTAGGCGATGATTACTTGATTGCAGTTGGGCCTCAAGGAGCAGATCAGTCAAACGATGGTGGTATGAACTGGACGCCTCTTTCGGATGAAAAAGGTTTTCACACCATTCGCAAAGCGAGGGATGGTTCGCTAATTATCGCGGCAGGAAATGGAAAAATTGCTGTGATCTCAAAAAAAGGAAAGCCATAGCGAATTGGCGAATCACGTTGCAACTTCTAGTCCTCGTGGTTGCATTAACTTCGCCCATACACTTTATTTGCAGTCATAAACTCTTTGAGATGAGAAAACTTCTCTTAACAATTATTATCATTTTAAGCGCATGGCTTGCTCAGGCGCAAAGCACTCGCGACATTATGCTTAGTGGCGCTGTCGATATTCTCAAGACTGACAACCATTCTTTGCTAAGCAAGGCACAACTCGGACTCGAAGGAAATTATTTCGTCAAGAGACGAGTCGCCATTGGCATAGGTGCAGAGCTCTGGACCAATAATCAAAAGAGTTCATTTGTATTTGGGACACGGCTCTACGCTAACGACAAGGTTTTTTTTCGTTTTCGTGGTCTCATTGGGGCTAACGATCTTTCTATTGGCATGGGCTACTCAAAACCCATTGATAAAAATCTACGCCTGGAGGGGATCGGTGACTATTACTTAAACGGTTCCGCATTTGCCTTGAGGATCGGCTTGGGGTATGTATTGAAATAAATTTTATTTGGGACACGCCAGCTGAAACTGCCATCTATCACGAAACAAAAAACCCAAGCGCTAGCCTGGGTTTTTTTTGTGCATGCACAATAATAAATTACTTCACGTGTGAGCTAACTACTTTAGCAAGTTCAAACATGGATATCTGATTTTTGCCGTTGAAAACTACTTTCAGTTTTGCATCAGCATTGATCATACGTCTGTTCTTCTGGTCTTGAAGTTTGTTCTTCTTGATGTAGTCCCAGATTTTTTTGATGATCTCTGTTCTTGGAATAGGCTTGCTTCCAATAACCTCAGCTAAGCTTGCGCTTGGGGTGAGTGCGGCCATAAAGGCTGCGTTCGGCTTTCTCTTAGCCTTTTTTGGAGCGGCTTTCTTGGCCGCTTTCTTCACTGCTTTTTTAGCAGCTTTCTTCGGTGCTTTTTTTGCCATAGCTATTTTTTGATTTATGTGGTTGTTAAATAACGCGGAAATATACTACGCTTCTTTAACAATGCACTAACATTTCATTAAAAAAATGCATTTTTCCCCTATGAAAACGGGAATTAGTCATTACAAAAGTCAAAGGGCTAAGATTGAAGAATAGATTGAACCGCGATCGTAGATTGAAGGGACTTCCTCTAGTTTTTCAATATGAGAAAATCCAACCTTCATTGTCATCTCCTTCAACTGTGCAAAGGTGATCGGGTATGGCACCCACGAATTTGCCCGCTGGCGTTCATATTCAACGATCAAAATCCTTCCCACGGGTGAAAGTTTAGTTTTGGCTTTGGTTAAAAATTGTATTTGATCTTTCACGTAATGCAGTGCATTCGCCATCAAAATTCCATCGAAGTCTTCACCCCAAGTGATGGAAGCAAAATTATCAACCTGGGTGGTCAACGAAACATTCCTAATGTCCCATTGAATCGACTTTAAAGCAGCGGCATTCTGATCCACCGCAACAATTGAACTATTTATCGGAAGCAACGAGCCGAGAGCACGTGTGAACAGTCCATTACCTGCACCAAGATCGGCCCAGCGCTGAGACTCATTCGAATTAAGAATCCCTCGCTCGATCAAATGAATGGCCGTTGAAAGTTCCATTTCTATTATTGATGAAATGCACTCGATTTCACTATCAAACCATCCTTTATCTCAAGCATCTCACCTACGTAAAGATCCTCCTCGCCAACTACGTGACGAATATATTCCATAAACACACGATCATCTTGCGATGTCAATCTTATCACTTCATAATTCAAAGTCGGCAATCGATCAAAAGCATCTTGCCACCAAGCGCGAAGAACTTTCTTGCCTTTGATTAATCCTGTGGTCTCGGGATGTCGCACTTTCAACTTTGGACTGAAGTGTTCTGCATTGTCGTCATAAAGAGAAAGCAGCTGATCAAGATTTTTATCGTTGAATGCTTTAAACCACTTGAAAGCGATCTCATTCAATTCAGTTGAACTCATAATTATTCGACTGCGTGAATGGTGACCCAATAACGATAAGCTACTATTGCTTTATCTATTTTAGAAAGCTTTGTGACATCCCGCTTGCTGTAGCGTGGCAGGAAGAGCTTATTCAACTTAGCTAAAATTTGAAATGCAGTTTTCTTCATGTGAAAAATTTACTTTTCCAATTTACCGGTAAATACTTCAGCCTTGCTATTAAATGGATTGCCGGATGATCTTCGGAAAGAAACAACTTGGCCGACATGCCAAACACAATCTTCGATCGGTCCATTAATCATATTCCAAAATGGATATTCTACAACCTGATTGGTTGCTTTGAAAATGAATTTGAAATCCTTCATTTGCTGGTCCGTACTGTTTCGCAAATTTTCGCTTGCAGTTTTGAAATTAGTCAGAGTGACTTTCCGCATTTCTACAAACTGCAATTTCTTGTCCTGGCCTGGTACGTTTGCAGTTTTGGTCGTTGCGTTTAGAATAAGAATGGACATTTCATAAATGTGAGCAAGGGTTTCTTCTGTGGTACGTGCATCAGTTGAGGGTTTGAATGCAAGATCTTGAGAGCGTAATCCTTCTGTTGCCCAGTAGTAGCGAAAACCCAGGCCATCAATCATTCGCGAAGCCACCGCGCCTGCATAATAGCTCTGGGGGTAGGCTGGAATTTCATCATATGGCAAGGACTTGTCCTGAGCAAAAAGTGCTAGCATATCAACTGACATTAGTAGAGTGAACAATAATTTCATGGATGGTATTTAAATATCAAATTTAATAAGTATCAAAAGTAGTTCGGTCTTTATTCCGAAAAAAGGTTTGCACACTTACTTCATACTCATCCAATCCAGCAATCGATTGACGTAACCCCATTCATTATCAAACCACGCCATAAGTCGCAGATGCCTATCAGTAACCTTTGTCAGTTGACCATCAATAGTACTTGAATGAGTGTTATTGAGAATATCCATTGAGACGATTGGTTCGAAGGTGATATTTACAATTCCGCTCAATGCCCCTTGCGACACATTCTGAATTAGTGAATTCACCGCACCTCCATCAGTAAACTTTTTTAGTACCATCGAAATATCAGCAATTGCACCGCATGGAACCGGAACGCGCGTTGACATCGTCTCAATTCTATTTTGGAGAAAAGGAAAAATATTTTCCAAAACCGGTTTGATATTCACTTCAAAAGGAATGATCGAATGGGCGGCTGCTCGTCCTCTTCGTAACCCTTTATAAGGCTTATCAATTAATTCCTGTCGGGTAGTATATCCCTGAATAACGTTCACGTGAACCGAGTCGACTCCAAAATTCTCTCTCATTAAATGAATCAGTGGGGCTACACAATTAATAGTGCAATCTCCTGGCGAAACAATAGGACCATTTGTCGCTGCCTGATTTACTCCGAGTACTGTTGTTGGAATATCTTTGCTGAAAGTAGTGAGGAGAACACGTTTTGCACTATTAGTTAAATGGCCCGAGGCTTCTGATGAATGTGTGAAAAAGCCGGTTGCCTCAATGGCTGTGTCGATCGAAAAGTTTTTCCATTGAAGATTTTTGATTTCGTTTTGCTGCGAATAAAAAATTTCATTTCCATCGATACTCAGTCCATTCGCAGTGGAAATTCAGTCCATTCGCAGTGGAAATTATTTCGCCTGGAAAAATCCCTCGAATTGAATCATATTTCAAGAGGTAGATCAAATTTTCCTTCGACATGATGTCGTTAACGGCAATCAAGTTTTTGATCAATCCTTTCTGGTAAAGAAGTCGAAGAAGGGTTCGGCCGATTCTTCCCATTCCGTTGATCGCCAATCGTGAATTTTTCATAAACGCATTTAGAATAAAAAACAAAAAGGCTGTCGGGTGAGACAGCCTCTTGATTATTTTAATTCAGCATTATTTTGCAAATCGTTTCGCTACTTCGTTCCAGTTCACCACATTCCAAAAAGCGGTAACGTAATCGGGCCTTCTGTTTTGATAGTTCAAGTAGTAGGCATGCTCCCATACGTCAAGCCCGAGGACAGGAGTACCTTTAGCTTCAGCAACATCCATCAGCGGGTTGTCTTGGTTTGGGGTCGAAGAGATAGCCAATTTTCCGGAGCCATCTTTAATGAGCCACGCCCAGCCTGAGCCAAAGCGACCTGTGGCAGCGGCTGCAAATTTGGTTTTGAACTCATCAAAATTTCCAAAAGCAGAGTTGATTGCATCGGACAGTGCACCGGAAGGAGCACCTCCGGCATTCGGACCCATGATTGTCCAAAACAAGCTGTGGTTATAATGTCCACCACCGTTGTTGCGAACGGGTGCCGGATATTTCGAAATATTTTTGCAGAGCTCCTCTATGCTCAAATTTTCTTCGGGTTTGCCGGCAATAGCATTGTTGAGATTGGTCACATAAGCATTGTGATGTTTACCATGATGAATCTCCATGGTGCGTGCATCGATGTGTGGCTCCAACGCATTGAATGCATAAGGAAGCGCAGGAAGTGTAAAGGCCATAATGATTTTTTGTTTGATGGTTTATTCTATTTCCAAATATAACTGATATTCAAAACTCAAAGTTCAAAAATTTACATTACACATTGTAGTTAGTTAAGACTTATTTGGCTGTCAAGCTCTTTGCGTCTTTGTGGTTAATTTTTTACCGCGAAGGCGCAAGGGTGCAAAGGTGAAAGACTTACTAAATGACATTGATTCTATACAGCTAAATGTTAATCAAGTTCCTTTTCTGGCCAGTTCACCCAATGTCTCAATTGCTTCTTCTATTTGATTGCTCCATGGCAAACCGTAGGTCAATCGCAGATAATTTTGGAATTGTCCCTGCGTTGAGAAAATATGCCCGGGTGCAATGCCAATATTGTACTTCAGCGCACGCTTGTGCAATTTATACGCGTCTATATTTTTGTTCATTTCAACCCACAATGCAAATCCACCCTGCGGCCGAGTGATGCGTGTATCTTCCGGGAAAAATTCTGTGACCGCTTGTATGTAACGCAAGCACTGTGTGTGCAAAGCCTTTCGCAAATGGCGAAGGTGCAATTCATATCTTCCGTTCTGTAAAAAATGAGCAATGGCGGTTTGCGCTAGTGTATTAGTAGAAACATTGGTCATTCGTTTTCTGCGAATAGCTTTTTCTTTGAATTTTCCTGGCACAGCCCATCCAATACGGTAGCCCGGGGCAAGGGATTTTGAGAAAGATCCACATTGCAAAACCAATCCTCTCTTGTCGTAGGCTTTGCACGTGGTTGGTCTTTTCTTACCAAAGAAGAGCTCTCCGTAAATATCATCTTCTATCAACGGAATGTCTTTTTTCGAAAGCATTTCCACCAATCGCTTTTTGTTTTCATCGGGCATGCACGAG
>WNFM01040499.1_pt1 | contig 11167 bp, 8 predicted proteins | sample 5400271 | NCBI WGS metagenome assembly WNFM01 (sample SAMN13153352, study PRJNA577476) | soil metagenome | isolation source: 60 cm saprolite on Douglas fir-dominated hillslope | place: USA:California | collected 2013-09-17 | reverse complement strand
AATATCCCTGGACCCTGCATCTGGTTTGGAAACTTCTGCACAATGACCCCGGCGCGCTGAGTCTCCTTGGCCAGAACCCGTTTCCTGAGAAGCCGCCGCGTTATATTCGCGCCGTGCTTTACCGATATGAGTTCGCGCCGCCCGGCAATCCCGAACACAGTTGGTGGAAGCGCGAGGAGTTGGGCCTTTGGCTGCCGCCGCTGTCTGCCGAGGATCCGCGCCTGATCGATTTGTTGAAACAGGCGGGCTGGATTGAAAACGCAGATTCGGTCAAGCAGTGAGCCCGGCAAAAGAGCTTTTCAAATTGCGTCAGTCGGTTACCCTCCGGGAATGATACCTCAGCACAAACTCTTTCGAGCTAATACCTCTCGCCGTTCGTTTCTCGTCAACTCCGGCGCCTTCGCGACCGCTTTGAGCATTGTGCCGCGCCATGTCCTCGGCGGCGCCGGGCAGACATCGCCGAACAGCAAGCTCAACCTCGCTGTGATTGGCGCGGGCGGGCGTGGGGCGGACGATCTTGAAGACTTGCAGAGTGAAAACATCGTCGCGCTTTGCGACGTGGATTGGGACCGGGCGGCCAAGACCTTCGACCGCTTCCCGAAGGCCGCCAAGCACCGGGATTTTCGAGTGATGCTCGAAAAGGAGAAAGGCATCGATGCCGTGCTGGTAGCAACGCCGGACCATATCCATGCTGTCGCGTCTATCGCGGCGATCAAGCTGGGCAAGCACGTCTATTGCGAGAAACCCCTCACCCGCACGGTGGCCGAAGCGCGTGCCGTGGCGAATGCGGCGCGGGAGGCGAAAGTCGCCACGCAGATGGGCAACCAGGGCATGGCCTTCGAGGGCAACCGCCTGCTCAATGAATGGATTTGGGACGGCGCGATCGGCCCGGTGCGCGAAGCCCACGTCTGGTCCGACCGCCCGACGCATCGCGGCAAAATGCCGCTGTGGTGGGCCCAAGGCGTCGAGCGTCCGCCCGACAGCCCCGCCGTCCCTGCCACGCTCGATTGGGATTTTTGGCTCGGACCTGCGCCATGGCGCCCATACCATCCGGCTTACGTTCCGTTCAAATGGCGCGGTTGGTGGGACTTCGGCTCCGGCGGCCTAGGCGACATGGGGATTCACAATCTGGCGCCCGTCTTCTCAGCATTGAAACTGGGCGCGCCCGAATCGGTCAACGCGAGCTCGACCCCTGTCTTCAAAGAGACCGTTCCACTGGCCTCGACGGTCCACTACAAATTCCCGGCCCGCGGCGACATGCCGCCGGTGACGGTCCACTGGTACGATGGGGGCCTGGTGCCTCCGCGTCCCGACGAATTGGAAGAAGGCCGCGACCTCGATCGCGAGGACGGAATTATTCTCATCGGCGACAAGGGCAAAATTCTCGTCGCCGGCTGGGGAGGCGAACACCCGAGATTGCTTCCCGAAAGCCGAAACAAGGAATACCAGCGTCCGCCCAAGACGCTGCCCCGCTCCATTGGCCATCACAAGGAATGGATTGAGGCCTGCAAGACCGGGTCATCCACCCGGTCCAATTTCGACTTCGCCGGTCCGCTCACCGAGGCGGTCCTGCTGGGTAGCGTGTGCATCCAGCGTGGTGGCGAGGAACTGGCTTGGGACAGCGCCGTGATGAAGGTAACCAACGTGCCAGAGGCGAACGACTTGCTGCATTACAAATATCGACCCGGCTGGAGTTTGTGAGTAGGATTTGCCCATGGACTCATTGCTCAAACTATTGAGGGAGAACGCGGCGGTGAAACCGGCCCAGCTCGCCACCATGCTGAACCTCCCCGAAGCAGAAGTGCTGGCCAGCATCAAGGCCTACGAAACCAGCCGCATCATTCTCGGCTATCGCGCCATTCTTAATGAAGAGAAGCTTGGGGTGGAGACGGTGCGCGCTGTCATCGAGGTCAAGATCACCCCGGAACGCGGCGGCGGTTTCGATCGACTCGCAGAGCGCATCGCCAAATATACCGAGGTCAATTCTTGCTACCTGATGTCCGGCGGCTACGATTTGCTGGTGGTCGTGGAGGGAAAAAATTTGCGCGAAGTCGCCAGCTTCGTTTCGGAAAAGCTCGCCACCATCCAGGGCGTCCTTTCGACCGCCACCCACTTCATGCTCAAGCCGTACAAAGAGCAAGGTGTCCTGATGGGCCGCGAACAGACCGAAGAGCGCCTGCCGATCACGCCGTGAGCTATTGGCCTTCCGCTTTCAATCACCGGTTCTTTCTCGTCCGAGGCCGGATTCCATCGAGATCCCGGGAATGCGCCGCTCGTTCTTGTTGTGAACAACTGGTGAATAACTTTCAATAACTCTGTTTTGACTCCACCGGCCCTGAGCGGATCATACGCTTATGGCAAAGAATGCTGCATCGGAAATCGAAGTGCCGTCGGCTCACAATTGGCGAACCACGGACGAAGACGAAATTAACCGCCGCCGCTTGCGCGCGCAGACGGAGGAATTCCGGATCGCCAACGCCGATGCGCGCCACCCCATTTTCTCCAACTTTCTGATGTGCGGCAACGGCACTTTGCTTGCGACTGCGTGGATTTTCGCATCAACGGCCTGGGCACCTGCAAACACGTAGAGGCCGTGCTCTTGCACCTCCAGGCCCGTTTCAAACGCCTGTTCCTGGCCGCGGCCAAAAATGGGACTGGGCGGCTTGACCTCGTGCTGGATCCGTCCATCGACTCGGTCCGTCTGCTAAACGGCAACGGCTCGTGTCCGCGCGCCGTTAAAACCTGGTTCGACCAGGAAGGAGTGTTCCGCAAGGGCCAGCTCGAGGAGATGATTTCTGCGCTCAAGGAACTCAGCCGTGGCGAGGTCCCGGAACTGCGGCTCTCGCAGGAACTTGCTCCGTGGCTGGAAACCCGGCGGCGCTCCGCCGAGCGCAAGCGACTCCGCCGCGAATACGAGTTGAAGGTGCAAAGTGGGGAATGGCCGGCCCACGAGACGAAGGTGCCGCTCTTCCCCTATCAGCGCGAGGGGATGCTGCACCTGGCCTTCACCGAACGCGCCTTGCTGGCCGACGAGATGGGCTTGGGCAAAACTATCCAGGCCATTGCCGCGTGCGCCTTGCTGCATCGGCTCGGCCAGGCTGCCCGCGTTTTGGTGGTCACACCCGCCTCATTGAAGACAGAGTGGGAGGAGCAGATCAAGCGGTTCACCGAGCTCCCCTATCAACTGGTCTTCGGCGGCCCCTCGCAACGCCTCAAAGCCTACGCCGCCGCCGCGCAGCGCAGTAGGGCAGTCGTCCCGCCTGCCGCCCCGGGCGTCTCGCCCGCGAACCCCTCTTCCTCAGCACCCGCTCCCCTTGCTCCGCCGTTCTTCACCATCGTCAACTACGAACAGATGTTAGCCGACGCGCTGGAAGTGAACGAGCGCCTTCGCCCCGATGTCGTGGTGCTGGATGAAGCGCAGCGGATCAAGAACTGGAGCACCAAAACCACTCAAGCGATCAAGCGTCTGCGCAGCCGTTACGCGTTCGTGCTCACGGGCACGCCGATCGAGAATCGGCTGGATGAATTGTATTCGTTGATGGATTTCCTGAACCCGTCCCTGCTCGGGCCGCTCTTCCGGTTCAACCGCGAGTATTACGAGTTGGATGACCGGGGCCGGCCCCAAGGCTACCGCAATCTCGAAAAACTCCACGAGCGCATCAAACCCTTCATGCTCCGCCGCCGCAAAGCGGAGGTGGAAACCGAGTTGCCGGAGCGCAGCGACCGCAACTTTTTCGTGCCACTCAGCGGCGAACAGCAAACCGAATACGACTACCACGAAAACGTCGTCGCGCGGCTGGCCAATCTCGCCAAGCGCCGCCCCCTCAGCCAGCCGGAACAGGACAAATTACTCAGGCATCTCAACATGATGCGAATGGTTTGCGACACCAACCACATCCTCAACCCCGAACATCGCGCCTGCCCGAAACTGGCTGAACTGGAGAAAATCCTCGAAGAATGCCGCGACAATCCAGAGGTCAAGGTCATCGTCTTCTCAGAGTGGGAGCGGATGCTCGACCTCGTGCGCGGCCTGTGCCGCCGCCTCAAGCTGGGGTTCGCCTGGCACACCGGCACGGTCCCGCAGAAGCGCCGCCGCGCCGAGATTAACGTTTTCAAGTCTGACCCGTCCTGCCGCGTCTTTCTGAGCACTGACTCCGGGGCGGCCGGATTGAACCTGCAAGACGCCAGTATCGTCATCAACTGCGATTTGCCCTGGAACCCGGCGAAACTCGAACAACGCATCGCCCGCGCCTGGCGCAAGCACCAAACCCGCCCGGTCACGGTGATCAACCTCATTTCGGAGAAAACCATCGAGCAACGCATGCTCGAAACGCTTTCCAACAAACAGGCCCTGGCCGATGGCGTGCTGGATCGGATTGGCGAGTTCAGCGAGATCAAGCTTCGGAGCGGACGCCAGGCCTTCCTCGCCAAACTCCAGCAACTTGTCACGCCGACAGCCATCGATCCAAAAGCAGAGGCCCGCGCCGCCAAACCACCGCTCCCCGCCGATCGTCCGCGTGGCTTCGCCGCCGCCGCGCACGAGCGGATTAACGGCGCGTTGCTCCGATGCGAAGAGCGCTACCCGAACGACGGCCCACATTCGGTCCTCTACGTAGTAGTGGAACGTGACGCGCCGCAATGGCGCGAAAAACTCGGCTCCTTGCACGACGAATACTTCGGCCCTGGCCAATCCGATCCTCTGGCCCCGGTGCGGTTGGAGGTGATCGACCGCACCACCGATGAGACGCTGCAACGCCTCATCGACGCCGGCCTGCTCACAAGAACCACTCGCGCCACCCGTCCGCTCTGGCCGGCGGAAGCCGCCGAAGCCGCTCCGGCGCCGCTCTCAGAAGCAGAACTGACAAAAATTCAGGCCCACCGGCAACAAGCCGCCCGCAAATTGAAAATGGCGCAAGTGCTCACCGGCGCCGGTCTGAATGAAGAGGGGCGCACGGCCTTGCTGGAAGCACTGTTGCCATTGGGTTGCGCTTTCGCCGTCGAACAACGTTTTCCCGAACCCGCTTCGTTGAAAGACGCCCTCCTGCCACCGCTTTCGCCCTGCTGGCAGCACGCACTCCCGCCTCTGCGAGAGTTCATTGGCGATGCCGCGCGCCCCTGCCAGCCGGTGTTGGAAGCCCTCGCCCCATTCGCGCAAGCGGGTTGATCGCCGCGGTTTAGCGAGCGGTCATCGTCAGGAGAGGATGCCTTTGACCACTTCACCGTGGATGTCGGTGAGGCGGAAGTCGCGGCCTTGGAATCGATAGGTCAGCTTCTCGTGGTTGATCCCCAGACAGTGCAGGATGGTGGCGTTGAGGTCGTGGATATGGACCGGATTCTCGGCGACGTTGTAGCAGTAGTCGTCGGTCTGGCCGAAGCTGATGCCCGGCTTCACCCCGCCGCCTGCCATCCAGATCGAGTAACAGCGCCCATGGTGGTCGCGGCCATAGTTGTCCTTTTCAATTTTGCCCTGGCTATAGACCGTGCGGCCAAATTCACCGCCCCAAATCACCAGCGTATCGTCCAACATCCCGCGTGCTTTGAGGTCCTTGACCAGCGCGGCGCTGGGCTGATCGGTATCCTTGCACTGTTCGCGGATTCGTTTGGGGAGATTGTTGTGCTGGTCCCAGCCGCGGTGGTAAAGCTGGATGAAGCGGACCCCGCGCTCGGCCATGCGGCGGGCCAGCAGACAGTTGTACGCAAAGCTGCCGGCCTTTTTAACGTCCGGTCCATAAGATTCCAGAGTGGCGTCGGATTCTTTCGAGACATCGACCAACTCAGGCACCGAAGTTTGCATCCGAAAGGCCAGTTCATATTGCGAGATACGGGCGCTGATTTCCGGATCAGCGCAGGCCTGGTATTCCTTTTGGTTCAACTTCGCCAGCCCATCCAACATGCGGCGGCGGGTCCCGGGGTCGATGCCGGGCGGATTGGAAAGATAAAGCACGGGATCACCCGTGCCGCGGAAGTTGGTGCCTTGATATTCGGAGGGGAGAAAGCCCGAACTCCATAACCGGGTGTAAAGCGGCTGGTCGCTCTCCTTGCCACTGGAAATCATGACGATGAAGGAAGGCAGGTTTTGATTCGCGCTGCCCAAGCCGTAGCTCAACCAGGAGCCCATGCAGGGCCGGCCCGGTTGCTGGAAGCCGGTCTGGATAAACGTGATGGCCGGGTCGTGGTTGATGGCCTCGGTGTTGACGGTTTTGACCACACAGACGTCATCGACGATGCTGCCGATGTTCGGGAGGAGTTCGCTCACCCAGGCGCCGCACTTGCCATGCTGGTTGAACTTGAAGAGGGAGCGCACGACGGGGAAGGCCTTCTGCCCCGAGGTCATGGTGGTGATGCGCTGGCCCATGCGCACGGTATCGGGCAGTTCTGTTTCATGGAACTTTTCCAAGGCCGGTTTGTAATCGAGCAAATCCATTTGCGACGGCCCGCCTGCCATGAAAAGGTAAATCACCCGCTTGGCCTTGGGAGCGAAGTGCGGCCTGCCCAGCGGCAACTTCGCTGACTCGCCTTCAGCGGCCAGGCCGGCCAGCAGGTTCGGATTGAGGAGAGAACCCAGCGCCGCCGTGCCGATGCCAGCCGCGGCGCAGCCGAAGAAGTGGCGGCGGGTCATGAAGAGGCGATGGGCGTTCGTGAGTTGGTGCGAAAAGAGGGGTAGTCTCATATAGTTATCAGTAACCAGTAATCAGTGTTGAGGGATCACCCTTTCGTCAGTGTCTCGTCCAAATTCAAAATCATGCTGGCGATGGTTGTCCAGGCGGCTAATTCGCCGCGATCCAAGCCGGCTTTGGGCTTGAAGCTGCCCACGCTCAGCAATTTTTCGGCGGCGTCGTTGTCTTTATGAAACTGGGCCAGCTCACGGTTGAACACATCGAGCAAGACTTTCGTCTCGTCGGCGCCAGGGAGGCGGGCGGTGGCGAGCCGGAACGCGAAGGCGATTCGTTTCTTTGGATCGCGGCCCGCCTCGGTCATTATCCGCTGGGCCAGGGCGCGAGCGGCTTCGACGAATTGGGGGTCATTCATGAGCGCCAGCGCCTGCAACGGAGTGTTAGTGCGCAGCCGGCGCACGACACAGAATTCACGCGTGGGCGCGTCGAACAGCAGCATGTTCGGCGGCGGGCTCTGGCGCTTCCAGTAAATGTAGAGGCTGCGGCGATATTGGTCTTCGCCGGCATCAGGCACGTATTTCTGCGAGTTATTATAGGAAACCGCCTCCCAGAGGCCGGGTGGTTGGTAAGGCTTCACGCTCCGTCCTCCGTGTTTATCGAGAAGCAAGCCGCTCACGGCTAGGGCGGTGTCGCGCACCATTTCGGCGTCCATGCGGAAGCGCGCGCCATGCGCCAGGAGCCGGTTCTCCGGATCTTTGGCCCGCAAGGCCGGTGTGAGGTGGGAGGATTGCCGGTAAGTAGCGGAAGTTAGAATCATTTTTTGCAGCCTTTTCACGTCCCAGCCGGTGCGCATGAATTCCGTGGCCAGGGGCCGCTCGCCTTGGACGCCAAAATCCTCCGCCGTTTTCACCAAGCCGATGCCGAAATACTGCTGCCAAAGGCGATTGACGGTGACGCGGGCGGTCAAAGGGTGGGACGGGTCCACCAGCCAGCGAGCCAAGCCGAGACGGTTGGTGGGGGCGTCCTTGGGCCAGGGCGGCAGGATGGAGGGCAGACTCGGCTCAACCTTGTCGCCCTTCTTGTCGTACTCGCCGCGCACGAGCATGAACGTCTCCCGGCGTTTGTCCATTTCTTTGGCGACCATGGTGGTGGGAATCGTCTTTTCGATGCCGGTTTCCTCTTCTTTCCATTTCTCGACGTTCTCGAAAACTTTCGTAAGCTCTGGCGAGTGGGTGCGCCGAAAATGGTTCCGAACCTTGGTCTTTTGAGTCCCCGTGAGCTTGGAGGCGGTAGCAAGCACGGCCGCAATATCGGCCGGCACGCCGTCCCGGTCATTGAGATCGTGGTTGAAAGTAAAAAAGGCCCCGCCCTGGATGGTGACGATTTTGGCCAGCAGTTTGTTTTGGCCCTTCTTGAGTTCGACGCTCACTTTAAGCGGGCCCTCGCCTGGCTTCTCCTCAGTGCTCCGTTCCAGCACTTGTTTGCCGTTGACCCACAGTTTGAAAAGGCTGTCCGCGCGCAGTCTCAAATCAATCTGGCGGGCTTCGGGCAGGTCGAGGGTGCGATAAAGGAAATAAGCGCCATGGACGCCCTGCAAGTACTCCACGAGCTGGTTGGCTTTGCCATCGTTGAAGTCCGTTTTGGCCTTCCACTTCACTTCCTCGCGCACGCCGGGATAGGTCTTTTTGAGGTCGATTTCTTTCTCCGGCTCATAGACGTTGGTGAGTCCCGCGCGTGCGTTCTCGGTCTTGAACGGCCCGATCTCCTGCCACGGCTCGAACTTGGGCGGGTTCAGCAACCGCACCAACTCTTCGTTTTGGGCGGCGCCGAGGCGGAAGTGTCCAATGGCGCGTTTGGATTTGGACGCCTCGTAGCGCAGCCGAACGAGCAGTTCCGAGTCCTTTTCCACTTTCACCGAGTCGCCCAGCAGAAACAAAGCGGCGTGCGGCTCGGTGATCGAGTTCGCATCGACTCCCCAGCCGGTATCGGCCTTGCCATCGATCGCCTTGCCAATTTCGAATTTCTCCTCGAAGGCGTCGGCCACAGCCTGGACAAATTTGAGTTTCATCGGCTTGTTGGTGGCGCCTTCTTTCTCCGTGGCGGGCGGGATGATTTCCGCCTCGAACTCGGAGAGGCGGAAACGGCCATCGTCGGCGCGGGCGCTGCTCTTCTTGGGTAAGGAATCGTGCGGGAGCACTTCGAGCCGGAGCGCGGCGAGTTTCCCGGCCTGGAGTTTCACGGAGACTTCATAAACGTCGGACTCCGGATTCGGTCCTTCGGCGAGCACAGATTGATCCTCCTGAATCTGGAGCTGCGGACCGTTCGTGGAAGTGGACCTCACGCTGGCGGGCGAGAGAACGTTCCAACCCGCGCTCAACCTCTCGTGCCAATCGTTCTCCCACACCCCCTGCTTGGAGTCCAACTCCGGCATGGGCGCTTCAATCTTCGCCTGGCCGTCGGCGATCTCCTTCTTGAGAGTTTCCTCCCGTTGGGCTTGTTCCTGGCTGGGCAGCTTGAGAAACGGCGCGGGGTTGGGTTTATTCTCATCCATGACTGACTCGTTGAGATTGTTGAAAAGAGCGTAAAGGCCGTAATACTCGCGGTTGCTGATCGGGTCGTATTTGTGCGTGTGGCATCGGGCGCAGGTCATGGTCAGCCCCAGCCAGATCGTGCTGGTCGTCTCCACGCGGTCAAACGTGTACTTGGCCTGGTATTCCTCGACGATGGCGCCGCCTTCGCCGGTGCTCATGTTGCACCGGACATAGCCGGAAGCAATTTTCTGGTCGAGGCTGGCTTCAGGCAAAAGGTCGCCGGCCAGTTGTTCGACCGTGAATTGATCGAAGGGCATGTTCTTGTTGAAGGCATTGATGACCCACTCGCGCCACTTCCACATGCTTCGATCCGAATCGATGTGGTAGCATGTGGTAGCCGTGCGAATCCGCGTAGCGGGCGGCGTCCAGCCAATAATGCGCCATCTGTTCGCCGTAATCCGGTGAACTGAGCAGCCGGTCCACCAGCTTGTCATAGGCTAGGGGGCTTTTGTCCGCGAGAAAGGCATCCACCTCTTGCGGCGTTGGCGGCAAGCCAGTCAGATCGAGAGTGGCGCGGCGCGCGAGGGTCGGTTTGTCCGCCGCTGGCGAGGCCTTAAGCCCTTCCTTCTCCAATCGAGCTAGTATGAACTTGTCGATTTCGTTCCGAGGCCAGTGAGTGTCCTTCACCGGCGGGGTGGTTGGGCGCTCGGGTTTGACGTAGGCCCAGTGCTCCTGCCATTTGGCTCCCTGGGCAATCCAACTCGTCAGCAGTTCGATCTGGCGGGCGGTCAGCTTCTTGCCCGATTTCGTGGGGGGCATGATTTCATCGGGGTCCTTGCTCGTGATGCGTTCGACCAGCTTGCTCTTGGAGGTGTCGCCTGGCACGATGGCGAAATCGCCGGACTTGGCCGGTTTGAAGGCGTCGTCCTTGTGGTCAAAACGCAATTTGGCTTTGCGCTCCTTTTCGTCCGGACCATGGCACTTGAAACAATTCTCAGAGAGGATTGGGCGGATTTCCCGATTGAAATCAACCGTTGGCGCAAAGGCGGGTTTATTGGCGGCCCACACGGAGAAGCCCGCCATGATCCACACCGCCCAGAAAGGCATCGTTATCAGCCGTTTTAAATTCATGTTGCGACCCTTTTCCGGGAAGCCCGGATGCTCATGCAGGTCAATTTGTATTCTATCCATTCAATCGCTTTATCAAAACCTTTTTTTGGACGTTCATCGATCCCCGGGCGCGTCTGATTTACCGCGGCAGCGTCTGGCCCCGAGAAAGCAACGCAGATCTTCAATCTGCGCCGCGTTCATGGCAACCTCGAAAGATCTCATGCGCACCCATCGCTCTTTCGGGCCGTTCATGCCTCTGCGCTTTAGTCTTTTGACCCGTTTGCCGAGCGAGATATTCAACGTGTGCAGTGCGGGAGGCTTCGTCGAAATCGTTGAATATGATACAAAATGAACAAGACTACCGGACAACGCTGAAGCGAATCGAACGCTTCCAGCGGCAGATCGAGGAGTTGCGGAAGCGAGAAACCATTCCGGAAAATTATCGCCTCTCGGTCAGCGGTTTCCTGGTGGAACTGGATCGCATGAATCTAGAGGTCCGCGAATACCTTTGGTCGCATCCGAACGAGATCAGCGGCACGGTTGCCGCCTAAGCCGCTTTGCTCGACCCGCATGTGCTCGCGGGCGATCTCACGGAATTGCGGAAGTTTATCCACGAGGAGCAAGAGCGCCGGAGGCGAGCGGGAGAGGCCAACGGCTGAACGCTTTATGACCAGCACTCGGTGCGGTTTCGCATCGCGTGCCGCTCAAGGGTGGGTCAACTTCAGGAATAGGTTGCCCATCAGCGGCGAAATTATCACCTGGTTTTCAGAGCCGACGACGCTCACGGGATTGGTGACTGAGACCCACTGGCCTGCGCCGAGTTCGGAGTTTTGCCGCAAGCGGAAAGTGCTCGACCAAACCGGCCACGAGACTACTGCGCTGTTGATGCTGCTGGGGAGAATCCGCAGGGTT
>WNFM01187380.1_pt2 | contig 11168 bp, 11 predicted proteins | sample 5400271 | NCBI WGS metagenome assembly WNFM01 (sample SAMN13153352, study PRJNA577476) | soil metagenome | isolation source: 60 cm saprolite on Douglas fir-dominated hillslope | place: USA:California | collected 2013-09-17 | reverse complement strand
CTATCGTAATTTCCGCGAGGCGAAAGATTTTGAGGCCGTGCTCGGCGAGCTCTCCGGCGACGAGGACGCGCGGGTTACGCTGTTACGCAAATGATCTTCCGGATCCTGGAAGACCAGCTCGCGGAACAATCGAAGCAGTCGAAAGCCGCCGACGCGCGCTTCATGCAGCTCGCGCTGACGCTCGGGCGGCGCGGACAGGGCCGCACCTGGCCCAATCCCGCCGTCGGCGCGGTCGTGGTCAAGCACGGAGTCATTGTCGGCCGCGGCTGGACGCAGCCCGGCGGCCGTCCCCACGCCGAGCCGGAGGCCTTGAAGCTCGCCGGTGAGGCCGCGCGCGGCGCCACGCTCTATGCGACTCTGGAGCCGTGCTCGCATTTCGGCAAATCGCCGCCCTGCGCCGACGCCATCATCGCTGCCGGCGTCGCGCGCGTGGTGTCGGCGATCGAGGATCCCAATCCGGAGGTGGCGGGACAAGGCCACGCCAAACTTCGCGCCGCCGGGATCAAAGTCGATATCGGGCTCGGCGCTGCGGAGGCCGCGCGCGATCACGCCGGACATTTCAGGCGGGTGCGGGAAAAACGTCCGGACGACAAGATCGGTGCGGCCGGCCACAAGCCCGTGGCGATATCGGGCGATGTGGCAAAAGCGCGGGTGCATCTGTTGCGCGCGCAATGCGATGCGATCCTGGTCGGAATCGGGACGGTGCTGGCTGACGATCCGCTTCTGACCTGCCGCCTGCCGGGCATGGAAGTGCGCTCGCCGGTGCGGGTCGTGCTGGACCGGGCCTTGCGCATCCCTGGCAGCTCAAAACTTGTTCATTCCGCGCGCGAAACGCCACTATGGGTGATGACCTCTAACCTATCGGAAGCGCCCGCGGCCATGAAGCTCGGGGCCGCCGGGGCGCAGGTGATCCGCGTCGCGACCACGACTGCGCCGCCGCCGGGGCTCGGTCTAAAGGCAGTGCTGCACGCGCTGGCCGAGAGGGGCATCACCCGGCTTCTGGTGGAAGGCGGCGCGCGCGTCGCGTCATCCTTTGTCGCGGCCGGCCTAGTCGACGAAGTCTGGCTGCTGCGCGGCCCCGATCCGGTCGGCACCGACGGCGTGCCGGCGCTGGACGCATTGCCGGTGTCCGCACTCACGCAGTCGCCCGCGTTCAAACGACGTGCTAGCGAAACGCTGCACAAGGATACACTTACCATTTACGAGCGCGCATAATGTTCACCGGCATAATCACCGATATCGGCGAGATTGTTAGCCTGACGCCGACGGCGCAGGGGCAACTGCATCGCTTGCGCATCGCGTGCCGTTACGACCGCTCGACCATTGCCGACGGCGCCTCGATCGCCTGCAACGGCGTCTGCCTTACCGTCGTCGCCTCCGGCGTCGAGGGCGCAAAGACCTGGTTCGATGTCGATGCCGCCGCCGAGACGCTTGCGTTGACCACAGCGAAACATTGGACCATCGGTTCAAAACTCAATCTCGAACGCGCATTGAAAATCGGTGACGAGCTTGGCGGCCACATCGTCGCCGGCCACGCCGACGGCATCGCCAATATCGTCCGGCGCGACGATCTGCCCGACATGGCGCGGTTCGAGCTGCGAACCACCCGTGATCTCGCGCGTTTCATCGCCGCAAAAGGCTCGGTGACCCTGGATGGCGTGTCTTTGACGGTGAATACAGTGGAGGATGCGGTGTTTTCGGTGCTGATCATCCCACACACGCTCAATGTCACCACGCTCAGTGGCTGGCGCGCGGGGGCCGAGGTCAATCTCGAGGTCGATCTGATGGCGCGCTACGCCGCGCGGTTATCGGAAATGAAGTAGGTGACACGATAAATGTGTCATACGCGGGCTTGACCCGCGTATCCATCCTCTTAAGGAGATGGATCGCCGGGCAATTTAGCGGAAGACGCGCTTCGCGCTTTTGGCCCGGCAATGACGAAATTTGGATGATGAGACAATGGCGGACGCACGGCGCGCACAATTGAAAGATCAAACCGACATCTCCGGCGCCCGCGCGCTGATCGTCGAGGCCCGCTTCTATGACGACATCCAGGATGCGCTGTTGGAAGGCGCCGTCACGGAACTGAAGGCTGCCGGCGTCGGCCATGACGTGATCACGGTGCCCGGTGCGCTGGAGATTCCAGCCGCGATCGCGATTGCGCTCGACGCCGCGGAGAAGAACGGAAAACCCTATGATGCCGCGATTGCGCTCGGCTGCGTGATCCGGGGCGACACCATCCATTTCGAGATCGTGTCGATGGAGTCCTCGCGCGCGCTGATGGATCTTGCGGTGGCGCGAAAGCTTCCGCTCGGTAACGGCATCATCACCGTCAATACCGACGCGCAGGCCTGGGCTCGGGCGCGCGCCGGCGAACTCAACAAGGGCGGCGACGCCGCGCGGGCGGCGCTCGCCATGCTGCGCATCAAACGCCGCGTGACGCGGACCTGATCATGGCAGAGAGCAAAAAAAGCCAGGACAACAAGCAGCCCAAGGGGCCGGACAAAAAGGCCAACCGGCGGGGCGCAGCGCGGCTCGCGGCGGTGCAGGCGCTCTACCAAATGGACATCGGGGGAGCGGGCATCAACGACATATTTGCGGAGTTCGAGAGCCACTGGCTCGGCAGCCAGGTCGAGGGCGACAAATATCTGCCCGCCGAGGCAGCGTTTTTTAAGGACGTGGTGTCCGGCGTGGTGCGCGACCAGACAAAACTCGACCCCTTGATCGATGGGCTGGCCGCTGAAGCGGATCGACGCCATTTTGCGCGCGGTGCTGCGCGCCGGTTCCTATGAGTTGGAACATCGCAAGGACGTGCCCGGCCGCGTCGTCGTATCGGAATATGTCGATGTCGCGCATGCCTTTGTCGATCGCGACGAGACCGGCATGGTCAATGCAGTTCTCGACCAGATCGCCCGCCAGTTCCGCGCCGACGAGTTTTCGCGGGGGTAGTGCGCGAGCCAGGAGCCATGGTGGATCGCAAACAACCCGCATCCGGTGAGGACTCGCTGATCGCGCGGTATTTCAAGCCGCTTGCGACCGATCCCGGCGCGTTCGATCTCGATGACGACGCGGCGGTCGTTAAGACGCCGGGCGACGATATCGTGGTGACGACCGACGCCATCGTCGAAGGCGTGCATTTCCTGTCCGACGATCCCGCGGACACCGTCGCGCGCAAGGCGTTGCGGGTGAACCTCAGTGATCTCGCGGCGAAGGGCGCAATACCGGCAGGCTTCGTGCTGACGCTGGCGCTGCGTTCCGCCGACGATGCGTGGCTGACGGCCTTCGCGCTTGGGCTTGGCGAGGATGCGAAGCAATTCGGCTGCCCGCTGCTCGGCGGCGATACGGTTTCGACGCCGGGTCCGCTAATGATTTCGATCGCCGCCTTCGGACGGCTGCCGCCCGGCAAAATGGTCCATCGCAGCGGCGCCAAGCCCGGCGACCGCGTCGTGGTGACGGGGACGATCGGCGACGCCACGCTTGGTCTCGACATACTCAGGGGTGGCGCAGTTGCCGCTGCGGTTGCCGAAGACGCCAGGGCAAGAGAGACGCTGATCGGACGCTACCGCGTGCCGCAGTCGCGCAATGCACTGGCGCAAGCGGTTCGCGATCATGCCAGCGCCGCGATGGATGTCTCCGACGGTCTCGCCGGCGATCTTGCAAATCGGCGGTCATCGATGCGCCGAGCATTCCATTATCGGCACCCGTTGCAATACTGCTGGCGCGCGGCGCCGTCGGCATCGACAAAATCGTCTCCGGCGGCGACGACTACGAGATTTTGTGCGCCGTCCCGGAGGATCGCTTCGAGGCGTTCGCGCGTGCGGCAGCGATCGCAGGCGTGGCCGTGACCTCGATCGGGACCGTGATCGCAGGCGAAGCGGCCCCGCGGTTTTTGGACGGGGAGGGGAACGAGATCGCGCTGCCGCGCCTGTCCTATAGCCATTTCTAGGGTATTTGCGGATACCGGCTGTTCCGACGCAAAAACCTGCCGAATTCGACCAATTACGGGCTGCGCGGCGTTGCGCCGGGGGTGCGATTTTGGCAAGGTCCCCGCCGATTTAAGGCCGCCCTTTTGGGCAGGGGAGGCCTTCTTTTTGCGCGTCCGCCGCTCCCGCGGCGGCAGGGTGGATTCAAAAAATCTGAGGCAGAATAAATGACAGCATTATGGTTGATTGTGCTCTGCGGAGCGCTTTCCATCGCTTACGCGATCTGGGCGACGATGTCGGTCTTGAAATCGGACGCCGGCAATCCGCGGATGCAGGAAATCGCGGCCGCCGTGCGCGAAGGCGCGCAGGCCTACCTGAAGCGCCAGTACCTGACGATCGGCCTGGTCGGCATCGTCATCTTCGCGCTGTTGGTTTACTTCCTTGGACCCCTGGTGGGGATCGGCTTCCTGATCGGCGCGGTGCTGTCCGGCGCCGCCGGCTTCATCGGGATGAACGTCTCGGTCCGCGCCAATGTGCGCACGGCGCAGGCCGCGACCACGTCGCTCGCCGGCGGACTTGAACTCGCCTTCAAGGCCGGCGCCATCACCGGCATGCTGGTTGCGGGCCTCGCGCTGCTCGGCGTCACCATTTACTTCGCTTATCTCACCCAATTCATGGGACTTCCCGCCAACAGCCGCGTCGTGGTCGATGCGCTGGTCGCGCTAGGCTTCGGCGCCTCGCTGATTTCGATCTTCGCCCGCCTCGGCGGCGGCATCTTCACCAAGGGCGCTGACGTCGGTGGCGATCTCGTCGGCAAGGTCGAGGCCGGCATTCCCGAAGACGATCCGCGCAACCCCGCTACGATTGCCGACAACGTCGGCGACAATGTCGGCGATTGCGCCGGCATGGCCGCCGACCTGTTCGAGACCTACGCGGTGACCGCGGTCGCCACCATGGTCTTAGCCGCGATCTTCTTTGCGACCTCGCCGCTGCTGGTCAACATGATGACGCTGCCGCTCGCGATCGGTGGCGCCTGCATCATCACCTCGATCATCGGCACCTTCTTTGTAAAACTCGGCGCCAACCAGTCGATCATGGGCGCGCTGTACAAGGGCTTGATCGCCACCGGCATCCTGTCCCTGATCGCCGTCGCCGGCGTGATTTACTGGCTTGTCGGCTTCGGTCCGCTGCCGGGCGTGAAATTCACGGGCGTGGCGCTGTTCGAATGCGGCATCGTCGGCCTCGTCGTCACCGGGCTGATCATCTGGATCACCGAATACTACACCGGCACCGAATATCGCCCGGTGAAGTCGATCGCGTCCTCGTCGGTCACCGGTCACGGCACCAACGTGATCCAGGGCCTGGCGATCTCGATGGAGGCGACCGCAGGGCCGGCGCTCGTGATCATCGCCGGTATCCTTGTCACCTACAGCCTCGCCGGCTTGTTCGGCATTGCAATTGCGACCACCACGATGCTGGCGCTGGCCGGCATGATCGTGGCGCTCGACGCCTTCGGTCCGGTCACCGACAATGCCGGCGGCATTGCCGAAATGGCTGGGCTACCGAAGGAAGTCCGCAAGGCCACCGACGCGCTCGACGCCGTCGGCAACACCACCAAGGCCGTGACAAAAGGCTACGCGATCGGCTCGGCCGGTCTCGGCGCGCTGGTGCTGTTTGCGGCCTATAATGAGGATCTCAAATACTTCATCGCCAATGCCACGAAGTTTCCCTACTTCCAGGGCGTGGTGCCCGACTTCTCGCTGAACAACCCTTACGTCGTGGTCGGCCTCCTGTTCGGCGGCCTCTTGCCGTATCTGTTCGGCGCCATGGGCATGACGGCGGTTGGCCGCGCGGCCGGCGCGATCGTCGAGGAAGTGCGGCGTCAGTTCCGCGAAAAACCCGGCATCATGCAGGGCACCGACAAGCCCGATTACGGCAAGGCGGTCGATCTTCTGACCAAGGCGGCGATCAAGGAGATGATCATTCCGTCGCTTTTGCCGGTGCTGTCGCCGATCTTCGTCTACTTCGCGATCTACATCATCGCCGGTGGCGGCGCGGCCGGCAAGTCGGCGGCGTTCTCGGCCGTCGGCGCGATGCTGTTAGGGGTCATCGTGACTGGTTTGTTCGTCGCGATCTCCATGACCTCGGGCGGCGGCGCCTGGGACAACGCCAAGAAGTACATCGAGGACGGTCATTTCGGCGGCAAGGGTTCGGAAGCCCACAAGGCCGCGGTGACCGGCGACACCGTCGGCGATCCCTACAAGGACACGGCCGGTCCCGCGGTCAACCCGATGATCAAGATCACCAACATCGTGGCGCTATTGCTGCTGGCAATCCTCGCGCACTGAGCGGCGCATTTCGAGTCCGAAACAAAAGCCTGCGGTGTGAGCCGCGGGGCTTTTTGTATTTGCGCGACGCCAGCAACTTTGTGTCGCACGCGACCATTCAACTAATGATTGCGTTCAACTCAAGATTTTATTACCATGGAACATTACCTTTAAGTGATACGCTGTCGAAGCTGAATTTCAAACCTATTGATTGGAGGGTACAATGACCCAAGCTGTAAACACCGATCCGAGGCATGGCAGAGCTGGCCGGCAACCGACGAGACAGTTCCTCGACAGTTTGTCCGGTAATGTTGATCCGGGCTTGTTTGGACGGATGTTTCCGAACCTGCCTCCGCTTACAGCAAGCGATGCGCAATTGCAGGCTCTTGCCGACGCGATGAAGGATGCCAACCCATCAGATCCCGGCGGGGACAGCAACATACCGTCCGGGTTCACCTATCTCGGACAGTTTGTCGATATATTACGCTCGATCTCACTTCCATCGCCGAGAAACAGGAAGATCCACTCGCCACAACAAATTTTCGCACGCCCCGGCTTGATCTCGACAATGTCTATGGCCTTGGACCCGACGGCAGCCCGCAGCTTTACGCGCGCGATCCGGCCAACATCACGCAGCCGGGACCGAAATTGCTCATCGGCAAGACCGGCACGACGTCCCAGGTCGCGGGGGTATTTCCGAACGACCTGCCGCGCAGCCCCGAGGGCCGCGCCCTGATCGGCGACCATCGCAACGACGAGAACCTGCTCGTTGCGCAGACGCAGCTCGCTTTCCTCAAATTCCACAACAAGGTCGTCGACAGGCTTGCCTCCGGCCCAAATCCGCCGGCACCGGGCCAGCTCTTCGCCGAGGCCCGCAAACAGGTTACCTGGCATTACCAATGGATGGTGCTGCACGATTGGGTCGAGCGGATCACCGAAACCGGGATCGTCGCCAAGATCCTGCACGAGGGGCGGAAGTTCTACCGGTTCCACAAGGTGCCATACATGCCGGTCGAGTTCTCGGCAGCGGCTTACAGGCTCGGCCACAGCATGGTGCGCGAAGCCTATAGCCACAATCACGTCTTCACCGTCGGCGGCTTGGTTCCCGCGCGCCTAGGGCTGGAGTTCGCCTTCTCGGGTCTTTCCGGAATTATCCTCGGTGGAATCGCTGCGACAACACCAAATACGCCCGGATTGCCTCCGAACGTGGAAACGCTGCCGAGCAACTGGATCATCGACTGGAGTCGCTTTCACGAATTCAATCCGCCGATCCCACCCACGCCGAATTTCCACTTCAATCGCACGCGCAAGATCGACCCCTTCGTTGTCCCGCAGCTTCATGATCTGCCGGGCGGCGGCGGCAGCCTCCCGTTCCGCAATCTCAGGCGCGGGGTGATGCTTGGCCTGCCATCGGGACAAGATGTCGCGACCTTTATGAGACTCCCGGTTCTCACGCCCGAAGAAATCGCAAGCGGCACCGATGGCGCAGTTGCCAAGGCACAGGGGTTAGATAAGGCCACTCCGCTCTGGTATTACATTTTGAAGGAAGCCCAGCTGAAAGGAGGATCCCAGCGCCTCGGACCGGTTGGCGCGCGTATCGTGGCGGAAGTTTTCGTCGGCCTCGTCGCGGGGGATGTTACCTCCTATTTGGGAGTCGATCCGAAGTGGACGCCGACGCTGCCAGCGAACACGCCCGGAACATTCTTGATGAGCGATCTGCTGCGCTTCGTCGGTGAGATCAGTCCGATTGATCAGATTACCACTGGGTGAAGTCAGGCCGCAGATCGCGACGAGGGCGCAACAAAGCCGTCGGGTTCTTCGTTTGGCGTCCGAAACCTGGCCTTTCTTGGTGAGCCGCGCCTTCTTGCGCGGCGTCCGAAGCATTGGTCGGATAGGCTCATCCTCTGAGACGCGCGAAGAGGCGCGCGTCTCAGGACGAGTTTATCCTGCGCGATCGCGACTAGTTGAAACTGAGCAGCTTGAACAGCGGCGTCAGGTAGCTGAGTTCCTGGCCCGAGGTCGGCGTGGTGCGGCTGATGAAGTCGAAGATCTTGCCGTCCTGCAAACCGTAGTTGGCGAGCCGCTTCACCTGGCGGTTCTTGTCGAAATAGATCGCGATCACCCGCTGGTCGACGACCCTCTCGTTCATGAACGCGACCGGGCGCTCGGAGCGCTGCGAGATGTAGTAGAACACTTCACCGTTGAGGGTGGCGACCGTTGATGGCGTGCCCATCACGATCAGCACCTGATCCTGGCTGGCGCCGATCGGGATTTGCTCGAGCGCGCCGGGGGGCAAAATGTAGCCCTTCTGGAACTGCTCGCCGGTGCAGCCGCCCAGCGCCCCACATACCAAAGCGATCGCAGCGGCGGCGCGCAGGCCATGCCAGCCCGCCGCCAGGCCGCGCCGCGAGCGCGGTCGTGGGCTTGTCTTGCTCGTCTCGGTCATGTCTGGAACTGGTCCCGTCCCCTTGCATCGCGCGAGGCGTTGACGTACCGGGCAGCATGTTCAATTGCAATATCGGCGAGCCCGGAGGCTCGCCTGTGGAACCCACAATGCTTTGGCCGTTCAATCACTTCAGGAAACCCCGGACACCGCTGGGCACCATCGAGGCCATCTATGGCATGATCGTGACGCAAGCGCGAGAACCGTTGTTTTACCGGGACTTGGGCGTGCCGGATACGGTCAACGGCCGTTTTGATCTGCTGGTGTTGTATTTGTGGATGGTTTTGCGCCGCATGAGGGCGATGGAGGGCGGTGGGGCGCTCTCCCAGGCTCTGTTCGACCGCTTCTGCGACGATATGGACGGCAATTTGCGCGAAATGGGCGTCGGCGACCTCACGGTGCCCAAACGCATGCAGGCCTTCGGGGAGGCGTTTTATGGCCGCACGGCCGCCTATGATCTCGCTTTGGCCCAGGGCCGTGAGCCGCTGGCGCAGGCGCTCTGCAAGAATATCTTGAATGGCCAGCAGCTGGAAAACGCCCGGCGGCTGGCGTTCTACGCCGAGGCGGCCATCGCGGCCCTCGAAGGTTTGAGCGATGCGGCGATGCAGAGCGGATCGTGGAGGTTTGCCTCGCCGGCACGCGTCGGCGTAGCGCAATAAGCCGAATGAGCAACATGACAGACAAAGCCGATCCCTGGACCGTTCCCCTTACGGTGGCGCAAATTCCGGAAACCGGGCTGCATCGCGACATCGAAGCTAATCAGGCCGTGCGCGAGGCCATGGCCGTCGTCGCGGGTTTGCGCGAGGTTCTTTCGGCGAGCGCTTCGCTTGACGTGATGCCCAAGAGCGGAGGCCGTTTCCATGTCGCCGGCCACGTTCGGGCGCGGGTCGGGCAGATCTGCGTGGTGACGCTCGACCCGATCGAAAACGACATCCATGAGGAGGTCGATCTGATCTTTGCGCCGCCCGAGCAAATTCCTCAACTATCCGATCTGGTCGACGACGCGGCCGAGAGCGAGCAGGCGATCCCGGATCCGCCGGAGCCGATCGTCAATGGCGTCATCGATCTTGGTCGGCTCGCAACCGATGCTTTGTTGCTCGGGATCGATCCCTATCCGCGCAAGCCGGATGCGGTTTTCGAGCCGCCGGTCGTGGCTGACGATCCCGAAGACCACCCTTTTGCCGCGCTCAAAGCGTTGCAGGATGATGCAAAGCCGCCGGGTCCGAAGAAGCCCGGGAAGCGCTAAGCGCGCGTCAAACCGCGGGGACTCGGGCTCCGAACTCGCATTCAGGCTGAGTTTGATGCTGGTTTGAATCAACAATCTGGTCTAATACATTGAACCAACTAACTTTATCGACTGAGGCCGATTCCGCGTCGCTCTGGCTCGACCGCCAAAAGAGGGCGGTCAAGAGGTTGTTTCGGGGCTGGGACACGGTATTGTCGCGGCCCGGCCGGGGTGCAGCGTTGCGCCTCGCCGTCGCCATCCATGGCGATTTCAAAAGCCCGCGGCTTAAGGCGCTTCAAGACCGCAAGAGATCAGGTTTCCGGGACGTTCATGCCTCAAAAGGTTCGAATCGCGCTTGACGCCATGGGTGGCGATGTCGGCGCATCGGTCGTCATTCCCGGCGCCGCGATTTCATTGACCCGGCATCCCGACAGCGAATTTCTGCTGTTCGGCGATCGTGCCTTGATCGAACCGCAACTCGCAAACCATCCGGCGATGAAGAGAGCCTCGCGCGTCATTCACACCGACGTCGCCGTCAGCCCGCACGACAAGCCGAGCCAGGCGCTGCGCCGCGGCCGCAAGACCTCGTCGATGTGGCTGGCGATCGACGCGGTCAAGAAAGGCGAGGCCGACGTTGCGGTATCCGCGGGCAATAGCGGCGCGTTGATGGCGATGGGGCGCTTCAACCTGCGCACGCTGCCGGGGATCGACCGCCCGGCGATCGCGGCCGTTTGGCCGACGATTCGCGGCGATTCTGTCGTGCTCGATCTCGGCGCCACGATCGGCGGCGATGCGCATCATCTGATGGAGCTGGCGGTGATGGGCAGCGCGATGGCGAGCGTCTTGTTCGATCTCGAACGGCCGACGGCCGGCCTGCTCAACATCGGCGTCGAGGAGATCAAGGGCCGAGAGGAGATTCGCGAGGCTGCGGAATTGCTGCGGGCGATGAACCTTCCGCAGCTCGAATATATCGGCTTCGTCGAAGGCGACGGTATCGGCAAGGGCGCCGCCGACGTCATTGTCGCCGAAGGTTTTAGCGGCAATATTGCCCTGAAGGCGGCCGAGGGCACGGCCCGCCAGATCAACGATTTTCTCCGCGCGGAGCTATCGCGCACCTGGCGTTCCCGGATCGGTTACCTGTTCGCGAAAAAGGCGTTCAAGGCGTTGCGCGACAAGCTCGATCCGAACAAGTCCAATTGCGGGGTGCTGCTCGGACTGAAAGGTATCGTGGTCAAGAGCCATGGCGGAAC
>WNFM01093034.1_pt1 | contig 11169 bp, 6 predicted proteins | sample 5400271 | NCBI WGS metagenome assembly WNFM01 (sample SAMN13153352, study PRJNA577476) | soil metagenome | isolation source: 60 cm saprolite on Douglas fir-dominated hillslope | place: USA:California | collected 2013-09-17 | reverse complement strand
GTGAATTGTGAGTCACCTAAAAGTAGAATCACACCAAAGCTGGTGAAGTCAAAAAGAAAGACGAGCAACGTAGCGGCAAGAATTGACGGACGCAAAAGCGGCAGGATGATATTTTGCCAAACGTGGAAAGTGTCCGCGCCGAGGGAACGGGCCGCTTGGTCAAGCTTGGGGTCGAGGCTTGAGAGGGCATTGCCGACGATGCGAATAATGATGGTCGTGTTGTAGAAAACGTGCGCGATCAATATCGCAGTGAGCGTTCCAGCAAATTGGAAATTGGAAAGAGGAAACAATACGTGCAGTAAACCACGTGGACCGAGCAAGGCACTGAATCCAGCCGCGACAACCACCGTGGGCAGCATGAATGGAACCGCAGTCAAGGCACGCATCAGAGACTTGCCACGAAAGTCATAGCGAGCAAAGAGATAAGCAGAGGGAAGTCCGAGTAGAAGCGTGAGGAGAGTGGAGAGGATGGCTTGGTAAAAAGTGAAGCGTAATGCAGAATACGTAATGCATTAAGGGTAAGAGCTAAGATCTTGAAAAGAGGCAGGAAGAAAAAGATGGCGAGGAAGGCAAGCGGCAATATCCAAAATAAAACACGAGTCAACCATGGAGACACTAAGGCACGAAGTCTTTTTAGGTTCTCCACGATTTGAACGTCTCCATGGTTGATCGTTTGATTCATATTACTTCAAGACAGCGTCTGACCAAGCTTGAAGCCAGCTATCACGTTTGGCGGCGATCACATCAGGAGCAAGCGTGGCAGGTTGTGTGGGGATCTGAGCATATTTGAGAAATGAATCAGGCAATTTGGCAACCGTATTTACCGGATAAACAAACATTTGCAAGGGCATATCTTCCTGGAATTGCTGGCTCAACATAAAGTCTACAAACTTTTCGGCGAGGGTGCGATGCTGAGTTCCTTTGAGGATGCCGACAAATTCAATTTGACGGAAGCAGGCATCGGGTCCAAGCACAGAAGCGATGGGTGCATCAGTCAAGGGGGGTGTTGCGAAGACCACCTCCGCAGCGGGCGACCATTGGCTGCGGTCCCTTGCCTGAGGAGCCGCTAAAGTTTGTGTAATAGGCAGTTTCCCAGCCATCCACGATCACAACGCCATTAGCTTTGAGCACGCGCCAATAATCAGTAAATCCATCACTATAATGCGCAATGGTGGCAAGCAAAAACGCAAGCCCAGTTGATGAGGTGGTAGGATTTTCCATTACCAATAAATTCTTGTATTCGGGCTTCTTCAAATCATCGAGGCTTTGCGGCACTGCCAAATTCTTATCGGCAAAATAAGCCTTGTCATAGTTGATGCAAACATCGCCGTAATCAACAGGCAACGCGCGGTTGGATGCATCAAGTTTGAATTGATCTGGAATATTTTTCAACTCAGGCGAAGCATAGGTGTCATAGATGCCCCCATCAAGCGCGCGCGAAAGATAGGTGTTATCCACACCATACATCACATCGGCGAGCGGCGCGGCTTTCGCGAGAATTGCCTTGTTCAACATCGCACCCACATCGCCGCTTTTGAGGAAAACAAGCTTGGCATTGTTGGTTTGCTCAAATGACTTTACAACAGCATCGCTGACTGCAAACGAATCATGTGTCATGACGGTGAGCATTTGAGGTTCGGTTGGCGTGGATGTCGGTGTGGCTGCGACTTGGGGCGCGCAGGCCGTAAAGAGAAAGACGAAAGTAAAGAAAAGAAGTGTTATGCGTTTCATGTTGTCCTTTTTGTTTATGATTTACGAGTATGGATCACGAGCAGATTACCTGAAGCAATATGTATGTTGGCAGTGTCGCTCAACATTTCGTTACTGATTCCACGAGTTTTATCAGGGTGAAGCGTTTCGTTGTTGAGTGACCATTTGAGTCCCTGCGTTTGGATATCATGGATGGGATTGCCCCACGGAATCAATGAGACGATATCTCCGCTTCTTCCATGGACTTGAACCTGATTCCGACAAATGAATATTGCATCCACCCCATCATCAAGACGAACGTCAAACGTCGCAAGTCGAATGTCTGTCAGCAAAGAAATGTTACCGAGGGTTTGATCAAGTCGTCCGCCCAGTGCAGCAACGATAACCATCTCCCTGGGGTCAAGTTCAATCGCTCGTGTGATAGCGAGTTCGAGGTCAGTCTCGTTCTTGTCACGTGGGAACAATTCAATGGCTACGCCAGCTTTCTCAAGTGCCTGCCATTGATCCTTTTGGATTGAATCCATATCACCAATTACCAAGTTGGGCGTTAAACCCAAAGCAAGCGCGTAGTGAGTGCCGCCATCTGCGCAAATGATGAAATCATCGGCGCGCAGAATATTACGAGCTTGATCGAGGTTAGGCAGGTCGCCATTGGCGAAGATAACGATACGTTGCAAAATAAAACCATCCTCGCGGCGGAGGATGGTTGGTTAATAAAGCAATATCCCTCCGCCAGCATGATCTGGATCAGGTAATGCGGGTCGAGCGTTTGACGCTCCTCTCAGCCTATACTTGAATAGGCACCCCGTTCAGTTGTGACTTTATTTATAAGACTTGTGGATTATTTTGTCAACATAAAAATCGTCAAGCGAGCTAGGCGATTCCAAATTATCTGACTCTGCGCTTCCACTCTTCTTTCATCTGCAACTCACTCGGGCTGACACCTGAATCAAGCGCCAGGAAATCGGTAAGCAAGCGATTGAACCGAATGGTCTCATCGATCATGGGGAAATGCCCAGAGCCTTCCAGATAAACTGGGTGGGTCATGGATGCAAGCGGGAAGTTTTCGTCAGGCGCAAAAACCGCCGGATCTTTGTCACCATATACAAGCAGGGCGGGAATGTTCAAGTTGCGGAAGCTGCCGTACAAATTATCTGCTTGTAAACCGACCATCGAGGCGGTGACAGCCTGCCCATCGGCTTTGCATAAGGCCGTGGCGGATTCAGGCGTTCGTGATGATAGCCAGTCGGTCAACTCTTGAGGCGTAGCAGTTCGCAATTTGGGGCTGACAGCATCGATATGCAAAGGACAATTGACCGCCATAATACGGTCCACACTTTGCGGGAAGCGGCTTGCAAATTTCATGCCAACGAGGGCGCCCAAACCATGTCCAACGAGGGCAATCTTGCCAATTCCCATTTCATTGAGGAAGCGATCCAGCAGTGTGGATTGCTGTTCAAGAGAATAATTCAGAACGTTATGCGCTGTATCTCCGAAACCCCAGAGATCAAGAGCGTAGGCGCGATAGGAGGTTGAGGTGACTTGCATAGAAGCGATCCAATACTTCCACGAGCCAACCCAACCGTGCAGGAAGATAACCGGGCGACCACGTCCGAGTACCTCGTAATGCACAATCGAACTATCGAGAAGAATAGCGCTCAATCGTTATTTTCCAAATTTCGCAAGAATAGTTTTTATAGCCTGGGTCAATTGGTCAGGTGCAAAAGGTTTGAGCAAATATTCCTCAGCACCAGCTTCCATGCCTTGTTGTCTTTCGCTTTCCTGGCCTTTTGCAGAAAGAAAGACCACGGGGATATCTTTTAAATCAGGGGTGGCTTTCATCACTTTGCAGGCTTCGTAACCGGTCATACGTGGCATACGGACATCCATCAGAATCAGATCGGGGTTCACCTTGGGTGCCATCTCAACAGCTTCCTCCCCATTGGAGGCTGCAAATACTTCGTGCCCGGCAAAACGCAGGGTAAAGGCAACCAGGTCTCGAATATCACGTTCGTCTTCTGCAATTAATATCTTAGCCATTCAAGCCTCATCAACTTTCATGCACCGGCAGGGTAAAGGAGAAGGTACTGCCTTGACCCGGAACGCCGTTGCTTTTCATCCAAATCCGTCCGTTATGCATTTCCACTATTTGTTTGACGATGGAAAGACCCAAACCAGTTCCCGGGGTTGCCAACACCAAAGGATGTTCGCCGCGATAAAAACGCTGGAAGATACGCTCTTGATCATCCAGAGCAATGCCAATACCGTTATCTTCCACATCCACCTGCACTTCGTGACCGCCATTCAAGGATTGAATACTTACCTTGATCGTGCCATTTTCAGGTGTGTAATGATAGGCGTTGTAAACCACGTTTGCCATAATCTGCCGTACACGCTCAACATCACCATACACAAACGGTAATTTCTTCGGCACATCGAGAGAAATTCCCATGGGCTTATTCTCTTCCTGCGAACGCCGTAAAACATCTTCGATCACATCTTCCGCAATTTCGCGCAGATCAAGCGCCTGTGGCGAGAGTGTGACACGACCTGATTCAATGCGCGAGACATCCAGCAGATCATTGACCAAAATATTAAGACGCTCAGTATTGCTTTTGATAATGTTCAAAAAGTGGGTCTGATTCTCATTCAAAGCACCAGCAGCGCCCATCAAAAGAACATCAGTGTAACCGCGGATGGAGGTCATCGGTGTGCGAAGTTCATGGCTGACTGTCGCCACAAACTCGGACTTTAATCGATCCACTTCCACTTCGTGGGTAATATCGCGGAAGATGGATACCGTCCCAAGAAAGTCATTTTGCAAAATTACCGGTGCAAGATGCACCAACACAATCCGTCCATTTTGGAGATCCAATTGCTCAGCGAACGTCTCGCCATCATAAGAGGCTGGAGTATCTGACCAATCACGGATGGTCTGCATCCATGAACCAGCGGCTTTGCCAAATAGGCCGCCAAACACATCCAATGGCTGACCAACAACACGTCCTGATTCAAGATCAAGGATCTGTTCCGCAGAACGGTTCATAAACGAGATGCGATTGTGTCCGCCTGTGACCAAAACTCCATCTGCCACAGCTTCAAGGATAGCTTGTGAGCGGCTGGCATCTTCCTGCTCACGACGGAGCATACTGCCCAAACGTTCAGCCTGATCACGAATTAATTCATACAGATGCGCATTGTTGATGGCGACTGCAACCTGTCCAGCAATGGCTTTCACCACATTTAAGAGCTCAGCACTGAAATATGCCGGTTTGCGATGGAAAACCATCAAAACGCCGATCACATCTTCAGCCACCAACAAAGGCATAACGATCGCACTGCGATGCTCACGGGATGAGAAAGAGGTTTTTACCCAACGCGGATCATCCAGCAAATCCGAAATGAGCGCAGCTTCACGGTTTTCCACAACCCAGCCAGCCAAGCCTTCGCCAATCTTTAATTTGAAACCTCGTCCCTCTCCACCAACTTTATCGGAGAGGTAGCCATAGCCAGCCCGATAGTGCAACATGTTGTCATCAACACTCCGCAGCATGATGGTACCCTGTTCTGCGCCAATCGCATCATTTAGTAATGCAAGCGTACGGTTTAATGCGCGGTCAAGATCAAGACTGGAGGATACTTCTGTGAGAATGCGCAGGAGTGTTTCGGTATTTTGCTGTTCGCGTTGTAATTCAGCAGTACGTTCCACGACACGTTGTTCAAGCTGTTCCGCCAGACGTTGGGTTTCATTAAACAAGCGTCCATTTTGGATTGCAACAATTGCTTGATTTGCAAGTGTACTGAGAATCTGCAGTTCATCTTCAGTATAAACATTGGGTTCATAACTTTGCGCAGAAAGCATACCAATGGTCTTGCCGCCAAGAACCATGGGCACTGCCAGAATGGAAAGTGGTGTACTGGGTTTGCCATATACAACACTGCCTATACTCTCCACAGTTTCAGCGCCATGCAACAACAACGGTTCGCCAGTGGCAATGACACGGCCACTCAAACCCTGATCAATTGGAATGCGGGTGATTGGAGAACGTTTATCATCATCGATCAGATAAACGCCTTCAATCTCGTTGGTTGATTCATCTAAGAGGCTGATCACAAAGGACTCAACAGGCATGAGTCGCTTCGCAGCATTATGAACTGCCACATACACCTGTTCAGGATCGAGGTTAGCACCCACTTGATAACTGGCTTTGTTAAGCGCTGAGAAGCGATCTGCGGTTTGCATCGTGGACTGGAATAAACGCGCGCCTTCCAAAGCAATGGAGGCCTGATTGGTTAATGTGCGTGCCAACTCGATCTCAGCGAGACTAAATCGTACAGAGGTGCTTTGTTGAATAAATATCAACGCCCGTAGGTTGGGTCCGCTAACGAAAGGCAGAATAAGTAGCGACTGTGTTCCCTCACCAAGGAAATTACTTAAAGGTGCCAAATCGGGTTCTGAATTAACGGCATCAGTCACAAATACACCCAACGATTCCTGTAAACGACTAAAAATAGGCGCATCAGGCAGTTTGACGGGCAATTTGGTTTTACTCTTGGGTGTCGAATATTTCCAAGTCGGCTGGCCGCGCTCAAAGACGACTACAGAAATACGGGCAGCATTCAAGGCATCTTGCAATTCACGAGCAGTCAATTCCAGGATCTTATCTTCTTCAAGCAACCCACCCAATGCCGATGAGAAGCGATTTAGCAGCGCAAGACGTTGTGAACGTTCATCCAATTCACTGGCACGGCTGGAGCTGTCCTCGAATAATCGTGCGTTCTCAAGAGCCACAGCTGCTTGACTGGCAAAGGTCGTCCCAACCTGAACATGTTCACGGGTAAAGAAATATGCCTGCCATTTTTCAAGAGCCAGCACACCGATCACTTGATTTTTCGAAACAAGTGGAAGACCCAGCCAGGATAAGCGCGGAGCTTCCAAGGTTGGGAAGCGCGGATCTTGCCGCACATCACCAACGACCAAACCCTGCCCTGTTCGAATCATTTCTTTAAACAAGGCGGCGCCATCCGCCGCAATGGTCAAACCGAGACGGCGGTCCGTATCTGGAAAGCCACGTGCGGCTGCAACAGTCAAACGGTCCTTTTCACGCAACCAAAGCGTGGCAGTATCATATGGAATAACAGGTCCGAGTTGATCAAGCAGGGATGCGACCAGTTCATTACTTTGCAGACTGGAAGTCAGATTCGTCGCCGCATCGGTCAAAGCTTCAAGCTGGGCAGCGCGTTCCTGTGTAGTTTGCACCAATCTGACATTTTGAAGCGACAAGCCCACTTGCTGTGAAAGCGACAGCAGTGTTGAAGTTATCCAACACAAGCACACCAATGCTTTGCTCGCCAGATTGGATCGGTATCAATAAACTTGAAACTGGTAAACGCCCGCCAGTTGCCTGACGATATAGTAATAAACCTTCGGTTGAGAAAGTATAGTCACGCGTGAATTGAATTTCGTCCACGCGCATAGAGCGCTTGGTATCAAAGACTTGCCCAGGCAACGACTCGCCCAAATGATAAACAATACGCTTCATGGCATCATTATCAGCATAGCCCGATACGGCTTGAGGAATTAACTGGCTGGCATGTTCATCCCAGATCAAGACAACACCGGCATGCGCAACACTCAAAGCACGGCGAGCGCTTTCCAACAGCGAGCGGACAATATGATCGGCATCCAATCCGCGCAATTGGCGACTGAAATCGAGCAGGAGATTCACTTCCTGCAAACGGCGGCGCGTTTCATTGAGCAGGGAAATATTTTGCAAAATAACAGAGGTCTGGCGCGCAATCTGGTAATAGACCTGCAAGTCTTCCGCTGTAAAGGCCGGCAATGGTTCAGGGCTTAGCGCCATCATTGCAGCAACTGTCTTTTTATCTATTTTGATCGGCAAACAAACCAAAGATTTGGCACGCAAGGCAGTAAGCAACGGGGTTTCACGCCACTCCAAATCTTCATCCAGGTTGGCGATCAGGATGGCTTCGCCGGTCTGTAAACAAGCCCGAAGCGGATTCCGTTGACCGAATAATGCTTCAGGGTTGGTAGCACGGGGAATGCTTCCCAATACATGCATCAATTTCGGACCTTCGTTTGCCATCTCAGCAATGATTGCAACTGACATACCTAATTGGGTCAGCGTCTCGCGCCCCAGAGCCTGTAGCGCAGAAGATGAATCCAACTGACGGCTGACAGACTCAGTGATAGCAAGACCAGCACGTACACGTTGCGAACGCTGATCAAGATTCTGTATCGCAATGGTTTGATCCAGATCCTTGCGAAGGAGGATGGGCAGATCATTCTGTGTAACAGTGAGCAGGCGCTGCTGTCTTTCCATACCTGATGATAGCGACTCAACTTGTGTCCGCAATGCAGAAAAGCGGGTATGACTATAGATTAAGAGTGCAGCTTGGGCAGCATAAATTTCAAGCGTTTCAATGGTCGCACGATCTGGTCGCATACCATCACGTGGCGAATCAAGGCTGATCAACCCTAGCGGGTTACCTTGATTATCTTCCAATGGAATAACCAGAATATCATCATAATCCCAGGCATTGGGCGAGTCTTTTGCTTTTCCATCCGCTTCCAGCGTGACCATATGTACATCCGCAGGAATGATGGGCGCTTGATCCACAGGAATAAAATAAGAACGACTGACGCGAAATTGAGGTTTAAGCAGTTGCTGGATGCTGGAAAGGGGTGTCTTCCGTGCCAGTAATTCGTTCAATGTCTCTTGAGCAAAGCCAACACCTACTACGCGTCTTAACAAGCCAGTATTTGATTCTAAAATACTGATCAGTACCGTCCCGAAAGGTGTTGCTTCGCGAATACCCGTAGCAACCGCTCGCAATGATTGTTCAAGAGGTTGATCGAAGCTGAGGAATGAGCTTGATTCAGATACTTTCGTAAGAGCATCGGCACGGCGTCGATAACGTTCAGCAAATTGACGCTGTCCCTGATAACGATTGGCATTGCCGATGGCAACCGCTGCTTGAGATGCAAGTGTTTGGATCACTTCCAGTGACGCATCATCAAAAAGACTCGCTTGCTGCGAGTGTAAATTGATCAGCCCGATAGTTTTACCCTGGTCAATGATCGGTACGATCATCGTAGAGCGCACATCTTCGTGGGGTGGGGTTCGCCCGCTCTGTTCCAAGTTCACGATCTGCGCCATGCCCATTGATATGGCTTCCAATTCAGCGGGCGAAAATTCTTCAGGGTGTTGGCAACCTATCGAAAGCGAAACAGTCGGCGGGTTGGATGAAGCGGTCATGTCAAAGAGCAGAATTGTCCCGCATTCAGCACGCGTCACCTGCAGGCTTTCATCGCGCACGATCGTAAGCAGGGAATTAATATCCACCATGGAGTTAAGTTCACGACTTACGCGCGTAATAGTTGTAAGATGTTCAACCCGGCGGCGCAATGTCTCATCAGTTGAGGTAGAACGAGTGGCATCCTCGATTGCCGAAGCTAATAAACCAGCAGCGGTGGAAATGATCTGGAGGTCGTAATTATTGAAAAACTCAACTTTGCGACTGGCAAGCATAAGTTCACCAATGCTGCGTTCACGCACCACCAATGGAACAACAACAGCCGATTCAACTTGCAAGGTTGTCACCAATGGACGATAGCCGGGCAGAACCCGACGATCAGAGCTAAGGTGACCAGATATAAATGATTTCTGACTTCCAGAAACGGTAAAACGATATTGTGTGGCGTCCATATGCAGACGTGCAAGCGTGCCTGAAGCCTCAACAGAAGTACCCACCACTGAGCCAGAATGCACACGAAGTTCACCGATCTGTTCATCATATAAAAAGATGGCGGCAAGATCCCCCTGAAAAAGACGGGCAAGTTCCTGTACAGAGAAACGCAGGGTTTCATCGAGTGAGGCGCTGGAAGCCGCAAGACTTGCGATACGACGCAAGGCATCGGATCGCAGAGCACGTTGGCGGGTTTGCTCAACGATCACAGAGTTTTCAATAATTCCGGCTGCTTGAGTTGCAACAATATTAATTAATCGTAGTTCAGAATCAGAAAATTCAAGAGCAGTTCGTCTGTGATTGGAAACCTGGAAATAACCAACCAATCGGTCACCCGAGACCAATGGCGCAAGCACCGACTCGCGGAGGCTAGCGGCTTGCGAGAGATTTTGTAAGCCAAGATCGCGCCAGGCCTGATCATCTGCAGCATTGCGCGTGATAATCGACTTTCGACCAAGAATAATATTTTCAGCAGAACTATTGGAATTAATTGTAGTACGGTATATATCAACAATATGAGAGGGCAATCCCTGGAAAGGTGACTGTGCCTCCAATGTGTTTTTACCTTCATCGTAGAGCAGAAAACCAAGAACATCTACATTAAATAACGGTTTTACGCTTTCGACCAAACGTCCGATCAAATTTGTATGCTCTTGTGATGTGCCAAAAGCCTGCGCCAGGTTGGCGAGTCCGCTTAGTTCCGCGGCACGATCTTGTTCGGTTGAATACAGGATGGAGTTGTGTATACTATATGCTGCTTGCGTAGAGATCAGTTTAACAAGATCAAGATCCTGCTGTCCAAGTACACCAGAGGTTAAGTGTCCAAACTCCAAAGTTCCGATTAAGTGGCTATCGATAAGCAGAGGCAAACCCAAATATGATTGCACTGGGGAATTTGTATTCCAGTCAGGAATTGGCATATTAGGAGCACGAGTATCGGAAATAAGAAGCGGCTTGAGTTGCGTGACCAGAATATCTGTCAGCCCTTCAAAATGTGAACGCGCAGCACGTTGAATATTGGAAGCACCAGATACATCAAGCACATAAGCAGTAAGGGTCTTACGAGAGGAATCCCAGGTTTTTACCTCAAGCAGATCGGCAGGGACAAGATGAGAAACGTTCAACAAGATCGCATGTAAAGAGTCTTCAAGATTTAGGCTGGCAGAGGCATTGCTCCCAAAGTCAGTAATGAGCTGCAATATGGAAGAATCGGTTTGAGTTTCAGCAAGATTCTTGGAGAACTCAATATTCCGCATGGCAATCAGCATCAGGAGATCGGGGCCTGGCACAAGATAGGAAGTTACCTCGATCAATTGTCCGCCAATTGAGATTCGTTTTTGTCCCTGACGAGCACAAAGTTCAATGAAATCTTCGGCTGGACGCACACGCCTGAGCAACAATTCAAGATCAGGCAATTCATCAGGACGTAAAGCAAACCACTCGCGCGCCAGATCATTAATATATTCCACTCGCCCACCAGATTGGACGATTAGAACAGCTTCATTTATATGTGATGAATTGGGGGAAGTAAAAGGAGAGTCTGCTTGCGCTGCAACAGGGATATTACGTTGTGCTCGGCGCAAAGAAACAGTAATTACCACTAGCACAATGAATGCCAGCGCAAGTATTATCAACCCAAGGCCTACATCCAGCCCGGCAATCATGCTCAGATATCACCTTATCCGCCAG
>WNFM01275397.1_pt3 | contig 11170 bp, 5 predicted proteins | sample 5400271 | NCBI WGS metagenome assembly WNFM01 (sample SAMN13153352, study PRJNA577476) | soil metagenome | isolation source: 60 cm saprolite on Douglas fir-dominated hillslope | place: USA:California | collected 2013-09-17 | reverse complement strand
GCGAGATCGAGCGGCGTCTCGACGTGAAACGCCTTGATGAACGTTGAATTCTTCGCCGTCGTGAGAAGCCAGGGCTTGGGCCGCGGCAGGCCGGTGACGAGATCGTCGTCCGCGGCCTGTGCCGGCGCCGCGTTCGAGGCGGCGGCGCAGAGCAGGCGCCTGGCGATGTAATTCCTGGGGCAATCGGCAACGGCCCATGACGTAACGTCGACATAGGTTGGCCGGAACGTGTCACGCGAGCCCGACGGGATGGTGCTTGTCGCGTTCGAGGGGGTGGTGAATATCGGGGTCGATTGGCCGATGGTTTTCGATGACCAGTGGTAGGTGCAATTGATCAATTTTGAAAAACCGGTCTCACAATAATGCTGGGGATCCATGGCCTTTGCGAGCGCCCCCGTCAGTACGACGACCGTCGCGACGGCCGTCGCGACAGCCAGGCTGCCGACGAGCAAAACACCTTTCGTTTGACGATTCATCGCCGGATTCCAACCTCCATGAGAGCCCTGGGATCAGGTACTCATCATGAGCTTAGTGGCGTTGGCCATGTAGAAAGTTCATCGCTCGTTTGTTTCCTCACACCAATTCTACGTGCGCGAGCGCAGGCGTGACGGCGAGGGCTCACCCTGAGCCGATGGTGCGCAATCAGGTCAGCTTCTGGCACTTTTCGGACATGCTGGGGTAACCTGACGATGTCTGCTCTTGAGGATACAACGGACCTGCCGTTCTAGCGCGGCCACTTCCGTTTTTGACCCATCTCGGAAGTCCGGCCCGATAGACTTTTCGACGAGGCGCCAATACAATCTCGCGCACTGCGTTCTCTGAAGGCAACACCACATGGTGGAGGAACGCGCCCAACGCCGCCTTGCTGCCATCCTGGCCGCCGACGTGGTCGGCTATAGCCGGCTCATGGAACAGGATGAGGCGGGGACTTTCGAACGCCTGCGCGCGTATCGCAAAGATCTGATCGAGCCGGAGGTTGCCCAGCATCAAGGCCGCGTCTTCAAGCTGATGGGCGACGGATTGCTCGCAGAGTTCGCTAGCGTCGTCGAGGCAGTCGAGTGCGCGGCGGTCGTGCAGCGCGCTATGGCTGAGCGCAATGCGGGTCTTGCCGAGGATCGTCGCATCGACCTGCGCATCGGGATCAATCTCGGCGACGTGATTGTCGAAGGCGACGATCGCTATGGCGATGGCGTCAATATCGCGGCAAGGCTGCAGCAACTGGCCGAGCCTGGCGGCATCGCCGTTTCGCGCACCGTCGTCGACCATGTGAAACACAAGCTTCCGATGTGTTTTGAATCGCTCGGCGACCAGCAAGTTAAGAACATCACTGAGCCCGTGGGGGTCTACCGCTTGGCAGCCGAGGGGCCGGCCCGGAGATTACCCTTCTCCGCAAGACTTATGCGACTTGGCACCCCGCGCGTAAGACTTGCTGCGGCGGCAATACTTCTTCTCGTTGCGGGGGCGGGCGCAACAGCCTGGTATCTCAATACACGCGACCACCAGCCGATCCACCGTTTGTCCATTGTGGTGCTGCCGTTCACAAATCTCGGCACCGATCCTGAGCAGGATTATTTCGCTGACGCTATCACCAATGATCTGACCACCGACCTTTCGCGCATCGAGGATAGCTTCGTGATCGCAGCAAGCACCGCTCGCACCTACAAAGGGAGGAAGCTGGACGCCAAGCAGATCGGCCGCGAGCTGAACGTGCGCTACATCTTGGATGGCAGCCTGCGTCGGACGGAAAATAGGGTCCGTATCAACGCTCAGTTGATCGACACTAAAACGGAAGCCGCGATATGGTCGGACCGCTTCGACGGCGATTGGACTATGTCCATGCAACTGCAGGACGATATTACCGGTCGATTGGCGCGCAGACTCGATCTTGAGATCACCAACGAGGAAAGCCGCCGCGCCCAATCGGAGCGCCCCGACAATCGCAACGCCGTCGATCTCACGATGCGTGCCTGGGTGGTGCTCAATCAGCCGTATTCCTCCGAACAGTTGGCCCGGTCACGCGACCTATTTGAACAAGCTCTGCGCATCGAGCCGGGGCTTCCCAAAGCGCTGGTCGGGCTGGCGCTGACATTGGCCATCGAGGTCAACTACAAATGGAGCCCTGCGCCGGCTGAGCAGCTGGCACGAGCCGACAACGTCGTGAGCCGGGTACTGTCGAGGTTTCCGAATGACGCGATGGCACATTTCGTGAAGGGTGAAATCCTGAGGGCCGGAGGAAAGGATATCGCGGCCGCAATCGGAGAATACGAGGCGGCCATCTTGATCAATCCCAGCCTCGCGCCCGCCTATGCCTCCCTAGGCAACGCCAAAATTCGTGCCGGCAAAGCGGGAGAAGCGTTCGCACCGCTTCAGACGGCCGTTAGGCTGAGCCCCCGCGATCCATTGCTGAATACTTGGTACTTCAATATCTGCCACGCCTACTCGCATCTTGGCCAGGACGATGCCGCGATCGAATGGTGCCGCCGCTCGGTTGCACTCAGTCCATTCTGGATTTCCTACGTGGACTTGGCATCTGCATATGCGTGGACGGGGCGGAACGCCGAGGCCCAGGCGGCCGTGACCGAACTTCGCAAGCTCATGCCCAACTACACCGTCGATCGGTGGACGCACGCGGCATTTTCCGACAATCCCATCTTTCTGGCTCAATATCAGCGGATTATCGAAGGTCTGCGTAAAGCCGGCCTGCCGGAGAAATAGCCGGATTGGAACGCACGCTTGCCGCCATCTTCGACGATTAGGGACGGCGGCTGTGTTGAATGGGCATCCTGGAACGCTGGTCCGCTTCTGTGCACATTTGCGAAGTGGCGGCCGACACCGCAGACGTCCGTTTATCAGGGAAGACCGGAAGTGACCGGCCGACTGTCAAAACGGCGCTTTTGACCCGGAACGGAAGTCAGCTGTGACGCACCCCGAGGACGGCGCCGTCGCCGTTCGAGCCGGTCGTACGCGCCCGATGGGCGACGCACTGGACAGGTGATCGAAAGCATTCAGGCGATCTTCAAGAACGATGCCAGGCATGCGTGAGAACAGCAACAAGTTATGGAAATCTGAGGAAGACCAGCACTGCTCGAGCTACTCAATTCTCAGACCTCTTGGCCGTTGATTGCCGCGACGCTTAAGAGAACGGTACAGGCCGTACCGCATAGACCGCAGAATCTAAGGCGGCTTGGTGTCGAGATGGGGATGACGGTGAAGGAAAATGATCTCGAAAAAGGATGATACAAGAATCGCGGAAAAAGGGGTCATTGCGGGAACTGGAAGAAATGTGCGCGAAGTTATTGCAGACTGCTAGGAAGATCCCGCCCGGACCGGCAGACCACACTTAAGGAAATAGGAAAGTTTCGCGTGCGGATCAGCACGCTAAAGGCGGAAAGGAGATGACCGAGACCGCAGGGTGATGCGCGCGATCGCGACGCGGGATAACGCAAGCGCTTCCTAATTCAGGCGAATCCCACTCCGGTTTTTTGCCTACCGCCCAGTGCGTCTGCGTTCACCAATCTTCGCCAAGGCTTGAGAACCACCAAGGCAAGGAGGGAAGCAGCAATATTTGCTCCGGCCGCTATCAGAAATACACTATCCCAGCCCCCGGAGGATTGCTGCATATAGTTCGCGACAGGAACCAGAAGCGAAGCAGTTCCTTTGGCTGTATAAAGCAGACCCGCGTTTGTCGTCGCAAATTTTGCTCCGAAGGTGTCGGTGCAAGTCGACGGGAACAGTGAATAAATCTCGCCCCAGGCGAAAAACACAATTCCTGAGAGGAGAACAAACCAAACCGGATCATGTCCCCATAAATAGAGTGCGAATATGCCTATGCCTTCGGCGCCAAAGGCGATGAACATTGTATTTTCCCGACCGATCTGATCGGAAACCCAGCCGAAGAACGGTCGGGTCAAACCATTGAGGATGCGGTCAATAGTTGCCGCGAAAGTCACGGTAGTCATTGTCATAGCCATAAGGGTGACTGGTATAGCGTCGATTTTCCAATCGACCGCGATCGGTTTGAGATTTGCCGTAATCATCAAACCACCCGCCCCCACGAGTACGAACATAAGATACATTAGCCAGAACACTGGCTGGCGAATGACTTCCATTGGCCCGTAGTTACGCCGACTTTGAAAGATGGCCGCGTTCTGGACGATGCCCGGCACTTGGCCCGCCTTCGGAGCTACGAGAAATAGGGAAAGGATGACGATGATGATGCCTTGCCCAAGGCCGAAATAGAGAAACGTACTCTGGAAACCAGAACCTTTGATCATGGCTTGTATTGGCGCCACCGTAAGTGCTGAACCGGCTCCAAAACCTGCTGCAGTAATTCCCGCAGCCAAGCCCCGCTTATCAGGAAACCATTTGAGAGCATTGCCAACGCACGTTCCATAAACTGCGCCCGCACCAATACCCGCAATAATCATTCCGAAATACAGCCCACTTAGACTTGTCGTGTAAGAATCGATAGCCCATCCAACAGCACAAAGAACGCCGCCAATTAAAACTACAAGTCGCGGACCGTATGTATCGACAAACCAACCCTCGATAGGGACGAGCCACGTTTCAAACAGAACGAAGAGTGTAAAAGCCCATTGGATGGAGGCGCGATCCCATCCAAATTTCTTTTGAATGTCGGGGACAAAAAACGTCCAGCCGTATTGGTAGTTCGCAATCATGACCATTGCGCCTACGCCAACGGCCAATTGCATCCACCGATAAGCATCGTTAACGCGGGTTGCTTGGGGAGCTGCCCCATTGACTGCATCAGTCATCAGTTCCTCCCTTGAGCCGCCCGACATTGGAGACAGTCGCTGCATTCTGGTATCCGAAATGCCAGCATGCAAGGGATGTGCGCTGCACCATGACGCAAAATTCTGCGTGGCGCATTAGTTGCGCTGCAAAACCGTGGATCGCGCTTTTGTAACTCTTTAGAACCACTCCACAGCGGAATATCGATCCAACTCAATAGCCCATAACGTGAGCAGCAATCCAATCCCGCAGAATATAGCGATGGTTTGAAGCGATCCCTCCTCAGACTCGTCCTCACTCATGGCGAACCTCGTTGGGTGCGGAGCAGTTATTAACATATTCTTGTCGATTGAATTCCCTACATTCTGGATCAAAAAATTCCTTACCTCTGGTGAGCACAGATTCTTTCGATCAGGACCTCGTCAGGTGCGGCCGACGAGGTGATCGAGTGAGCCCCCAATGTCGCTTATTGGCACGAAACGGACATGCCGGGATGGCCTGACGATGTCTGCTCTTGAGGATACAACGGACATGCCGTTCTAGCGCGGCCACTTCCGTTTTTGGCCCAAACCGGACTTCGGCCCGATTTTCACATTGAGAAGCATTGTGGTGCCCGCGGCAGGGCTCGACGCAAAGCTGGTGAAAGTCGCGCCGGAGCGGATACTGAGCTTCGGCCTGCGCCGAGTGGGTCAACGTCTGGGCAGAACGCCTCATCAGGACGCCGCGCGGCCGATGTCGCCGGCTGCGTGCCGGGTCATATTGTTGCCTATCCGGCACACCCGCAGGAAAACAGTTCCTTCCCGCGCCTGCCCGTGAAGACTTAAACGCGCAGTGCCTGCAAAATGGGATACAAGTAACACTCTCGTGGGGTGGGGCGTGGAAATCGACAGGCAGCGAGCGGTCGCGCAGGCGGCGCATCTGACGTGCGGGAATTGCGGCACTTGGGATAAGAGCATCGGGCAAGCAGGGGACCGGGCGCGGCGCCTGCGGACAATTTCGGGCGCCCCGACGGCGATCGCTATTTTGCTGTGGGCGGCCACGATGCTGGCCGGCATCATGCCTAAGCCTGCGGCCGCGCAGAACGCGACCTGGCTGCAGACCCCCGGCACGAATGGTTTCTTCGACGGTGGCAACTGGAGTACGGGATCGGTGCCGACCGGCACGGCGACCTTCGGCGTCTCCAATACGACCAATCTGAATCTGTTCGTTACTGCCTGGACTAGCACCGTCGACTACAACATTGGTCAGGAGGTCAGCCTGAACGGGGTCACGTACAGCGCGCTGGCCGCCAGCGTCAATGTTGCCCCGGGGTTTGACCCGACGGTTTGGACGAATGTGCTCACTACCTGGAATAATAGCTCAGTCTACCAGGTCGGTGATCAGGTTAGCCTAAACGGGGTCAAGTACGTGGCACAGGCGAGCAACGTTAATGTTGCCCCGGGGTTTGACCCGACGGTTTGGACCGTGTTCGTCGGCAACATGGTCGGCGGCATCACGCTCACTCCCGGCGCGTCCAATTATAACTTTTCCCTCGGTGCCGACACTTTGACGTTCACCGGAGGGGGAATTGTGGTGAACGGTGGCAGTGTCAACCTCGTGAACGACACTGGTGTCCTGAATTTCAATGGCAGCAGCACGGCGGGCAGCGCCACGATCACCACGAACAGTGGCGCTCACACCTTCTTTGCCAGTTCTGCAAGTGGCGGAACCGCGCGGTTCATCCTCAACGGCACCGGCATCCTTGACATTTCGCAACTCACGAATGGCGGCACCACCGCCGGCTCGATCGAGGGCCCCGGCACTATCCTTCTCGGCGCGAACAACCTGACCGTTGGCGGCAACAACCTTTCGACAACGTTCTCCGGCGCGCTGCAGGATGGTGGCACAGTAGGCGGTACCGGCGGCTCGCTCACCAAAGTCGGCACCGGCACGCTGGCGCTGTCCGGCGTCAACACCTACACCGGCGGCACCACGGTGACCGGCGGGCTGATCAACTTCAGCACCGTCAACAATTTCGGCGCAGGCGCGATCACGCTCAACGGCGGCGGCCTGCAATGGGCGACCGGCAGCACCACCGATATCTCCGCGCGGCTCGCCGCGTTCGGTGCGGGCGGTGCGAGCTTCGACACCAACGGCAACAACGTCACGCTAGCCTCTACGCTCGCCGGTACCGGCGGCTTGACCAAGCTCGGCCAGGGAGCGTTGACCCTTTTCGGCGCCAACAGCTATTCCGGCGGCACGACTCTCACCGCGGGCACGCTGCAGCTCTCAGGCGGCGGTACGCTGGGTGCCGCAAGCGGGACGACGACCGTATCAGGCGGCACGCTCGATCTCGGCGGCACCACGCAGGCGCAGAGCGCGGTCGCTCTTGGCGGCGGCACGATCCAGAACGGCAATCTGAACACGGCCATCACCTCCACCGGCGGCACCATCAACGGCCTCGGCGGCAGTGCGAGCCTGACGACGACATCGGGTATCACGCTGGTGACCGGCACCAACACCTATAGCGGCGCGACCACGGTCGACGGCGGTGTGCTCGATGTCGTCGGCACCATCAGCGATCCGACCGTCAATGCCGGCGGTGAGCTAACGGGCACCGGCACGGTGGCGGCAACGCAGGTCAATGCCGGCGGCATCTTCGCGCCCGGCGATGGCAGTGCGGGAACGTCGATGACCATCGCCGGCAATCTCGCCTTCGCCTCCGGCGCGATCTATCTGGTGCAGGTCAATCCCTCGACGGCTTCGTTTGCAACCGTCACCGGCACGGCGACGCTCGGCGGCGCCACCGTGAATGCGGTGTTCGCCAACGGCAGCTATGTCAGCAAGACCTACACCATCCTCACCGCGAGTGGCGGAGTGTCCGGCACCTTCGCGTCGACCGTCGTCAACACCAATCTGCCGGCAAACTTCCACACCAGTTTGAGCTATGACGCCAACGACGCCTATCTGAATTTGGCGCTGAACTACACGCCGGGCTCGAGCGCGCCCAATTTCGCCAGCGGACTTTCCGGCAGCCAGCAGGCGGTCGCGAATGCACTGGTCAATTCCTTCAACGCCAATGGCGGCATTCCGCTGGTCTATGGCGCGCTGAATGGCGCGGGCCTCACGCAGGCGTCCGGCGAACTCGGCTCGTCGTCGCAGCAGACCACGTTCAACGCCATGGGCCAGTTCATGGGCCTGCTCACCGATCCCTTCATGCAGCGGAATGGCGGAGCAGGTGCGTCGAACGGCGTGACAGGCTTTGCGGAGGACAATCAGTCAAGCGCCTATGCCGCGCGCAACGGTGCTGATGCATTCGCAATGTTGACCAAGGCGGCGCCGGCTCCCTTCGTGCAGCGCTGGAGCGTGTGGGCGGCAGGCTTTGGTGGCTCGCAATCGACGGACGGCAATGCGGTCGTCGGCTCCAACAACACGACGAGCAGCGTCTATGGCACTGCCGTCGGCGCCGACTACCTGTTCTCGCCGAATACGCTTGCGGGCTTCTCGCTCGCTGGCGGCGGGACGAGCTTCAGCGTGAACGGTCTCGGCTCCGGCCGATCGGATCTTTTCCAGGCTGGCGCTTACGTTCGTCACACCAGCAGTCCCGCTTACATCTCCGCTGCGCTGGCTTATGGCTGGCAGGACATCACCACCGATCGTATCGTGATGGCAGCCGGCATTGATCATCTGCGTGCGGAGTTCGACGCCAACGCGTGGTCGGGGCGCGTGGAAGGCGGCTATCGCTTCGTCGCACCGTGGAGCTGCGGCATCGGGCTGACGCCTTATGCCGCAGCACAGTTCACGACGTTTGATCTGCCTGCCTACGCCGAGCAGGTGATCTCGGGATCGCCCGCCTTTGCCTTGAGCTATGCCGGCAAGACCGTGACCGACAGCCGCACCGAACTCGGCATCCGCTCCGACAAATCCTTCACGCTTGCGACCGCCGTGCTCACGCTGCGCAGCCGCTTCGCCTGGGCGCACGACTATGATCCCGACCGGTCGGTTGCTGCGACCTTCCAGGCCCTGCCGGGCGCGAGCTTTGTCGTCAATGGCGCGGCGCAGGCGAGTGAGTCCGCGCTCACCACCGCATCCGTCGAGATGAAATGGCTGAATGGCTGGTCCGCGGTGGCGACTTTCGAGGGCGAGTTCTCCAGCGTCACCGCGTCCTACGCCGGCAAGGGCGTCCTGCGGTACGTGTGGTGATACTTGCTGAGCGAAAGCGCGTGGATGTCCGCTTCTGGCACCAAACGGACCAACTGGGCCGGTCTGTTGATGTCCGTTGATCGGGGTATACCGGAAGTGGCTGGCAATGGGTCAAAACGGCGCTTTTAACCGATAGCGGACCTGGCGAGATCAGATGGTTGTAGCTGTCAGTGAGGCATCTTTCTTCGCCTCACGGCCGCGCTCGCAAGCGCTCGTTTGCCGGGACGACGGTATGAGAATTTAGCCGCAGCCGTCCGATCGCGCCGGCCCCGATTTGCATGACGACGCCGATCAGCCACCAGCAACCGATCGCGAATTCCCACATCCGTTGCGGGGCCGCGTCGAACACGATGGCATAGACCGAGATCAGCGCCGCCGCCGCCGCGAGGAACGTTCCTGTTGCGCCGAGCAGCTCGACCGAATCCCGTTGCGGAACGGGATGCCTTGCCCCGAGGGCTTTGTCGGATATGCGCAGCCGCGGAATATCGACCCCCAGTGAGAAGCCGAAGACGCCGATCAGAATCATCGATGCGATGAATCCGATCGAATCGAAGGCTTCGATGTTGGCTCTTGCCAGGTAAGCGGCCACGAAGGTCCCGCCGATTGCACCCGACATCGCGAGGCCTGCGCGTTCCAGCACATGCGCGACACGGCTGAAGACAGTTTCGGCTCTGGTATCTCTTTCATCTGACATGATCAGACCCTCCTTTCATTGCTTGCCGCGCCGCTACCCGTACACCTAGAACGGATAGTAACGGACTTGCGTCATCACGATGTTATCGTCCGTCTTCGGTGCTCCGCCGACGCCTGCGAAGGCAAAGCGCTGGTTGTAGGAATATTGCGCGCCGACCTTGACCGCCCCGTATGGGCCCTTGAGAACGGTGTCATAGAAGCCGACGGTGTACTGCCGGACTTCCGAAGTATTGCCGTTGCAGGTGGCAGCCGGCGAATTTTCGATGTTGCAGCCGGTGTTGTTGTAGAGCGGATTGCCGTAGCCGAACGGCACGGTGCCGACATTGGAAAATGTGGCGCGGGTCTTTTCCAGTCCGGCATAAGTGTAGAGATCGAGCGCCGGCGTCGTATGCCCGACCAGACCAGCCTGCAGCGCGGTGATCGGAAGCAACTGGATCGAGCCGTCCTGCCGCAGCGTCGCGTCCTGGAACGGCGCCGCCGTATAGCGGCCCAGCGCGCCATAGGAGGCCGAGAAGGTTGCATCCAGCGTCCTCGGAATGATCTCGGCTGCGATATGGCCGCCAAAGCTGACATTGCTGACGTCGTGATTGGCAAAGTTGAAGCGATCGTAGAAGTCGCGATAAAGCGTCCATCCCTCGAAGTGCAGTGCGTTGGGGCCGATCCGCGGATCCCAGGCGGCCTTGATCGTCACATCGGGCACGTGGTTCAAACTGAGGTTGTTTGCACTGTTGAAGAAGCTCCCGCCCGGGCCGGTCAGATTGACGATCAGATTTGGATTGAGCACGCCCTGCGGTCCGACCGCGGGCGTGCCGACCAGCGGCACGTTGCCGCCGACAAAGGACGTCTGGGGATTTTCGGCCGACAGCGCGAGCTTGAATTCCGGGCCAAAATCCTGCCAGACGCGAACGCCGGGCTGCCGCGCGGCGATAAAGCCGGGCACGGATTCAAAATCGATCACGCCGGGCGCATCGACGCCGCGCGGATCGATGCCGACCCGGCTCGGCGCATTGAGCGACCATGACTGTCCGGCCAGGAAGTGAAGGCCGAGATCGGTGCGGTCGATCTCGATACTGGCCTGGCGCAGCCGCGGATTGAACGAGTTGGTCGCGACCGAATTGGCCGTCTGCGCCGCGCCTTCGAAATCGATTTCGCCGAAGCCCGCAAGATGCGTATCGGCACCGGCGTCGCCTTCGGCCAACAACGAAAACCTGCTCTGGCGTGCCGAGAAACGCGCCTCCTGGGTGTTGAAATTCTTGGCCTGCGGGAACGGAATGAACGAGTACACCGACCCCGTATCGGAGGCGAGGTTGCGGCTGCGATAGATGCCGGCGAGATCGACCCAGCCGCCAAACGTCAGCGTGATGCCCTTGTAGCAGACCTTGCCGGCGGGACATGGATCGAAAGCCGATGCCGTTGCCTTGTAGGCCGGCGGCGCTTTGAGGATAGCCTTGGCTTGCGCTTCATATTCCTTCTCCTTGCGACCCTGACTTTCCACGCGCTGTTCAAGCTGCTTCAATTTGGCCTTGAGCAGGCGGATTTCGGA
>WNFM01338881.1_pt1 | contig 11174 bp, 10 predicted proteins | sample 5400271 | NCBI WGS metagenome assembly WNFM01 (sample SAMN13153352, study PRJNA577476) | soil metagenome | isolation source: 60 cm saprolite on Douglas fir-dominated hillslope | place: USA:California | collected 2013-09-17 | reverse complement strand
CGGAAGGATGACGTCGGCGCGGTGCGCGCCCGCATCGCCGTGGGTGCCGATATAGACCACGAAGGCCCCGGGGGCGATGTCGATCTCGTCGGCACCGAGCAGGAACAGGAGGTCGAGCGCGCCGGGCGCCGCCATCTGCGCGGCGTTGCGGCCGCCGGCGCCGGGCACGAAGCCGACGTCGAGCGCGCCGACCCGCGCCGCGGCGGTATGCAGGACCGAAAAGCCGTTCCAGCCGTCGCTGCCGCCGACCTGCGCGGCCCGCGCCGCAAGCGAAGCGATGGCTGCGCCATCCGGCCGCGCCAGCGCGCTCATGCCGACGATCACCACTGGCCGCTCGGCCTTCTTGAGTACGGATGCGAACTCATGCGCGCCCGCCGCGACATCCGCCAGCGTCTGCGGCCCAGCGCCGAGATAATCGTAGCGATAGGTGAGATCGGCGCGCTCGCCGATCAAGCCGATCGGAAAGGCGCCCATGCGCCAACGCTTGCGGATGCGCGCGTTGAGCACGGCCGCTTCGCGGCGCGGATTGGCGGCGACGATGAGCAATGCGTCCGTCTTATCGATTCCGGCGATGGTGGCGTTGAACAGGTAGCTCGCCCTGCCCCATGCTGGATCGAGCACCGCGCCGTCCTGCCGGCAGTCAAGATTGACGACGCCGAGCCGCGTCATCAAATCCTTGAGGGCGAAGGTTTCCTCGACCGTGGCAAGGTCGCCGACGATCGCACCGATGCGCTTCACCTCGGTCGCGTCGACTTTGGCGGCGATGGCGTCGAAGGCGTCGCGCCAGGAGGCCGGATATAGCTGACCGCCCTCGCGAATATAGGGCTGATCGAGGCGCTGGGCGCGCAGGCCGTCGACCACGTGGCGGGTCTTGTCGGAAATCCATTCCTCGTTCACGTCGTCGTTGTCGCGCGGGAGGATGCGCATGACCTCGCGTCCGCGGGTATCGATGCGGATGGCCGAGCCGAGCGCGTCCATGACGTCGACCGACTCGGCCTTGTTGAGCTCCCACGGCCGCGCGGCGAAGGCATAGGGCTTGGAGGTGAGCGCGCCCACCGGGCAGAGATCGACCACGTTGCCCTGCAACTCGGAGGTCATGGCCTGCTCGAGATAGGTCGTGATCTCGGTGTCCTCGCCGCGCCCGATGGCGCCGAGCTCCGGCACGCCGGCGACCTCGGTCATGAACCGAACGCAGCGCGTGCAATGGATGCAGCGATTCATGATGGTCTTGACCAGGACCCCCACATACTTGTCCTCAACCGCGCGCTTGTTCTCCTTGAAGCGGCTGGAATCGACGCCGTAGGCCATCGCTTGGTCCTGCAAGTCGCATTCCCCGCCCTGGTCGCAGATCGGGCAGTCGAGCGGGTGATTGATCAGGAGAAATTCCATCACGCCTTCGCGCGCCTTGCGCACCATCGGGGTCTTGGTGAAAACCTCGGGCGGCTCGCCCTTCGGGCCGGGCCGGCAGTCGCGCACGCCCCACGCGCATGAGGCGACCGGCTTGGGCGAGCCTTTCAGCTCGACCAGGCACATGCGGCAGTTGCCGGCAATCGAGAGGCGCTCGTGGAAGCAGAAGCGCGGGATCTCCGCGCCCGCTGCCTCGCACGCCTGCAGCAGCGTGTAGTCCGGCGAGACATCGATCTCTTTGCCGTCGACGACGAGCTTGGTCATGTCAATGCCACACCAGCACCAGCAACAGTCCAGCGGCAATGGCGATGCCAGCGGCCATGTCCAGCCGCACCAACAACGTGACGCCACGCCAAAACCGATCGGATCGGCTCATCCTCCTCGCTCCGTTTCTCACGCGCAGCGCGCCGTCTTCCATAGCTGCGCGGAAGGGATGCTCTCCCAGCCGAATGCATAGTCGCTCGGTCCATGCGCCCACAGATGTTCAAGCCGACCCTTCGCCTCCGCGACGTCGGGCCGATGACCCGCTGGCACCCACCACATGACGAAGTGCGGCCGATCCAGCGGCTCGAACCATTCCGGTCGGCGACCGTAGATACGCTTGTGGACCGTCTGCCAGACGAAACGTTCCAGCGCGTCGACCGATTCCCACACGGACATGTTCAAGAGCATGCGCGGGTCGTCGAAAGGCGTGGATGGCAGTGGCGTTGCCGCTGTCATCCTGGAGCCGCCACACGAAGCCTGGCGTGTGCTCGGCAATCGCGTTGACGCGGTCGAGATTGTTGACGAAGTCGGCCATGCGAGGGTCGTCGAGCGAATAGCGGATGCGTCCGATATTCAATTGGGCGAGGTGAAGCATCGTCATGGAGCGTTCTCTGCTTTACTCCGCCGCCACCCGTACGGGCTCCGGGTGCGGGTTTGCGCTGTAGTCGTCGATGCGCCGCTCGATCTCGTGGCGGAAGTGGCGGATCAGCCCCTGCACGGGCCAGGCCGCGCCGTCGCCGAACGCGCAGATGGTGTGGCCTTCGATCTGGGTCGTGACCTCCATCAGCATGTCGATCTCGCGCTTGTGCGCGCGGCCTTCCGCCATGCGGCTGAGCACCCGCCACATCCAACCCATGCCCTCGCGGCAGGGCGTGCACTGGCCGCAGCTCTCATGCTTGTAGAAATACGAGATGCGGGCCATGGCGCGGATGATGTCGGTCGATTTGTCCATCACGATCACCGCCGCCGTGCCGAGCGCGGATTTGAACTCGCGAGTGCCGTCGAAATCCATGAGCAGACGCTCGCAATCGTGCGCCGGGACCAGCGGCATCGAGGAGCCGCCGGGAATGACGGCGAGCAAGTTGCTCCAACCGCCACGCACGCCGCCGCAATGGGTGTCGAGCAACTCGGGCAACGGCACCCCCATGGCGTCCTCGACCGTGCAGGGTTTCTCCACATGGCCGGAAATGCAGAACAGCTTCGTGCCGGTATTGTTCGGCCGCCCGATGCCGGCGAACCAGGCGGCCCCGCGCCGCGCGATATCCGGCACCACCGCGATCGACTCCACGTTGTTGACCGTGGTCGGACAGCCATAGAGGCCGACGTTGGCGGGAAACGGCGGTTTCAGGCGCGGCTGGCCCTTCTTGCCTTCGAGGCTTTCCAGCAGCGCCGTTTCCTCGCCGCAGATATAGGCGCCGGCGCCGTGGTGCACGATGATGTCGAAATCAAAGCCGTGGACATTGTTCTTGCCGATGAGATTGGCCGCATAGGCCTGGTCCACCGCCGCCTGCAGATGCTCGCGTTCGCGGATGAATTCGCCGCGGATATAGATGAAGCAGGTATGAGCACCCATGGCGAAGCCGGCGATCAGGCAGCCTTCGACCAAAAGATGCGGGTCGTGGCGCATGATCTCGCGGTCCTTGCAGGTGCCGGGCTCGGATTCATCGGCGTTGACCACGAGATAATGCGGCCGTCCGTCCGACTGCTTGGGCATGAACGACCACTTGAGTCCGGTCGGGAAGCCAGCGCCCCCGCGCCCGCGCAGCCCCGAGGCCTTCACCTCGTTGATGATCCAATCGCGGCCCTTCTCCAGGATGGCCTTGGTGCCGTCCCAGGCGCCGCGCGCGCGAGCCCCCTTAAGGCCCCAATCATAGAGGCCATAGAGATTCTTGAAGATGCGATCCTTATCCGCGAGCATCACGACCGCCTGTTCACCGATGAATCGCCGACAGGAGATTTGGGCACCGCCGCTTCGCGCACGTTCGCGGGCTCGCCCGGCCACTTGGCGTCGGCATCGCGCAAGGCCGGGTCATGCGGCGGCCCGCCGTTCCCATGCGCGTAAAGGGCGGGATCAGTGAGCGTGGTCGGGCCGCCACTCGGCGCTGAGAACTGGCGCGCGACCTGGGGACCCGGCTTGATCTCTTTGCCGGCCGCCAAATCGGCTAAGATCTTAGTGAAGTTTTCCGGGGTAAGATCTTCATAATAATCATAATTGATCTGCGCAACGGGCGCGTTCACGCAGGCCCCCAGGCATTCGACCTCAACCCACGACAGCTTGCCGTCGCCGCTGATCTGGAGCGGCTCGCCGATCATGTCGTGGCAGAGTTTGATCAGCTTGTCGGCGCCGCGCAGCACGCACGGCGTGGTGCCGCAAAGCTGGACGTGGAATTGGCCAACCGGCGCCAAGTTGAACATGGTGTAGAAGGTCGCGACCTCGAGCGCGCGGATCTTGGCCATGCCGAGGAGATCGGCGACGTGCTCGATCGCCTTTTGCGGCAGCCAGCCGCCGGCCTGCTCTTGCGCGCGCCACAGCAGCGCAAGGATCGCGGAGGCCTGCCTGCCCTCCGGGTATTTGGCGATCTCGCCCTTGGCCCAATCGAGATTCTCGACCGTGAAGGCGAAGCTCTTGGGCTGGATCGCGGCATCGGCGAGGCGGCGGACGCTCATCAGCGATCGACCTCCCCGAACACGATGTCGAGCGAGCCGAGGATCGCGGTTATATCGGCGAGCATGTAGCCCCGGCAGAGGAAATCCATGGCCTGGAGGTGGGCAAAGCCGGGCGCCCGGATTTTGCACTTGTAGGGCTTGTTGCCGCCGTCGGCGATGAGATAGACGCCGAACTCGCCCTTGGGCGCTTCGACCGCGGCGTAGACCTCGCCCGCGGGAACGTGAAAGCCTTCGGTGTAGAGCTTGAAGTGGTGGATGAGCGCCTCCATGGAGCGCTTCATCTCGGCGCGCTTGGGCGGGACGATCTTGTGGTCGACCACCGCGACCGGCCCCTGCCCTTCGCCTGCGGAGAGCTTCTGCAAGCACTGCTTCATGATCTTGGTCGACTGGCGCATCTCCTCCATGCGGATGCAATAGCGGTCGTAATTGTCGCCGTTCCTGCCCACGGGGATGTCGAAATCGAACTCGGAGTAGCATTCATAGGGTTGCGCCTTGCGCAGATCCCATGCCGCGCCCGATCCGCGCACCATCACGCCGGAGAAGCCCCAAGCCCACGCATCGGCGAGCGTGACCACGCCGATGTCGACGTTACGCTGCTTGAAGATGCGATTGTCGGTGAGCAACTCCTCGAGATCATCGCACACCTTGAGGAACGGATCGCAAAACGCGGTGATGTCGTCGAGGAGCTTCGGCGGCAAATCCTGATGCACGCCGCCGACGCGGAAATAGGCGGCATGCAAGCGGCTGCCGGAGGCGCGCTCGTAGAAGCCCATGAGCTTTTCACGCTCTTCAAAGCCCCAGAGCGGAGGCGTGAGCGCGCCGACATCCATGGCCTGCGTGGTCACGTTGAGGAGATGCGACAGCAGCCGTCCGATCTCGCAGTAGAGCACGCGGATGAGCTGCGCGCGCTTGGGCACCGCGAGCCCGAGCAACTTCTCCGCCGCCAGGCAGAAGGCATGCTCCTGGTTCATCGGCGCGACGTAGTCGAGGCGGTCGAAATACGGGATCGCCTGCAGATAGGTCTTGGCTTCGATCAGCTTTTCGGTCCCGCGATGCAAGAGCCCAACATGCGGATCGACACGTTCCACGACCTCGCCGTCGAGTTCCAGTACCAGGCGCAACACGCCGTGCGCCGCCGGATGTTGCGGCCCGAAATTCATGGTGAAGTTACGCAGCTCCGTTTCAGCCATGGCAGCAACCTGGCCACGCGGGCGAAGTGCGAATGCGCAACAGCGGAACGAATGACATCTCAACCGCCCTTCCCGTCGCCCGCCTTCTCGTCGCCCGGCAAGACGTATTGCGGACCTTCCCACGGCGAGAGGAAATCGAAATTGCGGAATTCCTGCGCGAGCCGCACCGGCTCGTACACGACGCGCTTCTGCTCGTCGTCGTAGCGCACCTCCACGAATCCGGTGAGCGGGAAATCCTTGCGCAGCGGGTGGCCCTCGAATCCATAATCCGTCAGCAGCCGGCGCATGTCTGGATGGCCGGTAAAGAGCACGCCGTAGAGGTCGTAGGCTTCCCGTTCGAACCAATTCGCGCCCGGGAACACGCCGATGATCGACGGCACCGGGGTCGTCTCGTCGACCTCGATCTTCACCCGGATGCGCAGGTTCTGCTTGGGCGAGAGGAAATGATAGACGACGTCAAAGCGCCGTTCGCGCCCCGGCCAGTCGACCGCGGTGACGTCGATCATGCTCCAGAACTGGCAGCGGTCGTCGTCGCGCAGGAAGGTGGCAACCTTCACGATGTCGTCGGCATTCGCGCTGATCGTCAACTCGCCGTGCGCAACGCGATGGTTGGTGACCGAGCCCGGCAGCGCACCGGCGATCATCTCGCCGAATTTGTCGAGCGTTTCATCCATGGCGCGAAACCCATCAGCGCTCGATCGTGCCGGTGCGGCGGATCTTCTTCTGCAGCAACAACACGCCGTAGAGCAGCGCTTCGGCGGTCGGCGGGCAGCCGGGAACGTAGATGTCGACCGGCACGATGCGGTCGCAGCCGCGCACGACCGAATAGGAATAGTGATAATAGCCGCCGCCGTTGGCGCACGAGCCCATGGAGATGACGTAGCGCGGCTCCGGCATCTGGTCGTAAACCTTGCGCAGCGCGGGCGCCATTTTGTTGGTCAGCGTGCCGGCCACGATCATCACATCCGATTGTCGCGGCGACGCGCGCGGCGCGAAACCGAAGCGTTCGGCGTCGTAGCGAGGCATCGACATCTGCATCATCTCGATCGCGCAGCAGGCGAGCCCGAAGGTCATCCACATCAGCGAGCCGGTGCGCGCCCAGATAACGAGATCGTCGCTCGCAGTGACGAGGAAGCCCTTGTCCGAAAGCTCCTGGTTCATGCCGACAAAGAGACCGTCATCCGCGCCCACGGGCTTGCCGGTGCGCGGATCGAGAATGCCCTTGGCCGGCGGAGCAACGACGGCCGTGCGCTCTAATCCCATTCAAGCGCTCCTTTGCGCCATTCATATATGAAGCCGACGGTCAGAACGCCAAGGAACACCATCATCGACCAATAGCCGTAGAGCCCGAGATCGCCGAGCACGATGGCCCAGGGAAAGAGAAAGGTCATTTCGAGGTCGAAGATGATGAACAGGATGGCGACGAGATAGAAGCGCACGTCGAATTTCATGCGCGCATCGTCAAAGGCATTGAAGCCGCACTCGTAGGCGGAGAGCTTCTCCGGATCGGGCGCCTTGTAGGCGACCAGGAAAGGTACGATCAGCAGCGCGAGCACGATGGCGAGCGCAACCGCGATGAAGATCACGAGCGGGAGGTAATCCAGCAATAGCTCGTTCATCGGCGATCTCACCTCCGACGTCCCGGCCCCGCACGGAAAGCCCGCCCCCGCCCCCACCCGCGGCCAAGGTGCCGCAGGCGCTTGCGAAATCGCCCTTGTCACAGATCGGATTCGTTCCAAGGACGGGCTCAGGGAGGGCTTAGCGCAGTGCACAATGGGAGGCAAGCCAGCGGGCGCCAAAAGCTCCTCCAGCGCGTGCATCATCTGCTCCCGCTGACGTGCGGGAACTTAGGTTTCGCGCGGTCCGTCCCAATCGCTCGATTGCGTGTCACCTGAACGTCATCTTGCAGCCTGAACGCGAGCGGGCATCGATCGCGAGCGGCGCAAAGATCGATGCCGCTGTCTTCGAGCGCATCTGCGCCGGGGAACCTCTGGGCTTCGGCCCCGTCCTCGCGCTAGGCTTCGCCGCAACCATACGTCGGTGGCGAGGGAGGCGGACATGCAACGCAAGGTCATGATCTCATGCGCGGTGACCGGCTCGGCGGACACCCCCGGCCGCAACCCGGCAGTGCCGGTGACCCCCGAGCAGATCGCGCAATCCGCCATCGATGCGGCCAAGGCGGGCGCCGCAATCGTTCACATCCACGTGCGCGATCCCAAGACCACGCGGCCCAGCATGGATCCTTCCCTCTACAAAGAGGTCGTGGATCGGATCAGGGGAAGCGGCAGCGACGTCCTCATCAACCTCACCACCGGGCCGGGGGCGCGCTTCGTGCCGGGTGAGGACGACCCGCAAAAACCCGGTCCGGGCACGACCATCAAGCCACCGGCCGAACGCGTCCGCCATGTCGTCGCGCTCAAGCCCGACATCTGCAGCCTCGATATGGGCAGCATGAATATGGGCCCGCACGTCTTCATCAATACGCCCTCGCATCTCGAAGCCATGGCGGTCGCGATCCGCGATGCCGGCGTGCTGCCGGAGTTGGAAGTGTTCGAGACCGGCCATCTCCTGCTCGCCAAGCGCTTGATCGAGAGCGGACACATCAAGGCGCCGGGCATGTTCCAGATCTGCCTCGGCATCGCCTGGGCGCAGCCGGCCACGCCCGAGGCCATGGGCTATATGCGAAGCTTGCTGCCGGGGGGCTCACCCTGGTTCGCGTTCGGCATATCCTTGCATCAATTTCCGATGGTGGCGCAGGCGGTCCTGCTCGGAGGTCATCCTCGGGTGGGCCTCGAGGACAACATCTATCTCGAAAAGGGCAAGCTCGCGCCGAGCAACGCCGCGCTGGTGGAGAAGGCGGCCAAGATCGTCGAGATTCTCGGCGATACCATCGCCACTCCGGCCGACGCCCGCGCAATCCTCGGATTGAAAGCAGCAACGCCCTAAACGCGCGCAAGATCCCCTCGCCGGGCAAATCTACTTGTTGCGCTTCGGCGCGAGCCCCTTCTCCTCGATTTTTTCCAGGCTAATGCCCTTGGTTTCAATCGCGTAGCGCCAGGTGACGAGCGCGCCCACAAGGCTGGTGGCAATCAGGATCAACAGCAGCAGATCGGTGCCGATATCCTTGAGCAGGATCGGGAACAGGAACGCGGTGAGCACCGCGCCGATCTTGGCGAACGAGGCCGCAAAGCCCGCCCCCGTGCCGCGGATCGAGGTCGGAAATACCTCGCCCGCGATCAGGTAGGTCATGGCGTTGGGCCCGATATTGGTCATGAAACTGAACAGCATGAAGCAGCAGCAAGCCGACGGCGCAGCCGAAGAAGCCGAGGATTTGAAGGCGAATGCGGCCCACGCGGTCGGCCAGCAGCACGGCAAGGGCTATGCCCACGATCAACAGCACGTCGATGAACGCCGCACCCTTGGTGGCCAGGATGTCGCTCTGAACGAGTTCGGCGACGTTGCGCGGCTGCGCGACGCTGGCGCCGATGACGGTGGCAAGGATGGTGGGGGTAAACATTCCGATGCCGTAGGTGCCGAGGTCCTGCAGAAACCACGGCACCGAAGCCAGGATGGTGCGGTCGAGGTTTTTCCGCTGAAACAGCGCGGACCAGGGCGCTTCTCCCCACTGGTGCTCGTGGTGCTTGTCGCGAGCTTGCGCGCGATGCAGAATCACTTCTTTCGGATATAGGGGATCGCGGAGGAGAAGCCGTTCGGTAGCGGCTTCGGCTTCCTCAACGCGGCCGCGAAACATCAGCCACAGCGGGCTTTGGACGATGAAGAAACGGCCGATGATGACCGGCACCGCAAGCACGAGGGTGCTGGCATACATCCACCGCCACGCCGCGATGTCGGGGTTCTCGAACAAAATCACGAAACCGACGGCCGTGCCCACCAAGGCGCCTATCGCCTGAAAGCCGAACGCCCCGAGCACCATTCGGCCCCGAATACGGCTCGGAATGCTTTCGGAAATGATCAGGTGGGCCGTGGGATAATCGCACCCGAGCGCAACGCCGATGCCGACCAGCGCGGCCACCACGAAGGGATAGGAAGGGCTCAACGTCAGCAGCACGGTGAAGATGCCGAAAAGCACCATCTCGACAATGAACATCTGCTTTCGGCCATAACGATCGGCCAGCCCGCCGAGCGTCGCGGCCCCGATCAGGATGCCGAACAATGAGGCAGCGGCGATGACGCCCTTCTCGGTGGCGCCCAAGGCGAATTCTTTCGCCATCAGCGGCAAAGCCACACCGGTGGTGAAGACCACCATGCCTTCGAAAAACTTGCCGGCAGCGGCGAGCCACCAAATGAACCACTGCATATTGGTGATGGGGCCATGGTGGACTGGCGTCGCATCCGCCCAGACCGGCCTCTCATCGATGTAGTCTTGGACGCTCCTGCCGGATCCCTCAGTTGGGATCGGCGGCCTTCTTTCCGGGGTCATGGGCGAAGCCGAATTTATTCGCGTGAGATTTCGGAAAGATTGTGCGGACGAGAAGCCGCGGAGGACGCGCCGCGGCGAATCGTTCTGACGATTGCCGCTCGGCCACCAGAGCATTTACGCCCGCGTTCGACGGCTTGGGCGATCGGCCGATTTGCCCGTACCTGAAAGTCGAACGTCGTGCCTAACCGCCGTTGGCGGCCCTCAATCCATCGGCTCGACTTTCACGATCGAGGCGCCGTGGTTGCTGCCGACCCAGAACGTCACCGGAGTGGTCGAGTTGTCCACGAACACGCGGCGGATGTTAGTCGTCTTCGGTAACAGATATTCGACGAACTCGCCGGTGTTGGGATTTAGCCGCGACACGCGATCGCTCAACATCGAGCCGGTCCAGGCTTCGCCGTTCTTGTCGGTAACGACGTCGTAGGGTTGCGCCCACGGCGTCGGCAGCACCCATTCCTCGATCTTCTCGGTGTTCGGATCGAACATCCCGATGGCGTTGCCGGCATATTCGGCAAACCAGAGCCGGTTGTGCTCGTCGACGCGGCCGCGGCGTGGGCGCGAGTTCGCGATGGGCGAACGGTAGACGGTGAGGTTGCCGGTCTTGGCGTCGAGCTTGCCGATGTTCGAGGAGGAGAAATCGAGCAGATAGAGATTGTTGCCGTGGTCAGCGGGAATGCCGTAGGACGTGATGGTTCGGTTGTTGCTCGGATCCTTGAACGATCCGAGGTTCTCCCACTCCCCCGTCGCCGGATCGAGCCGCAGGATCTGCGCGCGGTCGGAGTTCTTGACCCATACCTTGCCGTCGAGATGGGAATAGGTCGGCGTGAGGAACGCCTGCTGGGTGGCGTCCGTTTGCCACTGCTGCGGCACCTTCCAGGTCTGAAATGTTTCGGTCTTCTTGTCGAATTTGGCGACACCGCCCTGATACATCATGGCGATCCAGAGATTGCCGGCCTTGTCGGTCTCCAGGTCGAGCGTGCCGACCGGATAGCCCGGTTTGATGACCGGCAAGGGATATTCGGAGACGCGGCCGCTCTTGGGGTCGAGCTTGCCCAGGAACTGCTCGCCGAAATGCGTGAACCAGACCATACCGTCGGAATCGACGATGGCGTCGTGCGGCTGGATTTGCTTGCGGGGCAAATCGTATTCGGTGATGACCACGCGCGTGGCGCGGCCTTGTGGCCGCGGCAATGTCTTGAGCGGAT
>WNFM01068203.1_pt1 | contig 11174 bp, 8 predicted proteins | sample 5400271 | NCBI WGS metagenome assembly WNFM01 (sample SAMN13153352, study PRJNA577476) | soil metagenome | isolation source: 60 cm saprolite on Douglas fir-dominated hillslope | place: USA:California | collected 2013-09-17 | reverse complement strand
GTGGTCTATCCGCCGCGTGCGTCGCGTGGTGAGGCACTCCAGGCGTCGACTGGTGCCCAAAGTGCCCAGTTCGCGCTGCAACTCTGCGCGGCGCTTGTTGGAGAATTGGTTGATCGACTTCCCTGGCCGCCCGTTAACCAGTCGGGGCTTGAAGCCCGCGTGGGTTGAAGTTAGCACTGCCAGATTGGTGAGACCAATGTCCACACCCGCGTAGAGCGCGGGGTTGACGGCGACTAGGACCGGCTCGTGCTCGTAGACGACCTCTACCACATAGCAGCCACTGTGTGGGATGAGGCGCATCTGCTGGACGTTGCGCTGCCGGGTCTGCACGGTGATGCCGAGCATGGACGGGCAAATTCTGCCGTCGCGCAATGCAGGGATGCTGAGCGCCTGGATGGTATAGATCAGCAGGTTGCGGCCCTGCTGCTTGTCCTTGTACCGAGGCAGCCGAGGACGTCCCAGGAACTTGGAGGGGTCCTCCTTCCAGGCGGCGAGCGCGGCGAAGAAGCCCTGCCAATTCTTGTCCAATGTGCGGAGCACCTGCTGGGCCACCTTGGCCGGCAGCGCCTTGTACGCCTCATGGTCCTTCAGGCGCTGGTGCATCTCAGGGTAGCTGAGATAGACGCCCTGGAAGATGAAGGACTGCCGGAGCTCGTAGTTAGCTGCATTGTAGAGGTTTTTGCTGGCGAAGGTGGCGCGGTCGATGGCGGCAAAGCGCGGATCGCTCTGTTTGATGACATGCTGCTCAACCAGTTGCATTCGCGTCCCCTGCCCCCTCGCTGTCTCGCGTTGCCTCCAGCACCCGCACGACTATCTCCGTCTTGCGCTTCGCGCGCCGTTGCCCGTAAAGGCGAGCGCAAAACGCGTAGACAATCGCCGTGAGGTCCACCAGCAAGTCCTCAGTCCCGTTCTCGGCCTGGTTCACGACTTCGATAGCCCTTCCCTGGGCCTTGAGCAGCGTCTCGAGATAGCGAAACCCAAAGCGAGTGAGCCGGTCTTTGTACTCCACCACGATCAAGCCGATTGTCTGGTCTTCAAGGAGGGCGAGCAACTGGGGACGGGCGTCATTCACGCCGGACCCCACCTCTTTGATCACTTTCGTCACCTGGTAGCCGCGTGCCGCACAGTAGGCTACCAGCCGCTCAGCCTGACTCTCCAGGGTGCTCGTGTTCTCAGCGGAAGATACCCGCGCATAGGTCACGACACGTAAGGCCTTCTTCTCACCCGGCGACCGGGTTTCCGGCGCAATCAAAATGGTGCCGGTGTCCATCTGATGGCCAGGGAGCTTCCCCGCCTTCCACCAGCGCCAGGCGGTTCGATAGCTGATGCCTTGTGTTGCCGAGCGTAGTCCTTGAGCTTCATACCCCACGTATATCATATGTGGCCACGGATGTCTACTATTGACTAGTAATGTCGCGCACGTTAATGATACCAGACCGCGCGCTTTGACGCCCGTCGCTGCTCCGCCTTACAGTCTTGGGTGAAACGAAGCGCAGGAAAGAGTGGAGACGATTCCATGACACAAGTGCCTGATACCGCACGCGAGGATGCGCTGGCGCAGCTGCGTTCCGGCGCTACGGCGCTGGCCGAGGGCCGGCTGGAACGGGCCGCCGAGGCGCTCGTCACCGCCGAGACGGTCTTTCGCCAGCTTCACGATCCCGCCCACGCCGCCGAAAGTCGGGCCGCGCTGGCCGAGGTGCAGCGCCGCAACGGCGCCGCCGAGCAGGCCGCCAATAGCTACCAGCGCGCCATCGCCCTCTATAAGGAAGCGGACGAGCCGGCGCGCGAAGCCGCCGCCACGCTAGAGCTGGGGCACATCGAGCGCCAGCTCGGGCAGCTGGATGCCGCATGGAAGAGCTATTTCCTCGCGCTGCGCCTCTTCGAGAAGGCGAACGACGCGGGCGGCAGCGCCAGTGCGTCGCTGGCGCTGGGGCATATCGAGCGGCTGCGCGGGCATCTGGAGAAGGCCGCCGAGTACTACACCAGGGCCCGTGAGCTCTACGCGAAGGTGCACAATCGGCTAGGGGAGGCCGATGCGCTGCGCGGATTGGCAGACATGCTGACGGGCAGTGGCCGCTACGACGAGGCGGCGACGGCATATCAGGAGGCGCTGGAGCTGTATCGGGGCGAGCGGGACCGCTTCGGCGAGGCGGATACGCTGCTCGGCCAGGCGCGTCTGGCGCTGGAGACGGTGCGGCTCGACGAGGCGGCGCGGCTCTTCGGCGACGCGCTGGCGCTGGCCGCGCCGCTGGAATACGAGCTTGGCGCGGCCGACGGCACCGAAGGGCTGGCGGAGCTCGCGCTGCGCCGCGGACAGCTCGATCAGGCGCTGGCGAATGGCCTCAAGGCCGAGCAGCTCTTCAACAGCGCCGGCAGCGCCCTGGGCACCGGCGAGGCCAACCGCGTGCTGGGGGAAGTGAATCTGCGGCGCGGCCAGCTCGCCGCCGCCATCGCCGTGTTCGATCGCTCCGCGCGCGCGATGCAGATGTTGCGCGCGCAGGTGCCGCTGGCGCGGGCGCTGCTCGGCTCCGGCGAGGCCAACCGCCGGCGCGCCAACCATCGCCGCGCCGAAGACCTGTTCTCCGAGGTGCGCGAGATTGCCAGGGAGGCCGAGCAGCCCGTTTTGGAGGGGTTCGCCCAGCTTGGTCTGGGCCAGATTGCCCGCACGCGTGGCCAGACGCAAACCGCGGAGCAGCGGCTGCGCGACGCCAGACAGCGCTTCGAGCAGCGGCGGCGACCGGCGGCGGCCGCGCGGGCGCTCGTCGAGCTGGCGCACCTGGCGCTGACACGCGCCGTGCTGGACGAAGCGCGTACCCTGGCCGAACAGGCGCGCACGCAGGCCGAGCTGTCTACGCGCGAAACCGGCGAGCCAGGCCCGCTCGCGGCCGTGCTGGATGTGGAGCTGGAGGCGGCGCTGACACTCGGCCGTCTCGAGCAGGCACGCACGCTGGCGCGCGAGGCCTTCGAGGATGCGCAGCGCGAGAGCGATACGGAGGCGCGGGTCGCGGCGGCGCTGGGGGAGGCTGAGGTCGAGCTAGAGTCCGACAATCTGGACGGCGCGGTAGCCGCCTTCAATCGCGCGCTGAACCTGGCGCGCGAGTATGAGGAGCCGCTGGCCGAGGGGTTGGCAAACGTGGGCCTCGCGCGGATTCTGCTGCGGCGGGGGCTCTGGGACGAAGCAGCGGTGATTCATCAGGAGGCGCTGACCCGCTTCCGCACGGCGGACGCTCCCGCCGCGCAGGCGCTGGCGTTGCTTGGCATTGGCGCGGCGCGGCACAGGCTCGACGAGGTGGACGCGTCGCGCGAGGCGTATGCGCAGGCGCAGCGGCTCTTCGCGGCGGTCGGCAATCCGTTGGGCGAGGCCGCGGCGCTCGCCGGCGAGGCGGAACGGCTGCTGGATGCGCTGGAGATCGAGGCGGCGCTGGGGCGCTTCGCGCGGGCCATCGCGCTGGTGGAGCAGGTCGGCGCTGCGCTAGCGCGCTCCGCCGACCGCGAGAGCTTGTTCGACCGCTACACAACGCTCTACACCGGCGCGATCCGCGCGGCGGCCTACGAGCGCGACGGCGCGCGTGTGCTAGATCTGGCGCGTGCGTATGCCAGCCGTGCCAGCCGTGCGGGGCGCGCGCGCGCGGTCCAGCGCCTGCGCGAGTACGAGCAGCAGCTGCCACTACGCGGCGCCGGCCTCACCAAGGAGCAGATCGAGCAGAACAAGGCCATCGCCCGCCTGCTCGCGGACGCCCGCAAGGTGCTCGCGGGGTAAGGGATGGGGCGGTCGCGCGGTCTACACCTACGCGCACTCCACGTGAGCGACAAGCTGGCACTAGACATCACCGAGCTAGTCGTGCGGCATTGTGCCGTCGGTGCGCTGTGGATGCCCGCCACAGCGCGCCGTGCATGCTCGTCTTCGGCCTGCACGGCACCCACGGGTCTGGCAGGACGCGGACGACCGGGCTCCGTGCCCAGACGCGCGGCGGCACGCACCTCTGGCTATGATATTGCGCGCGACCGAGTGGCAATCAACGCGCCCATCGGCTGCGCTAACAAGGCCAACAGCCTCCATCCAGGCATGACGATCTCACGGCTTGCGCCTTCTTTCGCGCCACGGCGCTGAGACCTGGCGCCGGTGAGCCTCTCCCCCTGCTCATGCGGGCTGCCTGCGAACGCCTACGAACGCCTGCAAGTGAGAGCTCTCCAACAGGATGTGCATGCAGCTGGCCCTCAATCGGTACTGCGCAACCAGCCGCACCTCCTCATCCTTGATCAGCCAATCATCTGGCTCCATCCACTCGCACTACGCCGTAGCAAGCTGGTGATGCGAGTAGCCACACGATGACCGCTGTCACAGCGCACTCAGGACACACATGATGACACTGCTCCCATGACAAGGTGACAGGTATTCAGCCATGCTCCGTACAGAGGGACGCGCCCAGCGTGGGGCGGGTTGAGCCTCCAGCTGAGGGGAGCAAGCATCGTCATGGCAACTGCCGCTGTGGACACTAAACGCACGCGTCTCGGCTGGGGCTTCTGGCTCCAATGGGTGGTGGCCAACACCGTGGGCATCGGTCTGGCGGTCAAGGGCATTGATGGGGTGGCCCGACCCATGGTGGATGCATCCGTGAGCAACCCTGCGCTTCGGCGGGTGCTCATGGTCTTCAGCATTGCCGTGATTGCAGTAGTGCTAGGCAGCGCGCAATGGCTGGTCCTCCGCAGGCGCAGTGGCCAGAGCGCATGGTGGGGGATAGCAACCACCATCACGTTCTGGGTGGGAGCCAGCGTGGTCGAAGTAGCCTATTTTGCGGGTGTCAGCCTCACAGCAGGCTTTATCGTGGACTTCCTTGTGTCGGGGCCTGTGTGCGGGATTTTCCAGTGGCAGATCCTCAAGCGGCAGGTCGCACAGGCGGGCTGGTGGGCTTTGACTCTTCCCCTTAGTTGGGTCGTGGGCTTTGCCGTGTACGCGGCACGCGCTGCTGGCCGATCCTGGCGTGTCGGGCCAGGTCTATGCCGGGCTCGGCAACGGCGAGGTCTGGCACAGCGTCGATTATGGCGACACCTGGCGCAAGCTCCCGCTCGATCTCCCAGCGGTGGGCAGCATGGTGCTGCTGACGCCGTAGATAGCCCATTGGAGGTAGCCATGCCACTCTTGGAGACGGTTCGCATCCGCCGCTATGCCGGATGGTCGGCATATGTGAGCGCCGGCCTCGCGGTCATTGGGGACGTGGCGCTGTTTCTCTTCTATGCGCTGGAGGCTCCCCGTGTGCTTGCAACCGGCGGGGCATCTTCGCGGGTCTTCGGCCCGCTCAGCGATAGTGCCGGCCTGTTTAGCTCAATATGCATGCTGCCTCTGCCCGTAGCGCTGCATCAGCTCACTGCCCAACGCTGGCGGGGACTGAGCTGGGCCGCCATGGCGCTTGGCGTTCTTGGCCTGCTGACGACCATCATCGCGCAGATGCTGCTGGTGGCACGCGTGATCAGCCTCGTGGTGAACCTGCCCTTTACGCTAGGCGGGCTCGTGCTGCTCGGCGTCTGGATGATTCTGGCAAACCATCGCGGACGCGCCGAAGGCGCTCTGTCGCCGCGGCTGGCGTGGCTGGGCGAGCTGACGGGGGCGACTTTGGCCTTGGAGGGTGGCCTCGTTTTCCTGCTCGTCCTGGCCAGCGCGCTCAATCCTGCACTGGTGACGCATCTCGCAACGCTCGCACCGCAGGCTCCAGCGCTCATCGGAGCCGCCATCGTTCTGGCCATCCCTGGCGCGCTGGCCTACTTCCTGGGCGTGCCGATCTGGCTCATCGGCGTAGGTAGGCGCCTGCTCGCCGCCACCCCGGCGCCAGCGCGTAGCGAGAGGCCACTGGTTCGGGCTGGCAAGCTGATATAGGCCGCGAAGAATCGTCGTCAGACAACATCGACCGCATGGGCAACGCCGGGAGGCGGCAGATCGCCCGCAGTGAAAGGGACAGTTGCCATGAACACTCTCGCGCGCACGACACCCTCGGCTATGCCCTCAGTCGCCCAGCGCAGCCGCTTCGTCGGCTGGTCCGCGATCGCCAGCGGCGTTGCGCTCGTCATCGTCGGGGAGAAGCCATATTTTCCTTCGTCGTTGAGTCTGTTGCTGCTGCTCGCGACCCTCGTGCTCTACCTCGGCATGATTCCCATCGCCAGGTGGATCGCAGCCGGCGTAGCAGCGCGCGACATCTCGCATGGGGCCAGTGGGGTAGAAGGGGCAAATGGGCCAGGAACAGCCCGCATCGTCGAGATCATCGGCATTGCGGGCGTGGTCGTCGCGGTCGCAACAGCTGTCTTCGCGCTGCCGCACTGGCTGCCGGCCGTCTCGGCGCAGATCCTCGACACCTCGTCCCTTGGCGTGATCGGCATCTGGCTCCTCGCCTCCAACGTGCTGGCGCTCGGTGCCCGGCTCTTCAATCGCGTGCTGGCGGTGCTTGGCGTCCTCGCCGGGCTGGGGTGGCTCCTGGCGGCCGTCGTGATGTGGGTCGAATTGACCGCCGGCGACCTCGGCAGTCTCACCCCCACGCTGGAAGGCGTGCGCACCATCGGGGGCTATCTGGCCGAGGCACTCTATCTCATCTGGGCGCTATGGCTGGGCATCTGGCTCCTGGTGCGCAAGCGGCGGTAGCCTGCCACAGCGTGCATTTCATGTACGTCACGTCAGTTGTTGCACGAAAGGACATTCCGCCGTGAAGACACGCATGAGCAGCGCTGGTGCGCTCCTGGCCCTTGTACTGCTCACGCTGGCCGCCTGCGGCCAGCGGACGACCGGCCCGAATGAGGTAAGCATGGTTGCGGCAGATTTCAGCACGACGAGCATCACCGTCAAGGTGGGGCAGGCGGTGCATTTCACCGATCCAGCCGGAACCGGCGCAACGCATACCATCTGCCTGGGCACAGATGGCACCTGTGACAGCGGCGCAAAGGGGCCACACGCGCTCCAGAGTCCAGGCTTTACCATGAACTCGGGCGATCCGGCCAAAGACGTGACGTTCGATACGCCCGGCACCTACAAGGTCACGTGCAGCATCCATCCGTCCATGAACCTGACGGTCACGGTGCAATGATGTGAGGACACTCCGAGGCTAACCTTGACCATTGTGATGTGGTGACTTCACGTCCCATCTGCCAGACGAGCGCCGGCGGGTGCTGGAGCCTCTGATGGGCGACCTGCCCCAACGTGCGGATGGCGACCGACGGGTCACACGTCGGGCAACGCGTGAGTCGTTACATCGTCTCGTGCCGGCGCCGCCTGCCGTTCGAGGTGCTGGTCGTGCGACGCATCGTAGGGCAGGCGGCGGGCTATAATAAGGGACGCGATGCGCCATCTTCCATCTCTGGTATCCCGCCGAGCGCCCATGGGGAGAGCCCATGTATCAGCGAGACCGCGTCCGAGTTGCTGTCTTGCTCGCCTCCGCTGCCATGGTTGCGCTGGGCGTGGCCTTCGTCTGGCTGCACCTCGCTTCGCCCTCCGACGGCGCGCGGCTCGACCCAAACCAACACTCCTGGCGCTCACACGGGGTCGCCGTAACCGTGTTACGCGCCCAGCCAGACGGCCTTCGTACCGGTGACGTCGTGGTCGCGGTTGACGGGAAAAGTGTGGAGTCCTGGGCCCAGGCACTCACCAACCCCACTACCGCGCGGCCGTACTGGCACGCCGGGCAGGTGGTTACCTATACCGTCGAGCGCGGTGGCGTCACGATGGATGTGCCCGTCACGCTTGGCTCCTACCCCGTGGACGCCGTCTGGCAAGAGGGGTGGAGCACCATCATCTTCGCGCTGGTGTTCGCACTCATTGCGCTCTACGTCGCACTTCGCCGGCCGCGCGACCGGGCGCCGCTGGTGCTGCTGGTGTCCGCCTGCGGCATCCTGGGCGCAACGACGTGGACATTCGGGCTGCAGGTGAGCGACCTGATTGGTGGCATCGGCTTCTGGCTCTATAAGGCCACGACGTCGGTCGACTTCCTGCTGTTCTACATCGCGGCGCTCCACTTCGACCTGGTATTCCCCAAGCGAAACGCGATGCTCGCCTCGCACCCGTGGCTGATCGGGGCGCTCTATCTCACTCCGTTCATGCTCGATGCGTTGTATTTGTCGGCCACGCGCCTCACAGCGTCGCATGTGCTGGATTGGATCGGGAGCGCCAACGATGGTGAAAATCTCATCGTGGTGGCCCTGGCGCTGGCGATCGTCGTAACGATCATCTGGACATACCGCACGAACCGAGACGCTGACACGCGAATAAAGATTCGTTGGGTGGTCTTTGGCTGCCTGGTGAGTATCGTCGCTGGCCTCTTGCTGTGGGATCTCCCCTCGAACGTACTCGGCCATCCACTGATTAGCACCAATGCGCTCGGGCTGCTCGTCTTGCCGCTGCCACTGTCGATCGCCATCGCGATTCTCCGTCACCGCCTCTTCGACATCGACACCATCCTCAACCGCACGTTGGTCTACGGCAGCCTGAGCGGCATCGTCGCCGGCATCTACGTCGTGATCGTCGGCATGCTCGGGATCATCTTCCAGGCGCAGGGGAACCTGCTGATCGCGCTGGTGGCCGCTGGCGCAGTCGCCGTGCTCTTCCAACCACTGCGCCTGTGGCTCCAGCGCCTCGTCGACCGGCTGATGTTCGGAGAGCGTGACAATCCCTACGCTGTCTTGTCACGTCTGGGCCGGCGGCTGGAGGCAGTGCTGGCGCCTGAGGCGGTGCTGCCAACCATCGTCGAGACGGTGGCGCACGCGCTCAAGCTTCCCGCGGTTGCCATTGCCATCAAAGAGGACGATCAGCTTACGTTAGGTGTGGAATATGGCGTATCCGCAGGTGGACAGGTCACCTGGCCACTCGTCTATCAGAGTGAGCTGGTGGGCGAGCTGCGTGTGTCGCCACGCGCACCCAACGAGGCGTTTACCGAGGCTGACAAGCGCCTGCTGGCAGATATCGCCCATCAGCTGGGCATCGCGGTGCATGCGACACGCCTGACCACTGACCTGCAGCGTTCGCGCGAGAGGCTGGTCACCGCGCGCGAGGAGGAGCGCCGTCGTCTGCGCCGCGATCTGCATGACGGGCTCGGTCCCACGCTGGCGGCTCTGGCCCTGAAAGCCACCACCATCAGCGACCTCATCCCAACTGACCCGACGGCGGCGACAGAGCTTGCCAACGAGCTCTATGGCGATATTCGCACAACGATCGTCGAGATTCGTCGTCTGGTGTATGAGCTGCGCCCGCCCGCGCTGGATGATCTTGGCCTGGTCGCAGCCCTTCGCGAGAGCGCTCTGAAGAGCAGCAGCCTTCGACACGTGCGCGACACCTCTCACGGCGATGGTGCTCTGCGCATCATCGTCGAGGCTCCTGATCACGTACCACCTCTGCCTGCCGCTGTGGAGGTGGCGGCGTATCGCATTGTGCAGGAGGCGCTGACCAATGTCGTGCGCCACGCGGAGGCGCATACCTGCACCATCCACCTGTCACTGGCGGATACCTTGCAGATCGAGGTCCGTGATGATGGCGTTGGCTTCTCATCAGAACGCCAGACTCTATGCGCGAACGGGCGGCAGAACTGGGCGGCTCATGTGTGATTGAGAGTCTTCCTGGGACTGGGACGCACATTCGTGCCCGACTCCCAGTGCCAAAGGAGGCTACCGATGGAGCCACTCCGCGTCCTGATCGCGGATGATCACCCACTTTTTCGCCATGGCATCCAGGCGCTGCTGAACGCAACGTCGGACATTGAGGTCGTTGGCGAAGCGAAGACCGGTGAGGAAGTAATCGCGCTGGCTGCCACGCTCCAGCCTGACGTCATCCTCATGGATATCCAGATGCCGGAGGTCAACGGCATTGAAGCGACGCGACGGATTCTGCAGACCAGCCCGCATATTCGCATTTTGATGGTGACAATGTTTGAAGATGATGCCTCAGTCTTTACAGCCATGCGCGCCGGTGCGCGCGGCTACGCGCTGAAGGACACAGAGAAAGCGGAGATGCTGCGAGCCATCCGTGCGGTGGGTGGCGGCGAAGCCATCTTCAGCCCAGCCATTGCGACGCGTTTGTTAGAGTTCTTTGCCGCGCCCCGGCCAGTCCTCCCCCCGCAGGTGTTCCCCGAGCTCACCGAACGCGAGCGAGAAATCCTCAACCTCATCGCGCTTGGCCACAGCAACAACGAGATTGCGAGCCGCCTTGTACTTAGCCCACACACGGTGCGCAACTATGTCTCCAACGTCTTCAGCAAATTGCAGGTGGCCGACCGTGCGCACGCCATTGTCCGCGCCAGGGAGGCAGGGATGGGCTGAGGAGCTGCTATGGGAGTGTGAGCGCCCGCCGCTAGGCGTGGCGAAGCTCCTGGCCCACGGAGCGCGTGTAGGCAGCGGCCACGCAGAGCGCTATTGTTCTAGCTGCGTGCGCCGTATGCGGCGCCTGCGCGTATTAGTTATTGCAGGTGCACGCGCCGCCACAGCTGCAGCCACCGCCGCCACTGTAGTCGTCGGCGTCCCCGTCGCCGTAGTCGCCGACATCGCCGAAGTCATCGCCATCGCTGCCGCCGCGGCTGGGGAGGGCAAAGACGGAGAGCAGTTTGCGCACGTTCTGTCCGTGACAGGACGCGCAGACCATGCCCGCCTGGGACGCCTCGTAACTGGTCAGCACCTCGAACTTGCTGCGGCAGTCCGCGCAATAGAATTCATACAGCGGCATACAACACCTTCCTTCCATCACCTAGACATCCGACGAAATCAAGGACACTGTAGCATGTTAGGGATGGACCCTCAAGACCGTTAGATGTCATGAGGGGAGTTTCGCGGGATACCGTGGGCTCGTACGCACCACGCCGGTAGTGTTGAGCGGCGTCGCGTTCCCTGCGGCCTGCGATAACCCTTTTTGCCTGGCTAGATGCCCCGTTGCTTGTCAATGACCTAAAAGGCCTATTGCGGTCGCCGAGCCTCTTGACAAGAGGAGTATGCTAGCTGACGGTATGGAGACGATCGGTTGACACCAAAATTGGGATGGCACCGGGCTTCCTGAGTTGGAGAGTCGCCACAGTGATCGCACATACCCCGAGCGGTCCGTCGTAGGTACGGAATCCCCACAATTATCCCCGGTTGGCCTCATATTGTGCCTTGAAAGTGCGGATGGGAGGGTGGAGATGGGCCACCTCAGCAACTTGTTTCGCGTCCTAAAAAGCAGC
>WNFM01157320.1_pt1 | contig 11175 bp, 13 predicted proteins | sample 5400271 | NCBI WGS metagenome assembly WNFM01 (sample SAMN13153352, study PRJNA577476) | soil metagenome | isolation source: 60 cm saprolite on Douglas fir-dominated hillslope | place: USA:California | collected 2013-09-17 | reverse complement strand
TTGTGCCGTCGTGCGCTGCCCGCCTCGTCTTCTGAACTGGTATCGCCTGCCCCCGTTTCCTCTTCCCCGCGCCTGCTTGGCACTCGCTGTTTGGTCGGTGCGGCACTCCGCTGGCGCGCCTGCGTCTTTCGGATCAGGTCGTCCACCGCCCCAGCGGGCCGCGCGTCCCGCTGCCGACTGCGCAGGCGCACGAACTGCGCCATTTCCTCGTCGGGGCGCGGCGGCGCATCCATCTGCAACGAGAAGATGGGCAGGCGGTGGCCGCCCAGTGAGAGCTTCACGTAGCACTGGAAGTTGTCCAGGTTGGTGATGTCATCCTCCAAAATGCCGTCCAATTCGTGCAGGAGGCGCGCATCCTCTCCAGCCATGTGGAAGGCGAAGAGATGATCGATATTGGCCAGCACCGTCGCCCGCAGGGTGCGATCCAGCCGGTCGAGGTAGGCCAGCGACTGGGTGGCCAGCGCGAAGCTGCCACCGTACTTGCGCAGTTCCGCCAGCATCCCCTGGTAGTTGGCACCCCGATAGACCTGGAACTCGTCGATGAGCACCAAGTAGCGCCTCCTTTGCTCGAACGGCAGGATGGCCTGTTCGGCGAGCGACGCCTCGAAGAGGCCCAGCAGCACGATGCCGATCAACTCGGAGAGGTCCGCTCCGACCACGCCGCTGGCCGTGCTGACCAGTAAGAGCTTGCCCGCACGGATCACCTCCCGCAGGTCCAGGGTGGAGCGCGGCTGGCCCAGGATGCGCCGCGCCACGCGCGAACTGGCGAACTTGGAGAGCTTGGTGATGACCGAGGAGGTGATCTCGCGCTGCTGGTGCGCATCCATCGGTTCGTAGTAGTGCTGCCACCAGTCGAGCAGCAGCCCGTCGCGCACCTGCTCCAGCACCGCGTGCCGGAAGCTGGTCAGGCGCAGGAGTGGCACCACGTCGAGCAAGGTGTATTGTCTATCTGGTCCCTGATACGGATCGCGTTCGATGAGCAGTTCGTTGGTGTCGGCCAGCGTCTTGAGCGCATACTCCAGCACGTTTTCGGTGCGCGAGCCGTAGCTGGCCGCCCACAGGTGTTCGGAGAGCGTGATCAGCGTGTCCACCGCCTTATCGCGGTCGCGACCAACCATATCGAGGGGATTGATGCCCACCGGGTAGTCCGTATCCGCCAGGTCGACCAGCACCACGCTGTCCCGCTCGCGCGGAGGGAGCAGCCCACAGAGCGCGTGGACGACATCGCCGTGCGGCTCGATGAAGGCCAGGCCGGGTCGCGTCGCCTCGTCCATACCAGCACGCGCCAGGCAGAGGGCCTGAGCCAGGTGCTGGAAGAGTGTGCTCTTGCCCTTGCCGGTACTGGCTACTGCCAGGAGGTTGTGACGCAGGCACTCCGGTGGCAAGTAGACCGGCACTCTGTGCCCGGCGTGGCTCGACGAGCCTATTCTCCACCCCTGGCCGAGTGCCAGCTCGCGAGGAGCAAGCGCTGTGCGGGCGCGGGCGCGTTCCACATACGGGAGGTCGGCGAGGTCATGAGCCTGCGGCAGGTGCCAGAGCGCCGCGAGGTCAGCCACACTCAGCCGATGAGATGAATGCGAGAGATCAGCTGCCCAGACGGGGAGGGGGGCGCGTTGCCTACTGAGTATGCGCTTGCCCTTGCGCTGCGACAAGTGACGCGGGACGAAGTAGCCACCGGAGGCAGTGGGGTACTGCCGATAGGCTGCCGCCAGTTGGTCCAGCACCTCGCCGCGCACCGTTCGCTCTTGCCTTTGCTGCTGCGAAACAGCGCGCCAGGATTGGTACGCGTGCAGCCATGACGGCGTGTCGAGCGGCTGTTGCAAAAGGCATCGCACGAGCGCCCACCAGGAAGAACGGTCGGCGGCTGCCGCCATAGCAAGGCTGGTCGAAAAGACGAAGAGGCGCAGGCGCACGCGGTAGGCTGGGCGCGCCGTCTTCTCCTCCACCAAACGCCTATCGTAGATGGATGTCCCACCCAGACGACTCCGTGCCTTCATGAGAAGGAAGGCCAGGCTGAAGAGCATGACGAACGCCACGATACCAACGATGAGTAGCAGCGACACCTGACCCGGCGAGAGTTGGGGTGTCTTTCCGTGGAGGAGCGATAACGCGGCCTGCACCACCCAGGTGGGAATGTGCGCGTTGATCTGCCGCTGGAAACGCCACCACACGAGCAGCAGTGCGACCAACATGCCCAGTCCAACCAGTTGGAACGTGCTGGGCCCGCTCGCTTGTCTCCCGCTCAATACGCTTCGGGCGCGCAGGTGCTCCTGTTCCAGAGGGTGTTCGACCGCCTTGCGCAGGTAGGGACTCGACCAGGTCGGAGATGCTGATAGCAGGGCTAGCTGCGCGACGACACGCATGTGGGACGACAGATGATTGAACACCCCCAGGATGCCGAGCAGCGGATCGGCTCCCTCTTGCTGCCACTCGCGTTCGCGGAAGGCCCGCAGGGGCAGGTAAGCTGCTGCCCCTGCGCAGAGTTCCACAACTGAGACCTCCTCGCCGCCCTGCAGGGCCAGGGGATCGTGCGCCTCTCCCACCGGCTGGATGATGGCCTGGGGGTAGCGCGCCTGCACCTGATCACAGAGATGCCGGAGTGACATGAGGGAGGTCGCCCGCAGCAAAAAGCCGCGCGAGGAGCCAGTGGCAGCCAGTTCGAGCGCCACGGGGTGCCGGTTATCCAGTGCCAGTCCCTGCATAGCGGTTTCCAGCGCCACCACGTCTCTCGTGCTGGCCGCGCGTGGCACAAGCACCGAGGCCAGGAAGCACTCCTGTGCCGCCTGTTGCGGCTCCATCTGTTGGACACTCATACTGTTGTGGATGTCTAGCATCTCTTCCTCTCTCCCATGCTACAGGTTATGCGCTTCCGCGTTGTTCCCCAGCCTGGCGGTGATTGGTTCCCGGCACTGTGGCTGCTTCGATCGCTGCTGGCTCTCGAGGCTCGTCTCCAGGTGAGACGAGTGGCCCGGTCTTCTGGCGGCTCAGTGCCAGTTGATATGCCTCAAGCGATGTTTCATCGGCTTCTCTACTGGCTCTCCCATTGGCACCGCTCACGGGAGGCTCCCCGGCGCGTTCGACCGGGTTGGTGGTGATGAGGGCATGTTCGCGCGGGCTAGCCGGGATGGTAATCATCACGCGCTTGCCTCCGGCCAGCACCAGCGCTTCGTGGTTGCCAAAGGTGAGTAGGCGCTGCTGCTCGCTTCTCGTGAGGTGGAAGCGCTCGGCTACCGCCGCCGCGCTGGTGGCGTCCTGGGTCTTGAGTACCTTGATGGCGGCGTTGGCGGCCACCACGCTGCCCCAGGGGTCCTGCACGAACTGCTCGGGGTTCTGCGTCATGGTGACGAGGCGTAGGTAGCGCTTGCGCGCCCGGCGCGAGAGGGTCGCCAGGAACTGCCCACCGGCTGGATGCTCGATGAGGGAGGCCGCCTCGTCGATGTAGAGCGCGCGCGGGGTGCGGCTGTCGTAGAGCGCCTGCGTCCAGACGCGGTCAGCGATGAGCGCGATCGCCAAAGGGCGTAGCTCTCCGCGCATCTCCCGGATGTCCCACACCACCAGGTGGCTCGCCAGATCAACCGAGGTGAAATCCGAGAAGAGGCTGGAGAGGCTGCCGGAGACGTAGCGGGAGAGCCGACCGGCCAGATCGGTCTCATCTGGCCCGCAGCGCCCACTCTGCAAGATGTCATACAAGTCGCACAGCAGCGGTGGATGCCTATGGTGGGTGCGCGGATCGGGTGATGCCTTCCTGTAAGTACGCCTCGTAGAGCGCACGGTCCAGCAGCCCCTTCTCACGTTTGCTCAACATCCCGCCGCCCGACAAGGTAGGAGAGGCGTCCTCGGCCAGCAGAATGTCCAGCATAGCGTGCAGGTCCTGCATCTTCTCAGCCAGCCGGTCGCCACTCCTGGTCTGAGCCAGATAGATGTGAAAGTCGCAGCGGGGAGGCAGCAGATCGAAGGGGTTGAGGCGTTGTAGTGAGCCGGGAGCCAGACGCACTACTGTGCCGCCCAGGGCCTCAGCGAGCTGCTGATATTCGAGGTCGGGGTCAATCACGAAGCTTTGGAGGCCAAGACGGCCGTGCATGAGCAGATCGCGCTCGACGAGCAGCTTGCCGAGATAGCTCTTGCCCGAGCCGGTCACGCCCCCGATGAAGAGGTGCGGGTTTTCGAGTGTCCTGTCCCAAGGGTTGAGCAGCACCGGTTCGTGCGTCTCGCTGATGCCCATCAGGATGCCATCCGGCATGATCAGCGAGTTGGACAGGAACGGGAACATGGTCGCCAGTGTGGTCGAATCGAGCGTCGTGGTGCGGAGCAATTCGTCGCGCGCCTGCGGCAGGCATGATTGAAGCACCTCGACCTGTTCAAAGGTGGTGGGATGGGTCGCTGCATCCAGCGAGAGCAGGCCGAGCACCGAGTAGAGCCGTTCCACCCGGTCAGCGAGGGCCTCGCGGCTGCTCGCATGCACCAGCAGATAGAAGCCCAGGTCAAACACCCGTTCACGCGAACGCGCCAGGTCGTCCAGGAGTCGCGAAAGGTCCTCTTCAGCCACCAACGCGTCGGGATCGTCGGCGCGTCCCTCACGGCGGTTGAAGCGGCGGCCAGAGGCGTGCCCGGCCCGATTGCGCGCCAACTGTCGCTTCATGGAGGCGGTGTCCTGCGGGTGATAGTGGAAGGTGAGATCGAACACGTCGTCGTGCAGCAGCAGTGGAGCCAGCCAGCCGTCGAAGGAGACCTCTCGCGGGCAGGCCGTCACCGCCAGGCCGCAGGCATATTCCTGCCCAACCCAAATTGCATCAGGCAGCACCTCGATGCATTCTGGCGCCAGCAGATCGACCAGGTGCAGCAGGTCCGGCGTCGGGAGAGGGTGTTCCACTCTGCCCTGCGCAGGTGAGAACGCATCCCACTGGTGCTCGCTCCCAGGCATTGGCATCGGTTCCTGGTGAGGAGCATTGCTTGACTGGCGGCTCACACTTGATGGTCGTCCCACCGCAGCCAGAAGCTGAGCAGGAAGGGGATGAGCAATGGCACGTTCAGGGGCCAGGCAACTATAATACAGACGGGCTAGCTCGTCGTTGTGGAGATGCCGACAGGTGAGACCGCATGAAGCGAGCTGCTGGCCGAGCGCTTCCTTCCGCAGCGTCAGTTCCTGCCGCGCCAATTCGCGCGTCTCGCTCTGGAGCTGCCCACGACGCCCGCCGAAGAGAGGGACTCTCCCCCTGTGCCTGGGACGGCTGGCATGAGGGTCCGCCGGGACGATGAGATAGACATGTCGCTCGATGAGCGTGCGCTCGGCAGCAATGCGCCGCAGCAGGTCAGCCAGGCTGGAGGCCAGGGCAAACCAGGTGGGCGTGGAGGGCCGACTTCTGACTGGTGGAGAGAGTAGTCGCTCAAGGTAGGGAGACAGGTCGAGACGCTGGTTGCGTACCAGTACCTGCAAGGGGTACGAGAGCGAGCGGATGAGCGCTGCAAAGCGCTCGATGATGGCTTCCTGCTCGTCCTCGGCTTTGAGGGCAAGGTTGATGGGCGCAACCTCCAGCACGGCGCGGTAGCTGCGCCGGGTGGGGGAGCCGGGCGCGTAGAGGCAGAGCATATCCCCGCTCGTTTCGCGCACAGAAAGGATATCGCGCTGCACGCTCTTCTCAACAGGTGCTTGCTTCATCGCTGCTTCCTCTCCATGAGTAGGAGGGTGTTCATACTACCTCCCGCTGCCCTGTCGGGAGTGTCTCGAACACTTGCCAGTGGATACAGGTGCGGCTCGAAGTGCCGGATGCTGCGCCACAGATAGCGCTTGGGGCGCAGGTGGTAGCGCACAAGAACAATAAGCCAGACCTCCAGGTAGCGACCGGCGTACTGGTAGCAAGCCAGCACTGTGAGCAGTAGGAAAGGAACTAACGCCACGAGCAGTCTCACTGCTTGACCCAGAAGCGCATGATGACCGAACAGTGCCAGATGTTGCCAGACGGTGCCGCCGACGCCTGCGACGACCAAGAGAAGTAAGAGCTGGCGGGCCGAGAGGCTGAACGACCACATCGTCAGCACCTGATCGGGCAGATTCAGGTGCGTCGGCACGATATGCTTTCTTGGAGTGTGGATGGTCGGGCTACCATGCATGGACTGTGACATCGGATGCGTTCACTTTCTGGATGATTTCTTCGTTCGTCTCGCTGACTTCCCGCGACGAACGGCTCTCTCTCATGCCTTTATTGCCCCTTGGCCGCGCCATTCACCAGGCCCGAGATGGTCTGGGCGAGCAGGGTCAGCGCCAGGCCACCCAGGGCGATATACAGGTTGGATCTGGCCTGCACGCGGTGGTTCTCATTCTGGTTGGCGGTCATGTACAGCAGCGCCGCCCAGGCAAAGAAGAAGGTCGCCATGGCCAGGGCAAAGGCCGTCAGGTCGTTATACAGGTTGGTGAAAAAGCCTGATATACTGCCCAACACGAGCAGCGTATTACAGGTGGTTTGTATGAGAGCCACGAACTGCGCCGGGTGGAGTAGCGCGGCGGTCGTGATCGTCTTGAGATGCATGTTCTCTTTCCTTCTTCCAAGAGGCTGACGCTCATGCTGCAAGTTGCCCAGAAGCCGGCGGTCCTGGGACGAAGCTTGCTCCGGCAGGACGGAGATACCCCCAGACGCTATAGCCAGGCCAGCTTGAGGTGTCGACGATCAAATCAGGCTGGAGCGGCATCGTCGTGTAGGGGCTGACGCTATTGGAGTTGCTAAAGGTGATAGCCCCGTCTATCGTGCCGGTGGGCAGCAGCACGCTCATCACAATGGCGGCATGGCCGATGCTCGTATCCTTGAAGATCATCACGTCACCCGGCATGGGTAGCCCACGCTGGCCAGCCGGAGCGGCCGCAGACGGGATCTCCTGCCAGCCCGGCTGCCCTGCGTAAGTCGCCCACAGATCGAAAGCGTTGGCGGTGAGCCGCATCGGGTAGACCTGCGAGTACGCCCCGCGCACGAAGCTCACGCACTGGTAGCTGCCATTGGCCCAGGCCGAACAGCCCGGACAGACCTGCTCGCCGTAGTCGATTACCGCCTGCGGGAAGGTGGGCAAGCCAGGAGCCTTGTACCAGGTGTAGTAGCAGTCCGGGTAGCTGATATGTCCCCCGCAGGCCGCCTTGACGTAGAGTGCGTCGGCCATCTCCTTCGCCAGCGCGACCACCTGCGCGCCGATGCGACTGGCGGGCACGCAGCCGGGTGCCGTGCCGGTCGGCGAGGGTGTTGCTGCAGACAAGACAGGGGTGGGAGAACCGGTTCTCAGTGTGACGGTGACACTCAGACAGATGCCGGGACCGCCTCCGTATCCACCGCTCTGCGACCAGGCGAGTGAGGCCGAGAGACCCGTGAGTGTCACAAATCCCAGCAGCAGCACAACGACCACACCGCTAGCCACGGCAGTCACCCCCAGGCGCGAAGTGTTCATACACTTTCCTTCCCTTGCTCCGGTTACAACAGCGCCAGCAAGCGAGGCGCAACGTCTGCGGCAAAGCCCGCGGCTCCGCCAATCGCCCCTGCCGTCGCAGCCGAAGCGTCCATCATGGGCCGGAAGGCGTAGCGATGTACGATGCCGGGGATACGCAAGACCAGGTAGAGCATGGCTGCCGCCACCAGCAGCGTCGCCAGTGTACCGCCGAGCCCTGAGAGATATGATCATTCAAGTAGACTGCGCGGGCAACCTGGGCCTGGTACACGCGCTGTTTCGTGAGCTTGGGCTAGCAGATGCGGTCAACACCAGCACGAAGGATCAGCAGCTAGTAGGGGTCACGACATTTTTCCCCCGCAGAATCCCCGCTAAGCAGCGTGCTGCGCCGTCACAAAGCAGGAGGTGAACCGCTGGTCTATGCCGACCTGGAACTCGATCAGGCGACGAGGGAAGTCCGGCGGGCCGGGCATCTCATCGAATTGACCACCCAGGAGTACAATCTGCTGGTCTTCTTCCTGCGCCACCCCCGGCAAGTCCTGGGACGCGAGCAGATCCTGGAGCGCATCTGGGGATACAGCACCGAGATCGACTCCCATGTGTTGGAGGTCTACATGAATCATCTCCGCCAGAAGCTCGAGGCGCACGGAGGGACACGCTTGCTCCAGACGATCCGGGGCTATGGCTACGCGCTGAGGGAATAAGCTGATGTACATTCGCACCCGCCTGACCTTATGGTTTCTTCTCATCGTGCTGCTGCTGCTGCTGGCGACGTTTAGCGTGACGATCTACCAGCTGACCAAGAGTAATCTGCTGGCAATGATCGACTAGGATGTGCGCCATCAGGCCGCGATTTTGCAGGTGGCCATCCATCCGTGTCCAGGAACCGCCACGCTCTGTGTGCCGCCACTGGTCGTCTTCAAATCGCCAGATACGTTCCTACAGGTGCAGGATCAGCATGGTACCATCCTGGCCAGGTCGGGCAACCTCTGGAAGTGGAGACTGCCCCTCCTGCCCGCGACCATCGCCGCCAACCAGGTGCAGGAGGTGCCGGTCGAGCATACGCCCCTCTTCGTGTACGGCCAGCCGGTCGTGATCAACCATCGCGTGCTGGGCTATATCATCGTGGCCCATTCCCCCCAGGCCTTTTATCTGGCGCTGAACCAATTGGGAGGCATCCTCTACCCAGGGGTCGCCGTCGCCTTAGGTCTGGCGGCGCTGGCGATCTGGCTGCTGGTACGCCAGGCGATGCGTCCCTTTGGATCCCTGGCGACCACCGCCGCCGAGATCGCGGCCACGAAGGACCACTCTCGTCGTCTCGCTCCCCGCAAACGCCCCGATGAAATTGGCCGCCTGGCGCAGACGATCAACGGCATGCTGCAGGCGCTGGAGGATGCTTACCAGGAGGTGCAGAAAGTCAACGACCTGCAGCGTCAGTTTCTGCTCGACGTGTCGCACGAACTGCGCACGCCCCTGACGGTCATGCTCTCCTCCCTCGATCTGATCAGGAAGGTGGGAGCAACGGATCCAGAGTTCCAGGCCAGCTCCCTGGAGCGCGCGCGCGTCGAAACCGACCGCATGGCGCGCATGGTCACCCAGCTGCTCATCCTGGCTCGCTCGGATGCTCACGTCACGGCGGCCTACGAACCGGTGCTGGTGAGAGATGTAGTAGCCGACCTCTGCAGCTAGCGCCATCCCACGGCCACGGATGGCGAACTCACACTGGCATGCCGCGATCTGGAATGTCTGGAAGAGGCACTCGTCTGGGGCAATCCCGACTACATCAAGCAACTCTTTCTGATCCTGTTGGACAACGCCTTCAAATATACGCCTGCCACGGGCAAGGTGGAAATTGTGGGGAGCCTGGACAGAGGCATCGTCACCATCACCGTAGCTGATACCGGCATTGGCATTCCCCCAGGCGACCTACCCAGGATTTTTGAGCGCTTCCACCGGGCAGAAAATGCGCGCTTCCAACCCGGCGCGGGCCTGGGCCTCGCTATTGCACAGCGCATCGTGGAGCAGCACGGAGGAAAGATTGAGGTCGAAAGCGCATTGGGTCAGGGCAGTCGCTTTCGCGTCACGCTCCCCTGCTTGTGAGGAGCCACAGAACGACGAGCCCGGTAAGCTATGAAATCGCTTCTCACGATTTTCGAGCGAAGGCATCTCCTGCTTTCTAAAGCACTGGAGAAAAAGAACGAGTTCATGGATGGAGCCTTCATCAGAAAGTATCACTCCGCTTGCATCCTCACTGCCGGGAAGCTGACAAACTGGTTCTGAATCAAACGTGTGATGATTCCTGACACGACTCTCGAACCGAGCAAGGTCCTCAAAGGCTTGAGGGAGGAGGGGTGGAGCATGACGAGAGATGAGCTTGCCATGCTCAATCCGTACCAGACTCAGCACAGCAAACGGTTCGGCAATGACGTGCCTGATCTCGAAACGCTTCCTCAACCCATTGATGAGGATCCCCCCTTCCCGTCTCATGTCAGGGCGCCCTCAGAGCTCCTACGAAACAGGGAGAAACTGAGGGCACGAGTACAAATTGCTTTCATTCCTCCTATGCCGTTACCCGGGAGCTCCCTCCTGATTGCCTCATCATTTTTAAGATTTCATACGCGTTTCTGGTACTTGGCCTCCGAGGAGCAACGGAACAGAAAAGTACGTTAAGCGATAAACTGCCTCTAGAGGCTCACCTATAAGGTCGCTGAGAACCCTGGAAGAGGCGTGTTCAAATGCAAAACCTCGCACTTGTTTCATCTTTTACAATATGTTGCCTCTTTTTCAGGGTACTAGCCTACTTTTCCGTTCCATTGCTCCTCAGAGGCCGAGAACTACGTACGTATCTCCCTGGCAGCTTCTGAAGAGGATATTGAACGCGGCGTGCGGGAGATTTGCGCCTTCGCGGATAGGTGACAGCCGCAGACAGAGGCCCTTGCATGTAGTTCATGTGAGGGCCTTGACAAGTTAGAGACGGTACCCTGGAGGGTATGTTCCTCCTATTGGTCAGTAAGCGAACTCGATGTGAGCGTATCGTTCGAGCCGGCGTTGGTTTGATCACTCGCCGGGTTGGCGCTCCCTCCCACACTCAATCCACCTTTCACGGTGAAGATGGCTTCATCGAATGTACTTCCACTGGGTGCATTGGCTACTGCGAACGCAGGAAAAGCCGGGGTGCCTCCACCTACAAAGGAGGTGGAGATGTAATCACCGACCATGAACCCCTGGGTCGTGTTTGGGAGCCAGGTGAGCGACATGGGTCCGGCAAGTTGCGTGTTGGAGGTCCACGTGGCTCCACCATCCGCTGATGTCGAGAAACCGACATTCAGTTGACAGGTAGCGGTGGTGCAGTTCGCATCCGGGTAGAAGTAGAAGGTCACCACCAGGCGAGCAGAGCCGTCAGATGTTGAGTTGTCAACGGCAAGGCCGGGGATAAAGTGATCCACCCCGCTCCCCCTTGGATCAAGTGGAATGCGTGTCAGCTTTGACCAACTCTTCCCGTCGGTGGAGGTGCTCAGCACGAGATCACTCGCGTTACAAGTAGGTTCAAAATGACAGTCCTGCCAGACGACATAGACTTTGCCTGAGCTGTCCATTTCAGCGGAAGGCAGCGGGATACTGTCGCGAATGCCCCCGGCTGCATGATGGAAGCCAACCCTGGCGACGATATTTGTTTTGCTCCAGCTTGCCCCGCCATCGGTGGAGGTGAAGGCGACGATCAGGAAGTTGCGACCCGCGAAGCCGTTGATCGGC
>WNFM01120746.1_pt7 | contig 11175 bp, 11 predicted proteins | sample 5400271 | NCBI WGS metagenome assembly WNFM01 (sample SAMN13153352, study PRJNA577476) | soil metagenome | isolation source: 60 cm saprolite on Douglas fir-dominated hillslope | place: USA:California | collected 2013-09-17 | reverse complement strand
CAAGAACGAGGTGTTCCTGATGAGCCAGCCGCGGCCGCTGCGCTCCGTGCATCGCAGCGAGGGCTGGAGCGCGCAGACCCTGGCCGAGCAGATGCTGCCGGCGTTCAAATCCTCGCTCTATCCGCTCGAGCGCTCAGGTGACGTCTTCTCGTGGGATCCGATCTGATGAGCCTGCAGGATTATCATGCGTCCTTCGACTTCGCTCAGGATGAGGTGAATCGGTAATGGCATACAAAAATCGTCCTCATCCTGAGCGAAGTCGAAGGACGCATGATCGTTGTCCAATGCTCGGAAAGGCGAGGCAATGACCGGCATCGCCTCCTATGGCGGCTACATCCGCGATCGTCGCCGCCAATTCCTGGGCCAACCCGGCGCTGAAGGCGCATGCCAAGGGCGAGCGGGCGATGGGCAATTGGGACGAGGATGCCGTCACCATGGCGGTCGAGGCGGCGCGCGACTGCCTCGGCGAGCGCCCGCGCGAGGGCTTCGCCGCGCTGGTTCTCGCCTCGACCACGGCGCCCTTCGACGATCGCCAGAATGCCGGCATCGTCGTGCAGGCGCTGCGCCTCGCCGGCGCCATCAACACGATGGACGTGTCCGCCTCGCAGCGCGCGGGAACCAGCGGCCTCATCGCCGCGCTCGACGCCGCGGCCGCGCGCGGACCCGTCCTCTTCGTCGCCGCCGAGAAGCGCCGCGCCCCGGCCGGCGGCGTGCCGGAGCTGCAGATGGGCGACGGCGCGGCGTCGCTGATCCTCGAGCCCGGCGACGGCATCGCCCGCCTCGTCGGCAGCCGTTCGGCGAGCGTCGATTTCGTCGACCATTACCGCGGCCATGGCAGCGAGTTCGACTATGGCTGGGAGGAGCGCTGGATCCGCGACGAGGGCTATCTCAAGATCGTGCCGCCGGTCCTCGCCGCCCTCCTCGCCGAGACCGGCACGGCGCCCGGCGCGGTCGCGCATTTCTGCCTGCCCTGCACCTTGCCGCGCGTGGCGCAGACCATCGCGAAGCAGCTCGGCATCGCCGAGAGCGCCGTGCGCGACACGCTCGCCGCCGGCTGCGGCGACACCGGCGCCGCCCATGCCGTGGTCATGCTGGTGCACGCGCTGGAGCAGGCGAAATCAGGCGACCGCATCCTCGTCGCCGGCTTCGGCCAAGGCTGCGACGCCCTTCTCTTCGAGGTCACCGGCAATTTGGCGAGGAAGCCGCGCGGCATCACGGGATCGCTCGCCGCCGGGCGGAGCGAGACGAACTACGCGAGATATCTCGCCTTCAACGATCTGGTGAAGATCGAGAAGGGGCTCCGCGCCGAGGTCGACAAGCAGACGCCGCTCTCGACGCTCTACCGCAAGCGCGACATGCTTCTCGCGCTGGTCGGCGGGCGCTGCGAGCGCTGCGGCACGGTGCAATTCCCGAAATCGAAGATCTGCGTCAACCCGAATTGCGGTGCCCGCCACAGCCAAATCGACCAGCCTTTCGCCGAGTTCGCCGGCCGCGTCATGTCCTATACCGCCGACAACCTCACCTACACGCCGGACCCGCCGGCGCATTACGGCATGGTGCAGTTCGCCGAGGGCGGCCGCATGATGGCCGATTTCACCGATGTCGATGTCGGCGGCGTCGATGTCGGCATGGCGATGCGCATGGTCTTCCGCATCAAGGAGTTCGATACCCAGCGCAATTTCCCGCGCTATTTCTGGAAGGCGGCGCCCACCCCGGGACATTCCGCCGCCGCGAAGGAGAGCTGAGATGGCAAGCGGCATCCGCGACAAGGTCGCGATATTGGGCATGGGCTGCTCGAAATTCGGCGAACGCTGGGATTGCGAGGCCGACGACCTCATGGTCGAGGCCTATGAGGAGGCGCTCGAAGATGCCGGCGTCGAGACCAGCCGGATCGAGGCGGCGTGGCTCGCCACCGCCATCGAGGAGCAGCATGTCGGCAAATCGGGCGTGCCGCTCGCCGTCGCTTTGCGCCTGCCTTATATCCCGGTGACGCGGGTCGAGAATTACTGCGCCTCGGGCTCCGAGGCCTTCCGCGGCGCCACTTATGCGGTGGCCTCGGGCGCCTGCGACATCGCGTTGGCGCTGGGCTGCGAGAAGCTCAAGGATACCGGCTATGGCGGGCTGCCGCAGCGCTCGCGCGGTGCCCTCAACTCGATGTACTGGGCGAATTTCTCGGCGCCCGGCAGCTTCGCCCAGCTCGCCGCCGCCTATCGCGCCAAGCACGGTCTCGACCGCGCCGATCTCAAGGCGGGCATGGCGCATATCTCGGTCAAGAGCCACGACAATGGCAGCCGCAACCCGAAGGCACATCTCAGGAACAAGATCACCGCGGAGGCCGTGCTCGCCGCGCCGCTGATCGCCGAGCCGCTCGGCCTCTTCGATTGCTGCGGCGTCAGCGACGGCGCCGCCTGCGCCATCGTGACGACGCCCGAGATCGCGCGCAGCATGGGCAAGCACGACATCGTCACCGTCAAGGCGCTGCAGCTCGCCGTCTCGAACGGCACCGAGGCGCAGCACAATTCCTGGGACGGCTCCTATTTCGCGACGACGCGCATCGCCGCCAAGCGCGCCTATCACGAGGCGGGCATTACGCGGCCGCGCGACGAGCTCAGCCTGATCGAGGTGCATGATTGCTTCTCGGTGACCGAGCTCGTCACCATGGAGGATCTCGCCATCTCGCCCGAGGGCGGCGCGGTCAAGGACGTGCTCGACGGCTTCTACGATGCCGATGGCGCCATACCGTGCCAGATCGATGGCGGGCTCAAATGTTTCGGCCACCCGATCGGCGCTTCGGGGCTGCGCATGATCTACGAGATCTATCTGCAGATGCAGGGCCGCGCCGGCGCCCGCCAGCGCCAGACCGCGCCGATCCGCGGCCTCGTCCACAATCTCGGCGGCTTCCCGCACCAGAATGTCTGCTCGATCGCCATCATCGGCCGGCAGGGGGCGTGAAACCCCGCCCCGCCTCGCTGCGATCCCCTCTCCCGCTCTCGCGGGAACCGGAGGTTCCCGCTGTCGCATCAGGCAAAGCGAAGCTTTGCCGAGAGCTTGCGGGAGAGGGTTCTGTTCGAACGTATGACGACGACTGACGTCCCCGGCCTCCTTCTCGGCGAGCGCTTCCTCGCCCGCGACGTGCTCCTCGCCGAGACGGCGCGCGCCGCCGGCGGCTTCGCGGCATCGGGGATCGGCGAGGGCGACAGCGTCGCGCTCTTGCTGCGCAACGACCTGCCGTTCTTCGCCGCGAGCTACGGCGCCGCCGCGCTCGGCGCCTATGCGGTGCCGCTCAATTTCCACGCCCGCGCGTCCGAAATCGCGTATCTGCTGCGCGATTGCGGCGCCACCGTGCTGGTCGGCCATAGCGACCTCCTGCGCGCGGCGTCTGCCGGCATTCCGGCCGGTGTGCGGGTGATCGCGGTCGAGCCCGGCGCGGCGCTGCGCGATGCCTATCGCCTCGCCGAAGATGACTGCCGCGCGCCGCCCGGCCTGCCGGAATGGGCGGACTGGCTGGCGCATCAGACGCCCTTTCCCGCTGCCGCGCCGCGCGCGGTGCGGAGCATCATCTACACCTCGGGCACCACCGGGCGGCCGAAGGGCGTCCGGCGGGCGCCGGCGACCGCCGCGCAGGAGGCCAAGATCGCCGCCATGCGCCGGCGCGTCTACGGCATCGAATCGGGCATTCGCGCCCTCTTGCCGGGGCCGCTCTATCACAGCGCGCCCAACGCCTTCGGCCTGCGCGCGGCGCCCCTCGCCGAGCTCTTGGTCGTCATGCCGCGCTTCGATCCCGAGGAATTGCTGCGCCTCGTCGAGCGCCACCGCATCACCACGATGTTCGCCGTGCCGACGATGTTCGTCCGCCTGCTCGCCCTGCCGGACGATGTGCGCCGCCGCTACGATCTCTCCTCGCTGCGCTTCGTCATCCACGCCGCGGCGCCCTGCCCGGTCGAGGTCAAGCGCGCGATGATCGAGTGGTGGGGGCCGGTGCTCAACGAGTTCTACGGCGCCACCGAAACCGGCGCCGTGACCTTCGCGACGAGCGCCGATTTCCTTGCCCGTCCCGGCACGGTCGGCCGGCCGGTGGAGGAGGCGGTCATCCGTATCCTCGACGATGATGGGCGCGAGGTTCCGGTCGGGACGCCAGGCGAGATCTTCATGCGCCTGCCTTATTATCCCGACTTCACCTATCACGGCCAGGACGACAAGCGCCGCGAGATCGAGCGCGACGGGCTCCTGACCTGCGGCGATGTCGGCTATTTCGACGCCGAGGGCTATCTCTATGTCTGCGACCGCAAGCGCGACATGGTGATCATCGGCGGCGCCAATATCTACCCGGCCGAGATCGAGGCGGTGCTCGTCACCCTGCCCGGCGTTAGGGATTGCGCCGTCATCGGCATCCCCGACGCGGAATACGGCGAGGCGCTCTTGGCGCTGGTCGAGCCGCAGGACGGCGCCGCGCCCGACCCGGCGGCGCTGCTGCGCCGCCTTGCGCTCTCCTTCGCCGGCTTCAAGCTGCCGCGCCGCATCGAGATCCGCGCCGCCCTGCCGCGCGAGGATTCCGGCAAGATCTTCAAGCGCCTGCTGCGCGAGCCCTATTGGCGCGATGCCGGCCGCGCGATTTGAGTACGGTCACGCCAGCCCGGGAAACAGCGCCCGCATCCCGGTCGCCATGACCTGCACCGCGATGGCGGCGAGGATCAGCCCGAAGATGCGGCTGAGCACGTTGAGCCCGATGCGGCCGAGCTGTCGCCCGATCGGATAGGCGAGGCGGAGGATCGCCCAGGTGGCGGTACAGACGACCAGGACGCAGCCGACGATCGCCACCTGATGACCGAAGCTCGGCGCATGGTTCATCTCGATGATCACCGCGCTGATCGAGCCCGGACCGGCGAGGAGCGGAATGCCGAGCGGCACGACGCCGACCGACGAGCTGGTATCCGCCTCCGCCGTCTCCTCCGGCCGGTGCTGCACCGTCGAGGTCTGCGCGCTCAGCATCGACAGCGCGACGAGCAGGAGCACGATGCCGCCGCCGACGCGAAAGGCGTCGAGCGAGGTGCCGAGCGCTGTCAAGATGAGCTCGCCGGCAAGGCCCGAGATGATCAGCACGGCGGCGACCGTCGCGCTCGCTGCGGCGGCGGTGCGCGATTTCTGCTGCGTGTCGAAACTGTCGGTCAGCGTCAGGAAGAGGGGAATCGCCGCGAAGGGCGACAGGATGGCGAAGAGCGAGATGACGAAGCGCGCATATTCCGGCAAGGCATGGAGCAGGTCGGACGGCATTCGGCACCTTCATCCCGCTGGGGTGACTGGCGACGCAGTCTAGTCCAGAACGTTACCGACCCAAGTCGAATCTCCCCATGTCGTCGTCCTCGCGAAAGCGAGGACCCAGGTGTCGCCGTCCTCGCGAAAGCGAGAACCCAGGGCGAGCAACGTGCCGGTGACTCTGGGCCCCTGCTTTGCGCAGGGGCGACGGGACGGCGTCGCTCTGAAGGATCTTGCTCCAGCCCCTTAATGGCGATGGCGCATCGCCGCAACCGGCCGGCGCTTCGCAAATCCGCTGTCATTTCGGTTTGACGGATCAACCGAAGCCATCGCACTCTTGCCTGCCATCCGGTTCCGGATGGGTTTCGCTCCCCGTCCCGTTTCCCTGAGGTCGCAGAACAATGGCGCCGCGTGTCGATCCCGTCCCCTCCGATAGTGCCCTGCCGCCCAGCGCCGGCGTCGTCATCGTCGGCGGCGGCATCATCGGCGCCAGCACCGCGCTCTTCCTCGCCCAGAAGGGCATTCCGACCGTGCTCTGCGAGAAGGGCCACATCGCCGGCGAGCAGTCGAGCCGCAATTGGGGCTGGTGCCGCAAGATGGCGCGCGACCCGCGCGAGATCCCGCTGATCATCGAAAGCCTCAAGCTGTGGCAGGGCATGAACGCGATGGTCGAGGCCGAGACCGGCTTCCGCCAGTCCGGCATCGCCTATCTCTGCGCGACGCAAGCGGATATGGACGCGCATCTCCCTTGGCTCGAGCATGCCAAGCTCTATCAGCTCGATTCGCGGCTGATCACCGGCGACGAGGTGGCGGCGCTCTTCCCCGGCATGAGCCGGCGCTGGGCCGGCGCCCTCCACACGCCGAGCGACGGCCGCGCCGAGCCGCAGAAGGCGGCGCCCGCCATCGCCGCGGCGGCGCGGCGGCTGGGCGCGACGATCATGACCGGCTGCGCCGTCCGCGGCATCGAGACCCAGGCCGGCCGCGTCGTCGCCGCGGTCACGGAGAAGGGCCGCATCGCCTGCGACAGCGTGGTGCTCGCCGGCGGCGCCTGGTCGCGGCTCTTCTGCGGCAATCTCGATCTCTTCCTGCCGCAATTGAAGGTGCTCGGCTCGGTGATGCGCACCGTGCCGGTCGAAGGCGGGCCGGACTGCTCGGCGAGCGGCGACGGCTTCGGCTATCGCAAGCGCATCGACGGCGGCTATACCGTCTCCAGCCTGCACTCCAACATCGTCGACATCGTGCCCGACAGCTTTCGCCTCGCCCGCGACTTCCTGCCGCTGGGGGGCGTCAAGCGGCACGATTGGCAGCTGCGGCTCGGCCGACGCTTCCTCGACGAGTGGCGGCAGGAGCGCCATTGGGCGCTCGACGCCCCGTCGCCCTTCGAGCGCGTGCGTGTGCTCGATCCGGCGCCGTCGCACGCCATGCTGGACAAGGCGCGGGCCAACATCGCCGAGCATTTCCCGGTCTTCAAGAACGTCGCCATCGCCGAAAGCTGGGCCGGCCTCATCGACGTGACGCCGGACGCCGTGCCGGTCATCGCGCCGGTCGCGGCGCTGCCCGGCTTCTTCGTCGCCACCGGCTTTTCCGGCCATGGCTTCGGCATCGGCCCCGCCGCCGGTAAATTGATGGCCGATCTGGTGTCGGGCGACACGCCGCTCGTCGACCCCGCGCCCTTCCGCTTCGAGCGCTTCACCGACGGCTCCAGCCCCGGCCCCTATGCTGGGGCGACGTGACGATGAAGCGCAGATTCGTCACCTCGCATAATTTGTCCCTGGTCGGCGGCATGAGCATCGGCCTTCTCCTCGGCGACTTCGTGTGGCCGCAATTGGAGGCGACGCTCGGCGATGTCCTCGGCGATATCGTCTTCGCCGCCGGCGGCGCCGCCATCGCATCGCTGATCCATGACAGCATCGTCGGCAAGCGCGACGGCCAGTAGGCGTGCCGGGAGATCCACGGAGGTGGGAGATCCGGGGACACAATACTGAATTGACGCGGCCGCCGACGGCCGCTACCCTCCCGTCATGGCACGCTTGGCGAGAGTGGTTGCGGTGGGCATCCCGCATCATGTGACGCAGCGCGGCAACCGCCGCCAGCAGGTCTTTTTCGGCGACGACGACTATGCCACCTACCGCGCGCTGCTGGCGGAGGGCTGTCGCGCGGCGGGCGTCGCGGTGTGGGCCTATTGCCTGATGCCCAACCATGTGCATCTCATCCTGACGCCGTCCGACGAGGACGGGTTGCGCGCGGCGCTCGGTGAGACGCACCGGCGCTATACGCGGCACGTCAATCGCCGCGAGGACTGGCGCGGTTATCTCTGGCAGGGCCGCTTCGCCTCCTGTCCGATGGACGAGGCCTATCTCTTGGCCTGCGCGCGCTATGTCGAGCTCAATCCGGTGCGCGCGCGACTGGCGCGGCGGGCGCGCGACTGGCCCTGGTCGAGTGCGCGGGCGCATCTCGCCGCAGCGGATGACGCGCTGGTTCGGGTGCGCCCGCTCCTCGCGCTCGCGCCCGACTGGCCGGGCTTTCTCGCCGCGGGGCTGGGCGCCGCCGACCACCAGGCGATCCGCGCCGGCGAGCGCACCGGCCGGCCGCTCGGCTCGGCCCGCTTCGTCGCCCGGCTGGAGAAGCGCCTCGACCGCCCGCTCGCCCGGCGCAAGCCCGGACCCAAGCCGAAGGGCGAGCGGGCGGAGACGAAGAGATAAGTATTGTGTCCCCAGAATTTTTAGTGTCCCCAGAATTTTTATGTCCCCGGAATTTTTTAAAAGCTGCGACGGGGCGAGCGCAGCGTTCGTCGTCGCGCGCCAGGCGACGATTGCGGCTGAGCCAGGTGAAGGTTCTTTCGCCACCCCGGCTTTTCGCGGGGGCTTCGGCGTATATGGCGAATTAATAGGTTATGGCATTTCTCCGGCTCGAACTCTTATGCGCCGACGCGCAACTATGCGGATGGTTGCAATTGCACATCTGGAGAAAACACGTGCTGAAAGCTTTTGGCGCTGCGCTGCTGCTGGCCTCCGGGTCGGCGATCACCGCCGGCCCGGCGCTCGCGCTGGAGACCGTTGTCACGCAAGTGGACAAGAACAAAGACGGGTCCATGACCTATCACTTCGCCGTCAAGACGGAGCAGGGCGAGACCTTGACGCCGGGCGAGTCGAAAGAGACCGCTGATTTCGTGACCGTCTACAATTTCTACGGGCTGATCGACGAATCTGTGAAAGTGCCGGCGGGATGGGAGTTCTCGTCCGAGGCGTCCGGCCGAACCCCGGCAGCGGGTGGCTACCCGCTGGTATTGCCGCTGGACGTCCCCAATACGCCCAACCTGACCTGGACGGTGACCAAGCCGGTGGCCGCGGGGGCGCAGATCGACGGCTTCACCGCGACCACCCGCGTGAGCAACATGGTGCAGGGTCAGTACACGGCGCAGGTCACCCGCCAGTCGCCCGCTATAAGAGGCGTCGCCGCCGGAACGCCGGGTGCCGCTTCCATGGCGTCCAAACAGGCGCTCATCGGCACGCTTCCGACGCCGAGCTTCCTCGCTGACGTGAGGTGACGATGCCGGCGGACGCGCCTGACCCGGATGGGACTTGCTCCAACACGCCAGCGTGCCTACATCCGGCACTCTGAGTTCCTACGGCGCGTCCGCTTTCATGCTCTCCTATTATGGCCTCATCCTCCTGGCGCAGATCGCCTGTATGATTCATGCCGGACGTACGGGGCGGCCCTACTACTGGTTCATGATCATCCTGTTCGTGCCGGCGCTGGGGATCCTCGCCTACCTGGCGGTCGAGGTGCTCCCCGGCCTCCTGCGCGGCCGCGCTGTCGCCCAATTATCGCAGACCGTCGCCGGCGGGCTGGATCCCACGCGTCAGTACCGCGCGCTCGCCGACGCGGTCGAGACCGTGCCGAGCGTCGCCAACCTTCGGGCGCTCGCCGACGAATGCGCGCGCCTCGGACGCTATGACGAGGCGATCGATCTCTACAACAGGGCCCTGACCGGGCTGCATGAGACCGATCCGGGCGTCATGGTGGGGCTGGCGCGGGCGGAGTTCGACAAGGGCGACGCCGTTGCGGCGGGGGCAACCCTGGACCGGCTTTTCGCGGCGAATCCGGATTTCAAATCGGACGAGTCCGATCTTCTTGCCGCCCGCATCCTCGAAGCGCAGGGCTGCACGCGCGAGGCGCTCGCCGCCTATGAGCGGCTCTGTACGATCTATCCCGGCGAGGAGGCCAAGGGCCGCATGGCGCTCCTCCTCCTCAAGACCGGGTCCGAGCAAAGGGCACGCGCACTCTTTGCCGAGATCCGCAAATCGGTCGAGCGCGGCCCCGCGTTTTATCGTCGGGCGCAACGGAACTGGTATCAGGTCGCTCGCCGCTACGCGTGACTCTGCGGTTAATTCGGCGGAACGCCTAATCTGTAGGGGACGTGTAGGGGCAGCCCTCGTGGGTTGCTGCCCGTGACAACGATTCCGACGCGACTGCTGTGGTATGGCGCGGTCCCCGGAATTTCCCAAATAGCGAGGCAGTAGTCGTCGGGAAGCACGATGATTTGGTATTGGCGGCGGCTCTTGCCGTTTGGCGCTCATCCAGTCCCGCCTCCGACCGCGTGACGAGAGCGTCACGCTGAATGGCGGGCCGCGATCGCCGTCAGGGCAATCACCGCCGAAACTATGTCGCCTTCGCGGCGATCCCGTTACAAGGGTCAGGGTTCCTTCTTTGGTGAGGTTCCTATGGTCGGAAGGCTCGCCCTGACAGCCGCGATGCTGACGATGCTTGCCGGATGTCAGACATCGCAACAGCACGCCTCGACGCCGTCAATCACGGATTGGAAGAGTGTGACACAGCGCATGAAGGCGCTGCAGCCAAGCCTACAGGCCGAAATCGAGAGATGCAGAGAGGAGACGAAGCAAAGCGGCATGTTCGCTTTGGAGCAGTGCATGACCGATGCTGACTTCACTGCCAATCAAGCAGCAGGGTATCCCTATATGGACCTGGTAGACCAGTATCGTATCCAGGTGTTGCGGGCTGCCGAGAAATACGATCGCGGCGAGATCGGTGATGCAAAATTCAAGAGCAAGGAAGCCGAGGCGTCTGCGGCATGGAATTTGTCGGACCAAAAGCGGTTCGACAGAGAATTCGACAGAGAACAAGCGACCGATCCGCGAGATTTTTTCTCGTGGGCGAGTGATTCCGGTGTCTCGCGCCGCGAAGCTGCATCGCCATCCTGGGAATGGAGGTAATCTTCACATGCCGTTCGTGCCGGAGGTCGGCGCGGTAGCCGGCTTTATCTCGATCTTGATCGCACGGATGGAAACGATCGTCGGCCGGATCCGCGGCCTGAATGAAATTGCCGACGACGATGCGGCTCGGGCTCGGCTCAAGTCTGATATTCCGCGCTTGAAGCGCCGAGCAAAACTCTTGAACAGTGCAATACGCTTGGCACTTGGCAGCGGGATCTGCACATCATTGCTCCTCGTCGTGGCATTTGGGAGCGCCTTCTTCGGACTCCGGCACGAATACGGGGTCGGTCTTCTTTTCGTCGTCGCCGTCGTCCTGCTGGGCGCCTCGCTCTTCAGGTTCACCCTGGAAGTGAGGATCGGGCTAAGCGAGGCCGACCATTACCGGTAAATGTTCTCGTTTCCAGCCCCTGAAGGAATGAGGTCGCACTTGCTTACCGTCTTCGTCACTTTCCACCGTGAGCCAACAAAAGGAGGCCTGCGATGAAGTCTCGTAGCTGTAGAGCAGCGTTCTTGTTCGCCTTAGCTGTGGTCACCGGATGCGCCTCGACAGATGTTACCCAGCAAACTCCTATGGTCAACGAAGCGATCACGCGGCCCAATCGGATTTGGGTGTACGACTTCGTCGCGTCGTCAAGCGGCATCCCTGCCGACTCCTCTATCGGCGGCAAGGTCAGCGCCCCACGCAAAC
>WNFM01272580.1_pt1 | contig 11176 bp, 21 predicted proteins | sample 5400271 | NCBI WGS metagenome assembly WNFM01 (sample SAMN13153352, study PRJNA577476) | soil metagenome | isolation source: 60 cm saprolite on Douglas fir-dominated hillslope | place: USA:California | collected 2013-09-17 | reverse complement strand
GCCCGATCCCTCTGCCGACGACGATCAATCGCTGGACCGTGCTGCGGTCGCCGCACGTGGACAAAAAATCGCGCGAGCAGTTCGAGATGCGCACACACAAGCGGCTCATCGACATTCTGGAACCGACACCGGACACGGTGGATGCATTGATGAAGCTGGATTTGCCGCCGGGTGTCGACGTGGAAATCAAGGCCTTCGGGCACGCGGGGAAATAAGTTAACAGCCGACAGTGAAGAGAGAGAAATAAGCGATGGCGGTCAACGGAATTATCGGAATCAAGCTGGGGATGACGCAAGTTTTCCAGGACGACGGCACGCTGGTGGGGTGTACCGTTCTCCAGGCAGGGCCCTGCGTGGTAGTGCAGCGCCGCACGAAGGACAAGGACGGCTACGAGGCCGCGCAATTGGGCCTTGTGGAATTTGTCAAGCCGCAGCGCGTGAACAAAGCGATGACCGGGCATTACAAGAAGGCCGGTGTCCCGCCGATGAAGGTGCTGCAGGAAGTGCGCATCGAAGAGTCGAAGGATGAGACGAAGGTCGGCGACCGCGTGCTGGTCGAGAATTTCAAGGCCGGCGAACTCGTGGATGTAAGCGGCGTGAGCAAGGGCAAGGGCTTTGCGGGCGGCGTGAAACGCTGGCATTACCGCGGTGGCGACGCGACGCACGGCTCGATGTTTCACCGCGCGCCGGGCGGCATCGGCGGCAGCTCGTTTCCGTCGCGAGTGTGGAAGAACCAGCATTTTCCGGGCCACATGGGGAACGCGAAGGTGACGGCGAAAAATTTGAAGGTCGTGAAAGTGGATACGGACGAAAACTTGCTGCTGGTGCGGGGCTCGGTACCGGGACCCAGCGGAACGTATATTTTCATCCGCAAGGCGAAGTCGGCCAAGTAGGAAAGCTTTCAAGCGAGAAGGAAAAGGAATCATGCCCGTCGTCGATGTTGTGAATCTGGATGGCAAGAAGGTGGGTCAGGTGGAACTGGCAGACACCGTGTTTGGCGCCAAGGTGAATCCACACCTGCTGCACGAGGCTTCACGCTGGTACCTGCGGGGTTTGCGCGCGGGCACGCACAAAACCAAGGACAAGAGTGAAGTAAGCGGTGCAGGCCGAAAGCTCTGGCGGCAGAAAGGTACGGGCCGCGCGCGCGTCGGATCGATCCGCTCGCCACTCTGGCGGCATGGCGGCACGGTGCACGGGCCAAAACCGCGGGATTACAGTTACGCGCTGCCGAAGAAAATGCTCCTGGGCGCGCTGCGCTCGGCGCTGTCGGCGAAGCTGGCCGCGCAGAAACTGACGGTCGTAGATGCGTGGGCGCTCGGGACGCACAAGACAAAGTCGCTGCGCGCCGCGCTCGACAAGCTGAATGCGGAGAAGTCCGCGCTGCTCGTATCCCACGGCGAGAACCGCAACCTGGAACTCGCGAGCCGCAACCTCAGCTCGCGGCGCCCAACGTTTTGCAGCCCTACGACGTTCTGAAGCACGACTTGCTCGTGCTCTCGAAGGATGCAGTGGCGCGGCTTAGCCATTCGCTGAATCCGGAGAAGACGCCGGTGGAAGCGCCGCATGTGCAAACGATTGCCCCTGCGCCGCCAGTGAAGAGAGAAGCTGCGCCGAAAGCGGCGGTGAAGGCCGCCAAAAAAGAAAAGCCGGCGGCGAAGAAATCCGCCAAGCCGGCAACGAAAAAGGGGAAGAAATAAGCGATGACAACCCCTCACTATCAGATTATTCGCCGGCCGATCATCACCGAGAAGGGGCTGGGCGTAAAAGAGACGCAGCACACCGTGGTGTTTGAAGTCGCGGCCGGCGCGACGAAAACGCAGATCAAGGAAGCCGTGCAGCAGATCTTCAAGGTGAAAGTCACCGGCGTGCGCACGGCGAATTTCGTCGGCAAGATGCGGCGTCGCGGGCAGAACGAAGGCTACCGCCGCGACTGGAAGAAAGCGTACGTGAAGCTAGCCGAAGGGGAGAAAATGATCGAGTATGCGGAGAATTTGTAGGACCGGGCAAATCGTCGGGGTTGATACCGGCCGAGCCGGTATCAAGAAGAAGGCAAAGGCAGTAAGAAGGTAAGAGGCAGCGATGGGACTGAAGAGCTTTAATCCGTATACAGCTTCGCGGCGGTTTATTACCGTCGTCGACAAAAACCATATTACGAAGCAGGAGCCGGAAAAAGCGCTGCTGGAATCCAAAAAGCGCTCCGGCGGCCGCAACAATCAGGGCGAAATTGTAATCTGGCATCGCGGCGGCGGCCACAAAAAGCAGTACCGCAAGGTGGATTTCCGGCGCGACAAAGTGGGAGTGCCGGCAAAAGTGGCGGCGATCGAGTACGACCCGAATCGCAGCTCGAACATTGCCTTGCTGCACTACTCCGACGGGGAAAAGCGCTACATCCTGCACCCGGTGGGGCTGGAAGTGGGCGCCACGGTTTCGACCGGCGAGGGTGCCGACATCCTTCCCGGGAATGCGCTGCAAATCCGCCACATTCCGCCGGGCACGATGGTGCACAACCTCGAATTGTACCCTGGCCGTGGCGGCCAGGCGGTGCGGTCAGCGGGCGGAGCAGCCCAGTTGCTCAGCAAGGAAGGCGACCTCGCGCTGGTGAAGATGCCGTCTGGTGAAGTTCGCAAGTTCTCCATAGATTGCATGGCGACGGTTGGCCAGGTTGGCAACCTCGACCATGAGAATGAAACCTACGGCAAGGCGGGACGCACTAGGTGGCATGGCAAGAAGCCGACTGTTAGAGGTGTGGCCATGAACCCAGTGGATCACCCGCACGGCGGCGGTGAAGGCAAAGTAAAGGGCAACCATCCGCAGACGCCTTGGGCCTTCCCGACGTTGGGGAAGAAAACGCGCCGTAACAAGCGCACCGACAAGCAGATCGTGGAGCGCCGTAAATAGCTTTGATGTTCCGGAAAAGTGGTTTTTTGAAAGGTAGCACAAGACGCGACAAACGCTAGAAACCGGGTGGCGAAACTAGAGCGGCCCGGCGAGAGCACAAGCAATGAGAGCGACAAGAACGACACGAGCAGGGCGGACAGCACGCCGGAGAAGCAGCCGGCCAGTCAAGCGCACGCCCTCTAAACGCGTAGCGGTGAAGAGTCACAAGCCGCCCGCACGCCCGGTGGTGAAGAGAGTGGTTGCCGTGCCGCTGGAGCCAGTGCTGTACAAGCTGTGCAAACCAGGCTGGTCGGTGATCGTGGAACGCACGCCAAACGCGCAGGGCACGCGTTTTGTCTGCCCGTTCTGCCCCAAGTCGCACCGTGTACCTGGGCCAGTGCGGGGATTCAAGAAGCTGCGGCGCGCTCAATGGAGTCGGCTGCGGCGAGTGGAGGAATAGGGGAATCGATGGCACGCTCACTGAAGAAGGGGCCGTTCGTTGACGGCCACTTGCGCGAGAAAGTCGAAGGGCTGAACACGCGCAACGAGAAAAAAGTCGTGAAGACGTGGTCGCGGCGCTCCACGATCGTGCCGGAGATGATCGGGCACACCATCGCGGTGCACAACGGGAGGAAATTCATTCCGGTCTATGTAACCGAGCAGATGATCGGGCACAAGTTGGGCGAGTTCGCGCCAACGCGCACGTTCAAAGGCCACGCCGTAAAGGCCGCGCTTGAGAAGGCTGCGGGCTTGGCTCCTGCAGCAGGGGCGGTGCCAGGAGGCGGCGCAGCGCCAGCACCCGCAGCGCCGAAGGCATAATCCATGGCTGACGTGCAAACACATCCGGGATCGATCGAAGCCCACGCGCTGGCGCGCCACGTGCGGATGTCGCCGCAAAAGGCACGGCTGGTGATGGACTTAATCCGCGGGCAGAAGGCCCAGGACGCTCTGCAAACGCTCAGGTACACGCCCAAGCGCGCAGCGAAGCACATCGAGAAGGTGCTGCGCAGCGCCATCGCCAACGCGGAACGCAAAGCGGAAGACGCTGGCGCGCCGCTGGATGTGGACGAGCTCTACGTGGCGAAGTGTTTCGTGAACGAAGGGCCGCGCTGGAAGCGGTTGCGTCCCGCGCCGATGGGCCGGGCGTTCCGCTACCAGAAACGTACCGCTCATCTCTGGGTTGCTGTCGCGGAACACCACGTTGCCGCGGCCGAGCGCGTTGCGGCGATTGAGGCGGAAGCCGAAGCTCAAAAGGGCGTGCGTGGCACGGCGCGCCGTGTTCGCAAGGCCTTGACCGGAAAGCAAGCGCCTCCCAAGAAGGGCAAGAAGTAAGGCCGCCCCCGACAAAGTCGGGGGTCGTCTAAAGGAGAAGTCAGAGTGGGACAGAAGACGCACCCGTACGGATTTCGCCTCGGCTACAACAAGCCGTGGAAATCTCGCTGGTATGCCGACCGCGACTACGCTGAACTGCTTCACGAGGATGTGAAGCTACGGCGCGAGTTGAAAGAGCGGCTGAAGAGCGCTGGCATCAGCTCGATCGACATCGAGCGCGCGGCCAACAAGCTCGTAGTGCGCATTTACACGGCGCGGCCGGGAATCATCATCGGGCGCAAAGGCGCGGAGATCGACAAGCTGAAGCAGGAAGTACAGAAGCGCACCAAGCGCGAAGTGCACATCGACATCCAAGAAGTGCATCGGCCGGAGCTGGATGCGCAGTTGGTGGCGGAATCGATTGCGCTGCAACTCGAAAAGCGCGTGGCGTTTCGGCGCGCGATGCGCAAGGCCGTGGACTCGGCGCTGCGCTTTGGCTGTAAAGGCATCAAGGTGCGCGTGGCAGGGCGCCTAAACGGCGCGGAAATCGCGCGCAAAGAATGGTATCTGCAGGGACGCTTGCCGCTACAGACGCTGCGCGCGGACATCGATTTTGGTTTCGCGCAGGCCTACACCACCTACGGCGTCATCGGGGTGAAGTGCTGGGTCTATCAGGGCGAAAACATCCCGCGCCGCAAGCAACAGAAGGACCAAGAAGCGGTGGCCGCGGCCTAGGCAGAAATTACGAGATCGGGGAAGCGAGAACACAGCGATGTTGATGCCGAAGAAGGTCAAGTATAGAAAGCAGATGCGCGGGCGGCGCACGGGCAAGGCGTGGCGCGGCGGCGATCTGGCTTTCGGCGAGTACGGGTTGAAAGCCTTGGAAGCCGCGTGGATTACCGACCGGCAGATTGAAGCTTCGCGCGTGGCGATCACGCGGTTCATCAAACGGGGGGGGAAATTGTGGATCCGGATTTTTCCCGACAAGCCCTTTACCAAGAAGCCGGCGGAAACACGCATGGGCAAAGGCAAGGGCGCGCCGGAGAGATGGGTGGCGGTCGTGAAGCCCGGCCGGGTCATGTTCGAGATGGCGGGAATCGACGAAGCTACGGCGAAGGAAGCGCTGACACTGGCGGCGCACAAGCTGCCGATTCCGACGAAATTCGTTTCCCGCGCGGGAGGATTCTAGAGATGCCTCGGCGCATTGAGAAGATCCGCGAAGCGGGCGTAAACGAGCTGGAAGCGCAGCAGAAAGAGCTCACCGAGCAAATTTTCCGGCTGAAGTTTCAGCTTTCCACCGGACAGGCGGAAGCGCTGAAGCGGCTGCGCGAATCGAAAAAGGATCTGGCGCGAGTGAAGACGCTCCTGCGCGCCCAGGAATTGAGGAAGGCGTAATGAGCAGCGAAACACAAATCAGCGCGGCGGATTCGCGGCATGAACGGCAAGTGCTCACGGGCATCGTAACCAGCGCCAAGATGGAAAAAACCATTGTCGTGGAAGTACAGCGGCTGGTACAGCATCCTAAGTACCGGCGCGTGGTGCGTATCTCGAAGAAATTTTACGCCCACGACGAGCAGCGCCAGGCAAAGCCGGGCGATACCGTGCGCATCGTCGCCTCGCGGCCGCTTTCGAAGCTGAAGCGCTGGCGCCTCAAGGAAGTGCTGACGCAAAACGCGTCGGCGGAATAAACGGAGCAGGGGAGCAGACCAATGATTCAGATGCGAACCTGGCTGACGGTGGCCGACAATTCGGGCGCGCGAAAGCTGATGTGCATCATGCCGGTGGGCGGCGACGCCGGTTTGCAGGCCGGCCTCGGCGACGTCATCACGGCGTCGGTGAAAGAAGCGACACCGGAGAGCCAGGTTAAACAGGGTACGGTGGTGAAGGCCGTGGTTGTGCGCATGCGCAAAGAGCGGCGCCGCAAAGATGGAACCTACATCCGGTTCGATGATAACGCCGCCGTGTTGATTAACGAGGCGGGCGAGCCCGTCGGGACCCGCGTCTTTGGCCCGGTGGCGCGCGAGCTGCGCGAGAAAAAATTCACAAAAATCGTTTCGCTGGCTCCTGAGGTTTGGTAGGCCATGACGCTGAGACATGAACGGGCAGAACGGCACACCATCGGCATCCGCAAGGGCGACAACGTGAAAGTAATCTCCGGGCGCGATGCAGGCAAAAGCGGACGGGTGCTGGCCGTCAACGCGAAGAAGAACACCGTGACGGTGGAGCACGCCAACATTATTAAGCGCCACACGCGGCCGAATCCGTCAAAGAACATCAAGGGCGGAATTGTGGAGAAAGAAGCCGGTATCAATGTCTCAAACGTCATGGTTGTCTGTTCGAGCTGCGGGAAGCACACAAGAATCGGGCACACCGCGCTTCCAGACGGAACGAAAGTGCGCGCCTGCCGTCGCTGCGGCACGACTTTAGACAAGTAGCCAGGAACAAGAGAAGGAAGGCGATGAAGAGCCGATTGCAGGAGAAATACCGGAGTGAGACCGTGCCGGCGCTGATGAAGCGCTTCGACCGGAAGAATATTCTGGCGGTGCCGAGACTCCAGAAGATCACCGTGAACATCGGGCTCGGCGAAGCCAGCCAGAACGTGAAGCTGCTGGACACGGCGGCGCAGGAGCTCGGGCAGATCACCGGTCAAAAGGCAATCATCACGCGGGCCAAGAAGTCCATCGCGAATTTCAAGATCCGCAAAGGCATGCCGATCGGCTGTGCGGTGACGCTGCGCGGCGACAAGATGTACGAATTTCTCGACCGGTTGTGCAATGTGGTTCTTCCGCGCGTGCGCGACTTCCGCGGCCTGCCCTCGAACGCGTTTGATGGCCGGGGGAATTACACGCTGGGCTTGAAAGATCAGCTGGTGTTTCCCGAGATCGACTACACGCGCGTGGACAAGATCAAGGGAATGAATATCACGCTGACGACGACCGCAAACAATGACGAAGAGGGGCGCGAGCTGCTGAAAGGGCTTGGAGTTCCGCTGCGGGTTCCAGGGGGAGCGCAATAAATGGCACGCACTGCAAAGATTGCTAAGACGCTTAAGAAGCCGAAATTCAAGGTGCGCGTGCGCAACCGTTGCCGCGTTTGCGGCCGGGCGCGCGGGTATATCCGCAAGTTTCAGATGTGCCGAATCTGTTTTCGTGGCATGGCGCTCAAGGGAGAGATTCCCGGCGTCGTGAAAGCGAGCTGGTAGAAGCCCATCAGGAGAACTATGCAGACGGATCCCATTGCCGATTTTTTGACGCGCCTGCGCAACGCCGCGGCCGCCAAGCACCAGCGCGTGGACGTGCCGGTGTCTAGGCTGAAGACGGAGATTGCACGCATCTTGAAGGAAGAAGGCTACATCTCGGCCTACAAACTGGTGGACGAGAACAAGACGCGGAAACAGCTCCGCGTTTTCCTGAAGTACACTCCCGACCGGCGCAGCGTGATCACGGGCCTGAAGCGCATTTCGCGGCCTGGCGCGCGCCGTTATGCCGGCGCGGCGGAAATTCGCCCGGTGGTTGGTGGCCTGGGCATCAGCATCATGACGACGCCAAAGGGCCTGATGAGCGGGCGATCAGCGCGCAAGGCCAAAGTGGGCGGCGAAGTTCTTTGCGAAGTTTGGTAGCGGTTTTTGCGGGGCCGAAGGATTTCAACTGTGAACATTGGCAAGATCGAAAGTTTGAAGGAGTAAGGACAAAGAACAGATGTCACGAATCGGGCGCAAACCAATTCCAGTGCCATCGGGTGTGAAGGTGGCGTTGCAGGGCGGAAGCATCGATGTTCAGGGGCCGAAGGGGAAACTGTCGTTCCCCTTGCCGCCGGGGATCACGTTTGAACACAAAGACGGCGTCTTGACTGCGACACGTGCGACAGAGGAGCACCGCGCGCTGCATGGACTGGCGCGCGCGCTGGTCGCTAACGCCGTGCACGGCGTAACCCTGGGCTTCAAGAAAGAGCTCGACATTGTGGGCGTCGGCTACCGCGCGGAACTCAAAGGCAAAATCGTCTCTTTCGCTTTGGGCAAGTCGCATCCGATTGAATTTCCGATTCCAGAAGGAATCCAGATTCAAGTGGATAAGCAGACGCACCTGGTTGTGAGCGGCGCGGACAAGGGCAAAGTGGGCCAGGTTTCCGCAAATATCCGTGCGCTGCGTCCGCCCGATCCGTACAAGCAAAAGGGTATTCGTATTACCGGCGAACGACTGAAGAAGAAAGCCGGCAAGGCCGGAGCAAAAGCTGGCGGGACGTAGGAATAAGGAGAAACGACGGTGGCATCGGTACGAGTTCGGAAACTTTCGAGGAATCTCCATCGCATGCGCGTTCACCAGCGCGTGCGGCAGCGCGTGGAAGGCACAACGGAGCGCCCGCGTCTGTGCGTGTACCGTTCGCTCGGGCATATTTACGCGCAGGTCATCGACGACCGCGCGGGAAAGACGCTGGTTTCTGCGAGCTCGGTGGATAAAGAGACGAAGAAGAATTTGAAGGGCGGGGGAAACATCGCAGCCGCCAAAGTGATCGGCAAAGCGATTGCCGAACGCGCCAAGGCTGCGGGAGTGGTGAAGGTGGTGTTCGACCGCGGCGGATACAAGTACCACGGCCGCGTCAAGGCGCTCGCAGACGCGGCGCGGGAAGCGGGGTTACAGTTCTAAGCCTATGTCGAAGCAAATTCTGCGAGACAGTTTGGCGGTGCGGCGGCTGCTGGAGGTCAATCCCTCGGATTTGAAAGACGATGTCATCGCCATCAACCGCGTGACCAAGGTGGTGAAGGGCGGCAAGAACCTGAGTTTTTCCGCGCTCGTCGTTGTGGGAGACAGTCATGGCCACGCCGGGTTCGGCATGGGCAAGGCGCGCGAAGTCCCCATGGCCATCAAGAAGGGCATCGAGCAGGCCAAAAAAAATTTGATTAAGCTGAATCTGAAGGGTTCGACGATACCGCACCAAGTGATAGGGCGCTACGGTTCGGCGCAGGTGCTCTTGAAGCCGGCGTCGGAAGGCACGGGCGTTATTGCGGGCGGGCCGGTGCGCAAGGTGATGCAAGTGGCGGGAATTCACAATGTCTTGACCAAGTCGTTGGGCACATCGAATCCACACAACGTCGTGAAGGCGACGTTCGCCGCGCTTCTCAGCTTGAAGGACGCTGCGCACGTGGCGGAAACGCGCTCGAAGACGGTTGACGAAATCAGTGGCAGGCAGCAAAAAGCTGCTAGCGAGAGTGTCTAATGGCCAGGGAAAAGAAAGCCGCCGCCCACAAGGTGGGAACAAAGAATGCCGGCAAGGTGAAAATCAAGTGGGTGGTGAGCTTCATCAGCTGCACCGATGATATGCGCCAGACGATTCGCGGCCTCGGGCTGCGCAGAATGCATCAGGTGGTCGAGCGCGAGGACACGCCTGCGGTGCGCGGCATGATCCACAAAGTGCGCCACCTCGTGGAAGTAGTGGAGTAGAGCGATGGCAAAGAAAGTTTCAAGCAGGCGGAAATTGGTAAAAACCGCTGGTGCTCCAATAGCGATCGGGCTTTCCAATTTGAAGCCCCCTAGAGGTTCGCGGAAACGCAAAGTGCGCGTGGGTCGCGGCATGGGTTCGAAGCTGGGGAAGACCGCGGGTTCGGGCAACAAGGGCCAGAAGTCCCGCCGCGGCTATTCGCGCCGGCGCGGCTTTGAAGGCGGCCAGATGCCGTTGCATCGGCGCATGCCGAAGCGCGGCTTTCACAATCCGTTCGGCGTCGCGTATTCTGTCGTTAACTTGGAAGAACTGAATGTTTTTCCTGCGGGCGAGACAGTGACCCCGGAAGCGCTCCGCGCGCACGGGTTTGTGCGCCGGGCAGGCGACCTTATCAAGATTCTTGGCGACGGCGAGCTCAAGACCAAGCTGGCGATTCACGCCCATGCGTTCAGCGCGTCGGCGAAAGAAAAGATCGCCAAGGCAGGCGGCACATTTGAAGTTGTGATGTAAGGAAAAAACGCGGGAATAAGCGATGGAACGTTTCTTCCAGGCAGTTTCGAATCTCTTCCGCATCGAAGACCTGCGGAAGCGGCTGTTTTTCACGCTGGCGCTGCTGGCGGTTTACCGCATTGGCGCGCACATCCCCACGCCGGGGATCAACACCAAAGTTCTGGAGACGCTGTTCCAACAAGGGCAGAACTCGGTGCTGGGGATTTTCGATCTGTTCAGCGGCGGCAACTTCCGCCGCCTGACGATTTTTGCGCTCGGCATCATGCCGTACATCACTTCATCGATTATTTTGCAATTGATGACCGTGGTGTTCCCCTACCTCGAACGCTTGCAGAAAGAGGGCGAACTCGGACGGCGCAAGATTACGCAGTACACGCGGTATTTGACGATTGCCTTGAGCATCGTGCAATCGCTGACCATCGCTTCGGCATTGCAATCGCAAAGCTTCAGCGGGCAATCGCTGGTCTATCACCCGGGAATCGGTTTCGTATTGATGACCATTCTCACGTTGACGACGGGCTCGGCCTTCATCATGTGGCTGGGCGAGCAGATTAGCGAGCGTGGCATTGGCAACGGAATGTCGCTGATTATTTTCGTCGGCATTGTGGTTGGGCTTCCCCGCGCGATCCTCAATCTTTATGAATTGGCGAAGACCGGCGCGTGGGGGCCATTTACGCCGCTCGCGCTGATCTTGCTCGTCGCACTGATGATCGCCGTCGTGGCCTTCATCGTTTTCGTGGAGGGCGCGCAGCGGCGCATCCCCGTGCAGTATGCCAAGCGTGTCGTGGGGCGCAGGGTGATGGGCGGACAATCTTCTTATTTGCCGCTGCGCGTGAATTCGGGCGGCGTGATTCCACCAATTTTCGCAAGCTCGCTGTTGGCGTTTCCGCCGACGGTAGGGCTGATCTTTGCCAACCGCTACAAGTTCATCAACGACCTGGTGGGCTGGCTGAAGTGGGGCGAGCCGCTTTATACCGTCATCTATATCACGCTGATTCTGCTTTTCGCCTTCTTCTACATTGGCATCGTTTTCAACCCGACCG
>WNFM01157098.1_pt1 | contig 11176 bp, 11 predicted proteins | sample 5400271 | NCBI WGS metagenome assembly WNFM01 (sample SAMN13153352, study PRJNA577476) | soil metagenome | isolation source: 60 cm saprolite on Douglas fir-dominated hillslope | place: USA:California | collected 2013-09-17 | reverse complement strand
AGAAGGCGTAGACGATGGCGGTGAGGTCGGCCAGCAAGTCTTCCGTCCCATTCTCCGCCTGGTTCACGACTTCAATGGCGCGTCCCTGACCTTTGAGCAGGGTGTCCAGATAGCGGAAGCCGCAGCGGGTCAGCCGGTCCTTGTGCTCCACCACGACCAGGCCAATGCTTTGATCGTCGAGGAGCGCGAGCAGCTTGGGGCGGGCGTCGTTCACGCCGGAGCCAACTTCTTTGACCACCCGCGCGATCTGGTACCCGCGTGCGGCGCAGTAAGCCGCCAGTCGCTCCGCCTGGCTCTCCAGGTGGCTCGTGTGCTCCACCGAGGACACCCGTGCGTAGATCGCCACGCGCGGGGCGAGCACTGGCGCCGGTTCTGCCTGGCCCTCGGTAATGATGATGGTGTGTGGCCCAATCCGCCGGCCCTGGATTTTGCCGTCGCGGAACCAGCGCCAGGCGGTCTCGTACCGCACGCCCATCTGTTTCGCGTAGTCGGATAACTTCATGCTCCTATTCTGCCTGATGGCGAAAGGATTGTCAAGAATGCGCAGGAATTGATGATGGTTCCTGCGAGCGTTTATAATACGCGGCAGGCGCGTGCCAGCCCTGGCCGCCGCCCTCTCGGCCTCACGCTTCCTCAGATGTCGTTCTGCAGCTGCCGTCACGCCCGGCGGTGGGGGCGGTCGCCATCACCCTACATGTTCGGCCTCATGTGCTGAACACGCCGCAGGTGATCGCCCTTGACAAATTTAATCATATCATATATACAAATAAATGTGCTCAAGATCATGACGGGCACGCCGCCGCGACGGCATACGGACAGTGGCAGAGGTCGCCGACCCCAGGAGGTGAAGAGACGATGGCCGTTTACCATAGCGAGCCTGGCGCCGCGCCGACCAGGAGCTTTGCGCTGGAGGGGAAGGTCGCGATCATCACCGGCGCCAGCCGCGGCATCGGCGCCGCCGCCGCTCGCGTCTTCGCGCAGGCCGGCGCCGCCGTCGTGCTCGCCGCCCGCGACGAGCAGTCTCTGGCCTTGGTCGCCCGCGACATCCTCGCCGCCGGTGGTCAGGCGCTCGCCGTACCCACCGACGTCGGCGATCCCACCGCCGTCGAGCGCCTCGTCCAGCAGACCCTCGATGCCTACGGCCGCCTGGACGCCGCCTTCAACAACGCCGCCGACGGCCGTATGCCGACCCCGCTGGCCGACATCTTGGTCGAGGACTTCGAGCGGGCTGTCCGCGGCACTCTCATGGGTGTCTTCCTCTGCATGAAGTATGAGATTCCCGCCATGCTCGCTGGCGGCGGCGGGGCCATCGTCAACATGTCGTCCACTGGTGGGCTCAGGGGAGTGCGGGGCATGGCCGGCTACGTCGCCAGCAAGCACGGTGTCATCGGTCTGACCAAGACCGCGGCGCTCGACTATGCCGAGCGCAATATCCGTGTCAACGCTGTAGCGCCCGGCCCCATCCTCACCCACCGGCTCATGGTCTTGAGCGACGAGGTCCGCGCGCCCCTCGCCCGTTCCGTTCCGATGGGCCGCCTCGGCCAGCCCGAGGAGATCGCGCACGCTGCTGCCTGGCTATGCTCCGATCAGGCGCCCTTCATTACTGGGGCCACCCTCCCCATCGATGGCGGGAAGTTGTCCGCTGGCGCGTAACAGTCGAGGCGGCGTTTCTCTCGTAGGGGCCGCTTGGCCCATCGGAAAGGAGATGCACGTGATGGAGGTCAGTGCTCGCCGCGGCGCTGCGGCAATGGTGATCTGCGTCGTGGTGGTTTTCGACGCTGTGACGTTGCTCCTGTTTGCCCTGTTGCATCTGGGCGCGCAGATTCCCGTGGGGCTGGGGGTCATCGCCACCGACCGGATCGTTCCCGCGACGATCGTCGAAGGGCTCGCCGGGATCGGATTCGTGGTGAGCGCCTATGCCGTGTTCGCGCGCAGGACCTGGGCATGGCCGGCCGCTGTCGCCGCGCACCTCTTCGCGCTGGCCAGCGTCCTCCTGGGCATGTGGGCCATCGCCGCCGGCTTCGGGCCACACAACCTGTTGAACGACACCTACCACCGCCTCATGCTGGTGGTGCTCGCGGCCGGCCTGATCCTCCTATGGACGCACGGCGCGCGGGCCGCGCTGGGCCGCGGTAAGCGCGCCGCGTTGGGCCAATGATACATGACAGATGGCGCTCGTGGGTCATGGGCGCCTACCACACCTGATGCAACAAGTCGAAGGAGGCTCGCTGCAATGAAAACCGCAACTACCGTACTGCAGATGCTGGTCCGTCTCACTGGGCTGATCCAGATCGTGCTGGGCGTGTTCCTCTGGACCGGCAACGCGGATTCCCTCATTGCGGTCCACACAGTGAGCGGCCTGGTGCTCGTGCTCTCGCTGCTGGCGCTGGCCTTGCTGGCCGCGCGGGCCGGCGTGCAGCCAGGATTCGTGGCGCTCGCCATTGTCTGGGCGATCATCGTCCCCATCGTGGGGCTCACGCAGCAGCAGCTGCTGCCCGGCTCGGCGCACTGGGTGATCCAGGTGCTGCACCTGCTGCTTGGCCTCGGCGCCATCGGCCAGGCCGAGAACCTGGCGGCCCGGATGAAGCGCCGATGGAAGATGGCGCTTCAGGCGTAGCGCGGAGGAGGGGGCTTGGGCTGCTCACTGCGCCAGCGTTGCGATGACGCGCGCACGAACGGGCTAGCGCGCCAGGGAATCGCTCCCTGGACGCACAGCAGCAGCGCCGCCCCACCGCTTAACACACGAGAGAGAGAGACCAGATGAAACTTGCACTCCACATCAATGACTACAATTGGTCGGTCGGATCCGATCGCTTCGGCCCGACGCTGGCCACGATCGCGCGGACCGCGGAGGGCGCAGGATTCGATCGCATCGGCGTGGCGGACCACCTGTGGCAGTTCCCCATGGCGGGCGGGCCGGAAATCGCGGAGCTGGAGTGCTATGCGACGCTGGCGTTCCTGGCGGCCAACACGAGCCGGGTGGAGCTGATGGCCATCGTGACGGGCGTGCACTTCAGGCACCCCGGCCTGTTGGCCAAGACGGTCACCACGCTGGACGTGCTCTCTGGCGGGCGCGCCGGGCTCGGCATCGGGTCCGGCCATTACGAGGACGAGGCGCGCGGGCTGGGGATCCCCTTCCCCCCGCTCGCCGAGCGGTTCGAGATGCTGGAGGAGACGCTCCAGATCTGCCTGCGCATGTGGAGCGGCGAGCGCGGCGACGAGCGCCCCTTCCAGGGGAAGCACTACCGGCTCGAGCGCCCGCTCAACCTCCCCCAGAGCCTCAGCCGGCCGCATCCGCCCATCTTGATCGGAGGAGACGGCGAGCAGAAGACGCTGCGTCTGGTCGCGCGGTACGCCGACGCCTGCAGTCTGCGCCCAACTCCGGAGATCCCGCGAAAGCTGGACGTGCTGCGCCGACACTGCGAGGCAGAGGGGCGGAGCTACGACGCGATCGAGAAGACCTGCGCGTTCCGCTTCGACGTCGGCGCGGACGGCGCCAAGTCGGCCGAGCTGATCGGGCAGCTGCGTTGGCTGGCCGGGATGGGGGTCCAGACCGTGATCGGCGCGGTCCCAGGCGTGGAGCGGATCGCGCCGCTGGAGGTGATCGGCCGCGAAGTTATCCCAGCGATCGCCGATCTTTGAGGCTCTCGCGCCGACGAGGCGTCGGCGCGCCCCTTGCCGCGCGAGCTGGCGCCGCACCCCACTGCTATAATGGGAAGGTCCAGCGCGCCGCCTGAGAGCGCCAGCTGGCCGTGGCGGCGAGAGGTCGCCCCACGCGCGGAGAGTGGGGAGCACGCGAGCGACATGGCAACAGGGAGGCGCGGTCACTTGTTGATCGGGCAGGCGGGTGGGGCGACAGCCGTCATCAACGCGAGCCTGGTCGGGGCGGTACGCGAGGCGCTGGCCGCGGATGCGGTGGACGGGATCTATGGCGCGCGCCACGGCATCGAGGGCGTGCTGGCGCGTGATCTGCTCGATCTGCGCGGCGAGTCCGCCGCGACCTGGCAAGGGCTCTTGACGACGCCGTCCGCCGCCCTGGGCTCCAGTCGGTATAAGCTGCAGCCCGACGATCCCGAGCGGGCGCTGGCGGCGCTGCGTGAGCTGCAGGTGCGCTTTTTGCTCTATATTGGGGGCAACGACTCGGCGGACACTGCGCATCGGATCCATCGGGCCGCGCAAGCCACCGACTATGATCTGCGCGTGATCTGCGTGCCCAAGACCATTGATAACGATCTGCCGGACACCGATCATTGCCCCGGCTATGGCAGCGCCGCACGGTTCATCGCGCTCGCGACGATGGATTCCGCCCTGTGCACGGAAGCGATTCCCACCCACTATCCCGTCAAGATCATCGAGGTGATGGGCCGCGACGCCGGCTGGCTTGCCGCCGCCGCTGCCCTGGGCAAGACCCGTGAGGCCGACGCCCCCCACCTGATCTACGTGCCCGAGCGGCCGTTCGCACGCGCGCGGTTCCTCGCCGACGTGCAAGAGGCCTATCGCGCCTTCGGCTGGGTCGTGGTCGTCGTGGCCGAGACTGTCCGCGATGAGGCTGGCGTTCCGCTTGGCGCGATCGGCCAGCAGGGCGTTGACGCCTTCGGGCACCCCTTACTGGGTGGGGCAGCGCAGACGCTCGTCGGCCTGGTGCGAGACGAGTTGGGCGTGCGCGCCCGCTTCGACCGGCCGGGCGACCTGCAACGCATGTCGTCGGCGTGCGTCTCCACGGCGGATCGCGAGGAAGCGTACCTGGTGGGACGCGCTGCCGTGCGCGCCGCGCTGCAGGGCGAGACGGACAAGATGGTGACGCTCGTGCGGGCACCGGACGCGGCGTACGCGTGCACCACGGGCCTGGCCGATCTCGAGCGCGTCGCCAACGGCCAGCGACTTCTGCCCGACGTGTATCTGAACGCGGCGGGCACGGGCATCTCGCCTGCCTTCCGCGACTATGCCCTCCCGCTCATCGGCGATCCACTGCCCCAGCACGCGCGGTTGCTGGGTGTCCCGCTGCCCCGCGCCTGAGCGCCTCCCGCCGGGCGTGGGCGCCACGTGCGTCCCTGTGGCATGATGCCGGTGACTGATTCGATTGCAACCGACCTTGCGGGGGAGAGAGAAACGCGGTGAGAGAGGCGGCGGCCAGCATGCCAACTTTAGATCGGGCGGTGATCATCGTCCTGGATGGGGTGGGAGTAGGGAACGCGCCTGATGCCGCCGCATATGGGGACGAGGGCGCCAGCAGCGTCGAGCACTGCGCGGCAGCGGTTGGCGGTCTGCTCCTGCCCACGATGGGGAGCATGGGCCTTGGGAACATCACGCCCGTGCGCAGCACGCCACCAGCCGCGCGTCCCATCGGCGGCTACGGGCGCATGGCGGAGGCGGCCGCCGGCAAGGACAGCACCACGGGCCACTGGGAGATGGCGGGCGTCGTGTTGGAGCGCCCGTTGCCCACCTATCCCAACGGCTTCCCAGCGGATCTCGTGGCCCACTTCGAGGCGGCGATCGGGCGCGTGACGCTCGGCAACAAGGCGGCGTCGGGCACCGCGATCATCCAGGAGCTGGGCGAGGAGCATGTGCGCACCGGCAAGCCCATCCTCTACACGTCCGCCGACAGCGTCTTTCAGCTGGCCGCCCACGAGGCGGTGATTCCCGTGGAAGAGCTGTACAAGATGTGCGAGATCGCGCGCGGGCTGCTCACCGGCGAGCACGCCGTCGGGCGCGTCATCGCGCGCCCCTTCGAGGGCGAGCCAGGTCACTTCACACGCACCACGCGCCGGCGCGATTTTTCGCTGCGGCCCCCTGGCCCGACCCTGCTGGATCGGTTGCAGGCCGCCGGCTACGCGACGATCGGCATCGGCAAGATCGAGGATCTGTTCGCCGGGCGGGGCCTCAGCGCCAGCAACCATACGGAAACGAACGCCGCCGGCATGGCCGCTACCCTCGCGTGCTTGAAGCAGCCCTTCCGCGGACTGCTCTTCGTCAATCTGGTGGAGTGCGATCAGCTGTGGGGCCACCGGCGCGATGTCCAGGGGTACGCCCGCGCCCTGGCCACGGTGGACGCCTGGCTGCCCGAACCGCTGGCGGCGCTTGGGGCGCGCGACGCGCTCTTCATCACGGGGGACCACGGTGTGGACCCGACCTATCGCGGGACTGACCACACACGTGAATGCGTCCCGCTGCTCTGCGCGGGTCCAGCGGTATCATCAGGCGTGGATCTAGGGACGCGCGGCAGCTTCGCCGATTTGGGCGCGACGCTCGCGCAGGCGTTCGCCGTTCCCGCGCTGGAACGTGGCACCAGCTTTGCGGACGCGATCGGATTGTAGCGGGCCGCGAGCGCGGCGCTGACACTCGGAGTGGCACGATAGACGACCAGGAAACCTTTCCCCCAACTCCGCACGGTCTGGCTTGCGTTAGGCACGGCCGTTGCGGATATCATAAGAATCGGGCCCACCGAGGCCCTGGCGTCGCGGCATCGGCGCGTGTCCCTACCGCGGCGGCCCGTCCACGCCGTCCTCACCAGTGAGAGGAGCACCGACTACCTATGGCTACTGCCCCTGCCGTCAACCCTGCCGTGTTTGGCGCGTACGACATTCGCGGCATCTACCCGACCCATCTCAATGATGAGACCGCATACCTCGTGGGCCGCGCGTTGGTACAGTTCCTCAAAGTGCCGCTGGTGGCGGTCGGTCGCGACATGCGGGTCTCCTCGCCGGCGCTGGCGCGGGCCATCATGCGCGGCATCACCGAGCAAGGCGCGGACGCCGTTGATCTCGGCCTGACGACCACTGACGAGCTCTATTTCGCGGTCGGCAAGTTCGGCTACCCCGCCGGCGTGATGATCACGGCCTCCCATAATCCCGCCGACTACAACGGCCTCAAGTTCTGTCGCGAGCAGGCGATTCCCCTCAGCTCGGAGACGGGCCTGGATCAGATGCGCGATATCGTGCTCTCGGGCCAGTTCGAGACGCCCGTCCGCACGGGGACCGTCATCCAGCGCGATGTGACTGACGCGTACGTTGACCATGTGCTCAGCTTCATCGACGTGACGAAGGTGCGTCCGTACAAGGTCGCCGTCGACGCAGGCAATGGCATGGCCGGGATGATCGTCCCAAAGGTCTTCGCGCGCCTGCCTTGCGAGCTGGTGCCGTTGTATTTCGAGCTCGACGGCACGTTTCCCAATCACCCTGCCAGTCCCATTGAGCCGAAGAATACCGAAGTGTTGCGGCGCACCGTCGTCGAGCAGCACTGCGACATGGGCGCCGCGTTCGACGGCGATGCCGACCGCATGTTCCTGATCGACGAGCGCGGGGACCTGGTGGGCGGCGACATGACGCTCGCGCTGGTGGCGCAGAATCTCCTGCGGCGCTTCCCCCACTCAACCATCCTGTACAACCTAATCTGCTCGCGCAGCGTACCAGAGTTGATCGAGCGCAATGGCGGGCGTGCGGTGCGAACACGCGTCGGCCACTCGTTCATCAAGGCGCAGATGCGCGAGGAAAACGCCATCTTCGGCGGGGAACACTCCGGACACTTCTACTTCCGCGATAACTGGTACGCTGACTCCGGCTTGATCGCGCTGGTGATCGTGTTGGAGCTGGTGAGCGAGAGCGGCAAGACGGTGTTTGAGTTGCTGGCCCCAATCGACACGCGGTTCCGCAGCGGCGAGATCAACAGCGCGATCAAGGACCAGGCGGCGAAGATGCACGAGATCGAGGAGCACTATGCCGCGCTCGGCGGGCAGATTGACCATCTGGACGGCGTCACGGTCAACTTCCCGACGTGGTGGTTCAATGTGCGGCCGTCCAACACGGAGCCGCTGTTGCGCCTCAACCTGGAGGCCGATACGCGCGAGGAGATGGAGCGGCGGCGCGACGAGGTGTTGGCCATGATTCGGCAGTGATAAATGTATCGAGAGTGTCGTACAGTAGGAGAAGGTGCGGCGCAGCGCACGACTCGATACGCTGTCGCGCCCGGTTCCGACCAGACAGCAAGAGCTCCTTGGAAGGAGAGAGGCGGTGGGTATCTTGTCCCGGTTCTCAACGTACATTAAGAGCGTGATGAGCTCGTTTCTCGACCGCGCTGAAGACCCCGGCCAGACGTTAGACTACTCGTATCAGAAGCAGCTGGAGCAGCTCCAGAACCTGCGGCGCAGCATCGCAGACGTGGTGACCAATGAAAAGCGTCTGGAGCTGCAGGAAGCGCAGATTCAGCAGCAGATGAGCAAGCTGGACGGCCAGGCGCGCCAGGCGTTGGCCGCCAACCGCGAGGATCTGGCCCGGCTGGCGCTCGAACGCAAGCAAGGTTTGCAGACGCAGATCGGGACCTTCGACGAACAGATTCAGCAGCTGAAGGCGCAGCAAGCGAAGTTCGTCGAGATGGAGCAGCGTCTCTCGACGCGCGTGGAATCGTTCCGCACGCAGAAGGAGATGGTCAAGGCGCAGTACGGCGCGGCCCAGGCGCAGGTCAAGATCCAAGAGGCGGCGACCGGCATCTCGGAAGAGATGACCGACGTCAATCTCGCCGTGCAGCGCGCGCAGGACAAAGTCCTGCAGATGCAGGCGCGCGCCAACGCCATGGACGAGTTGACACAGTCTGGTACGTTGCAGGAGATCGGCCCGGGGGCGCAAGATTCACTGGATCGCCAGCTCGCCGCGATCAGCGGCTCGTCCGAGGTGGATCAGCAGTTGGCGGCGCTCAAGCAGCAGATGCAGCTGCCGTCCGGCAGCCAGGAGACGCCACAACTGCCGCCGCCCGACAAATAGAGGAGGGATGGCATGATCGTTCGCATCATGGCCGACAACCAGTATCGCATCGACGATGCGCACGCAGCGGAGATCACCCGCCTCGACGACGAGCTGGTGAGCGCCGCCGAAGCCACAGACGACCGCCGGTTCCAGGCCGCGCTCCAGCAGCTGATTGAGCACGTGCGCACGCGTGGCCAGGTAGTCCCCAATGACGAGCTGGTTCCGTCCGATGTCATGATTCCCGCGGCAGACATGACCCTGGCGGAGGCGCGCGACGTGCTCGAGAAGGCGGCCGTGCATCCCAATCCAGGCAATCCATCATAGGGGTCGCCGACGGTGCACGCCGCGCGTGGGAGACGCGCGCCCATGTGGGAGGCGCGGCGAGGTTGCGGGCCGTCACCGAGGAATAGCTGGATGCGCGCGCAGCCATAAAAGTGGGGCGGACGATTGTCCGCCCCTTCCGTGTGTGCCGCGGGCTACAGCGGCAAATCCCAGACCGGGAACCACCGTTCCAGCTCCTGCTCGACCGGCAGCTCCTTGCCGACCGCGGTGGCGAGCCGCATTTCTTCGGCGTTGTCCCGCTTGCGCATGGGGCTGTGGCTGTCGGGGCGCGGGACGAACGGATAGAACAGTCCCCGCTTGTAGTTGTAGATCCAGTAGACGGGCTGGTTCTGGGCATCGTCGAAGGCGAAGACGGCGAAGAGCAGCTGACTATCGTAGCCGCGCTCGATCAACGTCTGGCTGGCGACGTGCAGCGTGGTCACCAGCGCCTGGAAGTCCTTGCTGCCGAAGATCAGCCAGCGGTAATTGAACTGGTCCTCGTACGGCTTGACGGTCAGACCGTCGTCGCGCCCGGCGATTTGCAGCAGCTGATCGAGGTCACGCTGAATCTCCGCGAAGGGCCCGGACGCGACGCCCTTGAAGCACAGCGCAGCAGCCCCCTGTGACGTGAGGTGCTGGCCGGTTTCCAGTGTGAGCTGCGCCGTGGACATGGCGAAGAGCCGTTCCGGTCCCACGGGGATCGGCTTCTGCCGCCCAAAGAGCGCATCAAGAAAGCCCATCGGCCACACTCCTCGTCGCTAGTAACCGCCCTGGCCATGCTCCATCTGCGCCTGGATGCGCTGCAGCTGGTCGAGCCGCTCTTGCAGCGACGGATGCGTAGAGAAGACCGTCTGCAGCGACTCGCCGCGGATGGCGGGCGCGATGAACAGCGCGCTCGCGGCTTGCGCCTGGCGGAAGTCGCGCTGCGGGATGCGCGCGCCCTGAGGTCCGCGAATCATCTCATCGATGCTGACCAGAGCGGTGGCCAGGTGCTCGGGCGCGCCCGTTATCAGCGCCGAGCCGCGGTCCGCGGCCAGCTCGCGGTAGCGCGAGAGCGCGCGGATCAGCAAGAAGCTCAGGACGTACGTGATGACCGAGGCCAGGAGCACAATCGCGAAGTTGCCCTCGCCGTCGTTGCTGCGCCGCCCATAGCCGCCGCCGAACCCGCCGCCGAACCAGAAGAAATTCTGCACGATCAACGAGGCGACCATCGAGAAGAACGTCGCGATGGTCATCACCAGCATATCGCGGTTGATGATGTGCGTCAGCTCGTGCGCGAGCACGGCTTCCAGCTCCGGCCGGCTGAGATTGTCGTACAGCCTTGACGTCACCGCGACTACCGCGTGGTTCTTGTCGCGCCCGGTGGCGAAGGCGTTCGGGATTTGGGTGTCGACGTAGGCGACGCGGGGCTTCGGCAGATTGGCCTGGGCCGCCAACCGGCCGATCAGATCGTGGAGCTCAGGGGCTTCCTGCTCGCTCACGATCTTCGCCCCCATCGAGGCCAGTGCGATCTTGTCGGCGAAGAAGAACTGCACGCCCGCGATGCCCGCCGCGATGACCGCGAGCACAATCCACGACGCATGCAGGAAGTAGCGCAGCACGCCCGCAAAGATGACATAGATCGCGCCCAGCAACACCATGGTCAGCACCATGCGCGCAGCCAGCCCCATGTCGGGCTTATACCACGCCGGTCGGCCTCTCGTACTCATGATTCATGCTCCTTGCGCCGCGGCGGATCGTGGTGGGTGGTCCGGCGGCGCACAATGGTCAGATGCAAGCTTCGAACGGCTGGCGCCAGCCATCTCAGGCTCTATCACGTATACGTACTACAGTGCATATTGTAGCATGGGGTGACCGACGACTCCCCATAGGGCGCCGGATGAGGCGCAGGCGCGTCGGAGCGCACCCGAGGACACCCACCCACAGCGCAAACCCTGCGCCACCATGCGTGTGCGTCAGCGTGAGCGGCGCGAACGGGCGTCCCGCACAGCCACACGGACTGAAAGCTCGCGGGTCGGACGCACGCGATACGGCAGCGGGTGGGAGCGGAACCCAACGGAAGCTCAGCTCCGCGGCTTCAGAAGTGGACAGCGCGTGCCCGGTGGTGTACGCTGCTACCG
>WNFM01042090.1_pt3 | contig 11176 bp, 10 predicted proteins | sample 5400271 | NCBI WGS metagenome assembly WNFM01 (sample SAMN13153352, study PRJNA577476) | soil metagenome | isolation source: 60 cm saprolite on Douglas fir-dominated hillslope | place: USA:California | collected 2013-09-17 | reverse complement strand
AGCGAGCTGCCCGTCCTCGCCGGCCACGGCGCGCGCCGCCGCATCGTTGGTATTCTCGGCGAACGCGGCGTCGCGGTGCGTGCCGGCCGAAAGGTCGCCGCCGCCGGCGAAAACGGGATCGAGCTCGACGGCGGCGAGCGCTTCGAGGCGCAGGCCGCGATATGGGCAACCGGAGCGTACGCGCCTCCATGGATCGCGCAGAGCGGACTCGCCACTGACGCGCGCGGCTTTGTCGCGGTGAGCGATACGCTGCAATCGCGGTCGCGCCCGGAGATATTCGCCGCGGGGGACGTTGCGACCGTGATCGGCGAGCCCAGGCCCAAATCCGGCGTTTTCGCCGTTCGGCAGGGGCCGGTTCTCGCGCGCAACCTGCGCCGCGCGCTCGCGGGCGATGCCCCCGAACGGTTCCGCCCGCCCTCGCGTTCGCTCGCTCTTATCAGCTGCGGGGACAGGTATGCGGTGGCCTCTTGGGGACAGCTCGCTGTCGAAGGTGCCTGGGTGTGGGACTGGAAGGACCGGATCGACCGGCGCTTCGTGGAGCGATACCGATTCGGACCGGCCGAAAGCCGAGAGCGCTGAAGCGAATTCGCTTGCCAGTTTCCTCAGGCGGTGCTATCGGTAAGAAAGGAGCAACGTCAAAGGAGGAGCCATGATCCGAAAAGTCGTTTATTTTTCGATGAAAGTGCCGAACCGCCCGGGTATCGGCATGCAGATGCTGAAATCGATCGCCATGGGCAAGCAAAACCTGCTCGCATTCACCGGGTTTCCCCAGGACGGCAAGGCGCAGGTCGATTTCGTTCCCGCCAATCCTGTCGAATTCGCCAAGGGGGCGAAGAAGCACGGCGTGAATCTGGGCAAACGTAAAACGGCGTTTCTGATTCAGGGCGAGGACCGCGTCGGCGCGCTTCTGCGCGTCCTCGACAAGCTCGCCAAGGCGAGAATCAACATGGTCGCGATGGACGCGGTGACCGCGGGCAACCGCCGCTTCGGCGCAATTTTCTGGGTGAAGCCCAAGGACATCGCGCGGACATCGCGACTGCTGGGCGCGAGATAGACGGGAGCGGGCAGCTCCCGCGCAAGCGCCTTTAGCGCAGGCGGATGCTGGTCAGCCCGCCCCACAGGGGCGAGGCGAGATCTTCGGCGAGCAGCCAGGCGATGAGCATCACGCCGACGACTGCCACGATGTACTCCGTGACTTCGATCCAGAGATGGTGATCGCTGACGGGGTGATCCACGGGACATCCACGAGGCTGGCTAGGACATCAGAATAGTACGGCGCGTGCCCCGAAGATAGTCATTGTTCCGCTACAACGGGGAAAAGCGCCGCGTGCGGAGCACCCCGACATGGAGTCGGGGGTAAACCTGACAGGAACGTCCCGCGGCAGTCAGTACGCCTTCACACCGCCCCGGTTTTCCGCAGAAGCGCGGCGATCGCTTCCGCAAGCCGCGCATAGCCGGCCGCGTTCGGATGAACGAGATCGGACTTCAAAGCGTTGTCGGTGAGGATTTTCTTGAGCGCGGTCTCCTCGTAGGGCAGGCGAAATTCCCTTGCGATATCCGCGTAGAAACCCGCGGGCGAGGGGAGCAAGCCGGGCTTCGGAACGCCGATCAACACGACCTCGGCGCCGCGGCTTCTCGCGAGACGCACCATGGCGCGGATGTTGTTCGCCGCCCGCGCTTCGTCGAGCTTTCTCAGGAAATCGTTGCCGCCGTGACAGAGGATGACGAGCTGCGGCTTGGCTTCGTCGAGCGCAGAGGGCAGGCGCGCGAGCCCTTCGGCGCTCGCTTCTCCCGGAACGCCCGCCGACACCACCTTGCGGCCGATCAGCGCCTCGAGCCGCGCCGGATAGCTTTCGCCTGCGTTCGCGCCGATCCCGAAGGTGAGGCTGTCGCCGAAGGCGAGCACCACCGCGCTGGGCGCCAGGGGAGGGAGCTTAGGCTGGCCGCCGCAGGCCGCGAGCAGCGCGAGCAGAAAGAGCGCGGCGCCGCGGAACGTCATCCGGCCTCACCGGGTCCGGGCACGCTCGCGCACTCCTCGAAAATGCGCGCGCGGCAGGTGGCGCAGATGGACAGATCGAGCCGAGTGAACACTCCGCCGATCGCCTCGCGCTTGCCGCGGAAGACGTTTTCGCGGCCGAGCTCCGCCATGTAGCCGCCGCGTTCCAGCAGCTCCTCGACCGGTTTCCTCAGACTGTAAAAGTAGAGCTGCCCGGCGCCTGCGCGCCGCCTGCGCGCTTCCTCCACGAGCAGCTCGGCGCCCGCCATGTCCACGAAATTGATGCTCTTCGACATCAGGAGGAGGTGCTTCTGGCCGGGGCTGTGCTCGCGCAGCGTGTCGAGGTGCCGCTCGACGTGGCCCACCGCGCCGAAGTAGATCGAGCCCTCGATGCGCAGGATCTTGAGCTGCGGGCATTCGACGAGGCTGTCCTCCACCTCGGTCATCTTGCGCCCCGTGTGGCGCGGATCGGGCACGAGGCTCCTCATGATCGGGTGCGAGGTGCGGTTGAGAAAGAGGACGAGCGAGACGAGCACGCCCACGAAGATCGCGAACTCGAGGTCGAGGAGGAGCGTCGCAAAGAAGGTGACCGCGAGCACCGCGCTCTCGCCGCGGCTCGTGGCGAGGATCCTCCGGATGCGCTGAAAGTCGATCAGGTTCCAGGCGACGAGGAAGAGCAGCCCCGCAACGACCGCGATCGGCAGGTAGGCGACGAGGGGCGCGATCGCGAGGAGCACGAGCACCAGCAGCAGCGCGGAAAATATCGCCGACATCGGCGTCTTCGCCCCGGCGTCGTAGTTGATGCCGCAACGGTTGGCGGAGGCGCTCGTCGGAAAGCCGGAGAAGAAGGCCGCGGCGACGTTGGCGAGGCCCTGCGCGATGAATTCCTGGTTGTTGTCCAGGCGCTGTCCCGATTTAAGTGCGATGGCATGGGCGATCGAGAGCGCCTGCGTCAGCGACACGAGTGCGACGGCCACCGCGCCCGGCAGGAGATTTTGCAGCGTTGCCGCCGAGGCATCGGGGAACGAGAGCGGCGGGAGCGCGCCGGGCAGCGGGCCGAGCGTACGCAGGCCCGTTCGCTCCACGCCTAGGGCTTGGTTGGCGAGGAAGGCCATAAGGCTTCCCAGGACCATCGCCGTCAGCATCGGCGGGACTTTCGGCAGCACGCGGCGCGAAAACGCGCCGATCGCGAGCGTCGTCGTTGCCACGGCGATCACCCACGGTTGTGCGTCGCCGAGGCGCCTGAGCGTTGCGAGCACCAGGTCGGCGAATCCCGCCGGGGCGGACGCGATGCCGAGAAAGTTGCCGAGCTGGCTCGCGAAAATGAACACGCCGAGCGCCGCGGTGAAGCCGACCACGACCGAGCTCGACATGAAATTCACCAGTGACCCGAAGCGGAGAAGGCCCATCGCCAGCATGATGATTCCGGACATCAGGGCGAGCGTGAGCGCGAGCTCGATGTAATGCGGTGTCATCGGCGTCGCGAGAGGGCTGAGCACGGCGAACACCATGAGCGAGACCGGATTGGTCGGACCGGCGACGGTATGCAGGGACGAGCCGAACAGAGCCGCGACGATCGTGGGCACCATCGCGCAGTACAGACCGTACTCGGGAGGGAGCCCCGCGAGCGTCGCGAACGCCACGCCTTGCGGCAATACGACGACGGCGCCGATAAGGCCCGCGAGCGCGTCGGCTTTCAGCGTCGAGCGGTCGACCCGCGGCCACCACCTGAGGAGCGGGAACAGGCGCCGCGAGAGCGGAGCGGTCGAAACGGTCGGAGGCGTCACGTCGGAGTGTGGGCCGGAATCCCTATGGTATCAAACGGCGTCGCGATGATCCCGCGTGATATCCTGTCACGCTTTTCCCCGCGCCGAAGTCCCGACATGCCCGATTTCCGCAAGTCCAGTCCGGCCGTCATGCTCGCGTGCGCGAGCGTGATCCTCACCCTCGCGCTCGGCATCCGTCACAGCTTCGGCCTGTTTCTGCAGCCGATGAGCATGGACAACGGTTGGGGGCGCGAAGTGTTCGGTTTCGCAGTCGCATTGCAGAACCTGCTTTGGGGCATCACGCAGCCCTTTACCGGGATGCTCGCCGACCGCTTCGGAGCCCGACGAGTGCTCTTCGCGGGAGGCCTGTTGTACGCGCTCGGTCTCGTCCTCATGGCGAACTCGACTACCGCGCTGGGGCTGACGCTCGCGATCGGCATCTTCGTCGGCATCGGCATGAGTTGCACCACCTTCAACATCGTTTTCGGCGCGCTCGGGCGCGCGTATTCCGCCGAGAGGAGGAGCGTCGTGCTCGGCATCGCCAGCGCTGCGGGCTCATTCGGCCAGTTCGCGGTGCTGCCGCTCGCGCTGGTACTGATCTCCGGACTCGGCTGGTATTCCGCGCTGATCGCATTGTCGATCCTCGTGGCGGTGGTGATGCCGGCCTCCTTCGGAGTGCCCGACAAGGGTTACCACGGCACGCTCGCCGCCGGAGCGGGCGTGTCGCTGAAGGAAGCGTTAGCCGAGGCTTTCCGCCACAAGGGCTTCTGGCTGCTCGGCGTGGGCTACTTCGCCTGCGGCTTTCAGGTCGTCTTCATCGGCACGCACTTCCCGGCGTTTCTGATGGACCAGGGACTCACCGTCCGCGACGGCACCATCTCGCTGGCCCTTATCGGCCTGTTCAATATTTTCGGCTCCTACCTCGCCGGGCAGCTCGGAGGCCGCTTCTCCAAGACCTACCTGCTCTCCGGCCTCTACGCCGCGCGCGGGGTCGCGATCGCGCTGCTGCTCGCGTTCCCGCTCACGCCGGTGTCGGCCTACCTGTTCGCCGCGGCGATGGGCTTCCTGTGGCTCGGCACGGTGCCGCTCACCAACGGCGTAGTCGCGGGAATTTTCGGCGTCGCCGTCCCCCATGGGGAGCGCCCCGCCCGAGAGGCCGGTGCCGGCGCCGCGGGCGACGACCGGCACTTTCAGCTCGTGTGGCTGATCGCGATCGGGCTGTCGGTGATTTCCGTTGTCGTGAACCTGCCGATCGACGAGCGGCCTGTCGCGCGCAAACCCGTGCCCGCCTGAGGTTCCCGCTCGAAGCCGGAACCATGCCGAGGTTTTGCGCCAATATCAGCATGCTGTTCAAGGAAGTCGGGTTTCCCGAGCGCTTCGATGCGGCGGCCCGGGCCGGCTTCAAGGCGGTCGAGATCCAGTTCCCCTACGCCTGGGACAAGGGACGGCTTGCCCAGATCGCGCAGCACGCCGGCGTCGAGGTCGTGCTCATCAACATTCCCGCGGGCGATTCGGAGAAAGGCGACCGCGGTATCGCCTGTTTGCCTTCACGCGTCCCGGAATTCCGTGACAGCGTCGCGAAGGCAATCGAGTTCTCTGAAGCGCTCGGTTGCGAACAAATGAATTGTCTCGCCGGTGTCACGCCACCGGACATTCAGGTAGCGAAGCTGCACGAGACTTACGTATGGAACCTGCGCTACGCGGCGGTGGAGCTGGCGCACCACGGCATGACGCTGCTCGTCGAGCCCATCAACACGCGGACGATTCCCGGGTTCTATCTGAACAACTCGGCCCAGGCGCTCGCGCTCATGGACGAGGTGGGTGCGGCCAACCTCAAATTGCAGTACGACCTCTTTCACATGCGGACGATGGGAGACGATCTCGCCGGGACCCTGACCGCGAATCTCGCGAGGATCGGGCATCTGCAGGTCGCAGACGTTCCCGGCCGTCACGAGCCCGGAACCGGAGAGATCGATTTCCCTCGCCTGTTCGATCTCATCGACCGGCTCGGCTACGAGGGGTGGATAGGCGCGGAATACGTTCCCACGGCGAAGACCGAAGACGGCTTGGCGTGGGTGAAGGAATACTTGTAAGCTGGACGGGATGAACATCGCGGTGACTGGAGTCAACTTCATTCGCCAGGCGCAGATCGCCGGGCGCCTGAAACAATTGCTGTCCGCGGACGCCGTCCTTCACGCGGAAGAAGACACGCGCTCCTACGAATGCGACGGCCTCTCGGCCTACCGGCAGCTGCCGATGGTGGTGGAAGTGCGGCAGGTGCTCGCCGCCTGCCACGAGCTGAAAGTGCCGGTCGTCGCCCGCGGCGCCGGCACCGGCCTCTCGGGCGGGGCGCTCCCCATGGGTGACGGCGTGCTGCTGTCGCTCGCGAAAATGCGGCGCATCCTCGCGCTCGACCCGGTGGCGCGCACGGCGCGCGTGCAGCCCGGGGTCACCAATCTCGCGATCTCGGAGGCGGCTGCGCCCTGCGGGCTTTTCTACGCGCCCGATCCTTCCTCGCAGATCGCCTGCTCGATCGGCGGCAACGTCGCCGAGAACTCGGGCGGCGTGCACTGCCTGAAATACGGCCTCACCTTGCACAATGTGCTGCGGGTGCGCGCGGTCACGGTCGAGGGCGAGGTCGTCGAGTTCGGCAGCGAGGCGCTCGACGCCCCCGGGCTCGACCTGCTTGCGCTCATGATCGGGTCGGAGGGCATGCTCGCGGTCGCGACCGAGATCACGGTCAAGCTCCTGCCCAAGCCGGAGACGGCGCGGGTCATTCTCGCTTCGTTCGACGACGTGGAGAAGGCGGGCAATGCGGTGGCCGACGTCATCGCGGCGGGCGTAGTGCCTTCGGGCCTGGAGATGATGGACCGGCCGGCCGCGCGCGCGGTGGAGGAATTCGTGCACGCCGGCTACGATCTGGAAGCGGCCGCGCTCCTCTTGTGCGAGGCGGACGGCACGCCCGAGGAGGTCGAGGAGGGCATTGCCGGCATGGCGCAGGTGCTGCGGCGCGCAGGCGCGACCGCCATCCGCGTCTCGGGCTCCGAGGCGGAGCGCCAGAAGTTCTGGGCCGGGCGCAAGGCCGCCTTCCCCGCGGTGGGCCGCATCTCGCCCGACTACTACTGCATGGACGGGACGATTCCACGAAAGAAATTGGGCGAGATCCTGAACTTCATCGCCGCGATGGAAAAAAAGTACGGCCTGCGCTGCCCCAACGTGTTCCACGCCGGCGACGGCAACCTGCATCCCCTCATCCTCTCGCACCGAACGCTTCGCGGGCGAAGTGCTGGAGAAGTGCGTCGAGGTCGGCGGCACCATCACCGGCGAGCACGGCGTGGGCGTGGAGAAGATCAACCAGATGTGCGTGCAGTTCGCGACCGCGGAGATCGAGCGCTTCCAGGGCGTGAAACGCGCCTTCGACCCCGAGGGCCTCCTCAATCCAGGCAAGAACATCCCGACCCTGCACCGCTGCGCCGAGTTCGGTCGCATGCGCGTACGCGGCGGGCAGCTGCCGCATCCCCAACTTCCGAGATTCTAGACGTGCACCTGGGCAGGAAGGTACGGGCCCGTTCGTTGTTCTCGGTACTGCTTCTGGGCGGTTGCCTGTGGCCAGGCCCCGAAGCGCTCGCGATCGTGGACGAGATCCAGGTCTACACCGACGATCTAGACTACCGCGGCGAGAGCGGCCTCGAGCTCCACGTCAATACCACGCCGAGCGGAAGAAGAACGCCGGATTATCCTGGCGATGTACCGCCTCACCACGGAGTCCGGATCACGCCGGAATTTTCCCGGGGCTTGGGCAATGATCTCGATTGGGGGTTGTATCTTCCGACAGCGACCGATGCGCAGGGGCGCTTTCATTTGGGAGGTGTGAAGCTGCGTACGAAATGGCTGCCGGTGCACGGCGTGGAAGGCAAGGGCGGCTGGTACTTCGGGATCAATAACGAGCTCTCCAACCTCACCAAGTCCTTCTCCGACTCCCGCTGGAACGACGAGGTTCGCGTCATCGGAGGCTACCGCGGCCCGGACTGGCTGATCGGGGTGAATCCCATATTCGAGTGGGGGCTCTCACCCGGATTTCGCGGCAGTCCCGACGTCACCCTCGCCTGGAAAGCGGTGCACGACGTCGCTCAAGGGTTTGCCCTCGGCGCGGAGTACTACGAGGATATCGGCACGCTCGCGAGCCGGCTGCCGCGCGACCAGCAGGGCCGCACGCTGTACGCGGTGATGGAAATCGAGCGCAAGTCCTGGTCGCTCAATTTCGGCGTCGGCCACGGCGTGACGCCCGCCACGGACAACTGGACCGTCAAGGCCATCGTCGGGATTTCCTTCAATTGAGACTCGGGTGATACTGTCGACAGAATGGATTCGGCGCTCGAGAAGCTTTCCGAGGCGGTGCGCGAAGCGGGCCGCTCGAAGCGCGCGTTGCGCCTGCGCGGCGGCGGCACCAAGGATTTCTACGGCCAGGCTCTCGAAGGCGAGGTTCACGATACGCGCGGCTACAAAGGCATCGTCGCTTACGAGCCCTCGGAGCTCGTGATCACCGCGCGCTGCGGCACGACGCTAGCCGACATCGAGACGGCGATGAGCGGGCACGGCCAGCTGCTCGCTTTCGAGCCGCCGCATTTCGGCGACGGCGCCACGCTGGGCGGCACGGTCGCGGCGGGGCTTTCGGGGCCGCGGCGCCAGGCGGCGGGCGCGTTGCGCGATTTCGTGCTCGGCGTGAAGGTCATGGACGGGCGCGGGGAAGTGCTCGCCTTCGGCGGGCAGGTCATGAAGAACGTCGCCGGCTACGACGTCTCGCGGCTGATGGCGGGGTCGCTCGGCACCCTGGGCATCATCCTGGAGGTGTCCCTCAAGGCGCTGCCTCGCCCCGCGGCCGAGGCAACGCTCAGGCTCGAGCTGCCCGAGGACAAGGCGATCGAGCAACTCAACCGCTGGGGCGGCAAGCCCATGCCGATCAGCGCGAGCGCCTGGACCGGGGGAGAGCTCGGGGTGCGCCTCTCGGGCGCCGCCGCTGCGGTCGCCGCCGCGCAAAAAAAAATCGGCGGCGAGCTCGTCGACCGCGAGCAGGGCGAGCGCTTCTGGGCGGGGATTCGCGAACAGACCGATCCGTTTTTCAGGAACGACGCGCCGCTGTGGCGCATTTCGGTTCCGTCGGCCACTGCGCCCCTCAAGCTTCCCGGGGAGCCGCTCATCGAGTGGGGCGGGGCGCTGCGCTGGCTTTGCACGCGCGCCGACGCGCGCACCGTCCGCGATGCGGCGAAACGAGCGCGCGGCCACGCCACGCTGTTTCGCGGAGGCGACAAGGCGGTCGGCGTTTTTCAGCCCCTCGGGCCGGCCCTCATGAAGATCCACAGGGAGCTCAAGCGCGAGTTCGATCCGCAGGGAATTTTCAACCGCGGCCGCATGTATCCGGAGCTGTGAGGGAAATTCGCTGATGCAGACCGCTCTGGCCGATTTCATCCGCGACACGCCCGAAGGGCGCGAGGCCGACTCCATCCTCCGCAAGTGCGTGCACTGCGGCTTCTGCACCGCGACCTGTCCGACTTACCTGCTCCTCGGGGACGAGAACGACGGTCCGCGGGGCCGCATCTATCTCATGAAGCAGGCGCTCGAGGGGCAGGCGATCACCGACAGGACGCGGCTGCACCTCGACCGCTGCCTCACCTGCCGCGCCTGCGAGACGACCTGCCCGTCGGGCGTGCAGTACGGGCGCCTGCTCGACATCGGGCGCAAGCTGGTCGAGGAGAAAACGGCGCGGCCCGCGTGGGAACGCGTCAAGCGCCGCGCGCTCGCGGCAGTGCTGCCGCGTCGCTCCCTGTTCGCGCTGCTCCTCGCGCTCGGCCGGCTCGCGCGGCGATTCCTTCCCGCGAGCATCGCCGAAAAAGTGCCGGCCTCGACGCCTGCGGCGGGCGACTGGCCGGCGCCGCGGCACGCGCGCAAGATGCTCGCCCTCGCGGGCTGCGTGCAGCCTTCCCTCGCGCCCGGCATCAACGCGGCGGCGGCGCGCGTGCTCGATCGCGCAGGAATTTCGCTGATCGAAGCCAAAGGCGCGGGCTGCTGCGGGGCGCTGCGCTACCACCTGAATTATCAGGAGGACGGGCTCGCCGACATGCGCGCGCTCATCGATTCGTGGTGGCCGCACGTCGAGAGCGGCGTGGAAGCGATCGTCATGACAGCGAGCGGATGCGGCGTCACGGTGAAGGAATACGCTCACCTGCTCGAGCGCGATCCGCGCTACGCCGCGAAGGCCGCGAAAATCAGCGCCTTGACGCGCGACATCAGCGAGGTGATCGATGCGGAGCACGTCCGCATCGAGCCGCTGCCGGGGAAAAAAGGCGGGCGGATCGCCTTTCATCCGCCGTGCACGCTGCAGCACGGGCAAAACATGAAAGGCCTGACCGAGCGCCTGCTCGCGCGCGCCGGGTTCGAACTGACGCCGGTGCCCGATTCGCACCTGTGCTGCGGTTCCGCGGGCACTTATTCGATCCTGCAGCCCGAGCTGTCCGCGCGGTTGAAACGTAGCAAGCTTTCGGCGCTCGCCTCCGGCGCACCCGAAGAGATCCTCACCGCGAACATCGGCTGTCTCGCGCACCTGCAGAGCGGCAGCGAGCTGCCGGTGAGGCACTGGATCGCTGCGCTGGACGAGCGCTTGAGTTGAGGAGCATCGTTTGGCGAGGCTGATAGACAACATCCCAGAGCGCCCGCCGAACCGCGACATCCGGCAGCTCAAGCGGGTGCTGCGCTTCCTCTGGCCGTACCGGAGGCGCATGGCCGTCGCCGGCGTCGCCCTGGTGGTTGCGGCGGGCTGCGTGCTCGTCCTGGGCCAGGGCTTGAAGCGCGTCGTCGACGCCGGCTTCTCGGGGAGCGACGCCACGTCCCTGGACACGGCGCTCTTCGCCCTGCTCGCCATCGTCTGCGTGCTCGCTCTGGCGACTTATACGCGTTTCTACTCCGTGTCCTGGATCGGCGAGCGCGTTTCGGCCGACATCCGTCGGGCGGTGTTCGGACACCTGCTGGAACAGTCTCCGGGGTTCTTCGAGACCATGCGCACCGGCGAAGCGATCTCGCGCCTCACCAACGACACCTCGCTCCTGGAAGTAGTGATCGGCTCCTCGGCTTCGTTTGCGTTGCGCAACACCCTGATCATGCTCGGGGCATTGGTGATGCTGGTGATCACCAGCCCGAAGCTCACCGCGCTGGTGGTGCTCGGCGTGCCGCTGGTGATCGCTCCGATTCTGCTGTTCGGCCGGCGCGTGCGAAAACTCTCGCGCGCGAGCCAGGACCGGATCGCCGACGTGAGCGCCTATATCGACGAAGCCCTGCACGAGATCCGCACGGTGCAGTCCTACGCCCACGAGGACAGGGACCGCGAGCGTTTCGGCGAGCGCGTCGAGCAGGCCTTCGGCAC
>WNFM01041605.1_pt1 | contig 11176 bp, 13 predicted proteins | sample 5400271 | NCBI WGS metagenome assembly WNFM01 (sample SAMN13153352, study PRJNA577476) | soil metagenome | isolation source: 60 cm saprolite on Douglas fir-dominated hillslope | place: USA:California | collected 2013-09-17 | reverse complement strand
GGTCAGGCCAGCGCCGTGATCCGCGTCCTGATCGCCGATGACCAGAGCCTGGTCCGCGCCGGTTTCACGGCGTTGCTCGACGCCCGCGACGACATCGAGGTCGTCGGTGAGGCGTCCGACGGGGCCGAAGCCGTGGACCTGGCCAGGAAGCTCCGGCCCGACGTGATCCTGATGGATATTCGCATGCCGGGGCTTGACGGGCTGGAAGCCACCCGCCAGATCGCCGGCGATCCGGAACTCGCTGGCGTGCGCATCGTCATCCTCACCACGTTCGGGCTCGACGAGTACCTCTTCGACGCCCTGCGCTTCGGCGCGAGCGGCTTTCTCGTCAAAGACACCGAACCGGCCGACCTCGCGACAGCAGTCCGGGTAGTCGCGGAAGGTGATTCGCTCATCTCACCCAGCATGACCCGCAGGCTGGTCGCCGAGTTCGCCAGCCGGGCCAAGGCACCCCACCCGGCGGCCGAACTCGATGCGATCACCCAGCGGGAGCGTGAAGTGATGGCACTCGTCGCCGACGGCCTCACCAACGTCGAGATCGCCCACAAGCTGTACATGAGCCCGGCCACCGTGCGCACCCACGTGAGCCACGCGATGACCAAACTCGGCGTAAGAGACCGGGCCCAGCTCGTGGTCCTGGCCTACGAAACGGGCCTGGTACGTCCGAACTGGCTCGCCTGACGCATCTGGCACAGGCCGTCGATCAAGGAGTTGATGATGAACCTCGTGCTGTGGATCGCTGCCGGGGTGCTGGCCGCGGTCCTCCTGGTCTCCGCCATCAACAATCTGGTCATTCCCCGGGAGAAGCTGGCCACCTTTCCGGGTGGGGGATGAGTCGAAGACTTCAGTCCCGGCGCCCTCAGGGCCATCTCGGCCCTCGAGATCCTCGGCGCGGTGGGCCTGATCCTGCCCGCCGTGCTCGGCATCGCGCCGGTGCTGGTGCCGCTGGGCCCGTGCGTCCAGGCCCGTGCGTCCGGATCAGTCCGGCCGGACGAGCGGGAACAGGAGGGTCTCCCTGATGCTCGCCCCGGTGAGCATGATCATCAGCCGGTCCGTGCCCATGCCCATCCCGCCGCTCGGCGGCATGCCGTACTCGAGCGCCCGGATAAAGTCCTCGTCGAGCTGCATCGCCTCCGGGTCGCCGCCGGCCGCCAGCAGTGACTGCGCGGTGAGCCGCTCGCGCTGCTGCGCCGGGTCCACCAGCTCGGAGTAGCCGGTGCCGATCTCGGCGCCGAACGCGACCAGATCCCATCGCTCGGCGAGCCGGGGGTCGGACCGGTGCTGCCTGGTGAGCGGGGAGACCTCGACCGGGAAGTCACGGTAGAAGGTCGGAGCGACCGTGCGCGCCTCCACGACGTGCTCGTAGAGCTCGAGCAGGACCTGGCCGCGGTTCCACTTCGGGTCCTGCTGGATGCCTGCCTGCTCGGAGAGGTGTCGCAGCTTGTCCTCGCTCGTGTCCGGGGTGACCTCCTCACCCAGGGCCTCGGAGACCGCGTCATGCACGGTCACCTGCGGCCAGTCCCCGCCGATGTCGTGTTCCGAGCCGTCCGGCCGGCGCACGATCGTCCCGCCGAGTGCGGCCCGCGCGGCAGCCTGGACCAGCTCCCTGGTGAGCGCCCCGATCGTGTCGTAATCGCCGTAAGCCTCGTAGGCCTCGAGCATGGTGAACTCGGGGTTGTGGGTCGCGTCGGCGCCCTCGTTACGGAAGATCCGGCCGATCTCGTAGACCTTCTCGATGCCGCCGACGACCAGGCGCTTGAGGTAGAGCTCGAGGGCGATCCGCAGGTAGAGCTCGATGTCGTAGGCGTTGCTGTGGGTGACGAACGGCCGGGCGTTCGCGCCGCCGTGCAGCACCTGCAGCACCGGCGTCTCAGCCTCGAGGTAGCCGCGCACGTGCAGTTCCTCCCGTAGCGACCTGGTGACCACGGCGCGCATCTCCGCCATCCGGCGCGCGGCTGGGTTGATGATCAGGTCGACGTAACGCTGCCGCACCCGCGCCTGCGGATCGTTGAGGCCTGCATGCTTGTCCGGGAGCGGCCGCAGCGACTTGGCGGTGATGGCGAAGGAATCCGCGAGCACCGAGAGCTCCCCGCTGCGCGAGGTGATCACCTCGCCCTCGACGCCGACGTGGTCACCCCTGTCCACATCACGCTTCCAGGCCGCGAGCGCCTGCTCGCCGACCCGGTCCAGCGAGATCATGACCTGGATGTCGCCCGTGCCGTCCCTGATCGTGGCGAAGCACAGCTTCCCCCCGATACGGGAGAGCATGACTCGGCCGGTGACGCCGACCCGCTCACCGGTCGCGGTGTCCGGCCCCAGGTCGGGGTGGGCCGCGCGGACCTCGGCGATCGTGGCCGTCCGGGGGAAGCCGACCGGGTACGGGTCGACGCCGGAGGCACGCATGCTGTCCAGCTTGTCGAGGCGCACCCGCATCTGCTCGGGCAGATCATCCGTCACCTGCCCGAGGTTACCGGTCCTGCCTCGGCCGCGGCCAAGCAGTTCTCGCCGCTTGCTGCCACGCCCAGTCACCAGCCCCTGGCCGCGGCCAAGCAGTTCCTGTCACCGCGCCCGCCACTCGCCGCTCAGTCACACCAGCCTCTACAGCAACAATCCTGGCGCGTTCCGGGGTACGTTTCATGATCCCGGACTGAAACCCACGCATATCGTGGGTTTCAGTCCGAGATCGTGGAATCGGCCGGGGGCGCCGCTGCGCGGGCGCTAGGCGTCGGCGGCGTTGCGCTCGTAGACGAGGCGCAGGCCGATCAGGGTTAGCCAGGGCTCGTAGACGTCGATCACGCCCACCTCGTCGATGATCAGCGGGGCGAGCCCGCCGGTGGCGATGATCGTCACCGAGTCCGGGTCGCCGGGGGCCAGTTCCTTCGCCATCCGCCGGACGATGCCCTCGACCTGGCCCGCGAACCCGAAGATGATCCCGGACTGCAGCGACTCGACGGTGTTCTTGCCGATCGCGCGGCTCGGGCGGGACAGCTCGACCTTGAGCAGCTGGGCCGCCCGGCGCGACAGCGCGCCGACGAACTCGCCGCGCTCGCTGACCGCGTCGAAGTTCGTGGAGGTCCCGAAGTCGACGACGACCGCCGGGCCGCCGTAGAGATGCGCAGCGGCCAGCGTGTTCATGATCCGGTCGCTGCCGACCTCCTTGGGGTTGTCCGTCCGCACCGGGATCCCGGTCTTGATTCCGGGCTCGACGATGACCGCGGTCACGTCTCCGTAGTAGCGCCGGAACATCTCCCGCATCTCGTGCAGCACGGACGGAACGGTCGAGCACAGCGCGATGCCGCTGATGTCGGGATCCTTGAACAGCGCGCTCTGGGCCAGCAGGCCCTGCAGGATGACCGCGAGCTCGTCGGCCGTGCGCACCGGGTCGGTGGCGATGCGCCAGTGCTCGATGACCTCGTCGCCCTCGAACACGCCGAGCACGGTGTTGGTGTTCCCCACGTCGATCGTCAGCAGCATGACGCTCCCCTCGGGCGAGATCAGTGCTGGCCGGGCAGCATTACCTGCGTGTTGTCGATCAGCCGGGTCGCCCCGGCCCGGGCCGCGACCAGCAGCAGCGCGGCACCGTGGTGGCCGTCACCGGACGCGGGGCCTTGTCGAGCACGGCGTCCGCCGCGGCCAGCACTCCGGCGGGCCCGGCGGCCGCTGCGCCCGCCCCGGCCTCGAGCGCTCGGGACAGCGCCAGCGCCGTCGATCGCTCCTCCGCCGACAGATACGCGTTCCGGCTGGAGACCGCGAGCCCGTCCGGGTCTCGTACGATCGGCACCGCCGCGATCTCGACGCCCAGGTCGAGGTCGGCGGTCATCCGCCGGACCAGCGCGAGCTGCTGGGCGTCCTTCTCGCCGAAGACCGCCACGTCCGGCGCGGCGAGCTGGAACAGCTTCAGCACCACGGTCAGCACGCCGCCGAAGAAGCCGGGCCGTGAGCTGCCCTCGAGCAGACGTCCCACCGGCCCGGGATCCACTGTGACCAGGGGCTCGTGGGGGTACATTTCCTCGCGGGACGGCGCGAACACGATCGCGGCGTCCTCCTCGGCGCAGACGGCGAGATCCCGCTCCAGGGAGCGCGGGTAGCGGCCGAAGTCCTCGCCGGCCCCGAACTGGAGCGGGTTCACGAACACCGACACCACGACGCACCCGTCCGGCGCGGACATCTCCCGGGCCAGGCGGAGCAGGGCTCGGTGGCCCTGGTGCAGGGCGCCCATGGTCGGGACAAGCACCACCGGCCCGGCCCGGCCGCCGCGCAGGGCCGCAAGCTCGGCCCTGGTCCTGGCGAGCACGGGGGCGGCGGATCCCGGCGCGGGGATGGCTGCGGGCGGACCGCTCGCCACCGGACCGGCCGCCACCGGGCCGCTCGCCACCAAGCCGGCCGCCACCGGACCGGCCGCCACCGGACCGCTCGCCACCGAGCCGGCCGCCACCGGGCCGGCCGCCGCCGCGCCGGCCGCCGCCGGGCTCACCGTGGCGCTCCGCCGAGCACGCCGAGCAGGCGCTGCGCGTCGGGCGCGCTCAGGGTACCCGCGGCCAGCGCCCGGTCGGCGGTCAGCCGGGCCAGCGCCAGGTAGGCCGGCAACGCCTGCGGCGCGGCCGCTCGCAGCGCCTCGATATGGCTGGCGACGGTGTCAGCGTCGCCGCGCGCCACCGGGCCGGTCAGGGCCGCGTCACCGAGGCGCAGGGCATTGTCGAGCGCGGCGGACAGCAGCGGGCCGAGCATCCGCTCCGGCTGCCCGACGCCAGCCTCCCGCAGCAGGTCGGCGGCCTGCACGACCAGGGTCACCAGGTGGTTGGCGGCGCTCGCGAGCGCCGCGTGGTAGAGGTCCCTGTGCTCCTCGGCGATGAACACGGGCTCGCCGCCCATCTCCACCACCAGCGCCTCGGCTACGGGCCGCAGCGGGTCGGGCGCGGTGACCCCGAAGCTGATCCCGGCCAGCCTGTCGATGTCGTCGGGGCGCCCGGTGAAGGTCATGACCGGGTGCAGGGCGAGGGGCAGCGCGCCGGCGCGGACCGCCGGGTCCAGCACGGCCAGGCCGTGGCGGCCGCTGGCGTGCGCGACCAGGCGCCCCTCCAGGTCGGCCCCGGTGGCGGCGAGCCCGGCGACCAGCCCGGGCAGGACGTCGTCGGGGACCGTCAGCAGCACGAGGTCCGCGGCGGACACGACCTGCGCCGGCTGCCTGATCGCGGTGCCGGGCAGGTCCCGCCGGATCCGCCGGAGGGAGGCGTCGGATACTGCGGACGCCGCGACGACCTCGTGGCCCGCTCGGCGCAGCGCGGCCGCGAGCGCGGTTCCCGCCCGCCCGGCGCCCACGACGCCCACCCGGAGCTGGGCCGGGTGCTCGGACGGGCCGGGCCCATCCCGGATGGTCGGGTTGTCTGCGTTCATCAACGTTCCAGTCCTCGCCGGGTACCGGACGGCGACGATCAGCATATCCGGGCCAGCCTGGCTATCTGATGCCTGGCTGCTTCCGCTGGCGGTCTTCGTCCTCGCCGCCGGGCGGTGTGGGGGCGCGGCAGCAGTGCTCCAGGTAGAGCGCGGCCGCGACCAGGACCGCGGCCGCGGCGACCGTCGCTCCCGCGTTGATGGCGTCGCTCCTCGGAACCGCCTTGTCGATGGAGCCCAGGGTGTAGGCCAGGAACCCGGCGCCGAACCCGCCGAACACGGCCCCGCCCAGCGAGCTGGCCTTCGCCAGGGCGGCCAGGCGGGCGACGGCGATCGGCGCGAGCGGCTTCCCGCCCCCGCGGCCCTGGATCCTGGCCCGGACGTTCCGGCCGCTGAAGCCCTCCGCGATCGCGAGGATCAGCAGGGCGGGCACCGCGGTCCACGGGAGCGGCGGAAGCCCGGAAAACGTCACCCGGACGATCAGCCATACCACGACCGCGCAGGCAGCAGCCACGGCGACCAGCGTCCACGGCCGGGTCGCCCTCATCGCCGCCACCCTGCCTCCGCTCGCCTCCGGGGCGCCTTAAGGCCCCGCCTTTCCTCGTCGCTCGCCCCTCGCTCCTCAGTCCAGGCGGCGCCGCGCCCCTTGCGCTCGCTCATGCTGGTGTCCGCAGACGGATGTCGCGGCGCAGCCGGAGGCCGGCGGTGCCAACGGCGGCGAGCAGGTCCGCTACCCGGCCCCGCCCGGGTATCACCGCGCCGGGGTCCACGTCGTGCCAGGGAGCCAGCACGAAGGCCCGCTCGTGCGCGCGCGGATGCGGCAGCGTGAGCTCCGGGTCGCCGCTCACCACCTCGTCGTAGACGATGATGTCGACGTCGAGGGTGCGGGGTCCCCATCGCGGCCCGCGGACCCGGTGCAGGGCATTCTCCGCCGCCTGGCCGCGGTCCAGGACCGCGCGGGCCGGCAGCGACGTCACGGCGGCGAGCACGGCGTTCAGGTAGTCCGGCTGGTCCGGACCGCCGACGGGAGCGGTCTGGTAGACGGGCGAGACCGCGACAGCGCCGAGCCCGGGCTCCGCGCACAGGATGTCGACGCCGCGCTGCAGGTTAGCCAGGCGGTCACCGAGGTTGCTGCCGAGGGCCAGCACGACGCTACGGGCCGTCATTCGCGGCCCCGGCGGATGGTCACGGTCACGTCCCTGAACGGCAGGGACATGGGTGCATGCGGCTTGTGGACCGTTATTTCAACGTCGCGTACCGCCTGATCGGCCGACAGGCAGGCGGCGGCCAGGCGGTCGGCCAGCGTCTCGATCAGCGCGACCGGCTCGCCGGAGACGATGGCGGCGAGCCTGGCCGCCACGGCCCCGTAGTCCACGGTCAGGGCCAGGTCGTCCGCGGCGGCCGCCGGCCTGGTGTCCAGCCAGAGCACCGCGTCGACCACGAACTCCTGGCCGCGCCGTGCCGCCCGAATGCGCGCAGGCCGAGCAGCGAGATCCGGTCGGCGGTCAACCCGGCTCACCCCGCCTCACTTCGGCCCACCATGCCTCACCCCGCCGCATCCTGCTTCACCTCGCCGCGCCCGCCGTCAGCCAGCTCCCGAGCCTCCTGCCAGCGCGCGGCGACCCGCACGGCGTCCGCGTTGGCGGCCACGGCGTGCACCCGCACGCACCACGCTCCGGTGGCTGCCGCCAGGGCGGACACCGCGACGGTCGCGTCGTCGCGGCCGGCGGGTGGACGAGGCTCGCCGTCGGCGCCCGGGAGCAGCCTGCCGAGGAAGCTCTTGCGTGACGCGCCGACCAGCACCGGGAACGGTGACTCGCCGCCCAGGCTGGAGATCTCTGCGAGCCTGGCCAGCAGGGTCCAGTTATGCCCGGACAGCTTGGCGAACCCGATCCCGGGATCCACGATGATCACCGACGGGTCGACTCCGGCCGCGGTGACGGCGTCAACCTGAAGACCCAGCTCGCCGCGGACCTCGCGCACGACGTCGTCGTACACCGCACGATCCTGCATGTCCTGGCCGTACCCGCGAAAGTGCGTAACGACGTAAGGTACGCCGGCCGCGGCCACCAGCCGGGGCAGCCGCGGGTCGGACCGGCCGCCGCTGACGTCGTTGACCATCCGGGCCCCGGCCCCGAGCGCGAACTCGGCCACGGCCGCCCGCATGGTGTCCACGCTGACGGTGAGCCCGGCGCCGGCGAGCTCGGCGATGACCGGGCCGACCCGGCGCAGTTCCTCCTCGACATCGATCCGCTGCGCCCCGGGCCGGGTCGATTCGCCGCCGACATCCACGATGTCCGCTCCCTCGGCTGCGAGCTGGAGGCCATGGGACACCGCGGCTTCGGTTCCGAACCATGCGCCGCCGTCAGAGAAGGAGTCCGGGGTGACGTTGACGACGCCCATGACCAGGCAGCGGCCCATATCGGGCAGGCCAGCCGGATGCGCTCGCTGGAGCACAGCCGCCCGCGCCTGGTCCGTCATACGCGCCAATCTACGGGTCTACGCGGCGGCGCGAGACCGCCGGGCGACGGCGCGGAGGCGCCGCTGGACCATGCCCAGCCCGAGCCTGCGCGCTATCCGGCGCACCTCCACGGTCGGCCAGACCAGGAAGGCCTCCGCCTCGAGGGCGGCCAGGCCGATCCTCGGGATGTCCCTGGTACCGGTGAAGACGAAGAACCGCGGCACCCATTCCGGGCAGAACTTCGCATTGAACTTGTACAGCGACTCGATCTGGAACCACCGGGACATGAACAACAGGATGCCGCGCCAGGCGCGCAGCACCGGCCCGGCGCCGATCCGCTCGCCTCGCTCCAGAGCGGCCCGGAACACGGCGAAGTTCAGCGAGACGCGCTTGACGCCGAGATCCGGCGCGCCCTTGATGGTCTCGACGATGAGGAAGTCGTTCAGGCCGGGCTGCGCCACGCGGTCACGGCGCATCAGGTCGAGGGACAGCCCGTCGGGTCCCCAGGGCACGAAGTTCAGGATCGCACGGAGTACACCGTTCTCGGTGGCCGTAGCGATCACGCAGTTCTCGTCGCCTCGCGCCCCGACGCGCCCGAGCGCCATCGAGAAGCCTCGCTCCGTCGGGCTCCCCCGCCAGGAATCGGCCTGCCTGATCAGGCTGTCAATCTCCGCGCGGGGAATGTCGCCCGCCCGGCGGATCTCGGCGACATAGCCGTGCCGGCATACTCTGGTCGCCATCTGCCGGACGTTCCGCATGGACCTGCCCTGCAGCGTGAAGTCGGCGACGTTGACCACGGCCTCGTCGCCGAGTTCCAGCGCGGTCAGCCCGCCGCCCTCGCGGCACCAGGTCTCCGCCCCAAGCTCGCTGCATCCGATCACCGCGGGCACCCATGCGTGCCGGGCCGCCTCGTCGAGGAACGCGTGCATCGCTCCGGGCCAGGCCTCGGGATCGCCGAGGGGGTCGCCGCTGGCCAGCATGACCCCGGACAGCACCCGGTAGCCGATGCAGGACTTGCCCGTGGCCGACCAGATGATGCTCTTGTCGTTACGAAGCGTGAAATAGCCGAGCGAGTCCCTATCCCCGTGCCTTTCGAGCAGGTCCCTGATCCGGCTCGCGTCCGCGTCGCCGAGCCGGTCGACGCGCCGGGCCGGGCGCAGGAAGAGGTACCCGACAACGACCAGCGTGAACAGCCCGAGCCCGCCCATCAGGAACATGAAGACGTCGGTGCGGGTCTCCGACGTGAACCGGACCGGCCCGGTGAAGCCGACGATGCTGTAGATCACGGACTGCAGCCGCTGCGCCAGGGTGTAGCTAGCTTCGAGGCCGTGAGTGACCGAGATATAGCAGAAGCCGATGGCCACGTCGGCGACCGCGAGCCCGCCGAGCGCCCACAGCGCGCGCCACCGGGTCCTGGGGTCACCGACCGCGTAGAACTCCTTCCGGTACAGCCACAGGATGACGAGCAGCGCCACGGTACCGGCGGCGGGGGCCAGATGGACCAGATGCCGGCCGGGCGAAAGAGCATGGATCGCCACGCTGGCGGCCAGCAGCAGCACGACCCCCTCCCACGCGCGCCGCTTCCGCCTGCGCAGCCCGTGCGAGAGCATGAGCAGCAGCAGGCCGATGATGACGTCGGCGACCCGGGGCACGAGGGACAGCAAGCCCGGCGCGATCTCGGTGAGCCGGTGCAGGGGATGCTTGAGGTGGCTGTACAGGACACGGGTGCGGAAGCCCTCGATGATGTACATCAGGCCGATCAGCAGCGCGAGCAGGGACGCTGTGACCGGCACCCAGCGCCGCTGGTGCCTCCGGTCCGGGGGGCGCGTCGCAGCCTTGTCCGGGGCGACCGTCTCGGGCCCGCTGCGCTCAGTCATGTCAGACATGTAGGTCAGGCCACGGGTCACGGGGCATCAGGGTAGTCATGTCCGTTACGCAATGCGGGCAAACGCCTGAACACGGCAGCCAACCTCTTCCTGGACGGGCTGCCTTCGCCCGCAGGGCGAGCGATAACGCAGTCGCGTCCATTGGTATCAGGTTATCTTCCGGCATCTAGCAGAACCCAGCTTTCAGACGCTCCCGGCGCCCATCTGGTTCCGTCCGGGACGAGGAATGCTCAGCGGCGGCCGAGCAGGAGGCTCATGGCCTCGGCCCGGGTCCGGTCGGAGTCGCGGAATATCCCCCGGACCGCGGAAGTAACGGTCTTGGCCCCGGGCTTGCGCACACCCCGCATCGACATGCACAGGTGCTCGGCCTCGATCACCACTATAACGCCCCCCGGCTCGAGGACGTTCATCATCGCATCGGCGACCTGGCTCGTCATCCGCTCCTGGACCTGCGGCCGCCTGGCGTACACGTCCACGAGCCTGGCCAGCTTGGACAGCCCGGTTATCTGCCCCTTCTCGTTCGGAATGTAGCCGAGATGAGCGAACCCGAAGAACGGGGTGAGGTGGTGCTCGCAGGTCGAGTACATCTCGATGTCGCGGACCAGGACCATCTCGTCGTGATCGGCATCGAAAACCGTCGTAAGCACGTCCTCGGGCTGCTGCACCAGCCCGGCGAACTGCTCGGCGTAGGCCCTGGCCACGCGGGCCGGCGTGTCGCGCAGGCCGTCTCGCTCCGGATCCTCGCCGACCGCGAGCAGGATCTCGTGCACCGCCCGCTCGATCCGGGCCAGGTCAACACCTGGCGTGCCGTCCTGTGAGGCTGAGCGTTGCTCCGCGGTCGAGCCGCGCTCCGCGGTCAAAGATTCCCGCCCGGCCCCGTGCTGCCGGGCGCTGGGCTGCCCGGCGCTGGGCCGCCCGCTCCGTGCCCTCCGGACCCGGCGTCATCCGGGCCGAGCGGCGAACCAGCCGAGCCGTAGCCGCCCGGCCCGCGCTGATCGCCCGGGCCGCGCGAATCGACCGGGCCGCGCGAATCGACCGGGCCGTCCTGGCCGACCGGGCCTATGGGGTCGGCAGAGCCCATGGGGCGGATGGGGCCCGTCGGCCCCATGGGAGCGACCGGGCCCCCGGATCCCGCTGGACCAAGCGCCTGAGCTGAGCCGTCGCCGCCTGCCCCGACGGCCTGCCCGTTGCCCGCACCGGGCTGCTCCGACCCGTCCGCTGCGGCCGTGAGGGCCATCTCCTTGGGCGTCAGCACCGGCGGGCGGTCGGAGGGAAGCCGCTTGCCGTAACCGGTGTAGGAGCCACGGGTCGCACGCTGGCGGATCGGGCTGAAGATCTCCAGGACCTGATTGCGGGACAGGGTCTCGTGCTCCATCAGCTGCAGCACCAGGTTGTCCAGCACGTCGCGGTACTGGACCAGGATCTCCCAGGCCTCGTC
>WNFM01202450.1_pt1 | contig 11179 bp, 11 predicted proteins | sample 5400271 | NCBI WGS metagenome assembly WNFM01 (sample SAMN13153352, study PRJNA577476) | soil metagenome | isolation source: 60 cm saprolite on Douglas fir-dominated hillslope | place: USA:California | collected 2013-09-17 | reverse complement strand
AGCGCCGGCGTGCCGGGCCGCAGATAGGACGGGCTGCCGGGCAGCTGCGGCGGGATCATGCCGGTGCGCAGCGGATGCATGCCGGTGAAGAAGGCGTTCCGGCCGGCGGTGCAGCTCTCCTCGGCGTAGTAATCGGTGAACATCGCACCCTCATAGCCGATGCGATCGATGTTGGGTGTCTCTCCGGCCATCAAGCCACGATGATAAATCCTCGGCTGCATCCAGCCGATGTCATCGCCCATGATGAAGACGATGTTGGGCTTTTGAGCCGGAGCCTGGGCTTGAGCTTGTGTCGACCAAAGCCCGGCCCACAGCGAAGTGGCGGCAAGCAACACAGCCGAGGCGAACCGGCTCAGCTTGTGTTTCATTGTTTGACTTTGCATTGTCATCTCCGTTCACATTGTGCGGGTTGTACCCCCGATGTGCGGCGCAAAAATTCACAGAGGCGGTTTTTATTGTTTTCGGTGTGCGCAGTGAACGTGAAGTTACAACAGGGAACGGCCACTCCCCATTGGACCCTGGTCCAATACGCAATGCACGTCTGCGTGTTGCAGCGTAATTTGCTGGCGACACCCAATTTGGAAACTGCCTAGTTCGGATGTCCGCTTTGGGTCATTAGCGGACATGAGGGCAAGGCTGAGCGATGTCCGCTTTACCCTCAGAAGCGGACATCTACGGTCGCCGTCGGGATGTCCGCTAAGTGCCAATAGCGGACATCGAATCGCGTTCGGTGAGGTCGCCGCACTCCAGGCTAACGGCGCAGCTGGAGAAAGCGTGTCCGCTTTGGGTTATTAGCGGGCACGCCTGAAAGTGAGCTTCGGGCCTAGAAATTTTATGCTCAATTTACGTTGCGTGCGCTGCGGCTAGACGTACGAGCTTTTAAGAGCGTCGGCAGGAGCAGACTCAATGTGGATTTGTTTTGCCAATTTAAAAGCAGTCTTAATTCCGTGTCATGACAGCTTCTGACTTTTGATCCGCAAGCTGTTTCCAACGACGGTGAGGCTAGAACCGGCCATTGCGGCGGCAGCGATCATGGGATTGAGGAAAAACGCCCAGAACATGTTTTGTTTGATGGTCCGAAACGTTATCCGAGCCAGCGCGAGCGCTTCGACGACCTTCAACGGGTGGCCCTTCACCAGCACGATATTGCCGGCTTCGATCGCAATGTCGGTGCCAGTGCCGATCGCGATGCCGAGGTCCGCCTGCACGAGGGCGGGTGCATCATTAATGCCGTCGCCGACGAAGGCAACGCGTTGGCCATGTTCCTGAAGGACGCGGACCTGCTTCGCCTTATCTTGCGGCAAAACTTCCGCGAAGATCTGATCGATTCCGATTTGTGCGGCTATGGCTTCGGCTGTTCTGCGGTTATCCCCCGTCATCATTACCGTCTTGATACCCGCGCCGCGCAAACTATCCGCCGCCGCTTTTGCGTCCTCCTTGAGCGTGTCGGCGACCGCGATCACGCCATACAGTTTGTGATTGCACGCTACGATGATCACCGTTTTCGCCTCGACCTCATATTGTTCAATCCGGTCAAAATGAGCCGTGAGCGGAATGCCGTGCTCAAGTACCAAGCGAGGACTGCCGGCCATGACGACGGCGTCTCCAATCGTACCTTGAACGCCTTTGCCTGCGAGGTTTACGAAATCGCCCACTTCAGTCAGCGCTAGGTTCTTGTCGTTCGCCGCCCGCACGATCGCCTGTGCAATGGGATGTTCCGAGAGCCGTTCGATGCTCGCGGCCAGCGCAAGCACGTCATCGGTCGTGTGCGTCTTATCGGCGACTATGTCGGTAATCTTCGGTTTGCCCTCAGTCAGCGTGCCGGTTTTATCGAACACAACAACGTCGATCTTCTTGCCTCGTTCGAGCGCTTCTCCGTTCTTGATCAATATTCCTCGCCGCGCACCGAGCCCTGTCCCGACCATAATCGCGGTGGGAGTAGCCAACCCAAGCGAACAGGGGCACGCGATGACGAGAACCGCAACCGCCGGGACAAAGCTTTGATAGATGTCCCCGGTTGCGACATACCAGGCGACGGCCGTTGCGATGGCGAGGCCCAAAATAATAGGGACAAATACTCCTGAAATCTGATCGGCGAGGCGTTGGATTGGTGCTTTGTTGACCTGCGCATCGGCTACCAGTTTGACAATTTGCGCAAGGGCAGTGTCCTCGCCGACCTTTGTCGCCTGCATCTCAAACGCGCCGCCGACGTTAATGGTCGCGCCAAATACGTCGTCATCTTTTGCCTTGCCAACCGGCATGCTTTCACCGGTGAGCATAGACTCGTCGACCGTCGACGCCCCATTGATGATTTTTCCATCAACCGGGACTTTCTCGCCGGGTTTCACCAGGAGGATGTCGCCGGCTTTCACCTCCTCCATGGGAATATCCTGCTCCTGCCCCCCTCGACGAACATGTGCGGTCTTCGCGCCAAGTTCGACGAGTCTTTCGATCGCTTCGCTCGCCTGACCGCGGCTTCTCGCCTCGAAATAACGGCCGAGCAGAATGAGGGCTGCAATCACCGCGCCGGTCTCAAAATACAGATGATGCTCGCCGGCTGCCATCGCCCAGAGACTGTAGAAAAGTGCCGCGAGCGTCCCTAAGGAGATAAGTGTATCCATGTTGGCGGCTAAATTGCGGGCCTGCCGCAGCATGCCGATATGGAATTGCCAACCGAAGATGAGGATAACAACAGCGCTCAATGCGACTTCGATCCATACGCTCAAATTATGACCGAGAAAGCTCATCGGGAGTTCGATATCGAGCATCGCCAGCGCTACGACGGGAAGCGTAAATCCCAAGGCCAGAAATGCCCGCATCCTGGCCGATACAAGTTCCTGGCGCGCCTGTTCCTTGTGGTCGCCAGCGAATTCAGGTGTGAGCACCTGATAGCCGTTCTCAACAACTGCATCATATAGCCCGCCGAGAGATACGACCGATTCGTCAAACTGCACACGAGCGCTGTGGGTTGCGTAGTTGACGCTCGCGTCGATGACACCTGCGATCTTCTTAAGCGTCCGCTCGTTGCGGGACGCGCACGAGGCACAGTGCATTCCGGCGATATTAAATGTTGCTGCCTTCATGGTCATGCTCCCGAGTGACTGAGCCGAATTGTATTATTTGCGCGCGGCAGTGATTTTTTCCCGAAGCGCATCGACGCCGACGGCGCCAACCACGACGTCCGGCCCGATCACATAGCTCGGAGTGCCCGTCAGGTTGAGGTTTTCAGCAAGCTTGACGTTCTCCGCGAGGGTGGTTTTGACCTCAGGGTCCGCCATGTCCTTCTCAAGCCGCGCCATATCGACGCCCGCCTCTTGTGCCGTTGCGAGGGCACGCGCGCGGTCGGCCTGACCGCGACTGCCCAATAGTTTCTGGTGGAATTCGAGGTATTTTTTTCCGCTCTCGTCCTGCATGCGAACTGCGACCGCGACCTGCGCAGCCTCGGTCGAACCCACGCCGAGCACCGGAAACTCCTTGAGGATGATACGAAGTTTCGGGTCCGATTTAATGAGCGTGAGCATGTCGGAGAGCGCATGTTTGCAGTACGCACAGTTGTAGTCGAAGAACTCGACCAAGGTGACATCGCCTTTCGGATTGCCGAGCACCACCTGATGCGGCGAGCCGAAGAGAGTCGCGATGTTGTCCTTCACCGCAGCGCGATGCAGCTCGGCTTCTGCCGCCTGCTGACGTTTCTGAAGCTCGGCAAATGCCTCCTGCAGCACCTCCGGATGTTGGATGAGGTAGCCCTTGAGGATACCTTCGACCTCACCGCGCTGGCCGGAGGAAAAAACTTGCGTTCCGGCAGGCGTTGCAGGTGTGGCTTCTGCGGATTTGCTCTTCGGGTTCGCAAGCACGATGATCTTGGCGCCGCGCGTCATCATGCCCATGCTGCAATTAAACCCGATTTCGCCGGGCTCTTGCGGTGTAAAGGTGATAGCGGTGGTTCCGAACGGAAGGAGCTTGCGGACTCCCGCCTTCGGAGCAATGAGAATGCGTCCGCATCCGGCGGCCTGCTGCGCATCGATCCGCCACTCGACCGGAACGCCCTGCAAGACCGCGAACTGATAAGGCTGGTAGCGATAGCCGACGATCTTCATGTCGACGATCTGTTTGCCGTCGATCACCGGAACTGTTTGCACCCGCGCTTCGCTGGGCTGGGCAGAGGACGCGGGAGCGGACGAGAACTGTTCGGTGGTCCCGGCAAGCGTGAGACCGCTTTGGAAGTTGAAGAGCCCAAGTAAAACAACGGCGGCGCCTGCGAACTTCAAAAAGTACCGCTGGAATCCGCCGCCGGCAAAACTGGAAAGTGCGGAAAGCGATAGAAGTGCGGGCAGCGTTCCCATGGAAAACGCGAACATCGTCAGCGCGCCGGTCATAGCACTCGCTTTGGCAAGCACGTAAAGCTGCAGCCCCTGCGTGAAACCGCACGGTAAGAAGAAGGTGGCCGCGCCCAGCAAGAACGCGCTGCCTTTGGTTTTTCGTTCCGTATATTCATGAATCCAGTGCGCGATGAACTTCGGCGCCCGGAGCAAGCCAAGTCGCGGCATCAGCTTGAGCATCTGTAAGCCGAGCACGATCATCACGACGCTGGCCACCAATATAAGCAGGCTGTTGGCTTCCACTGAAAGCGAGAACGTCGAACCTAATGCGCCAATAGCGCCACCAAGGACCGCGTACGAAACGACGCGTCCCGCATTGAAATAGAGATGTGGCTTGAACCTTTGCGCCCCGCTCAAGTGTCCGCTCGCAGCATTGTACTTTGCCGCAACCGCAACGAGCAGGCCTCCGGTAACCGCGATGCAAGACGACATCGAGGCGACAACGCCGATAAGGAAGGCGAGGCCGAAACTTATCGTTTTGTTGGATCCCCCGAAGTTCTCCGGCACAATGTTGAATTGCTTCAGAACCAAAAAGAGTCCCAGCAAAACGAGAAACACCGCGCCAGTTTCAAGATAATCACGGCCGGTGTTCCGGTGTTCCGCGTTGTCAGTCAATTCATGTAAGTGTGAGACCGTGTAGCCATCTTCGGTAACCGCACCTTGCAGCGTATTCAGGTCGAGATTGCCGTAATAGACAATTTTTGCCGTTCCGGCGGTATGACGGGCGGTCACCTTGCGAACTCCAGGTATCTTCTTGAACCGCCGTTCGATCAACACCTCACAATTCGCACAATGCATTCCCTGAATTTTGACCTGCAGCTCTTTCCAGTGGTTCCCGCTTCCGTCAGTCATTGCAGAGTTCCTATGTTCCGGTTGAATGTTATGTTGTCGTTCACTCAAAAGAGATTCTTGGCTCGCTCCCACAGACTCGGCGCGGGATGGGCGTGTGGCTTCTCGAGGTCGTTGACTAGGGCATTGACGAACACAACGAGGTTGCTCGGCTCGAACTTCAGGCCATGAAAGTTCGCCCGCCAGTGGCCCTCTTTGTCGATAACGTGCGTCACGACGCCGTGGACTTGATAGCTATCACCGGTCTTGTCGAACCTGTGCCCGAACTGCTGTGCGAGCTTGCGTGTTGCGTCCTCAGGCTGCTGTGGCGTCGTTGTGAGGAAAACCCAATTAGCGGCATCGAGCCCGTGGACGCGCCCATATTCACGTCGCATCTCTGCGGTATCGGTCGTCGGATCGGTCGTCACACTAACGAACTCGACTTGCTCCTTCATCGGCGTTTGGTTAACCAAGGCTTGGATTTCGGCGATTCGCTCCGAGTGGAGCGGGCATACGTCCGGACAGCTTGTGTAGATAAAATGCAGGACCACGACCTTGCCGTGGAGGTCCGCAAGCCCGAGCACGCGCCCGCCGGTATCCTGCAACGTGAAGTCGGGTGTGTCCTTGTCGATCGGCTGAAAATACTTTTCGCGGTCGCCCAATGCTGTCTCAAGCTCGTGAAGCGAGTGGGCCGACACCATCGGTGCAGTAGCCACCAAGGCCAAAGCGAGACCAAGCATCCGCGGCATTCGCCATCGCCAGCGGGAGCGCAGAAAACCGTTCAACGCGGCAAGCAAATCTTTGGCCATCATGCTCAGCGGTCCTTGTCCGGTTGAGCCGGCGCGTTCTTGCGCCATTGATCATTCGGCCGGTCGCTAAGTCCGCCCTGCATCATGGCGCCGCAGCCACCCATCATTCGGCTGGTACGGCCCATCTTCTTGCCCCCTCCCATGATCCCGACGTCCCGCGTCGAATCCGATGAATTGTATGAATCGTTGGCGTAGAGCGCCGGCGCCGCGCCCAGTGCGGCAACGAAGGCAGCAGCAAGGATGAGCATTTTTTTGCGCATATGCATGGGAAGTTCTCCTTTCAAAGTCATTTGACTCACTGACTCTTTTTCATGTTCATGCAGCACAGGCCCAATGCGCACATGATTGCGCAAGGCGCCAGCGAGAGGAGCACCGGCGCGACGCCAGCGGCAACCAGCCAACTCCAATTGAAGGCCGCACCAGCAGCGAGGATGAGAATCCCGACTGCCAGAAGTCCCCATCGATTAACGAGGTAGTATCGCGCGGCGTATAGCAAATCGCGTTTCAGCGAAGTATTTGCCGCATTGTTTGATTCAGGTGTTGCCATGAATTTCTCCTGGTCGCTCATCGAATGAACAGTGTTTTCATCCACTGGAATCCGCGCGTGAGCGGACCCGACGAATTCTTATCTGCTGCCGGAGACTTGGCATCTCGACCGACGGTTTCGGCCGCATCGTTTTGCCTTGCTATGATAGGTTTCAAGAACTCAGCGAGCTCTGGGGCATCCCACTCCGCCGGGCCGGTGATGCGTCCGACCTCATTTCCCGCGCGATCGATGATCAGCGTGGTGGGCACGCCGATTGCACCCAGGCTTCGCACGGCCTGGCCCGACGTATCGACATACATTGGAAGATTGCGAATATTGATCTCGGCGTAGAATTTCTTGACGAGGTCTATCCCGCCGCGATCGATGGAGACCGGAGCGACTTCGAAGTCGCGGCCTCCCAGGGCAACCTGCAGCCGGTCAAGCGCGGGCATTTCGGCGCGGCATGGCCCGCACCAGGTCGCCCAAATATTAAGGATGACGATTTTCCCATTAAAGTTTGCAAGACTCCGTGGCCGCCCTTGATCGTCCTCGAAACTGATTGCCGCGACAGGCTTGGGTAAGTCATGCAGTACGAAGTTCTTCGGTGGCGTCTGCGCCAACGCGAATTGGAAGCTCGCCAACGTAAATAGCATCGCCACTGTCCGGCCACAGGCAGCCATCGTGCCGACGCGTGGGATCGACAAACGACCGCCGAGCCTGCGAGCACGGCTTTCGGCCGCGGCTGTATTCGAAGGAATCACAGTCTTCATTGCGCCCATGTCAGCCAACTATTTGAGTCATTCGACATGCGACATGTCGGCAAGCTATACCGTCGATCATTCGACGGCGTAGACGGTCGGCGGTGTCGCATCCTTGTGGACGGCGTAGATTTTGAACGGCGCCGTCTTTTCACCGGTCATTCCAGGCGATCCCGTCGGCATCCCGGGAAGGGTGATACCTGCGATGGCGGGTCGTTCGGACAACAGCTTTCGAATGGTCTTTATTGGCACGTGACCATCGACGACATAGCTGTCCACGAACATGGTGTGACAGCCCTGCAATTCCGAAGGCACACCAGCCTTGCGGCTGATTTCGGCAAGATCGTTGGTCGGCTTCACGTCGACCGCGAAACCATTTTTCCGCAAATATGCGGCGTAGCCTTCGCAGCAGCCGCACTGCGGGTCCTTGTAGAGGATCGCGCGGATCGGTGCGGCATCCGCGCGGAGCGGCACACCGGCCAATACGAGGACGGTACCAAGGCAGAAATTGCGTCTTTTCATTTCAGGTCTCCTTTTTTGAAAGCTCTCGAAATTCATGCAACCCGAATGACGGTCATCAGGCCTGACACTTGATGGTCGGTGACGTGGCAATGCAGCATCCAATCGCCGGGATTGTCGGCGACAAATGCAACATCGACGGATTCTCTTGCCGCGATCAGGACGGTATCGGCCCATTGCCGATATGGAACCGCGGACCTATCGCGGCTCAGCACGCGGAAGCTATGACCGTGTAGATGAATCGGATGCGAAAAGGCCGTGTCGTTGCGTATCGTCAGCACACAGCTTCGCCCTCGCTGCAGCGTCAGTAGAGGCTCCATGCCGGCGTGACCGTCGCCGGTCATCGAATGGCCATTGATCGCCCAGATTCCACCATGCTCGCTGTCTCGCATGCCGCCCATTCCACGTCCGCTCATCATTCCGCCTTGCAACGCCAGGGAATGGCTATCGGCGGTGGCAAGATCAGGTTCTGGTAGCGGGTTGCGCGGCAAAGCGAGCGGGGCATCAAGCGGATGTGCGCGAATGGGCGGCGCATCGTCGTACGCTAGCTCAGTAAGCCAATAGGCAAGATTGTCGTAGAAATCATCGACAACGCGGTACCGCCGTCCTGGCTCGCCTTGCATGTCGAGCATCACGTCGATCCGCATGGCGGGACCAAGAAGCAAGCGGCCGTTCGCCGGCTCGTGCGGCTCGCAGGGCTGGCCATCGGTCGCCACGACCACAGGACGGTGGCCCTCGAAGTGCAGCGCCATGATGCGCGCGAGGGCTCCGTTAATCAGACGCAGTCGGACACGTTCACCTGCTCGCACCGGAACACTGTCGGACACCACCCCGTTCAGCGTCACCGTGTTACCGATGCGACCTGACATCGCCGCATCCATTGGACTGCCGAAACCTGAAGCGATCTGGGCGTCCGAAGTCAGCCGCCAATCCGCAAGTAGCCAAACAATGTCGCGATCGACCGCGACAGGCTGGGGCTCCTCGACGATCAGAGCGCCCGCCATGCCCCGCCCAAGCTGCTGCAAGCTGTTGGCGTGCGGGTGGTACCAAAACGTTCCAGCATCTGGCGGCGTGAACCCATAGGTAAACTGCTGCCCAGGTTTGATCGGAGGCTGTGTTAGGCCGGGAACGCCATCCATATTGTTGGGCAACCGGATGCCGTGCCAATGAACAGTGGTGTCCTGCTCAAGCTTGTTGTCGACGACGATGCGGACGGGTTCGCCCTGCCGCAATCGAATCTCTGGGCCGGGAAGGCGGCTTCCATAGGTCCAAACGTCAGTGCCCGCGCTCGATTTTCCAACGAGCGGCCAGCGAGTGGGCGCCGCGAATAATTGCAGCTCTCTGGTCGTCGGCAAATCGTTGGCTGCAGCGGGAAACGACGCCACAGCGACAGCGCTTGCCGCGCCCATAAGCAATGTACGGCGATCGATCGCCGGAGAAATAACAACAGACATTTTCAAGTCGTCCTGGATCGAAACCTAGGCGTTATGCGCGTTCGTAGAGTCGCGCGCATTGCACGCTCGCAGGCACCCGCGGAGCTTTCGCATCGCGTGCGCACCAAGACGCTGCCGTCGGCAGACGACGCGTCTTTAGCTCAGGACGACAGGTTTAGGAGGGTAAGGATCGGGAGGCGCGGTGTGCCCATTCACAGAGGCCTCACCAGCGGGCTGCAGGGTAGCGATGGCAACAGGCTCAATAACCACAGGCTCCAGCGGCAGCGCGATTATGCTGCCGCAGAAGGCAGCACAAGCAGCCGGCATCGTGGCCGTCTCGTCACCGGCACATCCGTCGCATTTGTTCGGCATAGGCATATCCGCAGATATGGTCGCCGTAGACATATCCATCGTGCCACTGCCAGCCTTCGCGCCCGTGTCAACGGCATAAAGAGGGTGGACCACCAAGCCCACAGCAAGCGCCAGGGCAAGAGGCCAAGCCAGCAGTCGACGGGTTCTCTCTGACAACATCGTGCGAAGCATACCAATTTACGAGCGCAAATTCCAGCGCTCCTTTGGTTCATTTAGTTGCAACGCTTATAGGCAGCGTCATGTCCAGATTGGGGCTTTAAGAGCGCTACACCCAACCTCACGACTTAGTGACTGCGAGGTATTGGCCTCAGTTTTCGATTTATTAGGAGCGCAAATACTTAACGCAGGCCAAGATCCCCAGCAGAAGGAAAATAATGATCAGAACCCAAAATAGTCCCATTCCCCACATCATTCCGGTTCCCATGTCGGCCATCATGCTCGTCACCTTTTCGAGTAGTGCGTTAGCCTCTCTACGTTAAAACAGGATTCCGGCGCCATTGTTTCGATCAGCGAACCTTGGAGATAAAAACAGTGAGACTTCTGGCCCCCGGCTGCGGCGCGCGTGCCGTAATTGGTAACGCTGCCGCCGCACCCGCAAGCAAAGTAATGAACTCGCGCCGCTTCATGCTGGCCCCAAGTCTTGGAGGGAGATCGTAGCGACTCAAATTGGGAGCTTGGAAGGGCTCGGTAATGTCCGCTTTGGGTCATTAGCGGACATTTGCAATGCAAAACGGCATGTCCGCTTTACCCCCAAAAGCGGACATCGATCGTCCGCACGGCAATGTCCGCTAAGTGCCAATAGCGGACATTAAGCCGATTGGTCGAACGCAAAGATGCGCTTCCAGTCGCTCTTCATACTGATCACGGTCCAGCTTTTCTTCTTCCCTTCGTCGTAAAGCGCCTGGGTGAAGGTGCCGACCTTGCTGGCGGGAAGCCCTTGTGCGGGGCCGTAGGCGTATTCCCGTTTCGCATCGTCATGCAGCACCAGCATCATTAGCCGGGCACCGTCGCCAGCTCCGGTGTATTCAAGCATTTGCCGGTCGCCATCCGAATTGCCGAACGCCGCGTGCGGCCGCCGGCCGATCATCAGGTGAATGCCCTCGGGCTTGCCGGCCTTGTCGTCGTTCAAAAGTATCTTCGGCTCTTTGGTTAGGAACGGCGTGCCGTCCTTGTGGTAGCCGAATTTCGTTCCGCCGGCGCTACCGACCACCTGCTCGGCTGGTATGCCATACACCTGCTGGCTATAAGCCCGCACGAAATCCTGGCCGCCGCCGGTCACAATATAGGTCTTGAAGCCACTGCCGCGCAGATACTGCATGACTTCGAGCATCGGTTGATAGATCAGATCGGTGTGGAGCCGCTTCCAGCGCGGATCTTTGGCGGTTGCCAGCCATTTCTTTGCTTCGGCCTCGAACTCTTCCACCGGCATGCCGGTCAGTGTCGCAACGAGGACTTTCTCGAGGTCATGCAGCGACAGTTTGGCGATTGCCTCCCGGTTGCCCGAGAGCACCGTCTTGAATGGCTCGACGTTCTTAAGTTTCGGATCCTTTTCCAC
>WNFM01250221.1_pt3 | contig 11180 bp, 9 predicted proteins | sample 5400271 | NCBI WGS metagenome assembly WNFM01 (sample SAMN13153352, study PRJNA577476) | soil metagenome | isolation source: 60 cm saprolite on Douglas fir-dominated hillslope | place: USA:California | collected 2013-09-17 | reverse complement strand
TTCGTGAGGACGGCGTTTGGAAGAAGCGGATGCTCATTTCGAACGTAACCCCAGCACCGGCCGCACCTGCTGAGGCGAAGTAGAAGATAAGAGGCGAGTCGCCTAGCAACTAACGTAGTTAAAGAATTGACGAAGGTGACCCAGCAAACGCGGGTCGCTTTCGTCTTCCTATCCCCTCCGGCCTCCAGAGCCATCCCGAACATCTGACATGATGGACAAGGGCATGGGGTTCGATCCGAACAAATACATCGCCGAGCAGAGAGCTGAAAACATCCGCGAAGACGCACGCGCAAGAGCCGAAGGCACACGGCAACGAGCACGATGCGTCGACGTACTTCTCGAAGTCATGACGGCCGAGAATACACCCTTCGACGGCAACCAAATGCGCGAACTACGGAGCGTGATGTTCTACCTCTGCCCTGAGTCCAAGGAGCTAATCGACAAAGTCTGTTCGCGGCATAGCGAGCCAAAGGAGCGCGAAGTCTTGCGCGGAATACTTCTCTCGATCATTGCCGAATGCGCGAATCGGCTGATTGATTAGCCTTCATTCGCCGTAGCTCCGCTCTTCTCTGCTGCCTCTTCTGATTGCCTGCCCGCTTCCGATACGCCGTAGCTCTTGCCCTGGATACCGCTCGCACTACAGGATCCTTCCGACGCTCCCTCTGCCGTGCCGTAATGCGAGCCTGCGCGGCCGGATCGGCCTTGATTCGAGCGGACTGGATCCGCTTCCGTTCAAGGCGCTTTGCATCGGCGTCACCCAGTGCGATGTACTCTTGCTCGGAGACGCGTGTGAACTGGAGCACGGTGCCTGTTCGAGGGCCGCGCCGGACGGTATAGAAGGGGAAGCTCACGCTCTCTCGTGCGTGTTGGGGTTCAGGCTTTCGCCGCGTCGTCTGCCCAATACTGCCGAACCGCTCGCATTACCTTGCGCGATAGGACGCCGGTTGGTTGCACCTCAATACCGGCCTCGTTGTAGGCTCGGTAAATGCCCTCGAGTCTGCGCAACGTCTCTCTGCGGATAAGCTGCTCGGTTTGGCTGGTATTCTCGGGATTCCCCATACTGATCAGCCCATGTCATACCGGCCGATTGATCGGAATTATCGGAATTATCGGATGGGGTACGTATCCAAAAGTTAATTTCCACAACAAAATAATATGTTATGATATGTTAAATTGGCTTTTTTCTACCCCTTCCGGTAATCCGATAATTCCGATAATTCCGAAAATTGCATTATGCAATGTTCACTGTGAACGACCTTGGACCCCGTTTTCCTTGCTCCGGTTCAGTGATTACAAGGCGACCCTCTGATGCGGCGACGATAGATCTAACCTCCGCTTCGTCCAGGTTATGGTTATCTCTCAATTTACCTTGAGCCACGCTGCCACCTTTGCTGCGGACGATCGCAATCAATCGCTCAACCTTGTTGACCTCCGAATCCCGGCGACTTTGCTCAATAAGGTCTAATTGGCCGCGAGCGAACCAGTCCATGATCCTGGTTGCGCTTTGCGCCGTCTGTAGGCTCAACGGTTTGTTGTGCGCCTCCGTCCCATGCTCGACAGCATGGAGCACGAGAGCCAAACGCCACGCGTTCTCGGTCCACCTAGCAACAAAACTCGCGGCGTGATGCATATCTGTATTCCGGCGATGCACAAGTAGGTTGTAGTGCCGCACCATGTGATCTGCAGCACCTGCAGTCGGCTCAACGATCTTAGTTAGGATCTCGGGCTTTTGCGCCATGTCTTGAGGTTCGTCGCCATCATCCGAGTAAGGGTCGGAGTCTTTTGCGCAGGCTTTGCCGAGTCGGTAGCCATCAAATAGCACCTTCCACGTCCGGCAGTATTGGCCGAACAGCTCTGCGTCGACACTCTTTCCGCTCCAGCTTATCTCTTGCGCCTCTGTGTGCTCGTGAAGGGAGATGCAACGTGGCATGAATCCACCCTGGACAAGTCCCCTGCTTCCGAAAAGCTCAGAGATTTTGTCGGGCTGAGTCATCCATAGGAGCGCAATACAAGGCTCGTTAAACTGGTTGGAGTCGCGGTTCGTGCGGTCGATCTTTCCCGGCTCAAGCGAATACGCCTTGTTGTAAATAGTGTCCTCGACCGCTCCTTCCTTGTACAACCCTTTGAGATTCTGGATAGCCTTTAACGCTTCCGGCGAGACACAAGCTAGCTGTTCGTCGCTACGCTCGAGGATCATCCCAAGAGCTTCAATCGTGTAGTCCTCTGCGTAGTATTCCGGCGGTCGTAACTTGGACTTGAGAATAGCAATCTCCTTTTGAAGCTGAATGTATGTGTCGGATGCGGTTCTCTTTGCCTCGTAATCCGTATTCCTTGCTTTGCCGGTTGCTGTTTTTTTGACCTCCTCAGCTTCCCCAACTTTGATGTCTAGAAGTCCTTGGAGCTTTGGCCGAACATCCTTTTCGAATTGATCTCGATCGGCTTTCTGTCGCTCCACAAGCGGAGTTGCGATCTTTCTGAATAGGTCAGATTTGCCGGAGCCTGAATCGGCGAAGATGACGGCAAACAAGTTCCCCGGCGTCGTGCGATCCTTTCCGCTCCTTACGCGCAGGTTCTTTCCTAGAGCAGCCGAGTACATCGCGACGACCGATAGGAACGGAATAGATACAGGCACCGAGGAGTATCTAGCCAAGTCCTCCACAAGATCGCGGATGAATTTTGGAGCGTATTCGATCGGGAAACTGTCCCGCTCCTCGGAGCCCAGCACAATGTACGTTTCGTTCGGCAATGTCTTGAGGTGCTCCTCGAATGAGTCGTATTCCGCCATCTCGTTGAAGTGAATCAAGAATCGATCTCGGCCGAGAATGTTCTCGGCTTCGCGCAAGTACCATTGATACGGATTGCCGACGACCGGATTTGTTAACTCCTGCTTTACCTCTGCCGGTTTGGGTCCGAAGTTAGTAAACCTTGTGTTTGTGACTGATGTTTTCATGTTCTATGCCTTCTATTTTGCGATGTTTAAGTTTAGGTAATGAACTGTTTGCAGTTCGCCCGTTTGCCGCTTACCTGACGGCATACGAGCGAATTGAGAGGGGCAGAAAAGCGCCGTATCGGCGCCGAGTGTTGCTGCCCACTCCATGAAGTTATGCAATGGACTGCCTACGTGCTCTGATTCTCCTTCGCAGTACCACCATGAATGAAGTGAGCACGAACCTGAGAAGGTTACCATTGCTAACGGTGCAACCTTCATCAGCAGGTAAAAGATAAGTGCGGCTTGAGCATCCAGAGCAGTCATGCCGTGAGCGTTCCACAACTCCAGCAGCGGCACCCATATTGTCGGATTGCCCTGTTTGTCGGTCGGCTTAAAGTCGAACTCCACGACCAAGAAGCAGCGATGAAGTACGTTGCTCAAGCATCTCCCCGACTCCTTATTCTCCTGCGTTAGTCCGAACTTTCCGCGCAGCGGGTTCGGAACCAAAAACGCCATCTTGTGCAGGTTATCTCGGATGATCGACAGCTTACTCACCCCGGTGCAGCTCTGTAGAAATCCGGTTGCAATGTAACTGTCCGGCGAGAACAGCTTGGTGACTATCTCTCCAGCGGTTCTGCGTTTCAGAGTGTCCGGCGATCTGCTCTCCAGCGTCGATAGAGCACCCGGAACGTCCCACGCTCGAAGCAAGGTTAGCTCCTCTATTAGCCCGAGGTTAGGCTCCGGCCATTTCGGCCGCGATGGTCCGCTATAGTCCGTGTTGTGGACCTTGTTGATAACACGCCAGATCGCACGGTCGGCCGGTTCGCCGCCCTTGACGTAAACCACCTCGGCGAGCATCTCGTGCGCCTTGTCCGGCTCGAGGTCCGAGCACATTCGCGCACCCTTCATCAGCCAATCGTTCAATCCTCCTCCTTGCTCCGGCGCGGAGTCGAGGAGTAGCTTTAGCAGTCTGGTTTGACTTCGCGGAGGTAATTGCTTACTCACTCCTTCGCGCTGCAGGTCTTGCCGGTCTGCAGCGTTTTCTTTTGGTGGTGCGCTCATTGCGCTGCCTCACTCTTAGCCGCCCTCTGACGACGGAGCATTTCCTTGCGCTCCTCTTTCTTGATCAGGATCTCTGTGTATAGGTCCCGGCTGTTATCCTTCGCCTCGCCCATTAGGTCCAGCATGTCCGACTGTACTTCCTGCGGTGGCGTCTCTATCAGCTCGTCCTGAGCCGACCGCCAGCGGCCTAAGCGATCGTTATATCCGGTTGCTTGACCCCGCGAGAACTCGTGCTTGTCGTATCCTTGGCATGTGATTGGTGGAAGTTTAGCGCGCATTTAGCCACCCGCCTTTCGCTCGAAGCTTTTGAGCGCTTCGCGGACGTCTGCCGGATCAAAACGCACGACCGAACGGATCTTCAAAAAAGGGACCATTCGTCGCACCCGCCATTCTCTGAGGAGCCGGGGTGTAATCCCCAAAACCTCAGCCATTTCAATCTCAGTAAGTAAACTGTTCATGATGTCCTTGGCTGGGGTGTCAACGCGTGTGGCGACCCGTGTGTCTTGCGCCACGGAACGCTTGCTTCTGCAACGACGTGCGCTAAAATCTTTGCGATGCTACATTTTCCGAGGAAGCCAAAGTTACAAGACCTTGCCGATGCGTTAGGAATCCATCGGGTGAGTTTTTGGCGCGTGGCTCAGAGCGAAAGGATTCCGGGCCTGAAGCGCACAAAGTCCAGACGCTTGAAGCTTGTAAACCGGAGATCGTTTCTGGTTTGGGCAAAGGAATACAGAAGTCGAATAACTTTGCGATGCTACAATCTAGAGCGAGCGGAACAAGAAAGGTGGCGAGGGCGCGAAGCAGGAGAAAGGATGCAGCGGAGGTACGGACTACCGGCCCTGCCCGAATCGACAGTAACAATACCAGATGGCGAGGACGTCAATATGATGACAACGACCGAGCTAGGCAGGAGATTAGGTGTTACTAGCCAGACCGTCCGCAACTGGCGCAGACGCATTCCTGGAGCCCAGCTAGTCGGTCATCGTCTTAAGATTAAGCGATCGGAACTCCTTGATCGATGGATCGCAGAATTTCGGCGTTCGAGCCCTAGAGAATTTCGGCCTTCGACCCCAAAAAGGCGAAGGAAAGACCGAGTAATCGAGGGTCAGCAGATGCTACACCTAATTTAATTGGCGGTATTCTGGCGGTACACCTTTTATAGCTTTGGTTCTTGGTTATCGAAACAGCTCGCCGATTGGCTCTAGGACTTGATTTGCACCCGGCGTGATTCGAACACACAACCTTCTGATCCGTAGTCAGATGCTCTATCCAATTGAGCTACGGGTGCCAAAAGATCGACAAACTAATGCGAAGGTCCGGGAAGTCAAGCAGACCGGAAGCCGGAACACGATGCTTCGTGACTGGTATCTTTGTGCTCGACTTTTGTATCACTACTTCATTTCAGCCAGTTGCTTCTTCGTTTCCTCTAACCAAGTCTGTGCGTCGGCACTAAGCTGATGCTCGTTTTGCAAAAGCGTTAGAAGTTCCTGGGCGCGAACCAGCGTTGCCCGCGCTTCGACCGGTTGAAGCTTTAGCTGGAAAGCTTCGCCCAGGCGGAGGTAAGCGCGAGCGAGATTCGCTTGCCAGCGACCGTTACTCGGGTCCTGCTGAACCAGTTTCTGCAAGATATCGCGAGTTTGCTGATAAAGCTCGAGCGCCTGATGTAGTTTGCCCTCTGCCTTCAACAGGTCGCCAACACTCCCTAAGCCCATCGAAAGATCACGTTGCCAGACGCCATTGGTAGGGTCTTGTTGAACCAGCTTCCCCAATATAACGTCGGCTTGCTGATAAGCCGCCATGGCTTGATCCGGTCTCTTCCGCGCCTCCGACACATCGCCGAAGTCTAGTAGGCTAAATGCCAGATCATGTTGCCAGTCGCTATTCGTCTGGTCTCGCTGCACCAGCTTCTGCACAGTATCGCGCTCCTCCTGGTAAGCCTCGAGAGCCTGGTCTAGTTTGCCTTGCCCGCGTAGCACATCGCCGATACTCCCTAAGCTAATCGATAGCCACTCTTGCCAGGCGCTATCGGTCTGGTCCCGCTGCACCAGGGTTCGCAAGATATCGCGACCCTGCTGATATGCCTCCAGAGCTTCGGCCGGTTTTCCCTGTTCTCTCATGACGTCACCTATACACTTGAGGCTACCGGCCAGATTCATTTGCCAATCGCTGTGGGACGGGTCTCGTTGCAGCACAGTTTGCAAAATGTCCCGGGCTCGCTGATAAGGAGCCAGGGCTTGATCCCATTTGCTCTGCGCCTCCAACACGTCGCCGACTCCCCCAAAACTTACTGCCAGATCCGCTTGCCAATCGTCCTTAGTCGGATCCCGTTCGACCAATTTTCGGCGTATATCGAGAGCTTGCTGATGGGCCTCAAGCGCTTGGTCTAGTTTTCCCTGGGCAAGCAACACTTCGGCTTGATTCACTAACACCGCAGACCGCCGGCGAAGAACGTCAATCGCTTCATCTTGTGCGGGGAACGCCTTGTAATACTCCTGAACTTTGGCGATTACGGAATTTAGAATCTCGAGTCGTCCGATCGGCTGCAGTTTACCGCCCAAGTCAAAGGTCATGAACTGGACCAATTGCTCCGCGCCGTCGCGCGCCCGTTTCGCCAACTCCGCCGACACCTCGGCTTGCCTCTTTCTTAGGTCGGCTTGGCCTCGAGCCTTTTCTGCCTGCCGATATTGCCAGAAGCTAACTCCCCCGAACCCGGCGGCCGCGATTGCAAAGAGACTAACCGTTGCCATTACGATCCGGGTACGTCGTCGCTCCCGTTCCCAGCTGGCGCGCGCTGCCGCCATGGAGCCGGTAATATAAGAATGAAGTTCGGGACTCAGTTCCTCCCCGTAATGAGTCAGCAAATGCTCGGCCTCAGCCAATTGCTTGCCGGTTGGTAGCAAGTAATCGGTCAGTTTCCCGCCGGCCAGCCAGCGCTGGCACGAAGCCATTAGCCGTGCGCGCGGCAGAATGAGATCATTCCGTTCGGAGACCAGCAGCTCTCTGAGCTTTTCCCAATGCTCAAAGAGCGCTTCGTGCGCGACGGTGACTTCCGGCTCGTCTCCCCCTTCCACGACCAGAAGTCGCGCTTTGACAAAGGCGTCTACCAATGCCTTTGCTCCCGGTGGACGAGCAATCAATTCTGGGTACAGAACCCGTAAACGCTGAAAGGCCGGTGCTCCTGCGCCAGAAGCGAGCGCAGAGCGTGACGCGCTCTCGGTCTCAATTGCGGTCGCTAGACGGCGCATCACTGAGCGAAACGCTTCCCGTTCCCATTCATACGGCAACGACGCCAGCGTCGCATCGGCTCGGCGGGCCAGCGCCCGGACGATGCTGCCATCTAGATGCTGACGAAACGCCGCGAACGTCAGCACTCCTTGCTCATCCCTTTGCTTGTAGAGCTCATCCAGCGCAAACTCGAGTAACGGCAGCAAACGCGGCTCAGCTTTAACCTCGTCGGCCAGTACCTCATCCAGGCTCTGCCTTGACTCGGCATCGATTTCAAAAGTAAGTCCAGCCGCCAGCGCCGGCTGGCGGATCATCTGCGCAATCTCGGCCGGCGTCGGCAGCAGCAAATCATATTGTCCATCGCCTCCTTTGAGATCGATCAAGTCTGGCAGTTCCTGGAGGCGCGGATATAGATCGGTGCGCAAAGTCATGAGCACGAAAACTCGGCCACCACGGACCAAAGCAGTCAGCGCCGTAGCGAATTTCTCTCGCGACTCAGGCTGATTCAGATCCTCGCAAGTAAACAGCTCTTCGGCCTGATCAATGACCAATGCCAAACGCGTCTCCCGCTGGGTCAAACCAGCCAGCAGATGCTCGTACCTGACCGCATCGGCTGACCGTCCCGCCTCCTGACTTTCTTCAATCCAGTCCCGGATCTGGTGAGCTTCCCGTTCTCGATGCACGGCCGCCACTTGATTGAGCGCGCCCCGAATCAGGAGCGCGGCCCCGGCCGGATTCGAGCGCAACTCGGCCGCTAGCTGACTGGTGGTCGCGCCGTCGTTGGTTAGTTCGGGTAGCCCTTCGCCTTCCTGTTCACTACTCAGTAAGGCGTGGGCAAAGCGATCAAACACATCTCCGTCGACATTCTTGCGCCCAGGCTGAAAAATCACGCGTCGCCAAAGCCCGACTCCTTCGATGGTGCCGGGCTTCACCAGCAGAGGCAGGACACCGGCCATGGCCAGAGAAGATTTGCCGCTGCCGCTCGCACCCATTATTAACACGAAAGGACAGCCTGTTTCAGCCTGGATCCGCAACCGTTCCAACACTTCGCCTACGGCTCGGGTCCTTCCGCAAAAAACCGCGGCATGTTGAAAATCGAAAGCTTCTAGTCCGCGGAAAGGCGAACCCTCGGTCCAGGTAGCAGCCGGTCTTTGCGCCGGGTGGCTTTCGAGTGTGGGCTTGCCTCCGAACCTTTCCTGGAGCTTTTGACGCAACAGCTTTTCCAGGGTCAACTCGAATTGGCCCAACTCCGTGTAACGGTTGAGGGCGGCAGTAAAGACTTTGTGTCCGTCTTGTTCTTCCTCGCACCACTCCCGCAAAAACCGCTTCAGTGCCCGCCGTTGTGCGATCTGTTCATCTAGCGCGCAGTCGTCGGTTTCTTCGTCGTCTTCAAAGGTCGCTTTGGTGTCGTTCTTGAAGATGAAGATGTCGGGCACCCCTTTGCGTTGCTTGGCCAGTTTGGCTGTAACCAATTCGAACTCGGTTCCTGAGCGCCACGGTCCGCCCTCCGGACGCTCGTGTTTGAGGTGTAGCTGGCTGCCGAGCCGTTTCCATAGAATACTGATGACTAGATCGAATTCCGAAGTCAGAGAAATAAGTTTCGACCTCCCCGCCGTCCTGAAACTCCGCAGCGACTCGATGAATGACCCTTTCGGCCAAATGACGTTCCTTACCTACATCGCCAGGCGAAGAAACAAAGATCCGGTACCGTTCCATCGGGATCCGTTATACATCAAGCCCCGGCCGGTGAGAACTTACAAATGCCGCGTCTGGTGAGCTAATTACACCAATTGTAAACAAACCGATTTTTTGAATAAAGATAACAAAGGAACAAAACCGCGGAAATAGCCGCAAAGAGCACAGCCCGGCAAGCCGCACCCAAAGTGATCTTAGTTAGCGATCCGGTGATGCCCGTGTCCAGGTAGGCGGGTCGCACCATGACGAGGTCACAACACTTGGAATGAGCTGGACCCTACCGTTTTGCCCATCGCGGTTTATTGCAGAATTACAAATTGATGCGGCTCGAGCTGTAACTGCACGAAAGTAGTCCCATCCGGAGACTGTTGAACGGGAACGTCGCCTGACCCTCCGAAAGGAAAACTCATTACGTCACCAATATTATGTAAGCTGTTATCCACGATGACAAAATCGTTCCTTGGCTGATCAGAGACATTGTAAGCAACGAGAACTTCGGTGCCGTACACAATCCGGGAAAACGCTAACGTATATTCCGTTCCGTAGGGCAAGCCAAAGTGAACGCCGTCTCCCGATATCTGGCGAAAATACATGCGACCGAAACGGAGGGCAGGTGTTGTTCGCATTACTGCGGCGATTTTAGCGATCTCCTGATAGATCACGCAGTCGGGATTCAAAAGACTTCGACCCGGCACCGCTTGATCAAACATCGCTTCCCGCACATCATTATCTCCGCCGGTCCCAGCAAAGCCTTGCTCGGTACCGTAATAGATGCAGGGCGTTCCCAATGCACAAAGCAGATAACCGATCGCACCGATTATCTGTTGGTCCGAGGCGCTGGAGCCGAAACGGCCGCCCGGCTCCCAGAATGTGTCGTGGTTATCTACGAAGGTAACTAAATAGCGACCGATTTCTCCCCGGTTCAAGGCGCGCTCGCGCTGCGCTTCCAAACGATTGAACACGCTCTCGGGCCCGGCCAAGCCTTTTAACACGTCCCGAAGGGGTCGATGGCTCGGATCATTGTACCGACCCTCGGCCAGGGGAAAGCCTAAGATAGAATCAAGTCCAAAGAACACCGTGTTATCCCCATCCTGCCGAGAGGTATTCTGGCCAATGTACCGATTGACGATGTCATCGTCCGGAGTGGCTAGTTCTCCAAAGAGGAAGAAGCCTCTCTTGCCCAGCGAATAGGCATATTCGCGGATGTTGGAGCAGAATCGAGAACAGGCTAACTCTCCCATATGCTTTACCGCATCCACCCTAAAGCCATCAACGTCTGCTTCACGGATCCAATAACAGTGCGCTTTGATTAGTGCGTTAATGACAGCCGAACCGATCTCGTCATCGTCATTGGCATAGTCCTTCAGGCCGGATAGGTCACCATGCTGGTTTTCAGGGTAATTGTCATAGTCGGCCATGTTACCACGGCGATGATAGTAATTCTCATCGCGCAACTCCGTTGGAACTGGCCGATCGTTACGTCTCCAGAGTCCGAAGGGAAATTGCTGATCATTGCTGTAGTTGTAGGTGAACCCGCCGGGATAAGACCAATTGTCACCTGAATGGTTAACTACCACGTCGAGGATGATGCGAATCGGATGTGGCGTCCCATTCCATTGAAACCCGTGGGCCGCATCGACCAGATCAATCAGATCTTGTTTGGTGCCGAAGTGTGGATCGATGTCGAGGTAATTGTTGATATTGTAGCCGTGGTAGGCTCCCGGGTTATTTTCAAACACCGGCGAAAGCCAGATCGCGGTGCAACCTAACCCGGCGATGTAGTCGAGATTGCGGGTTATTCCCCTGATGGCGCCCCCGTAGAAAGCGTTGTCCGGTGCGTGCACGCCCGGAGAGCGTTGCGCCTGCGAAACCGGCGTCCGTGGACTGTCATCTTGAAAGCGATCGACCATCAAAAAGTAAATGAATTCCTCTCGCCATTCTCGGTCGATATTGAAATACGTCTTTCCAGGCAAAGGCGTGAGGTCGACCTGGGTAATGGATGTGGGTCCGGGCATATTTAGCACAAATCGTGACAGCCGATTTTAGATATCAAGCACTCGAGCCGTCGAGCTCGTTTATTCGCGAAGAGTACTATTATCCACCATAATATTGTTTGTCCGTACGTCGAATTACGTACCCACTCGGCAACGAACGTCAACGAACGTCAGCGAACGTCAGCGAACGCCAGCGAACGTCAGCGAACGCCAGCGAACGCCAGCGAACGCCAGCGAACGCCAGCGAACGTCAGCGAACGTCAGCGAACGTCAGC
>WNFM01297599.1_pt3 | contig 11181 bp, 8 predicted proteins | sample 5400271 | NCBI WGS metagenome assembly WNFM01 (sample SAMN13153352, study PRJNA577476) | soil metagenome | isolation source: 60 cm saprolite on Douglas fir-dominated hillslope | place: USA:California | collected 2013-09-17 | reverse complement strand
CTCATGACGGGCCCGGTGGCCCTCCTCCTTCGGCTCTTCGGTCAGGTGCCAATCGCTGCCGTCTGCTTCCTGCTCGGCGCCGTCCTGAGCCGATACGGCTGGCTCGCCGCGGGCCGCTCCTCTGCTCGCGATCCGGAGGAGCTCCTCGCCACCCAGCGTCACCCCTTCCCCCCCAGGGCCTCTGGCTGATACGGAGGGACGAACGCGCTCGTGGCGCCTTGCAGGGGCCTCACGAGCAACGGGATGACGGCGCTCACCAGCATGACCGCCGCGATAACGTAGAGCGCCTCGGTGTAGTGCCCGGTCGTTTCGCGAATCTGCGCGATCAGGGTGGGCCCGAGCACGCCGGCGACACCCCACGCCGTCAGCATCAGGCCGTAGATCGATCCGACGTTGCCGGGGCCGAAGAGATCCGCGGCAAACGCCGGCATCGTGCCGAACCCGCCGCCGTAGCACAGGAGCACCACGAAGGCCAGGAACGCCAGGCCGGCGAAGCTCTGAACGCGCGACAGCAGCAGGAAGGCCACCGCTTGCACGAGGAACATGGCCACGAAGACCTGGCGACGCCCGGTGAAGTCGGACAGCCACGCCCACAGCAACCGCCCCGAGCCGTTGGCGATCGAGATCAGCCCCACGAGCCCCGCCGCCGCGGCGGCCGTGGCGCGCGCCATCTCCTGCGCCATCGGAGACGCCTGCGAGATGATGGAAATGCCTGCGGTCGTATTGAGGAACAGGATCGCCCAGAGCGCGTACCACTGCCAGCTCCGCAGCGCGTCGTGGAGCGTGCGATCGCCGGCCGATCGCCTCTCCGGGCGGCTCGCGGGCGGCTCCCATCCGAGGGGCCGGTAGCCGTCCGGCGGGTTCTGCATCAGGAGCCCGGCGCCGGCGACCGCGATGAGGTACACGATGCCGAGGATGGCGAACGTCCGAGGCATGCCCACGGATACGATCAGCCGCTGCGCGACGGGCGCCGTGACCAGCGCGCCCGCGCCGAACCCGGCCACGGCCAGTCCCGTGATCATGCCGCGCTTGTCCGGAAACCACCGTATCAATGTCGCCAGGGGCACGATGTAGCCGAGGCCGAGACCGATGCCGCCGAGCAGCCCGTACGACAGGTCCAGCATCGCGATGCTGCCGTGCGCCTGGCCGGCGAGGATGGTGCCCAGCCCATAACAGACGCCGGCGACCACGGCCACGCGGCGCGGGCCCACCCGCTTCATCCACAAACCGCCCACGAAGGACGCGATCCCGAGGGTGAGGATCGCGACCTCGAACGTGAACGTGACCTGCGGGATCGACCAGCCATAGGACGTGGTCAACGGGATGCGGAAGACGCTCCAGGCATACACGGCGCCCAATGCGACCTGCATCACCACGCCCGCCGCCGCGATCTCCCACCGATTCGGAATCTCTCTGCCGTCCATGGGTCATTCTCCTCGGTCAGAAATAGAAGATCTGGACCTGCACGGTGAACAGATGGAGGCTCTTCCCCACCTTGGGATCGATCACGCCATACCCCGCCTTGACGTTGATGTTCTGGCCCTGGAAGAAGTATGACAGCCCCCCCTGGAACCGGTTCTGGTCGGGGCCGGAGACGCCGGAGCCGAATCGCTCGGCTTCGAGCCCTCCACGAGGAGGTCGTTCTGCCTGGGCAGGTTGAAGGTCCGCCCGCCGTCGTAGTGGACGAGGTCGGCCTGGAGGGTGACGGCCCCGGCCGCGCCGATGGGCCGCTCGAAGAACGCGTCCGCGGCGAACGCCTTGTAGTCCGATTGCACGTCATACCCGCCTCCGACGGTGAGGACCTTCTTCTTGCCGAGGTAGGTCCCGGTCGTGAAGAACCCGGACTCGACGTCGAAGAAGGCGTACTGGACACGGCCCGCCGACCGGAAGGAGCTCCGGGAGAGCCGGTCCCGCGCGCCCTGGAAGGCGCCGAGCCGGTACTCCAGCCGGTTGTGGGCCAGGTAGCCGCGGGCCTGGAACCCCGTGTCGCGGGAGACGACCGACTGGGTGGGGGCCGATTGGAGGAACGAGTACGCCCCGTAGTCGAGGGGCAGGAGGGTGGCGGCGCTCTCGTAGCAGTTGCGGCAGAGCGGGATGAACATGAGGCCAGCGTCCAACATGAGGCCGTCCGCCACTTTCCATTCGAGAAACGCGTCCTGCATGCCGAAGCCCGTCGAGATCGCCTTGGTTCCCCCCACCACCTTGCCCAGGTTCGCGTTGTCGGTCTCGAGGAAGAACGTCACCTTGGGCGACAGCTGCCCGCCCACGAGGAGACGCGCGCGCCGAATGAACAGGTTCTGCTCGTAGCCCCCGCTGGCGTCCTGTGTCCAGTCCCCCTGGGGCTGGAGGAGCACTCCCAGCTTGAAGTTGATGGTGTCGTCGACCTTGATCTCGGCCTGGGCGGAAGCGGTTGTCGCGAGCAGGTACAGCACGCCGGCCCAGGCACCTACGCGGGCTGCCCTGGATCGCGTCGTCGATCGATCGAGCCAAACCATTGGTGGCCTCCCATCCGCGCGCGAGCCTTGGAACCCAGAAGCAGCGCGCAAGCTCCTGTCACCTTCCTGACGCGCAAGACAAGGCGCCGCCGGATCAGACGACCTTCGGCACCTGGGCACTCTCCGCCATCGCTCGGACCACGGAGGAGAAGTCTTCGTCGCGTCCATCCGCGCTCTGGCGGGCGAACTCGGCCGAGCTCACCTGATGGGCGGCCGCCGTCATCGGCATCGGCACCGACAAGCCCAGCGCCGAGTCCAGGATCAGTCCGAAATCCTTGAGCATCAGCCGTAGGGGAAACGTGGGCGGGTAGGTGTCTTTTCTGACGTTCTCGAGCTTGGACCTCTGGCTCGGCGAGAGGACGACCGTGGCCCCGAGCACGTCGAGGAACCGGCCACGTTCCAGACCCGCCTTCATGCCGAGGGCGACCGCTTCCGCCACCGCTTGTGCTCCGAGGCCGAGCAGGGCGTTGACGCAGAGCTTCATCGTCGAGCCGGAACCGGCCGGCCCGATGTAGAAGGACTCCTTGGCCAGCACCGCGAGGATCGCCCGGCATCGCTCGTATGCGGCTTGCTCGCCACCGACAAAGACGACGAGCTCTCCTTGCTCGGCCTGGGGCGTGCTGCCGGACACCGGCGCATCGAGTACTGCGACTCCCATGAGGAGGGCCGTCTCGGACAGCCGGCGGGACAGCGCGGGAGAGACCGTGCTCAAATTGATGAGGATGGCGCCGGCCCGCGCCTCATACAGAGCCCCGTCGGCCCCCGTCATCACACTCTCGACGGCGGCGTCGTCGGCCACGGAGACGAGGATGACATCGGCATTGCGCGCCACCTCACCCGGCGTTTCGGCGGCCTTCGCGCCCCGCTGCTGAAGCGTACGAATCGGGTCCCGTCGCCGCCGGTTGAACACCGTCAGGTCGTAGCCGGCCGCGAGGAGCCGGCCGGCCATGCGACTGCCCATGGCTCCAAGCCCGATGAACCCGAGGCGTGGCCGCGATCGTTGGCTGTCTGGTGTCATGAGCGTCAGCCCACGACCAGCGCGGACAGAGCCTCGATCTCGGCGATCTCCTCGGGGCGGAGACGGAGGTCGGCCGCCCCCGACACACCCCGGACCTGGTCGGGCCGCCGCGCACCGACTATGGCGCCGGTCACCGCCGGGTTGCTGAGCACCCAGGCAACCGCCATTTCCCCGGGCGCGCGCCCGTAGCGCTTGCCGATCGTCTGCAGCAGCCTCACCAATTCGAGGTTGCGCGAGAGCTGCGGCTCGCGGAAGTCGGCATGTCTCTTCCGCCAGTCGTCTGCGGGCAAGGCGGCGATTCGCTCGCGAGTCATGGCCCCCGTCAGGAGGCCGGACGCCATCGGCGAATAGGCGATGACCCCGATGCCCTCCCGGGCGACGAACGGGAGGATCTCGCCCTCGATGTCCCGGTGGACGAGCGAGTACCGCGGCTGGAGCGACGTGATGGGGGCGATCGCCTGGGCCCGCCGCATCTGGGCCACGCTGAAATTGGACACGCCGATGTTGCGGACCTTGCCTTCCTTCTTGAGCGCGGCCATGGTCGTCCACCCCTCTTCGATCTCGTGGTCCGGGTCGGGCCAATGCACCTGGTACAGGTCGATGGCCTCGACCTTCAGCCGCCGCAGGCTGGCCTCGCACTCCCGCCGGATCGAGTCGGACCAGAGGCTGTGGCCGATCTCTCGGCGCTTGTTCCAGACCATGCTGCACTTCGTGAACACGTAGGGCCTCTGCCGGACGCCTTCGAGCGCCCGCGCGACCGTCTCCTCCGAATGGCCCAGCCCGTAGACGGCCGCGGTGTCGATCCAGTTGATGCCGGCGTCGAGGGCCTGCCGGATCGCCGAGATCGACTCCCGGTCGTCCTGGGCCCCCCAGCCGAACTCCCAGCCCCCTCCACCGATCGCCCAGGCTCCGAACCCGACGGGGGTGATGTAAAGATCCGAGTCTCCGAGTCGCCTCGTTTGCATCGTCTTCTCCTCCTTTCCTGGGACGCGCGAGAAAGGGCTCCTACGGATCAAACGCCCCGTGAGCCGTCCCTGCCAGGGCCCGCGCGTTCCCGATCGAGCGGCCCCCAAAGTGAGGCTCGGCACCTACGTCCACGTCAACTATCTCGGGGAACGCTAAAGCGCTTTGAGCGCGTCGTCTCCATTGGAAAGGCTGGCGCCGACGGTGCGATCAAGCGGTATCCTTCGGTTCGGGCGAGGGATCGTGAAGACAATCAACCCATTCTGGCTGGCGACGATCGTCGTCGCGCTGTTTGCGGTTTCTGAAATGGCTTTTGCGCAGACCGACGAAATCCAGGTTTACGATGCGAGTCATGCTGACCCGGGTGTCTTCAATCTTACGTGGCACAACAACTTCACCCCCAACGGCGTGAACATGCCGGCGTTTCCGGGTGCCAATGTGTCCGACAAATCCCTGAACGGCGTGACCGAATGGGCCTATGGGGTGAACAACTGGTTCGAGGCCGGGCTTTATCTGCCTCTCTACAGCATAGACAAGAACCGCGGCGCGACCCTCGACGGCCTCAAGCTGCGCGCCCTTTTCACCGTGCCGCATGCGGACGATCGCAGGTTCGTCTACGGCGTGAATTTCGAGTTCAGCATGAACGCCAAGCATTGGGATGCGACGCGTCTTACGTCGGAGATTCGGCCGATCGTCGGTTGGCACCTGAAACCCGTGGACATCATCGTCAATCCGATTCTCGATACGTCCTACGACGGCTTCAAGAGGCTCGACTTCGCGCCCGCCACGCGTGTCGCCTACAATTTCTCGCCGACCTTGGCGGTGGCCGTCGAGGAGTATGCCGATTTCGGGCCCCTGGGCGGCTTCTATTCGCGAAGCGACCAATCGCATCAGCTGTATGCAGTGGTCGATCACAGGAGCAAGCTCATGGACATCGAAGTCGGCGTCGGCTTTGGCCTGACGAAGGCGTCGGACAAGTTCACGTTGAAGCTGATCCTCGCACGCGACCTCAAGACCCGCTGAATACTCGCGACCGCCGGGCTTCAGCAGCCTGCTAGCGCCAGCGGCGGGGCGGGCGCCGCTGAGCCGCCCGCCCGTGCCCTGACGCGTTCACTCACAGGAGGCAGAGAAGCCCTATGTGGATCGTCAAGTTGGCGCTCGCGAGACCCTACACGTTCCTGGTCCTCGCGATCCTGATCCTGATCATCAGCCCCCTGGTCATCCTGCGGATGCCCACGGACATCTTCCCGGAGATCAACATCCCCGTGATCAGCGTGGTGTGGGGTTACACGGGGCTGAGCGCGGAGGAGATGGAAAGCCGCATCGTCACCGTCTACGAACGGGCGTTGACCACCACCGTCAACGACATCGAGCACTTCGAATCGCAGTCGCTCAGCGGGGTCGGGGTGGTCAAGGTCTTCTTCCAGCCCGGAGCGAACCTGGAGCTCGCGTTCGCGCAGGTCACGGCCGAGTCCCAGACCATGCTCAAGAGCCTGCCGCCGGGGGCGACGCCCCCCTTGATCATCAGCTACACGGCCTCGAGCGTCCCCATCCTGCAGCTCGCGCTCTCCAGCCCCAAGCTCTCGGAGCAGGAGCTGAACGACCTCGGCACGAACTTCCTGAGGACCCGACTCGCGACCGTCCCCGGCGCCTCTGTCCCCTTCCCCTACGGCGGCAAGACGCGGCAGGTCAGGATCGACCTGGACGCGCGCTTGCTGCAGGCGCGTGGGCTCTCGCCCCTCGACGTGGTCAGCGCGGTCAGCGCGCAGAACCTCATCCTGCCCGCCGGCACCTCGAAGATCGCCCAGCTCGAGTACGACGTCGACCTGAACGGCAGCCCCCGCACCATCGCCGAGCTGAATGACCTGCCCGTGCAAACTTCGGGCGGCACCACCATCTACCTGCGCGACGTCGGCTATGTCCACGACGGCTTCTCGCCCCAGACGAACGTCGTACGCCAGGACGGGCGGCGGGGGGCGCTCCTGACCGTGCAGAAGACGGGCGCCGCCTCCACCCTCGACATCGTCAGCCGGGTCCGCGCGCTCCTGCCGAGCGCGCAAGCCGCGCTGCCGCCGGAGCTGAAGATCGAGCCTCTGGCCGATCAGTCCCTCTTCGTGCGGGCGGCCGTGAACGGCGTCCTTCGTGAGGCGGTCGTCGCGGCCTGCCTGACCGCGATCATGATCCTGCTCTTCCTGGGAAGCTGGCGCAGCACCCTCATCATCGCCGTCTCGATCCCCCTCTCGATCCTGACCTCGCTGGCGGTACTGGGCGCGCTGGGCGAGACCGTCAACGTCATGACCCTCGGCGGCCTGGCCCTCGCGGTCGGAATCCTCGTGGACGACGCCACGGTGACGATCGAGAACATCGAGCGGAACTTCGAGGAGGGCAAGGACCTCCCCACGGGGATCCTCGACGGCGCCGCCCAGATCGCGCTGCCCGCGCTCGTCTCCACCCTGTGCATCTGCATCGTGTTCATCCCGATGTTCTTCCTGACCGGGGTGGCCCGCTACCTCTTCGTGCCCCTGGCGGAAGCGGTCGTATTCGCGATGCTCGCCTCCTACGTCCTGTCCCGCACCCTCGTGCCGACCCTGGCCATGTATCTCCTCCGCCCCCGCCGTCACGGCGAAGAGGCCGCCCCCGTCGTCCCGGCCCATCGCTTCGCCAGGCTGCACGCCGCGTTCGAAGCCGGCTTCGAGAACATGAGGATGAGCTATCGCTCGTTGCTTTCGAGGGTCATCCAGCGGCGACGGGTGTTCGTGCCGGCCTTCGTGCTGGGGTGCCTCTCATTCCTTGCCCTCGTGCCCTGGCTCGGCCGGGATTTCTTCCCTTCCACGGACACCGGCCAGTTCAAGCTCCACCTGCGGGCCAAGACGGGCACGCGGATCGAAGAGACGGCCCGGCTCTCCGACCTCGTCGAGGCGGCGATCCGGAGGTCGATCCCCAAGACGGAGCTCGCGAGCATCCTCGACAACATCGGGCTCCCCACGAGCGGCATCAACCTCTCCTACAGCAACTCGGCGCCTATCGGCAGCGGCGACGCCGACATTCTCGTAACACTGGCTCCGGGCCATCGCCCGACCGAGGAGTACGTGCATCGGCTCCGCCTCCTGCTCGCCCGCAGTTTTCCGGGCGTGGAGTTCTCCTTCCTTCCCGCCGACATCGTCAGCCAGATCCTGAACTTCGGCCTCCCCGCGCCCATCGACATCCAGATCGTCGGCGCGAACGTCGAGGCGAACCGCCGGTTCGCCGATCAACTGCTGGGCGACCTCAAGCGAGTGCCGGGTGCGGTCGATCTCCGGATCCAGCAGACGTTCGACCAGCCCAAGCTCCACGTCGTCGTGGACCGGACGAAAGCGCTGGAGAGCGGCGTCACCCAGAGGGAGATCGCGACCAGCATGCTCGTCTCGCTGGGCGGCACCGGCCAGACGAGCCCGGCTTTCTGGCTGAATCCGCAGAACGGCGTCTCGTACAACCTGGTGGCGCAGACTCCTCAGTACGCTCTCGAATCCCTGCAGGACCTCCGGAACATCCCCATCTCGGGCCAGAACCTGAAGCGGACGGCGATCCTCGACACCTTCGCCTCCGTGGTGCGCGGCAACGGCATGGGTGTGGTCTCGCACTACAACAGCCAGCGGGTGATCGATATCTTTGGTTCGGTGCAAGGCCGGGACCTGGGAGGAGTGGCCGACGACGTCGACCGGATCGTGGAGGCGAGCCGCAAGGGGCTGCCTCGCGGGTCCGAGATCGCCGTCCGCGGTCAGGTGCAGACCATGCGGTCGTCGTTCTCGGGGCTCCTGGGCGGCCTGGCTCTCGCGGTGGTCCTGGTGTACCTGCTCATCGTCGTGAACTTCCAGTCCTGGCTCGATCCCTTCATCATCCTGAGCGCCCTTCCCGCGGCCCTCGCGGGGATCGTCTTCCTGCTCTTCCTGACCGGGACCACCATCAGCGTCCCCGCCCTGATGGGGGCCATCATGTGCGTGGGGGTCGCCACCGCCAACAGCATCCTCGTCATCAGCTTCGCCAAGGAACACCTGGCGCGGCATGGCGACGCAGCGGAGAGCGCCCTCGCGGCCGGCTTCGCCCGCTTCCGGCCGGTCCTCATGACCGCGCTCGCCATGGTCATCGGGATGGTGCCCATGGCCCTCGGCATGGGGGAAGGCGGAGAGCAGAACGCCCCTCTGGGGCGCGCCGTGATCGGTGGCCTGCTGTTCGCCACCGTGGCCACCCTCATCTTCGTTCCTGCCGTGTTCAGCCTTTTGCACGGACGCCGGACGTCCGAGCTTTCACCCGTTCGGAGGATGTCATGAAGCGCGAGCGCCGCGGACTCTACTTCCTTTCCCTTGGCCTGATCGCCTTCTTCGGTACGGTGGCCGGGGGCCTCGTGTCGCGGGCGAAGGCTGCGGCCTCCCTCAAGCAGGAGACCCTCCAGATGGCCGATCCGATGGTCACGGTCGCGCCGCCGAAGCGAGCGGACGATGCGACCGAGGTGGTCCTGCCCGGCAACATCCAGGCCTTCACCGACGCCCCGATCTACGCGCGCACCAACGGCTACTTGAAGCGCTGGCATGTCGATATCGGGGCCCGGGTGAAGGCCGGCCAGCTCCTCGCCGAGATCGACGCCCCGGAAGTCGACCAGCAGCTCCAACAGGCGCGGGCGGACCTGGCGAGCGCCGAGGCGAACTCCAAACTGGCTCGAGACCGACTCCGTCTCCCGGCAAGAGACCGATGAGAAGGTCGGGGACCTCCAAGCCAAGGAAGCGGCCGTGGAGTCGGCGCGGTCCAACGTCAGGCGCCTGGAGGACACCCAGTCCTTCCAGAGGATCGCGGCGCCGTTCGCCGGAGTGATTACCGCCCGGAGCACCGACGTCGGCGCGCTCATCGAGGTGGGCACCGGCAATGGCCCCGGGCGAGAGCTCTTCCACCTGGCGACGACGGACAAGCTTCGGGTGTACGTGAACGTCCCCCAGGCTGACTCGCGGTCGGCCGTCCCTGGCGTGGAGGCCGACCTGACCCTGGCCGAGCTCCCGGGGCGGCGCTTCAAGGGAACCCTCATCCGGACGGCCCAGGCCATCGATCCCACGTCCCGCACTCTTCTCGCCGAGGTCGACGTCGACAACACGACGGGCGAGCTCATGCCGGGCGCCTACGCCCAGGTCCACCTGCGGTTGCGCTCGAGCGCCGACGCTTTGCTCGTGCCCGCGAACGCACTGCTCTTCCGCTCCGAGGGCCTTCGCCTCGCCGTCGTTCGCGAAGGAAAAGTAGAGCTCGTGGCCGTCACCCTGGGACGAGACCTCGGCAACGCGGTCGAGATCGCGTCCGGCCTCGCGGGGACCGAGCAGATCGTCCTCAATCCGCCGGACTCACTCGTCTCGGGACAGGCGGTGAGCGTCGTTCCGTCCGGCGCAACGGGGGGTGGCCAGTGAGGGCCTTGAGAGCCGCCATCCTGCAACCGCCGTCGCTGGCCCTTCTGCTGCTCGGCGGCTGCGCCGTCGGCCCGAAGTACGCGAAGCCTGCGGTTCCGGTGCCCGCGGCCTACAAGGAGCAGCGGCCGCAAGGGGCGGGCCCGGCTTGGAAGGAAGCGCAGCCGGCGGACCAGACGCTCCGGGGAGACTGGTGGGAGATCTTCAACGATCCCGAGCTGAACGCCCTTGAAGCGCGGGTCGGGGTCTCCAACGAGACGCTCAAGATCGCCGAGGCGAACTTCCGTCAGTCCCGCGCGGTCGTCCGAAGCGCGCGGTCCGACTACTACCCGACGGTGACGGCGGGCGCATCCAACTTGCGCGCGCATCCCTCGCCCAATCGTCCGAACGCCCCCGCCGGCGCCATTCGCACCTACTCCGATTTCGTGCTGCCGGTCGACGTCTCCTATGAGGCCGACGTCTTTGGCCGTGTCCGCCGTACGGTCGAAGCGAGGAGGGCGGAGGCCCAGGCGAGCGGCGCGGACCTCGAGGCCGTCCGCTTGAGCGTCAATGCCGAGCTCGCGCTCGATTACTTCGAGCTGCGCGGCCTCGACGCGGTGGGTCAGTTGCTGGACTCGACGGTCGTCGCCTACGAGAGGGCGCTGGAGCTGAACCGGAACCGCTATGAAGGCGGCGTCGCGTCTCAGGCCGAAGTGGCGCAGGCCGAGACCCAGCTCGAGGCCACGCGCGCCCAGCGGATCGACGTCGGGGTCGCCCGGGCCTCGCGCGAGCACGCGATCGCCGTCTTGATCGGACAGGCGGCCTCCACAGTCTCGATCCCGGTGGCGCCCATCACCGTGCCTCTTCCGGCCATTCCGGCCGGGTTGCCCTCGGAGCTCCTGGAACGCCGGCCCGACGTCGCGGCCGCGGAACGCCGCGTGGCCGCGGCCAACGCCGAGATCGGCGTGGCCAAGGCGGCGTTCTTTCCATCCCTGCTCCTCTCGGCGACCGGTGGCTTCGAGAGCCGGCGCGCGGCCACGTGGTTGAGCGGGCCGAGCTTCCTTTGGGCGGTGGGTTCCGGGCTCGTCCAGACCGTCTTCGACGGCGGGCGCCGGCGGGCCCTCTCCGACCAGGCCCAGGCCGCCTACGACGGAACGGTCGCTTCCTATCGCGACCGCGTCCTCACTTCCTTCCAGGAGGTCGAGGACAACCTGGCCGCCCTGCGCATCCTCGCCGAGGAGGCCGACAGACAGGAAGCGGCGGTGAAGGCCGCCGAGCGGGCGCTCGCCCTCTCCACGAATCGCTA
>WNFM01275178.1_pt1 | contig 11181 bp, 7 predicted proteins | sample 5400271 | NCBI WGS metagenome assembly WNFM01 (sample SAMN13153352, study PRJNA577476) | soil metagenome | isolation source: 60 cm saprolite on Douglas fir-dominated hillslope | place: USA:California | collected 2013-09-17 | reverse complement strand
GCGGGCTGGGGAGTTTCCGGCTGACCGGGAGCATCGCGGTCGTTGCGGACGCCATTCAGTTGCCCCGCCTGGGTCGGTTGCGGCTCAAGGAGCGGGGCTATCTGCCCACCAGCGGCGTCAAGGTGCTCTCGGCCACGGTCAGCGAGCAGGCCGGGCATTGGTACGTCAGCGTACTGGTGGAGCACGAGCAGACGGCGCTCGCGAACACCGGGCCCCTGGTAGGGGTGGACCTGGGCGTGAAGACGCTGGCCACGCTCTCGGATGGCACGGTGGCACCGAACCCGCGCCACTTGCAGCAGCGTCTCAGGCAGATCAAGCGCTGCCAGCGCGCGGTGTCGCGTAAGCAGCAAGGCAGCCATAACCGCCGCAAGGCGGTCCAGCGTCTGGCGCGACTCCACCGCCGCGTCACCAACCAGCGGGTCAACACGTTGCATCAATTCACCAGCCGGCTGGCGAAAACCAAGTCAGTCGTGGTGATTGAGGATCTCAACGTGGCGGGCATGCTGAAGAACCATCATCTCGCCCAGGCGATTGGAGATGTGGGCTGGGGCGAATTTCGCCGGCAACTCACCTACAAAGCGGACTGGTATGGCTGTCGAGTGGTGGTCGCCAGCCGGTGGGAGCCGTCCTCATGCACCTGCTCCTGTTGCGGGTGGGTAGATGAAGACCTGAGTCTGGCAGATCGCGTGTTCATCTGCCGCAATTCTGTGCGGCCCGACTGCGGGCTGGTCATCGACCGTGATCTGAACGCGGCGATCAATCTGAGCAAGCTGGCCGGGAGTTCCTCGGACAGTCGAAACGCCTGTGGAGAGGGGAGCGCTGGCCGGGGTCTCGTGGCCTCGGTGAAACTGCCCTCGGCGAAGCAGGAACCAGACACGTTGGATGCTTCGGCATAAAACCGTAGGTTCTGGAGGACGGCGTCTGCCCCTCACCTCGGCATCGTCTGATTCGGCGCGAGCTGTGTGGGATGTGATGAAGGCGAGATGTGGGTGGTTCACGGCGTAGAAGGTGCTGGACGGCGTCTCTGCATAGTGACACCGCGCCACGGCCCGGATCAGCGTGCCCGTGGCCGCGCGCGGCTCACAATCGAGGAATCACGCGGAGGCTTTGGTGGGCCAGAGCTCCTGGCTGCGTTCGGCGTTCAGACGGCTGGCAACCTCCACGAACTGCGCTAACGGTACGGCGCCGATGTTCTCGTTCGTGCGCAAGCGCAGGGAGACGCCCTCGGATGCCGCCTCTTTGTCGCCCACCACGAGCATATACGGCACTTTCTGCAGCTGGGCGTCGCGCACCTTGGCGTTCATGCGTTCCGCCCGTCCATCCACCTCGACGCGCAGCCCCGCCGCCCGCAGACGCTCGGCCACCTGCTCCGCGTACACCAGGTGGCGGTCGGCGATGGGGATGACCTCCGCCTGCACCGGCGCCAGCCAGACCGGGAAGTTGCCGGCGTAGTTCTCGATCAAGAACGCCATGAAGCGCTCCATCGTCGAGAGCACGCCGCGATGAATCATCACCGGCCGATGCGGGTGGCCGTCTTCGCCGATATACTCCAGGCTGAAGCGCTCCGGCAGCGTGAAGTCCAGCTGGATCGTCGAGATCGTCTCATCCTTGCCGAGCACGTTGGCCACCTGCACATCCAGCTTGGGCCCGTAGAACGCGGCGTCCCCAACACCGACGTAGTACGGCAGATCGAGCTGATTGAGCGCCTGGCGCAGCGCGGCCTCCGACTGCTGCCACATCGCCTCGTTATCCTCAAACTTGACTTTGTCGTTGGGGTCGCGCAATGACAAGCGGTAACTATAGTGCTCGAAGCCGAGCACTTGATAGGCCTCCTGGATCAGCTTCACCACCTTGACGAACTCGGGCAGCATCTGTTCCGGCGTGCAGAAGATGTGCGCATCGTTGAGCGTCATCGCCCGCACCCGCGACAACCCGGACAGCTCGCCCGATTTCTCCAGCCGATACATCGTGCCGAGCTCCGCGATGCGGATGGGCAAGTCGCGATAGGAGCGCGTGCGCTGCTTGTAGATCTGGATGTGGTGCGGGCAGTTCATAGGCCGCAGCACCAGCTGTTCGCCGCTCTCCATCTCCATCGGGGGGTACATCGTATCCTGATAGTGCTCCCAGTGACCGGACGTCTTGTAGAGCTCCAGCTTGGCGAGATGGGGCGTGTACACGTGCTGGTAGCCCTGGGCACGCTCCACGCCCAGGATGTACTCTTCCAGGAGCCGTCGCACTGTGGCCCCCTTGGGCAGCCAGAGCGGCAAGCCGGCCCCTACCTCCTCGCTCAGCATGAAGAGCTCGAGATCCTTCCCGATCTTGCGGTGATCGCGGCGGCGGGCCTCTTCGAGCCGCTCCACATAAGCGTCCAGCTCGGCCTGCGAGAACCACGCCGTGCCGTAGAGCCGCTGCAGCATGGGGCGATGCTCATCCCCACGCCAGTAGGCTCCGGCCACACGCATCAGCTTGACGGGGCCGATCTGTCCCGTGTGGTCCACATGCGGGCCGCGACACAGATCGAGGAATGGTCCATGTTCGTAGATGCCGACCTCGGCGTCGGGTAGGTTCTCGATGATCTCGACCTTGTAGGGCTGGTCACGCTCGCGAAAGTATGCCAGCGCCTTCTCACGCGACCATCTGCTCGGCACGAAGGGATGCCGAGCGGCGATGCTCGCACGCATGCGCTCCTCGATGGCGGGCAGGTCATCGGGCGTCAGCGCCCGCGGCAGCTCCATATCGTAATAGAAGCCATCCTCGATCGCCGGGCCAATCGCGAAGCGCGCTCCAGGAAACAGATCCTGTACGGCCTCAGCCATCACGTGCGCCGCGGAGTGGCGCATGCGCTGCAGTGGCGTGTAGGCCACCGATTGATTGAGCTCTTCTTCGACGGACATCGTGTACTGATCCTTTCGAGCGTATAGTACGCTGCGTATGCCCTGGCGCCCACTAGCGTCGTGGCGGTTGACCGCGGGGCCGCTGTCGGTGGCGCCGTCCTCGCCAAGGGCGCGCAGCAGCGCGCGCGCCTGGACGAGCCGGGCGCGCACATCGGGGGCACGCAGCGCGAGCCGTACGCGCCAGGCCAGGGGCGCCCTGCGCCGTTCCAGGTCTGCCAGCAGATGTTGGCGCAGCGGGACGCCAAGCCCGTGACGCACGTACCACGCGCCCACGATCTGGTACATCACGCCTTCCAACACAAGCGCCACCACATCAGGGTCGTCATCCAACTGCGCCGCCGCGTTCTCCAGCGCGCCGGCCACATCCTCCGGGATCGCAGGCGCGACCAGTGACGCTGCCTTGCGCCAAGCGCCACCCCGCTTGCTCGGGCACAGCGCCGAGCGTCTGTATGCTGCCATCGAGTGCCTCCCACCGAGCAGTTGTCACCGTATCTCCACGCCGCACGCCACCGCTTCTACCACGAAGCCGGAATCAGGCATGCCGTGGTGACGCCGCCGGCTGGTAGCCGGCGGACACAGTGGCCTCCGTCTCGATGAGGCTGACACGCAGGTAGCATGGTCGCTCGCTCCTCCTCTGGCCTTCGCGCAACGGCGCACAATAAAAAAACCCCTTCGTCCACCTGGGACGAAAGGGAGTGCTGGCACCCTTCGTGGTTCCACCCAACTTCCGCGCACGCCTCACATGCGGCGCGCGCGCTCATTTTGCGGCCGGTAACGGGGCCATCCGCGGCGCCCTACTGGCCGCGAGAGTCGCCTCCGCGCGGAGTTGGGGAGCCGGGCTCACGGGGGGTATTCGCCTGGCGCTCTCCGAGGGCAGCTCTCAGCCTCTGGCTGCCCCGCGCTGTCGGCGCGCACACGCTACTTGTCCCGCTTGTCGCCGTTGCGTACGTACGTCATCACGATACCACACAGTGCCCGCATGCGCAAGCACGACCAGCACGCATTGGTGCCCCAGTAACGGCGCCCGGTGATCGTCCGCTACGTGAGCCATCGGCCGATCTTGTGGAGAGCCGATGCGGTCATTTCCCGCGCGAACGCCAGTAGCGCCACTTCAAGCGCATGATGCGCAGCTGCGTGCCGATCGCGCTGAGGGGATGCAACCGCCGCGGCGGGGTGACGGTCTGACCGCGCCACATCGCGGGACTGCGGTGCCCAAACCGCGCCCGCCACCCAACAATCAGACCTGTCAACACGCACACGAAGGCTGTGACCCCGATGAGCCCGCCAAGGTAGGCGGACGTCCCACTGATCGGTCCACCCAAGTAATAGGCGATACCGGCGCCAACCAGCGCCAACATCAGGCCGACCAGAAGCAGCGACTCGGAGGAGCTGAGGCGGAGCCGCATACGTGGACCTCGCAGACGTGTCTTCGGAGAGGGTCGGTTGAACGCGCGAATGCGATCGCCTAGCGTCTGACTTTGGTCTGCACGGTCCATATTTCGCAAGATCTCTTCGATCTCGCGCTCATACTTGTTGGGCATTGGAGGTACCCCCGCCGAGACCAAGAACACCGCTCCAGGAGGAGAGGAGTTGGACGCGACCGCCCTGGACAAAGTATAGCCCACAACGATTCGGCGGGCAAGGCGCACCGCAGACCGCTCAGCGCTCGATGGTCGTCGCGGGGCGCCGCAGCGGGGCGGCACGCGAGGGTGCAAGAACAATGCCACTGAGTATCGTGACCGTTTCGAGAGACGCGCACCCTCAAGCGGGCGCACCGAGCGCCCGCAGGGCGGCCGCCTTGAGCAGCGCGAGGGCGAGCATCTCGATGATCGCCAGCGCCACCGCGCAGGACAGAACAGGAAAGACCTGGCGGGCCGTCTCGTGCCGCGCGATACGCCCGCTGACGCCGAGTATGATCACCAGGTTGACCAGGCTCAACGCGGTCACGAGCCCCGCAGAGCCGGCCAGCGACAACGGATACAGCAGCCAGGGGACCTGCGAGGCCACCCCCAGAAACACGAGCGCCAGCACTGGCACCATAGCGCCGAGCTGGCCAAAGCTGCCAAACGACGCGCGCGTGTCGTCCGCGCGCCACACCAAGCCATTGGCGACAGGGATCAAGAAGGCGGCCATCGCGGTGCCGGTGCCCAGGCCAGTCGCCAGTCGCAGCAGATTGTGCGGCTGATAGAGATGCGGCAGATGCAGATCAAGAAACAGCGAGTTGAAGCCGTCGACGCCCATCACGGCGATGGCCAGCCCGAGCACGATGGCCACCGGTGTCGCGGGTAGGCGCGCCGCGCGCAAGCGCCCGGCAGCCAAGAGCATCAGCGCGGTGACCGTGAAGCCCACATACACGCCGGTGTTCCGGGCGCAGAGGGGCAGCTGCTGGCTCGCGGGATAGAACGAGTGAGTGGGCAACTGTGCGCAGATGCCGCTATCGAGGGTGCGCAGCCGATCGAGGAGTGTGCCGCCCGGCGCAAAGACGAGCGCCGCGAGCGCCAGCGTATAGGCCGCCACCAGCCCCAACATGAGCCAGTTGGGCGGGTCGGTGGGAATCAGGCCAGTCTCTGTCGGAGGCGTCCCGGCGAGCGCGGTCGCCGCCGGCAACCCAAGCTCGTCCGTAACGACCGGCGGCTGCGTGCTCATGGGGGCCCTCCTCAAGACAACGGTCAGCGCGCAGTGGATCATCCCACTGCGCTAGGCGAACCAACTGCTGACGATCAGCAACCAATTGAACCAGATGGCGATACCGAGCAGGATCAGGAGCAGGCCTGCTACGCGCTCGATGGCGCCCGTGTAGGGAGAGAGACGACGGAGCTGAGGGGCCAGTTGATCGAAGGCGGCGCCCACCACGAGAAAGGGGAGCCCCAAACCAAGCGCATACACCGCCAATAGCAGCACGCCAGCGCTCAATGTGTGCGCTTGCGCGGCGAGGATGAGCACGCTGCCGAGCAGCGGTCCGACGCAGGGCGTCCACCCCAGCCCAAAGATCATGCCGATCACCAGTGAGGCGGCGTACCCCGGCGTGCCTACGCGCCACTGCCATCGGCGCTCGCGCTCCAGCCAGGGCAGGCGGGTGATACCAGAGATTTGCAAGCCGAACGCGATCAGCACCAGGGCCCCGATCTGCCGCAGCAGCAGCTGCTGGCTGATCAGCAGGGAGCCGAGCTTACTGGCCGTGGCGCCCAGCGCGATGAAGATCACGCTGAAGCCCGCGACGAACGCGGCAGCGTGGAGCAGCGTCTGGAGGCGCGCCGAAGCGCCTGGCATCCCCACGCGCGTGCCGCTTGGTGACGCCAGCTGCGCCTGCCAGATGCTCGGACCTACCAATTGAGCGAGGTAGACCGGCACCAGCGGCAAGACGCACGGGGAGAGAAACGAAGCCAGCCCGGCGAAGAAGGCAGGGAGGAGTCCCACAGTGCTCACGGTGGTTGCTCCTTCCCTCGCTGAACGGCGGCTCTGCGGCGCCGCGACCATCACTCGCCCACTGTGGCTGCAAGAATCTCTGGAGCACGGTTGAGCAAGCGCGGCGCGATCAGACGCGTCGCCGCCTGGTGCAGTACCACGCCGTAGAGCAGCGCGACCGGCAGCGTGCCGAAGAGCAATACACGTATACCATACTGCAACGGCAGAATAATCGCGGCGAGCACGGGCAGCAAGAGCACTCCGGCAACGCCCAGCGTGACCAAGGACATCACGCTGCGCAAGCAGCCGTTGTCTGAGGAGATATTGGCTCTGCCGGCGCGCATCTCGCGCACGCGGAACGGCAGCAGCACAGAAGTCACGTTGCCACACCCCAGCAAGACAAGTACCGCTGCCAAGCCGCCAACCAAGGCCACCGGCACGTACGACCAGCCACCAGTGAAGGCTGCCACGCCTGTCGCCAGGACAATCTGCGCGCCGAACGTGATGGCGCCGATCGTCAAATTCTTGCCCCAGAAGACGTCGAGCGGCCGAATCGGGAAGAGATACAGCATCTGCAGGCCCGAACGCTCTAGCCCGAGCGAGTTGAGGGCCAGATTGAGAGCGACGATCAGCGTCGGAATCGGCGTCGTCAGCACGCGCGCCGGGTCCAGCAGCCCGCTTGTTCCGCCCCGCGAATTGAACGTGGGCAGGAGCACGAGGACGAGGATGAACAGTGAGCTCACCAGCGATGCCTTGAGCTGGGGGTCCCGCCACAGATAGCGCGCGTCTTTGGCGGCGACGGCCAGGGCCGCCGGGGAGAGCACGCCGCGGCGCGTTCTAATCGGACCTCCGCTGGCAGCCACGCCGGCTATTTGCGGACCCAGAGCCACCGCGCCCGTTCTCGCGTCGTGCGCTTGCCCATTCACGGAGGAGCCAATCGTCCCATAGGCACCCTGCCGTCGGCGCGTGGCGCGGCCTGCTGTGCCTCCGCCTGCTTCCGCGGCGGTGATGCCGCGCTCCAGCACGTGCGACCAGACCACGAGGAGCACTGGCGCCAGCGCCGCCAGGGCCGCGAGCCACCCGAGCGCGGGCAGGTAGTCTCCGCGCGCCGCCAGCTCGATTCCACGCGCGGCCATGCCAGGCGGCGTGAACTGGAGGTAGCGATCGATGTGGACGTTCTCGAGCGCCGCCGTGGAGGTACCGCTCAGCAGTGGGCTCACGACCTGGCTCAACAGTGAGCACGAGGCCCCGAATAGCGCGAAGACGACGATCGTGACGTCACGGAACCTGCGGCTACGCAGCAAGCCCATGAGCGCCGCCAGCGTCAGCTGGCTCATCCCAACGGTATGAACGTAGGCCAGCACCAGCGCCGCCAGGGTGATGAGCACAGCCGCTGGGCTGGGCGTCCAATTCAGCACGATGGGCACGTAGAGCCCTATGATGCCCAGCGTGCCGACGTCCAACAGCGTGGCCAAGAGCAGCCCCGCCATCTGCTCCGCGCGCGTCACCGGATAGATCTGCAGCTTGGTGACGTCCAGCCCCTCGTTCAGCGAATACTGCAAGAGCGGCAGGGCAATCCAGGCCAGGGAGATGCCGGCCAACACGACGAATAACAGCTGGAGCTTGAGAGGCGCGGACAAGTTCCGGTAGCCGGCGTTGGTAATGACGCCCAGCGAGCCGATGAACGACAACAAGAAGAGCAGCGAGAGCCCGAGACCCACTATGGCGAGCGCCCGACCGCGCCGGTAGCCGCGCACAGTGAGCTTCCAGCGCATCACGAAGAGCACGCCCACATGGCGCAGGTTGAGCGCGGGCTGGCGCGCACGCTCGGTGCCTTCGGCGTGCAGCGCCAGTATCGGATCGCTCGCTATTCGAGCCATTCGAGCCCTCCAGCGCGGACACCGGCGCCCACCAGGGTCAAGAAGACGTCTTCGAGCGTCGCATCACCGTTTGCCTGTGCGCCCGCGCGCTTGCGCAAGTCTTCCAGCGTCCCCTCGGCGATCAGCTGACCATGATTGATGATGCCGACACGTGTGCACAGGCGCTCCACGACCTCCATGATGTGCGAGCTGAAGAAGATGGTGGTGCCACTGGCGATCAAATCACGCAGGATGTCGCGAATGGTACGCGAGCTGATCGGATCGATACCCTCGAACGGCTCGTCCAAAAACAAGACCTGGGGTCGATGAATCAGCGCCGCCGCGAGCGACACCTTCTTGCGCATGCCGACGGAGTAGTCGATGACGAGCTTGTCGGCATCGGGTGTCAGGCCGAGGACATCGAGCAGCGCGCTGGTGCGGCGCCGCACCTCGGCGCGGGGCAGGTCAAAGAGCCGACCGGCGAACTCGACGGTCTCGCGACCAGAGAGTCGCTCGTACAGATTGAGCTGCTCGGGGAGCACGCCCATGAGGGCCTTCGCGCGCAAGGGATCGCGCCAGACGTCCACGCCGCCGACAAACGCCGCTCCTGAGGTCGGGCGCAGCAAACCCACCAGCATCTTGATGGTCGTGCTCTTGCCCGCGCCGTTGGGACCAAGAAAGCCGAAGAACTCCCCGCGCTTGACGATCAGATTCAGCGTGCCGACGGCCACACGATCGCCGAACGACCGGGTCAGCGCCCAGGTGGCGATGGCGGCGTCGGGCGGTGGGAACGGGAGCGTACCTTGTGGCGCGGGCTCCGGCCACGACGAGGTGGTTGCTGGTGCGCCAGAGGCGCTGAACGGCGGCTGCGGGGGTGGCATCATGCTTATGCGCGCTTTCCTTGACTGGTAGCCGGCGTGCGGCGTCGCGTCTCCAGGGCTCACTACTCGGATTGTAGCATAGAGGCGGTCACGCTTCCTATCGACGGGGCGCCCGACGGGGCGGCGCCTGCGCTGGTGGATGCGCGCGCGGAGGTCCTGTGCGCCGCCGCGCGCTGGCCCACCCTGCTATACTGGCGCGGACGAGCCTGAGGGGCGCACGCTGCGAGTGCCGTCCTGGCGGAGTCAAGCAGTGGACGACGAGACGATGTCGCGTTTCACCTTCTCGACCATAATACGTCGCGCTGGCGCGGCGCTCGCGGCGGCGCCCGCGGCGTCGCCACTCGCGCGCTGGAGGCATCTGCTCGACGTGCGGCGTGGCGCGCTGCTGGCGGCGGGGATTGCCGTCGTGGCACTCAATGTCGTGTTCCATACCGTCCACCTGGCGTCGGCGCCCGGGTGGGACCCACAGGAAGGCTATAACCTCGACCTGGCGTGGAACCTGGTGCACGGACGTTGGCGCCTGTTTGCGTTGACCTCCGCCTTCGGGCAGCATCCGCCGCTCTTCTATCTGCAGCTTGCCGTGCTGATTCATGTGTTGGGCTATAGCATAGCCACTATACGCGCGCTCGCGGGCGCTTACGCGATCTTGACGTGTGTGGGCCTGTTGGGCTTGGGGTGGCGGCTGCTCGGCGCCGGGCCGGCGCTGTGGGCCGGCCTGGTCTACACCTGCGCGCCGTTCTTCCTCGCCAATACGCGCTGGGGATATTCGTACTCGCAGCTCATGTTTGTGACGCTGCTGTGCGTGTGGGCGCTCTGGAGGTATGCAGAAAGCCGGCGAAAACGCTGGCTGATCGTTGCGGCGCTGGTGGCGGGCTTCGCCGTGCTCAGCGACTATGAGGGAATCGCGCTCGTAGCGCTGGTGGCGCTGTTCGCGTGGACGATCCACCGGCGCGACGTCTTGCTCGCCGTGGCGGTCAGTCTGGCGCTGCCAGTCATCGGGCTGGTTGTGGGGCTCGTCGCAGCGCCGCACGTCTTCGGGGCCGATCTCCTGGACACGTTCGGACGGGCAACGGGCGCGTCCCCGCTGCTGTCGATCGTGGAGGCGCTCATCAACTATTATCGCGCCGTCACGTTGGACGTCTGGATCGTGCTCGGCATGGTCGGGCTGTTGCTGGTGCGCGCGCCGCGCGTGCGTGCCGTGCTGTGGCCGGCTACCGGGCTGCTTGGGTTGTTCATCCTCACGGTGCGCGAGATTGGCCCCTCATTCCATACGGCGCTCCCACTCATCCCGCTGCTCGCGCTCGGCACGGGCGTCGCTTTGGATGGCGCCGTCAGGCAGCTCTATGCGTGGGCCGCCGGCGCGCAGAGTGCCGCACCCCCGCGCGACGACGCGCAGACGGACAGGATTGCGGCGCCCTGGCTGCGCGTGCGGGCACGCAACGCGGCGGCGGCGTTGGTGGTCTTCGTGGTGGTCATCTCGCCCCTGGCCATCGCGCTGGCGGGCGACGCCGCGGGGCTGGCGACGACACTGCCCACTCGTGACGACGCCGTGCTGGCGACGGCGCCGCAAGACGCTCAGGCGGCCGCTGGCTACGTGCTGGCGCATGCCCGCCCAGGGGATCTGACGCTCGGCTCTCCGCAGGTAGTGTGGATGCTGGATCAACCGGAAGATGCCAGGGGGCGGACCCGCCCACTCTACAGCGCGGACCTCTTACAGACGCTTGCCTACCAGGGGCGCGCCGCAGCGTTCTACCCAGCAGGATTGCCTCCCCAGCGCTGGGCCTACGCGGTCTCGCTGGGGCGCGCGCGCTACGTCATCGTAGACGATTTGCTGCGCCGCCTGGCAGCGCCCGGCCAAGTGGACGGCCTGGCGCAGATTCTGGCCGCTGTGGAGACATGGCCGTTGGTGTATCATCATGGCGAGTACGCGCTCTATGAGCGACCTCATACGTGACAACTCCCCCGGATCAATCCGGGGGCTTCTCGGCCGAAGCCAGGGATTGTTGCCCCAATCCCAACAGTGCTCGAGCGAGCCGCAGGATGTTCCTCGCGGCATTGCGATCACGGTCGAGGACCAGCCCACAGCAGGTGTAGAGGCGATCAGCGAGGGACAGTGTTTGCCGATGTCCACAGCCAGAGCAG
>WNFM01019539.1_pt1 | contig 11181 bp, 14 predicted proteins | sample 5400271 | NCBI WGS metagenome assembly WNFM01 (sample SAMN13153352, study PRJNA577476) | soil metagenome | isolation source: 60 cm saprolite on Douglas fir-dominated hillslope | place: USA:California | collected 2013-09-17 | reverse complement strand
TCCAATCCGACGTTCTGCGAACCATGGTCGGCCCCTCCAAAAAGCCGACCACCCATGAGTCACAGAAAAAGTGATTTGGGAATCCCGTGCACGCGAAAAATCTGCCAAAGTAGTGCTAGTTCGGAGGCCGTCATGGCGAAATATCTGCTGGTCAGCTTCAAGACCTGTCCCTGGGTGCAGCGGGCAGCGATCGTGCTGCGCGAGAAAAAGATCGACTTCGAGTTCCGGCACATCGAGCCCGATAACCGGCCGGATTGGTTCCTCGCCATCTCGCCGCACAAGAAGGTGCCAGTGCTGCGCATCGATGATCGGGTATCGCTGTTCGAGTCGAATGCTATTGCCGAGTATTTGGACGAAACGGTCCCGCCGCGGTTGCATCCCGAGGACCCGGTCGAGCGCGCCGTGAACCGCGCCTGGACCGACTATGTGCCGACCTTCGCCGACGCGGTAACCGCGACCGCCTACGCCGACACCGAGGCCGACTACAACAAGGCGGCGGAGAAGATCCCGGTGCCGTTCGAGCGGCTGGAGAAAGCGCTGCAGAACGAGGGCAGCGGTCCTTACTTCAACGGCGCCAAGTATTCGCTGGTGGACGTCGCCTACGCGCCATTCCTGCAGCGCTACTTCTTCTTGGACGGGGTGAAGAAGCTTGGCCATATCGAGACGTTTCCGCGGCTCAAGGCTTGGGGCGCAGCACTGCTCAAGCGCCCATCGACGCACTCCTTCCCGCCGGCCGAGTTCGAGGCGATGTAGCGCGAGAACCTTAAACGCCGAAAGAAGTGGGTGTCGCAGTTCATCGCGGCATCGCAGGTCGCCGCGGAATAGGGGGACCGGTTTCGTGGCGAAAGCGCGCAGAGCCGGCAAGAAACGAGCGTTGCGCCGAGAAAGAACAATGAGGAACCCCCAGCGGGAGTCCAGGATGGTTCGACGGGGGCGGCGACGGCCCCGGCTTTCACGGTCCTGCGGGACTGATGGTAGTGGCGAGATGCCTGGTGAGAGCGGCCTCTGGGCAAGCGGCAGCGAAGGCGAGGCGAATGCGTGATGCGGTCTCGATTACCCGTGCGCCAAGCTTGATGAGCCGTAGGCGGATGGTGGCGAACTCCGCTACCATAGACAGAAAAAAATCACCAACCTATTGATAAGCTGGGCGCTATCGCACTGAGGGCGAGCACTCTGGGCGTTCCCACATAGAAGCTCAGCGACGATGCATTCACCCAAGCTCGTTTGAGATGCGCTGCACCGTGCCGTCGACTGAGCGGATCGCTGAACAAGGGAGCGAGGCGGTGACCACCGGAAATGAAGCTCGAACACACTGTGCATGGTCATTCCTCGAAATTCACCGCAGCATTAGATGTAGCAGATGGTCTCGCGAGTTCTTGAGAATCGGAGCCACCGCCTCTGCGGGTGAATACCGTTGCCGCTCCCGCGCCTCCGTTGTCATTAGACCGGCCGACCATGACGATGCTGCTGTCGACAGACGCTGAGGGTGCGGCCTTCGCCGCAGCGCCGGTACCAACCAGGTTCTTGTCCTCCGTCCAGTAACCGCCGCCACGGGTGAACACCCAAGCCGCGCCCAGGCCGCCATTGTCGTTAGATGCGCCGAGCATGACGACCCTGCCGTCGGCGGACAGCGCGACAGAGGGTGCGGACTTCCCAACAGCGCCGGTGCCAACCAACTTCTTTTCCTGCGCCCACTGACCGCCCGTGCGGGTGAACACCAACGCCACGCCTCCATCTTCGGCAAACCCGCCCACGACGGCGATGTTGCCGTCGGCGGATAGCGCCACGGACGTGCCTAGGCGCCCCACGGCACCGGTGCTGACCAGTTTGTTTGGTTGTGTCCAGACGCCGCCACTGCGGGTGAACACCCATGCCGCACCGGTCGCGCCGAGGCCAAAGGGCGCCGATCGATCCCACGGGTTGTCTCCAGGTCCACCCAAGATAGCGGTGTTGCCGTCAGCGGATAACGCGACGGATATGCCTTGGCGGGCTCTTCCTACAGCGTCGGTGCCGACGAGCTTTTTGCCTTGCTGCGTCCAGACACCGCCATTGCGAGTGAACACCCATGCCGCCCCGGTCTTGCTGTTGTCGGACCACCCGCCCACGATGGCGGTGTTGCCGTCGGCGGACAGCGCCACTGACATGCCTTGGCGGGCATTTCCCACAGCGCCGGTGCCAACGAGCTTCTTGCCTTGCTGTGTCCAGACGGTGCCGCTGCGGGTGAACACCCACGCACCTTCGGCTCCCCACCCACCGATGATGGCAGTATTGCCGTCGGCGGAGAGCGCGACAGACATCCCTTGGCCCAGCGGCAATGCTGGTTCACCCGCCCTGCTTCCCACCAGCTTGTTGCCTTGCTGCGTCCAGACATCACCGCTGCGGGTGAACACCCACGCCGCCCCCGTCGTACGATTATCGCTAGGGCCGCCCACGATGGCGATGTTGCCATCAGCGGACACGGCGACGGATGCACCTTGGGACCACAAGCCTCCTCCATATTCGCTGGTGGTGCCGACCAGCTTGCCGCCTTGCTGCCTCCAGACACCACGGCTGCGCGTGAACACCCATGCCGCCCCAGCAGGCCTGCCGGAAGCAGGCCGATCGCGATCAGCATTGTTGGGGCCGGGTCCACCCACGATGGCGGTATTGCCGTCGGCGGACAATGCGACGGACATGCCTTGGTTACCGCTTCCAACGGCGCCGGTTCCGACCAGCTTCGGCTGCTCCTGGAAGGCCGCTGCGCGTGCTCTCGGGCTGCTCGAAGGACCGGCTTGTGACGCTAAATACCGCTCGTAAATCCTGCTGAGACCAGCTGTGATTTCCTGCTCGTGACGGTCCCAGAGACCAATCAGCACGAGAAGCGCAAAGCCAGTAATCGCAAGGATGGCCAGCGTAAGCAGGATTCGGCCAATCGTTCGTGCCACTGTACGAACCCCAATCGGAATCGATCGACAGCGACCGTAGTCATGTTTTATGTTGATTGTGCGGTAGGTGGCAGGGACACCTACTGCCCCAGTGCAACCAGTCGTTAACCGCGCGGCCCCATTCGGCGCGCCGGCTTCCCTCCTAGAAAATCGGCAAGTGCACGGCGATCGCCGAGCGCATAGAGATCGGCCAAGGGCAGGCTGAGATTTCTATGGGGTCCGCCGGCAAACCACCGGCGAATGGTGCGCTGGCTGCGGCCATAACGCTGCGCGGCCTCGCGGACCGTCATCGACTTGGCCATTACGAGGTAGAAAATTTCGAGCGAGCTCCAAGATGCCTTCCTGCCCAAAGCTGCTGAGTCTGGTTCTATGCCTCACGATCCTCAAGCGGTTCGGCTGCGCGGGGGCTTAGTTGCGGGGAGGAGGCTCGGACTGCGCCTCGGGAGGCGGGAGCGCCACAGGCTCCGCAGTCCCCTCAATCACGTTCGCCGCCTCGCCGGCGCGTGCCGCGAGCATCTCCCGCAATGCATGGAGAGCCGCGTCAAGCTCTTCATCGGTGAGCGCCGACAGCCCGCCGGAGTGCTCGAGCTTCATCTCCTTCGGCACGAGGAGCGCACAATCTTAAGGTATGCCGCGGGCTGCGTTTTCCGCACTTTGGCAATCGCCGCTGGTCCGCCCTGCCGAAAGTCTCGCAACAACGCCGAGATGAACTCCGAACTGAACCGCGCGCGCTCACGCGAGGGCGCATAAGGTCCGCGAGGGTTTCAACTCATTTTCAGAATCCAAAAGTCCCCCGTGGGTGGGGGTCGTCAGATGGGCGAAGTGCTTGCAGTGCAATAGGTCTGCCTGGGCCGAGCCCACCAGCCTGCCTTGCCCTGAGTCCGAGCGGCCGGTCCGCATCAATTCAGCAACCCGCGTTGCACCTGAGCGCCACGCCCTCGCTGCCGCCGTGGTTGTCGAGGCTTAGCCCACGACAGCAGCGTGCTTCAGCTCCACTTCAGCGTTCACGCTACGCGGCGAGGCCGGCAACTGCAGCACCGTTGCGTGTTGACCTGCACATAGCCGAGTGACGAGCACGATTTCTCCGTTAGGGAATTCTAATGCATCGTGATGCACGTTCGGCTGGTCCGCGTTGAGCTGTCGGAAGCGGGCTACCTTGTCGCCAATTCTCTTTTCACGTCTCCAGCTTGAGAAAAGGCCAAACCCACGCTCGAACTCTATCTCCTTCTCGAACGCAACCTCTGTGCCGGGAAGCAGGCACACCGCCACGTTTGGTTCTCCCACAGCGGTAAAACCGCGCGTGATCGAGTTGTTGAACTGCGTCGTTACGAGTTGGTCACCGACCTTTGCGGGTCGGGACGCCACATGGTGCAGACTGTAGTCGCACATCTACGGAACTCCTCTCCCTGTGAACCAGGATTTCTCCGGACGACTTCCGAAGCGACGTGAATGTTAGCGAATTTGTGAACTGTTCGGAAGCTCAGGTCTCAGACCGCCGAAACTTGCTGTCCGTGCCAGTGAGCCCCTGATCCGGTTTCGCGCCTAGCTTGACAGCTGCTCATTCAATTACCTCGTCGGCGCGAACGAGCAACGATGGCGGGACTTCAATCCCAAGCAATTTTGCGGTCTTGATTTAGAACAGTTTCGTACTGCCCCCGTCACCTCGGACAAACAGTGTAACGACGGCATAAAATGATATATGTTTGGCGGAGCGACGCTTGAAGGAGGCATCGATGGCAAACGCCGCTCAGCAAATGCCCGAGCATGTAGGGACAGCCTATAAGGACGCCATGGATAACATAATCTTTCTGAAAAGGCAGCAGTGGCTGGCGACCAACTACGCCCTACTTGTATATGCGGCTATTTTCGTAATCTCAGCTCACTACTTTAGTCGAACCGACCTTGCACGAAATTGGCTTGGCGTACTTACAATTGCTACGTTTATTATCCACTGGTGCATGTTGCACTTATTTCAACGCGCGATCGAGAAGTTTCGAAATCGCCTGGGTTGGATTTACAGGACCTACTTTAGCGCAGAGGAGCGTGCTGGATTGGATGTACAGCTGGAACCAAGATCGTATTGGTATCAACCGGAGGCTTACATTGGCCTCATAGCTGTCTCATTCGTCGGAGCTGTCTTGACTGCGCTTTATTTGTGGTCAGTCCGTTAACTCTTGGTATTCGCCTCGCGGCCTCGGTTGGACGCGGCTGGTGTGAAACCAACCGCCTCGCCGCTCACGGCCGGAGCATGCCCGAGCGACCGGCGGCGCATCCTTCGTCCCGTCGCTGTTGCTGGAACCTGTTCATTGATGGCTGAAATTCGGCCGATCTTCTTACCCTGTATAACCAAGCACCACCACGATTTGCGAAGCGACCATCCCCACGCAGGCCAGGGGCCGCCGGCGGTCGTCTATCGATACTCGCCCGAGCCCTCGGCAGCCTGCACAACAATGATTTGATGAAGCGTGGCGGTATCGGTGGGGAGATTCGCAAGATCGAATCGCATGCCGAATGCGTAGCAGCGCCGGATGATTCGATCACGCGCCGCCGCGCACCTGAGTCAAAGCGTCGCGCCTACCCGGCGCTCTGCCGCTGCCACGTGCGCACCGGCATACGCCAATCAATGCCTTCCAACAGCATGCCGAGCTGCGCCGGCGTCAGCACCACACTCCCGTCCGCCGGCGAGGGCCACACAAACCGTCCCTTCTCCAGCCGCTTCGCGAACAGGCACAGACCTTGGCCGTCCCACCACAGCGCCTTGAGCAGATAACCGCGCCGCCCACGGAACACAAAGACCTGGCCGCCAAACGGATCGCGCCGCAGCTTCTCCTGAACCAGCATGGCCAGTCCATCAAAGCCCTTACGCATGTCGGTGAAGCCACCAGCAAGCCAAACCCGCGTGCCGGGCGGTGGCGTGATCATCGTCCCGCCAATGCTGTCAAGACCCGCCGCAGCGCTTCGACCCCAACGGCCTCGCTCACCCCAATCACAATCCCGTTCGGAAGCCTTATCTCGATCGGTCGGTCGCCGCCCATCGCCAAACCAGGCGCCGCCGCCGCCAACCGTCCGTTCGCGATCTCGACCGCCGCAAAACCATCGCCCACGACGCCGTTCGCAATCGCTTCCGAAAGCAACTGCCGCCGCCAGATGAATAGCTGGCCAGGCGCAATGCCATGGTCCCGAGCGACCTGCGAAGTCGTGCGGCTAGGTTGTGCCGACTCCGCCACGATCCTCAGCTTTTCTTCCCGGCTCCAGCGCCGCCGCCGCTCAACCGACGTGATCACCTCGACTGTCGTCATCGTGCTATGCCTATCGTCACAATAAGCATAGCGCTTGGCGCGCATTCAGCCGAAAAACAAGGCAGTCATCAGAGGACGCTTACATACAAAAGAACGCTTCCGGCATAGATGATGCCATACTGTTCTCCACAATGAGCGCAATCATCACGTCGTTGCTGGTGATAGTGGCATTCGTGTGCGCATTCTATAACATGCGGCATGAGTACGCGGTTGCTGTGCTTTTTGTCGTCGCCCTCGGGTTCTTTACCGTATCTCTAGTATATCTCGCGCGCGAAGCTCGCATCGCGCTCAACGAGCTCGACCACTATAGTTAGAGGTGGCCCGCACCAGAGGGCAATTTTGTCGCAGCGGACGGCGACTGATGACAATCATTGAACTGGACAGCTCGGTGCTGAGAAGCACCGTCGCTTTTACGGGCCGTCTCGCCTGCATGAGCCGGGCAAAAGCGTTCGATATGGTGCGCCAACATGGCGGAACGCCCAGCCAAGCGGTCACGCGGCAGACCAATGTGCTCGTCGTAGGCGAACTCGGTTGGTCGCTCTTGGAAGGAGCCAGAGCCTCCCCTAATTGGCACTGCTCGCTGTCTCAAAAACTGACGACGGACAGTCTTGCTCACCTGCGGCGGCCAACCAATCCTGGGTGGGTGACGATGCCGTCCACGACCGAGCCCGCCTTGATCTTGCTAGGCCAGCGCACGAAGGCAGGCACGCTCGCTGCGACGGCGCCCAGCCCACAGGGGCCCGGTGAGCGGGTTAGACCCGCAAGCCATCATCTTATGACGCATGATCGCGCGGCTCTCAGCGCGTGCCATCAGCATTGCGCTTGCATCTCTCAATGATATCGCGTGCTGGACATCGCAAACTCTTCAAGGCGTACGTAGCGCTCAAGCTCCACCATTTTCCAATGCTGGTCCTGCACGAACTTCTGCAATTCTTCAACTGTCCAGCACTCCATAAAACGCAGCCACGGAGGCGCCTTCTTGACGCGATTGCAATCGATCACAATGCCTGCAGTGAAATGTGGGGCCACGATGGCGACCAGGCCAGAGAAGGTGCTCATGACGGTGTCCCTGGTATCACCCGGCACGAGCGGCGCGGCCCACTGTATGCGGCGTACATTACGTACTTGGCACCGAGATTGTCGTCCGCAGTCAGCGGCTGGATAATCAACATCGTCGTATCTCTCGTGATGCGTGAACGTCTTGCTCCTGTGCGAGAGACTCACGCTCACGCGATTCCATTCACGGATATCACGCTTACGTGTTAAACATTGACGACGGGTTGAATTCGGGCCGCTGGGGGCGGCAAATTCCTTTCATGACGATGGCAAACCTGCGTTGCAACTGCGCTCCAGACCGGACAGCCAACCACAGCTGTCGGTCGGCACATTATGCCGCCTTTCCAACCACACTCCCGCTACACCAACCGGGTTTTAGTATACACAGAACAGAAAGGATCACGACGCAATGCCCCGAACAAGAAATGAGTACCAACGATGTCTGGCATTAGCCTCGTATCGCTCCAACTCGTAAAGACCTTCGCAATGCGCAGAACAAAAGCGAAGGTGAACCCACCAGCGGCCGTTCCACAAATTACGGAAGCGCACACTTAATCCCAACTTTTCGCGGCATTGGGCGCACCTTTTCATAGCTGGTCGTCAAGTTGTTGGATGTCGCATTTCAAGATTGGCCACACGACGTGATGCTTGGCATACCGCTCACAGCAGAAGAAGAGGACGCGGATCTCCTCTTGCTCATCCTAGCTCGCCAGACTCGCTAGCGATTTGGCCCGCAGCTTTCGCAGTGCGTCATATGCCGCTCACGGACAACGGAATACTAACCTTGCTTACAAGTGGTTCGGGGGACGACAAGGTAGAACATGCGAGGGACGGCGCAATTAAATTCGTTGCAGGTCAGGCCGATGCTATCGCGTTCAATTAAGGTTGCGCCAGATTAAATTTATTCCGACGAAAGTTGCCCATTTAAAGTATCGGTATCTGCTTGCTGTAAATAGACCCACGAGCATAATCTTACAGCTGACTCTCGGGTCGCTTCCTCCCGCTCTGAGAGTTCTCGAGCCCTGCCCCGGTCGCTCACAGACTGCCTAGGCGGGGACTCCCGTTTTTTGGCGCGCACATAGCCCTACAGTTCGCATCGGCCAGCTTGTGGGCCAGTTCAGGCGAGGCGTCGAGGGAAGGATAGCTATGAACTTGCTCTACGGGCTCGCGCTGAGCTGCTTGGGGCTTTTAATCTTTTTCGGGAGCACGCTTGCATTCGCATTAAGTTGCTTGGGCCTCTTGGTTCTCCTGGTTGCCGTTAGGGTTCTCGATGTGACCTGGAAATACCCTCGGGTCACGAGGCGTGGCGCAGAGAAGCGACCAGACTGAGCACGGATAAGCATAGTTGCCGCGCCTCTTCGAACGCCGTCAGCCAGGCTTTCACTTCCGGATCACTCTCGGCAAACGTGAGCAGCACGCCGATCCGCCGCATCCGCATCCGCCCGCTCTGCTCCGCGCGCGCGCCGCGAGAACGGGATGCGCATCACGTTTCCGATGATACTGGTATCGACGCACGATTTTGGAAATTGGGCTCAATATCTGCCCCGCAATCCGGGTTTCATGTGATCGCAAATGCCCACTCCTTGCACCGAACGGACCTTTCAACCGCGTCAAACCATGTCTGCTCGCCGGGGTGAAGTGGACTCAAAGCGGAAGATGCTGTAACAGCCGCTAGGCGCTCAAGGGCACAGGAATAATTTCGACTTGAAATGCCTGGTCTCTTGGCGCAAAGCGCGGGGTCGGATGATGCCTGAAAAACCGGGAGGCATTCATGCGCATTGCGATCATCGGCGCCCGATCGGTCGGAGCGACGCTGGGTCAAGCCTGGCTCAAGCATGGCGAGGATGTGATTTGGGGCTTACGCAATCCCGCTGATCCGAAATATGCAGCGTTGCCCAAAGAGCGCGTCAAAGCTCCGGCCGAATCCGTTAAAGACGCCGAGATAGTAGTGATCGCGACACCCTCGTGACTGGGTTTGCAGGGCGCACGCGTATTTGAGGGCCGCTCGGCATGCCGCGGGCGGCTCTTTCCCTTTGTCGGGAACCCGACTGCACGCGTTAGGTGTCTAGCGCGGAACGGGAAGCGGAGGAGACTTGCCGACGCTTGCTGCGGCGAGAGGATTTAGCGTCCTCGCTTGGGAAAAAACGAGCGTTAGTCGGTTACTGGCTTGTATGGGCGGCCCTGCAACTGGAGGGAGGGCCCCCATGTCGACAACGAGACAGCCAACTGTCCGTCTCGCCGCCGCGGCCGACCAGATCGACTACTGGATTCGTCGGCATGTTATTCGTCGGAACACTGGAAGGGGGTTCCGCAAGCCGTCCCTCAGCATGTCTCGAAGATGACGCCGTTTCCATTAAAATGCGGATCCCCAGTTCTCAATTAACTTAAAGGTCTTGAATTAAGCCTTTCGAATTTGTGCATTGCGAGATGGCAAAGTATAATTCCGTCTTCGCGGTGCCACCCGACCAGGACTTGGACCCTATTTCACCGATGGGCTTTCTCTTATGCGATTGACAGATAGGTTGGCCGCGTTAGAGGCTGTTCCGACGCCGGCTGGCGACGGTTGGCGCGTCTTCATCCAATGGGTCAGCGGCCGGATGCAATATGTTAGCGGTTTTGAGTCGCTGCAGGAGGCCGAGGATTGGATTATGAACGAATCTGAGCGCTGGCTGCGTGCGCTCGTGGAAGCCCAATTATAGAGCTTCGACCCCGTATGTGCGAGAGGCTGAGGCGCGCTGCGACATGACGCCCCATTTCGAAAGCATCATTGGATTTGATCCGGATGGCATTCGCCGCATCTACGCTTCAACTTGGATTGAGGCGCGGCAAGAGGCGAGAAACTACATCAGAAACCGCCCTGATACGGCGCCACTAAGCGCATGGCGCTTCGACCTTGTGAAAACTCCTGCCAACGTGATGGGCCCAGCTTCTGGGTCTGCCTGACCTTTGACCTCCCCTTGAAGACTGGTGTCGAACGCGCCTTGCCGCCGGTCGATCTAGGGGCGCGCGGAACGCCAGTCGCGCCGGTACACATTATTGGTTTGATGGTTCGCTTTCGCCTGCGGGCGGAGCGCCCCGTCTTCAAAAGCCTATGAGCCTATGAGCCCTATATCCCCGAATCTTTTCTGCTGCGCGCCGACGAGGTCATCGAATGAGTAGCCGCCGCAAGTTCATCACGCTGCTTGGCGGCGCGGCGGCATGGCCGCTCGCGGCGCGCGCGCAGCAGGGCGAGCGGATGCGGCGGATCGGCGTGCTGATGGGCTTTGCCGAGAGCGACCGGCAAGGACGGGCCTTCGTCGCCGCATTCCGAGACGAACTCCAGAAGCTCGGGTGGGTGGAAGGCCGCAACATTCGGATCAACATTCGCTGGGCAGCGGGCGACACGGCGTTGATGCAACGATTCGCGAAGGAACTCGTCGCGCTACAGCCCGACCTCATTCTTTCGCACCTCACACCTACTACGACCGCGCTGCTGCAACAAACGCGCATCATCCCCATCGTTTTCGCGCTCGTCGCCGACCCGATCGGCAGTGGCTTCGTCGCGAGCTTCGCGCGGCCTGGCAGCAACGTCACCGGTTTCATCTTTACCGAGCCGACGATGGCCGGCAAATGGGTGGAACTGCTCAAGGAGATTGCACCGCGCGTCGCCCGGATCGCGATGCTGTTCAACCCGGCAACGGCGACATATGCTGAATATTGGCTGAACCCCTTCAAAGCCGCCGCTGCCTCCTTCGCAGTGGAGGCGATTGCCGCACCCGTTCACGACAAGTCCGAGCTTGAATCTGTCGTTGCCGCACAGGCGCGCGAGCCGAATGGCGGCCTTATCGTGATGCCGGATAGCTTCATGGATGCCCATCGCGTAGAGATCACATCGCTGGCGGCTCGTTATCGTCTCCCTGCCG
>WNFM01115010.1_pt1 | contig 11182 bp, 10 predicted proteins | sample 5400271 | NCBI WGS metagenome assembly WNFM01 (sample SAMN13153352, study PRJNA577476) | soil metagenome | isolation source: 60 cm saprolite on Douglas fir-dominated hillslope | place: USA:California | collected 2013-09-17 | reverse complement strand
GCCGACCGCCGAGGTCGGCCACTGCGTGCACCGCATCGCCCTGCACCGGTCGCGACCCAACGTGCTCTTCATGCAGAAGCATTGGGACGTCATGCGCTCGGACGACGGCGGCGACTCGTGGCGGGAAGTGAGCGGCAATCTGCCCACCGATTTCGGGTTCGTCATCGACGTGCACGCCCACGAGCCCGAGACCGTATATGTCGTCCCCATCAAGAGCGACTCCGAGCATTATCCCCCCGACGGCAAGCTGCGCGTGTACCGCAGCAAGAGCGGCGGCAACGACTGGGAGGCCCTCGGCAAGGGGCTGCCGCAGCGTGACTGTTACGTCAACGTGTTGCGCGACGCCATGGCGGTCGATGCACTCGACCCGTGCGGCGTGTACTTCGGCACGACCGGCGGCCAGGTCTACGCCTCCCCCGATGGCGGCGACAGCTGGACACCGATCGTCCGCGATCTGCCGGCGGTCCTGTCGGTCGAGGTGCAGTCGCTGCCGTGATCCGGGTGATCCTGCCGTCGCACTTGCGGACGCTGGCGCGGGTCCCCGACGAGGTCACGCTCGACGTTCCGGGCGCGGTGACCTGCGCGGCGGTGCTCGACGCGCTCGAGGCCCGCTATCCGATGCTGCGCGGCACGATCCGCGATCATGACACCGCCCAGCGCCGGCCGTTCCTGCGATTCTTCGCCTGCGCGCGGGATCTGACCCACGAGTCGCCGGACGCGCCGTTGCCCGACGCCGTGGCGTCGGGGGTGGAGCCGTTCCTCGTGATCGGGGCCATCGCGGGGGGGTGAAAGGACACTGCGCGGTGTCCCCCCCGTCCGCTGCTCCTCAGCTCGCCGGCTTCTTGGAGCTCGACTTTTCCCAGTTGACGAACAGAAAGCCGCCTGGCGAGGCGAACTTCGGGTCGCCAGGTCCGGGCAGGACTTGCAGCTGCAGCTCCTCGATCTTGTTTTTGGAGCAGTTCCAGCACGCGAGCGCGAAATCACCGTCCCGCCGGGTGCGCGACAGGAGCATCACGTGCACCATCGCGTTGTCGGTCACGAGCGTATCGTTCTTATACAGGTGCCCGACTGCCCATAGCGCCACGGCGCTGTTGATCGTGGGTACGAGCGGCGTATGCACGGCGGTGTTGCCGTGGTAGTACAGCCCGAAGATCACGCCGCCGAAGCGCGGGTGATGAAGGACGTCCTTCGTCTGCACGCGGTCGAGCACGAGCCTCCAACGCGCCCCGTCCTGGGTCGTGAAGGCGGCGGTGCCGTCCACCGAGTCTCGCACCGCGCCCTTGTCCCAGGCGGTGAACGTGAACGTGCCCGCGATCGGGGCGACGTTGTTCGAGTAGGGACCGTTCTTCACCTGCGACTCGAGCCCCTCTCGCTCGTCGCCGAACTGCTGGAGAATCGGAGCGGCGCTGTCGGGGAACGGGAACGCCCCCGGGAGGATCTGGATCACGGGCCCCCCACTCGTCACCCGGATCGCCTGGATGCTGCGTGACGGCTCGCTCATGGCCTCAGCATCGTAGCCCCCCCCCGACGCGGCCGCGCCCGTCGCGCGGACGACTCTGAGGTGTGCGTCCATGCCCAACTTCTTGTGGGAGTCCTCCCCCACCGGGCAGTACACTTCGTAGGTACCGGGCGCGAGCGTGAGGGTCAGAGTCGCGCTCGAGCCCGGCTGCAATACGTTGGTCTCGCGCTCGATCCCCTGCCCCTCGATCTCGAAGGCGTGCGGGATGCTGCCGGCGTTCGTGACCGTGAATGTCACACTGCCCGCGGTGATGGTGCCTTGCGACAACTCGACCTTCCACTCGGACAGCTTGGCGCTCACGGCCGCGGCGTCGCCCGGGGCGCCGTGTGCGTGCGCCCCGGCGAACGTCAGGGCTGCGAGCATTAGCCCTGCGACGTTGCGGGACGGCGTAGCGTGCGTGGAGCTCATACGCGATCTTCCTCCGGAGAAGGTGTGACGGCAGTGTGGTTCAATGCCGGAGACTCCGCGCACCGCAGGGTTATTCCGCCGGGAATAAACCCGCCGCCTGCGGAGTCTTCTCCCGAAGGCCGACTAGGGCATCGTGACACGATTCGAAACCGTCGTCTTGCCGCACCTGGATGCCGCGTACAATCTGGCGCGTTACATCACGAGGAATGCGCAGGACGCAGAAGACGTCGTGCAGGACGCTTGCCTGCGCGCCCTCAAGCACTTCGAGACCTTCCGTGGAGAGGAGGGGACGAGCGCGCGCGCCTGGCTGCTGACGATCGTGCGCAACAGGGGGGGGGCCGTGCTCGAGTTCGACGAGGCGCAACACAGCGGCGCAGTCGAGGGTGAGCATCCGGAGGCAGCGCTGCTCCGCAGTGCCGCCAACGAATCACTTCGTCGAGCGCTCGACTCCTTGGCGCCGGAATTTCGGGAGGTGATCGTGCTGCGCGAGCTCGAAGGGCTGTCTTACAAGGAGATCAGCGATGTGGCAGGCGTACCGGTGGGCACCGTGATGTCGCGCCTCTCCCGTGCCCGTAAGCGCCTTCAGGAGGCGCTGACGTGACCCATCCGAGCTTCGAAGCCCAGCTGGACGCGTACTTGGACGATGAGCTCGCCCCGCCCGAGGCGCGCGAGCTCGAGGCACACATCGCTCAATGCCCGGAGTGCGCTCGGTTCCGCGACGAGCGGCTGGCGCTGCGCGCAGCGATCAAGGCGCGCGTCCCGGGGTTCCAGGCACCGGAGGCGCTCCGCGAGCGGGTGCGCACCGCGCTGCGGACCCGCGTACCCAGGCGGTTCGGCGCGCCCGTCATCTGGCGGACGCTGGCACTCGCCGCCGCACTCGCGGTCGTGGCGCTCGGCAGTCGGACCCTGTCGCTCCGGCAGGCGAGCGGCGACAGGCTCGCCGATGACGTGCTCGCGAGGCACATCCGCTCGCTCATGCCCGGCCACCTCACGGATGTGCTCTCTTCGGATCAGCACACGGTCAAGCCGTGGTTCAACGGCAGGCTCGACTTCTCTCCCCCCGTCTACGACTTCGCCGACCGAGGGTACCCCCTGCTCGGAGGCCGCCTGGACTATGTGGATGGGCGAGCCGTCGCCGCGCTCGCCTACGCCCGGCGCCAGCACGTCATCAACGTGTTCCTCTGGCCCGCGACGCGTGGCCCGAGCAGCGCTCCCCTGACGCGCGACCGCCAGGGCTATCACCTGTTGCACTGGACCGCGACGGACTACACCTATTGGGTCGTCTCCGACCTGGGTCTGGTCGAGCTCCGCGACTTCGCGCGCATGGTGCTCACCTCTCCGCCGTAGTTCACGCGCTCTTGGCTCCCTTGTCCTGCCGGCGCGGCGGGACCGAGGCGTTCGCCTTCTCGGCGATCTCCCGCTCCTCGCGTAGCTTCGCGATCGCGGCTTCCGCCTGCTTGGTGCTGAACGCGAGCGCGCCGGCTTGTTCGGTGACCTGATCCATCACGGCCTTCTGGCCATGGACGGCGTCGAGGCTCGACTGGACGTCCGCGAGTACCGCTTCGACGCGACCGAGCCGCTCCTCCGCCTGCTGCACCTGCTTCTTCCGGTGTTCGAGCCCATTGACGGCGTCGTGGACGTGGCTCACCAGGGCCAGCACGTTCTCGAGCATGGCGCGCGTCTCGGTGACTTCCTGCTTCGCGGCAGCGATGGACCGCACGTCGTCGACCGTCTTTTCGGCCACCTCGAACAACCGGTGGATGTCGGTCTGGAGGGCGTCCAGCGTCGCCTGGCGTCGCGGCACCTGCTCGAGCGCCCGGTTGAGGTGCGCCTCGACGGCGTCCCACTTGGCGAGCCGTTCCTCGAACTGGGCCATCCGCTTCTGCGCGAAGCGCAGGCTCCCGGCGCGACTGTCGAGCTCGTCGAGCGTCCCCGTCAGCTCGGTGAGCCGGCCTCCGGCCGTCGCCAACGCCCCCGTGAGCTGCCCGGTGCGCTCTTCCAGCTGCTGCGCGGCTCCGGCTGCCTGCTCGCGCAGCTGCGAGACGCGCTCCAGATGCTCGGTCGCCTTGTCGAGTGCACCCTGCCGCAGGTCCAGCTCCTGGGCCAGGGCGCGGGTGCGCTCGGCGAGCCCGTCGAGGTTGTGGGCGCGCGCCTCGAGTGAGCCGACGGCGGCATCCACCTCGGCGACGCGACGTTCCGACCGCTCCACGGTGGCGACGGTCGCCGGGACGAGCTTCTCAATGCGGGCGGCCTCCTCGGCGTGAGCCGTGACCGCCCGGAACTGCTCGTCGGCGCCCTCCATGCGGGCGAGCAGCCCACTGCTCCGCTCCTCCAACGTGGCGCCGAGCGTGGACAACTCTGAGAGCCGCCCGTTCATCTCGTCGACGAGCTGGCGGCGCGCTTCGATCTGCGCCAGGGACTGGGACAGGCGGTCTGCTTCACCGCGCACGTGCTGCACCGTCGGCTTCAGCTCCTCGACGGCGGCGAGCTCGCCGCGCAGCGAATTGACGGACTCGGTCGCCCCGGCCAGCCACGCTTTGGTGGCCGCCTGGCCTTCACGCACGCGGGCGATCTCGGTCTCGGCGACCTGCACCTGCTCGATGGCGCCCTTCACGGCTTCGTGCGTGCCCTTGAGGCTCGCGACATCCTGCAGGACCGCCTGAACGGCCGGCTGCGCCTTCTCGATGCGCGCGACCCGCTGCGTCATATCGATGACGGATGCGTCGAGCCGCCCCGCGCTTGCTTCCACTGCGCGGACGCGCTCGGCCTGCGTCTCGAGCTGCCCCACGCTTTCGGCGACGCCGGTCAATTGCGCCGCGAGGCCGTCGGCCTTCGAGCGCACGTCGGCGATGCCCTTACCCGATTCCTCGAGCGAGCGGAAGCGCACTTCCATGTCCGTCAGCCCGCCGCGCAAGTCCACGATCCGCTGGGCCGCCGCGTCGAGCCCCTGGTTCTCCAGCTCGAAGCGCTTGACGGCCCGCTGCACCTCGCCCTGCAGCGCGGTCAGGCGGGTCCTCAGCTCCTCATCGGTCCGCTTCACGTCCGCGTGTTGTGCGCCGATCTCCTCGGAGCGCTCCAGTACTTCGCCGTGGAGCGTCTTGAGCTCGTTGACCTTGGCTTCGAGGTCGCCCAGGCTCTTCGCGCTCTCCTCGTTGCGGCGAATCTTGCCGTCGACCTCGCGCATCACGTCGTGGAGCTGGGCCACCTGGGAGGTGGTGCGCTCGACCACTTCTCGCTGCTGCTCGAGGGCGGCGACCTTCTGGGTGACGCCGTCGGCGAGCGTCTTGAGCGTGCCAAGCTGGCGTTGAGTCTGGGCCGCATCGGCGGCGGTCTGGGCCAGATCCTTGAGTGCCTGCCCCAGCGCCGTCACGCGGGACTCGGTTGCCGCGACGCCGCCCTGGGCCTGCTGCTGGCGCTCCTCGAACGTGCTGAGCCGAGTGGCAACGGCTTCGCCGGTGCGGCGCAATTCCTCATGGCGCTCGCGCACGCCCTGGAATCCCTGGCTGAGGTCGCGCAGCTCGGCCGTCAGCTTGTCCGCGTCCATGCGGAGGGCCTTGAAGCCGCCGCCCAGCTCGAGGAATCCGGTGAGGTCGTTCTTCAGGGCGAGGGCTTGGTCCAGCGTGCCGCGCAGCTCGTCGATCTCGCCGCGCAGCTGCTTCGCCTCGTCCGAGGTCTGTGTGAGCTGCGTCTCGGTGCGCCGCTGGGATTTCGAGACGTTCTCGGTCTGTTCGTCCAGCGTCGCGAGCACGGGGACGAGCCGCTCGAGCGCTTTGACGCGCCCCTGCAGCTCACTCACGACCTTTTGGGCCTCGGTGAGCGGTTGCGTGAGCTGGGTCAGGTTTTGGGCCGAATCGCGCGCCGTGTTCGTGAGCCCTTCGAAGGCCACCCGCTCGCGTTGCATCTGGGCGAGAATGGACCGGAGTTCGGCGGGGAGCTGCTCGGTGGTCACGTCGCGTCCAAAGAGCTTCCAGGCGGCCATGATCGGTCCTCACGGGGGGAGTGGGCTTATCGCGTCAGTGCTTCGTCGCTATCACGCAATGGGTGTGCCGCGCCGAGACCCCCAGCTATCCCGCTGCGGGATGCAGGCTTACGTTCAGCAGGCCTCGCCACAGCACGCGGGAGCTCCTGCCTTCCGCGGTGTCCGCCGCAGAATCCCGTCGTGTGGCTCGAGACGCGAAACGTACCTCCATCGTCGCGAACGGCGATCAAAGAAGTAGTTTCGTGGACGATTTTGAGAGGTTCGAGGCCTTGTGAGCGATCGTCCCATCATCCGTGTCCAGCATATTGTCAAATCGTTCGGCAGCGTCATGGCCGTCAACGACGTCTCCTTCGACGTCCGACCCGGAGAAATCTTCGCGTTCCTGGGGCCGAACGGCGCCGGCAAGACGACCACGATCAAGATGCTCACCACCCTGCTCCATCCGACGACGGGCTCGCTCGAGCTCGATGGACTCGATGTCACCACGCACCGGACGGAAGTGCGCAAGCGGTTCGGCGTCGGATGGAGCAGCATGGACATCCACGGGGTGCTGTACCACGTGCCACGCCAGGCGCGGCGGGAGCGGTGTGAGGTCCTGTTGAAGATGTTCGAGCTGTGGGACCGGCGCGCCGACCTGGTGAAGACCTTCTCCGGCGGTATGAAACGCCGCCTCGAGATCGCCCGGGGACTGTTGCACACCCCCAAGGTCTTGTTTCTCGACGAGCCGACGCTCGGCCTCGATCCGCAGAGTCGCAATCAGATGTGGACCCACGTGCAGAGCCTGAGGGCCGCCGAGGGCGTGACCGTGTTCCTCACCACCCACTACATGGACGAAGCCGATCGCGTGGCGGACCGCATCGCCGTCATCGACCACGGACGCCTCGTCGCCACCGGCTCGTCCGCGGAGCTCAAGACGCAGACCGACGCCGATTCGCTCGAGGCGGCTTTCCTGAAGCTCACCGGGACGACGATTCGCGACGAGAGCGCCACCGCCACGGATCAGCTGCGCCAGGTCTCACGGGTGTGGAGGCGATGAGCGCATGAGCGTCGTGTTCATTCTCTGGTTGCGGGAAGTCAAGAAATACCTGCGCTCCCGCGTGCAGATCGTGGCCTCGCTCGGCTCCCCGCTCATGTACCTGGGCGTGCTCGGGTTCGGCCTCGGCCCCGTGTTCCAGCGTGCCGGCGAAGGCAATTATCTCCAGTTCATGGCGCCCGGCGTGATCGGCATGACGGTGCTGTTCACGGCGATGTTCTCAGGAATCGCCATGCTGTGGGACCGCCAGTTCGGCTTCCTCAAGGAGACCCTGGTCGCGCCGGTGCCGCGCCTCGCGATCATGGTCGGGCGCACACTCGGCGGCGCGACGGTGGCCGTGCTCCAAGGCACGCTGATTTTCGTCGTGACCCTGCTCGTGGGCTTTCGCCCCCAGAGCGTCCTCGCGGTCCCACTCGCGTTTCTGGTGATCGCGCTGATCGCCGTGATCTTCTCGGCGCTGGCGACCGCGATCGGGTCGGGCCTCAAAGAGATGCAGGGCTTTCAGATGGTGATGAACTTCCTCGTGATGCCGACCTTCTTTCTCTCGGGCGCGATCTATCCGCTCGAGGGACTGCCTCGGGTCCTGACGGCGCTCACGCGCGTCGATCCGCTCACCTATGGGGTCGACGGGATGCGCGGCCTGCTGACGGGGCGCACGCACTTCGGCGTGGGGTTGGACGTCGCCGTGTTGCTGGGCGTGGGCGTCCTGTTCGTGGCTCTCGGGGCGTGGCGGTTTTCGAAGATCGAAGCGTAACCCATATGGAGAACGCACTCATGATCACGCAGCGCCTGTGGCGAGCGGTGCTCGCCGCGTCTGTCGTCCTCACGTCCGCCGTCTCGGCTCAGACCCCCCCGACCTCCGACGCCCGCGTCGGCCTGCGCGCCGGCTGGTGGGATGCCGCTCAGGCCGCATGGAATCTGCGCCTGGTCTCGACGAGCGCGCCCACGAAGGAGTTCATCCCGGCCGAGCCGGGCGACTTCGACTACATGAACTCGGACGTGGCGTTCCAGGGACACTACGTCATCCAGGGCAACTTCCACGGCTTCCAGGTGTGGGACGTGGCCGATCCGGCGCACCCGCGTCTCGTGCATGCGGAGCTCTGTCCCGAGCAGCAGAACGACGTGTCGGTATACAAGAACCTGCTCTTTCTCTCGGGTGAGTCAAGAGCGCGTCAGCGCGCAGCGCATGCGCGGCGTGCGAGTGGTCGACGTCAGCGATTTCACGCACCCGCGCATCGTCGCCAACGTGCAGACGTGCCGCGGCTCCCATACGCACACGCTCGTGACCGATCCGAAGGACACGAGCGTCGTCTACATCTATGTCTCAGGGCAGGCGCCGGTGCGTCCCGCCGAAGAGTTGGCGGGGTGCTCGTCCGCGCTGCCGGAGCAGGATACCGCCTCGGCGCGCTTTCGGATCGAGATCATCCGCGTGCCGCTCGCCCATCCGGAGCAGGCGAGCATCGTGAACCGGCCACGGCTGTTCGAAGCCCTCGTCGATCCGCCGCAGCACGGCGCCTCGGCCGCGGACTTGGCGGCCGCCATGCGCGAGGCCGATGCCGCACAGGCCCGAGGCGCGTACGTGGTGCGATTCCAGGGACTCCCCGTCGTACTGCCGCCGCAGTTCACCACGCCGATGCTCGACAGCATCGTGCGCAGTCGCGCCGCCACGGGAGCGGCCACCAAGGCCGATAGCGCGGCCCTGCGCGGAGCGATTCAGGGCATCATCGACGCCGAGTTCCTGTCGCCGATGGGTCCAGGCGGTGTGCGCCACGGTCCCGATCAATGCCACGACATCACCGTGTACTCGGCGGTCGGTCTGGCCGGTGGAGCGTGCGCCGGGTAACGTCCGGGACCCCGTGCACCCGGTCCGTCTCGCGGCGGTGTCCGATTCGAACTTCGCGTACTGGCACTCGGCGACGTTCAACAACGACGCGACCAAGATGCTGTTCACCGACGAGTGGGGCGGCGGCGTAGCGCCGCGCTGCCGCGCGACCGACAAGCCACAATGGGGCGCCGACGCGATCTTCACGTTGGCGAACCGCGTGCTCACGTTCCAGAGCTACTACAAGCTGCCGGCGGTGCAGACGTCTGCGGAGAACTGCGTGGCGCACAACGGCAATCTGATTCCCATCCCCGGCCGCGACATCATGGTGCAGGGCTGGTATCAGGGAGGCATCTCGGTCCTCGACTGGACCGACCCCGCGCATCCGACCGAGATCGCCTACTTCGATCGCGGCCCGATGGACTCGACCAAGATGGAAATGGCGGGCAGCTGGTCGGCATACTGGTACAACGGCTACATCTACAGCACCGAGATCTCGCGGGGGCTCGACGTGCTCGAGCTCCAGCCGAGCGCGCTGCTGACGCAAAACGAGATCGACGCCGCGAAACTGGTGCAGGTCGCCTATCAGAACGTCCAGGATCAGCAGCGGATCACCTGGCCCGCGAGCTTCGTCGTCGCGCGCGCGTATCTCGATCAGCTCGAGCGTTCCCGCGGCCTGGCCACGGACCGCATCAGCGCGGCGCGCACAGCGTTGTCGGCCGCGGAGCGCGACAGCGGCCAACGCCGGCGCAGCGCCCTGACCACGCTCGCCACGCAGCTCGACCGCGATGCCGCGGGCGCGTCGGACGGGGCGAAGGTCCGCACACTCGCGGGGGCGGTGCGGGAGCTGGCGCGATGACGCCGGCTTTGCTGCTGCTCCTCCTCCTCGGACAGAGCCCCGCGAAGCGCGCGATCGTCTATACCACGGCCGACAGCACGGCGTACCGGCTGACGCCCACCGACACCCTGGTGTTCAAGCCGTCCGAGCCGACCTCGGAGGGCAAGGTGTATGTCTTCGTCGATCCGCAGAGAACGTTCCAGCCCTTGATTGGGATCGGCGGGGCGCTGACCGATGCCGCGGCGGAGACCTTTGCCAAGCTGCCGGCGGCCGGGCAGGACGAGGTGTTGACCGCGTACTACAGCGCCGACCGCGGGATCGGCTACACGCTCGGCAGGACCAACATCAACAGCTGTGACTTTTCGAGCGAGAGCTATACCTACGTGACGGAGGGCGATTCGGCCCTGACCTCGTTCTCCGTCGCGCACGACCTCCGCTACAAGATCCCGCTGATCAAGCGCGCGATGGCCGCGAGCGGCCACCGGCTCAAGCTCTTTGCCAGTCCCTGGAGCCCGCCGGCATTCATGAAGGACAACAACGACATGCTGCATGGCGGACATCTGCGTCCGGAGTACGCGCACTCCTGGGCCCGCTACTACACCAAGTTCATCGAGCACTACCGCCAAGCCGGCGTGCCGGTATGGGGCATCACGATTCAGAACGAGCCGATGGCGACGCAACGCTGGGAGTCATGCATTTATCAGTCGGCGGACGAGCGCGATTTTCTCAAGAACCATCTCGGCCCGGCGATGTGGCATGGAGGACTGCGTGACGTCCACATCATAGTCTGGGACCATAACCGCGACCTGATCATCGAGCGGGCGCGGGCGATCTTCGGCGATTCCGCGGCCGCAAAGTACGCCTGGGGCATGGGATTCCATTGGTATGAAGACTGGTCGGGTGGGACGCAGATGTACGGCAACGTCGCGCTCGTGAACCGGCTCTACCCGAACAAGCACCTCGTCTTTACCGAGGGCACGCCCGCGACCTTCGACTCCACGGGGTACGACCGGTGGAGCCTTGGGGAAGCCTACGGGCGGTCGATGATCAACGATTTCAATTCGGGCGCCGAGGGATGGACCGACTGGAACATCCTGCTCGATGAACGGGGCGGTCCGAACCATGTGGGCAACTTCTGCTTTGCCCCGATCCATGCCGATACGCGCACCGGCAAGCTCATCTACACCAATTCGTATTACTACATCGGCCACTTCTCGAAATTCATCCGTCCCGGCGCCAAGCGGATCGTGGCGGCGCCGAGCCGCAGCATGCTGCTCGCGACCGCGTTTCTCAATCCCGACGGCACGGTCGTCGTGGTCGTCATGAACCCGACGGCAAAGGCCGGAGACTACAACCTCGTCGTCGAATCGGCATCAGTCGCGGTCAAGTCCCTGCCCCACTCCATCCAAACGCTGGTCCTGACCCCCTGACTAATTGAGACCCGCGACCCGGCCCCGCAACACCGTGATCGAGGCTTTCGGGAGGGTAAACGTCGCCGGTGGTCCCGGGAGCAGGGTGGCCACCGGCGGATGATCGGGATCAGGATGACTGTTCGGTCCATCGTTGATCCACACATACTGCTC
>WNFM01100206.1_pt3 | contig 11184 bp, 12 predicted proteins | sample 5400271 | NCBI WGS metagenome assembly WNFM01 (sample SAMN13153352, study PRJNA577476) | soil metagenome | isolation source: 60 cm saprolite on Douglas fir-dominated hillslope | place: USA:California | collected 2013-09-17 | reverse complement strand
GACGAGTTGCAACTTTACGTAACGCAGATGCGTCAGCCCGGCAATCTGCGCGCCAGTCTCAACCACTACGGCTACATTCCGCAAATGGCGGAACAGACGCGCGAACTGACTAAAAACAAGCTCACCGTTCCCATGCTGGCTTGGGCGGGGCGCTCGTCCTTCGGTGCCCATTGCTACGACAGTGCCAAGGCCATCGCTGTCTCCGCTGAAGGTGGCGTGATCGAGGAATGCGGTCACTGGGTGTTTGAAGAAAAAACCGACTTCATGCGCGATCAACTGAGCGCCTTCTGGGCAAAACATGACGCGGCCTAGGGCGCGATTGTTTTACACGGAATCGCTTTGCGGTTCCGTGTAAAACGATCCGGCTCTAGCGCCATTACCCGCCAGTGACTGATCGCTCCAGGTGGTGTGGACGAATTGGTTGACGTTGCACGAATGGTTTGATTCAAAGCGGACCTTCTGCTCGACGACCACTGACGGAAACTGTCAGTGGCCGCTGGTAAACTCCCCTTTCCAACACTACAAGGAGGAATTCGATGCTCGACCACGTCATCGTGACCGTGAGTGATTTTACGCGTTCGATCGCGTTTTACGCGCAGGCTCTCAAGCCGCTCGGGATCACAGATTTTCTGGACTATAAAGGCCAGGATGGTCACCCAGACCTTAAAGGCTTCGGAAATGACGGACGCTTCTTCTTCTGGCTCAAAGAGGGGAGGCCCAATCCGGATGCCGTTCACTTCGGTTTTGTCGCCAAAAGCCATGCGGAGGTGAATGCCTTCTTTGTAGCTGCAATTGCAGCAGGCGGACGGGAGAAAACTGCACCGGCGCCCCAGCTCCAATATCATCCTGACTATTACGCAACCTGGGTACTCGACCCCGACGGTCACGACGTTGAGGTTGTGAACAAGACCGGACAGATCGATTAGGCGGCGTGAACATACCGCCTATTGATTGATCGACATGAATGTGCTCGCCAGCAGGATCGCCGCGAAGAGCAGATTAACCACCCGCGATATTTTCGGCTGATGCAGAAGCTGCGCCAGCGACGTCCCGGCGATCAGCCAGACGAGATGGATGAGGATGATCATGCCGGTCAGCAGGGCTGTCTTGATCAGCGTTTCCATCTGGCGTGAGGAAACGGCAAGGGTCGTGCCGGTAAAGACGGCGGCGATCGCCAGATAGGCTTTGGGATTGACCACCGCCAGCAGGAATCCGCCCCTGAACCGGGGTGCCTGAGTGTCCCGCGACAATCTGGACAGCGGTGGCGCCGTCGCGATTCTGAATGCCAGATAGATCATATACGCCATGCCCAGCCCCAGCAGGATGGGTGCCAGGCGGGGCTGCGCGAGCAGGACCGAGGTGAGACCAAGGGCGACCGCCAGGAGCACAAGGTCGGTGCCGAGAACGATGCCGCAAAGATAGGGCAAAGCGCGCCGAAAGCCGAAGGCGGCACCAATTGCGGTAACGCTCAGTGTCGCCGGGCCGGGGCTCCCCATCACCACCAGCGCCGCCAGGAGCAGCGACAGGATGGCGTGCCAGATTCCAACTTCCGCGAGCAGCGTATTCATTGCGCGCATCCCTGTCCTGCCGTTGGCCTGCCAACAAGCTACAGATGCGCGGCGACCTTGGTCTTGAAGGATTGTGCAAGCTCATTGCGGGGGTGAAGGACGGCCCGCTCTTCATGATTGATCCAGGGCAAACCCTTGTGAAAGGCGGCTTATGGTCTTTCCTCTCTCAATCGCCGGCTTGCGGCAGATTTGACAATGGGCAAACTGCAATGTGTTTCTCGGCCACGGCGAGTTTCCTCACGGCGAGTTTCCTCACGGGGGGCCTCACGGGCACCATCGGCATCGCTGTCTTGGCGCAAACGACCGGGCGCCGCCAGTGGCCCTTGGCGGCGATGCCCCTCTTCTTTGCCGTGCAGCAGGGAACAGAGGGCGTTCTCTGGCTGACCTTGCCCGTGGCACCGACAGGTTCGCTGTCGAGTTTCCTGGTCATCCTGTCTCTGCTCATGGCCGCAGTCTTCTGGTCAATCTATGTGCCGATGGCCTCCGCGAGCCACGACATCTACATATGCTGGTGCTGCATATGTTGATGTGGCGACAGGGTCGAACCGCCCATGTGATCCAGGAGAACCGTGTTTTTCGTGCCGGGGCCGTTGGTGCAGCTCGTCAAAACGGTCAGGGAGGCTACCATGACCGCCGAGATGACGAGTCTGCGGGCCAAGTATTGCTTCTGCTGATCTACCTTGTTCCGGGCCATATGATCCTCCGAACACTCATCGCGTGGTGCAAGGAGTGATACGCATCCTGGCGCCAGGTTATTCCAAGCTGATGGGCTCGATGTCTCGGATTGCGCGCCGGGATCTGGACCCGAGGCCCGGACCCGACGCCCGGACCCGACGCCCGGACCCGACGCGGGGGGCGTTGGTCAACAGGCGGTGATGGCTCGATCGCGGTCTGCTGTTTTCAGACTCCAAGGCGGCCAGCAGTCGACCACACCTGCGGCAGGACCGGCACGTCCAGCCTTTCGCCGACCTTTTGCCCCTGTTCGGCAAGAAATTGTGTGATTTCAGCCGTCCAGATGCCACGCGGCTTGAAACGAACATTCTGATCGCCGAAGCGCAGCGACAGTCGACGAATCTGCCGTGCCAATGGTTTGGTCCCCGCAGTCGCACAATGCAGTGTCCGGAGATCGAAGACGAGACAATCACCCGGTTCCAGATCCCAGGCGAGCAGGCGATATTTCTCCGGTTCGGCGTCGATCTCCGGCACGACCGCATAGCCGCCATCGGCCTCAACACCGTCATAGGGTTCGCGGTGCCGGAAATAGAGCGGCATAAACAGTTTGCCCCAAAGATGCGAGCCGGCGGCGAAGGTGAGGCCCTCCTCACGGTCGGCCTTTTCCAGCGGCATCCAGATGACGCACATGCGGCCGCCGTCGAAGTCGAAATAAGGTTCGTCGTGATGCCATGGCGCGCCATTGGTGGCGCCTGCCTCGCGCAGGAACCAATTATCCATGATCATGGTGACAGTCTCGGCGCCCATCAGGCGGCCGGCAATCTCGCCTGCAGGAGAGTTGAAGATGACCTGTTGGAAGGGCGCATTGTTTTGCCAGTTCCAGAACGAAAAGAGATATTTTGCCGGCGAATTTTCCGGCGTCTGGTCGCGAAAGAAGCGGCCGGGTGATCGCAAATCATGTTCCACGCCGGCTGCCATGGCGGCCACATGATCCGCCGAAAACGCGCGGCGCAGGCACACCACGCCGTCACGATCATAGGCAGAGCGGGTGGTTGCATCCCAGGCCGTATAGCTGGGGGCGTCGGTGATATGGTCGCTCAGGTGTTTTTCCGGGATGGCGTCGCTGCGTGCAGTCATGAACGGTTCCTCGATCTGGCAGGGGACAAGTCACGGGAACCATTTGGCGACCATTCGTATATCGCGTAAAATAATGTATTAGGATGTCATAAATCAGGAAATCTGATGGCTGATCATTTGCCCCCATTGCGTCACCTGTCGTTGCGTCAGTGGCGCTATGCGTTGGCGGCGGCAGAACGGAGCAATGTGACCACGGCCGCGGCGGCGCTGAATGTGTCGCAGCCGGCGGTCTCCGCCGCCATTGCCGAATTGGAATCGCATTACGGTCGGGCCCTCTTTGTCCGACATAAAGGTCAGGGAATTGCACCGACGCCCTTCGGCCGGCGATTATTCAGCCGCGCCCGCAACCTGTTGGCCGAGGCCGCCGACCTGGCCAGCATGGGCCTGGCGGGCGATGCCGGGGACGATCCAGTCGGCGGTGATGTCGTGCTGACATGTCATCATGATCTGGCGCCATACTATCTGCCTGGCCTGCTGACGGAGATCCGCCTCAAGCACCCGGCGATCAACTTGCGCATCCGTGAGGGTGGCTTCGATGCGATCGTCCGGTTGATCGACGAAGACACGATAGATCTCGCACTCAGCTACGATGTGGCTTTCGATCGCGATTTCGAGATGACCGAACTCGGCGTCCTGCCGCTTACGGCGCTACTGCCCGCGGGGCATCCCCTGGCGCGCAAGCGCAAAGTCAGCCTCCGCGATTTGGCGCAAGAGAGTTTTGTCATCAGCGAGCAACCTCACACCTGGCAACATGTGATGGATATCTTCAGCCTGCATGGCTTGGCCGCTCCCCGCATTGCCGCACGGGTTGGCGGCTTCGAACTGCAACGCGGCCTGGTGGCCAACGGACATGGCGTTGCCGTGGCCTATACAAGGCCGGTCGGCGACCACAGCTATGATGGAACCCAGCTGGCGATCCGCGATATCACCGATCCGGTTCCGGCCCAGAAGATTCTTCTGGTTCGCAATCCGGCCAATCCGCCGACGCGCGCCTGCGCGGCAGTCGCACGCTGTGCGATCGACTGGTTCAAACGCCATCGGGGCCGCCCAGCACGGTCACGGCAGAGATGATCGCCAATTGGATCAGCGCGCATTCTTGTCAGTGGAATCACCCGGCGACACCGGCAAATCGGTGTGCAACAGCATCTGTAAATGTGACTAGTGGCTATGCTGTATGCGTGGATGCGATGATGTCGCGGAACTGCCCATATGTTCCAAGAGAACCGTATTTTTCGTGCCGGTGCCATCGGCGCAACCCGCCAAGACGTTGAGGGACGCGACCATGACTGCCGATATGAAGAGTCTGCGGACCAAAGGTTGTTTCTGCATATATATCCTGTTCCATGCCATCTGGTCCTCCAGACTGTCATCATGCGATGCCAGAAGTGGTGCGAGCCCTGGCTTGGGTTGATTGGAGCCGGCGCGGGATATCCCAGGTTACGCACTGATACTCATTCACAATTACGAAATCGACAACCGATGAAATGCCGGATCCCGGCCGGACGCTGCGCCATACCGGCGCCGATAATGGTCTCGCTGCGGCGATCACCCATCTCTATGCCGACTGGCTGCCACGAAGCGGCGAAGACTTGCGCGACTTCCCCGTCTATCTGCAACGCATCACCTTCTTCCCCGACGTGCCCGAGCATGAAGCCGTCACCGATATTTTCCTGCCATTGAGGTGAGCGTAAGTGGCGAGCTGGCGTCACGGGGACTGATCGAGCAACTGCAAGTAATGTTGCTGCTCTGCCATCAGATTGACCCGCTCCAGGCCGCGATCGAAAATTTCTTTCCAGTGGGCGCCTTCGTCCGTTTTCTTGAAGCAGATATATACCGCCATGGCGGCGATCGGCCGGGGATTGAAATCCAGCTCGGCACGCATCTTGCGCAGGCTGCTATCGGTCGCCAGAAAGTATGCCAAGACCGATTGATCGATGACGGCCGCGGGGATGCGACCATGACCGACCATGCGGAGATTGTCGAGATCAGTCGATGACACCTGAACCTGCAGGATACCGGCCTGGATCAGGGCATCGAATTCGGCACCATTGGAATAGCCGGCCACCACGCCAATCGGGCCGCCGGCAAGATCAGTCATATTGGTCCAAGATACCGGCCTGTCACGGCGTTGCACGAGGCCAAGCCGGCCAATGCCGACCGGCCGGCTGAAGTTGCAACTGGCGGCACGCTCTGCCGTCCAGTAAGCAGGAAAATAGCCGATATAGGACGGATCACTCTGGCCGGCGCGTATCGCCTGGATCCAGGGGAAAAAGGAAATCGTCAAATCATGCCCGGCGGCGCGGGCGATGTCGGCGAGAATCTTCGAGGTCATCCCCTGATCGGGCAGCGCGGGCGAGGTATAAGGCGGCCAGTCCAAGGTGGCCAGGGCCAGCCGCTCCGCCGCCTGACCGGCTGCCGGCATCAGCGGCAGCGGCAAAAATATTAGGCTTAAGAGGATGGCGACGGTTCGCGCGATCATGCCGGAGACCTGATCATACTGGATATCTGGGCGCGACTTTATCCGAGGTCGTGCAGCATCATCTCAGGATGACTGACTCTATCATGGCGCCGCTGGCGAAGTCGAACGGCCGCCATCCGCATTGCCTACGGGCAGGACATTGATCCCAATGTACGGCGGCACCGCCCATTGTCATGGACGCCGCCACGTGAACGATGCACTTGGCACCGGTCCATATCGCATGTCATTGATATCACCGAGATCGCTCGCTTCACTTCTACGTTATTGACGGGGCGCGAAACTCACATGCGTGGGCATAACGCAAAGCGCTTCACGTTGAAAGATCATTGCTGAGACGGGTGCTGGATCGCTAGGACCCATCTCGGGCTGGCGCGTCCTCAAGCAGTATTGACCGGCTCAACCGGCAGCGCTTCTTGCCTTCCGCGGCGCCTGCGCTCATGCTAGTCAAATGCCACAACTGCCCTGTTGCCGCATGAGCTGGATTACTCGGAACATCACAGCACTGTTTCTGATCCTGCCCATGGCGGGATGTGCCGATATTCCCGATGTCGACCATGAAATCACGCCGGCAGCGGCATCTACGCCGGCACCGCAACTGGAAAGCGCCGTTGGGCCGCTTTCGGCGCGGGACAGCAAAGCCATTCTGGCCAACATCACCAAGGAAGCGGGGGATAGCGGCATGCTGCAACGCCATCTGGCGATTGAGGCAGCCGTTTCCGGTAGCCCGCTGATGACGGGAAATCGCACGACCCTGCTGCGCGATGGGCCGCAGTCGTTCCGCGCCATCTTCCAGGCGATCGCGCAGGCGACCAACTATATCAATCTCGAATATTATATGATTGAAGATATCAAGGTCGACGGCGAAACCCTGAGCGATCTGCTGATCGCCCGGCGCAAGGCTGGCGTCGCCGTCAACATCCTCTATGACAGCTTTGGGTCATCGAGCACGCCGAAAGCCTTCTTCGACCGCTTGAAGAAGGCCGGCATCGTCCTGGTCGAGTTCAACCCGATCGATCCGTTGGCAGCCAAGGCCGGCTATGCGCTCAATGACCGCGACCATCGCAAGATTCTCATCATCGACGGCCGCATCGCTGTGATCGGCGGCGTCAATCTCAGTACCAGTTATCAAAGCATGACGTTTGGCAAGTCGGCACCGGCGGAGGGACCGGCGCCGGAACATTGGCGCGATGCCGATTTGCGCATCGAGGGACCGGCGGTGGCGGAGCTGCAACGGCCCGCCGATCGATGAGAGCAACTTCTACCCGAAGCTTGAACCACAGGGAAACGAGATCGTCCATGTGATCGGCAGCCAGCCCAGCCGTGAAATTTCTCGCTACTACGTGACAATGCTGTCTGCCATCCGCAATGCCGAGACATCGATCTGGTTGAGTGCTGCCTATTTCGTGCCAAGCCATCAGGAAATGGAAGATCTCATGGCGGCGGCGCGGCGTGGTGTCGATGTGCGGCTCCTGCTCCCCGATCAGAGCGATTCACCCTCCGCCATCGCGGTTGCCCATTCGCATTACAGCGACCTGTTGGAGGCCGGGGTCAAAATCTATGAAACCCAGGGCATCGTCCTGCATTCGAAAGCGGTGATCATTGACAAGGTCTGGTCGGCCGTCGGTTCGTCGAATTTCGATCAGCGCAGCGTTCTCTATAATGATGAGGTCGATGCGGTGGTTCTTGGCCATCAGACGGCGACGGCGCTTGGCGCGATGTTCGACGAGGACATGCGCGGCGCCAAACCCATCGACCGCGCGACCTGGAAAGATCGGCCACTGACCGACAAGATGCACGAATTCTTCGCGCGCACCTGGCAGAATCTGCTCTGAGGCTGGCAGCGAAGAAACCGGGGACGATTTCTTCGCTGCCGCATCCGTCTCGTCTAGAGCCCTGCCAGCACCCGGTCCAAGGCGGCGACGGCGAGATCGGCATGCTCGGGCTGGAAGACGATCGGCGGGCGGATCTTGAGGATATTGCCGAGCACGCCCTCGCTGCCGATCAACACACCCTCGTCGCGCATCCGATTGATGACGCGCTGGGTCTGATGGCGGGCGGGCAGGCGGCTCGACCGGTCGAGGACCAGTTCCACACCAATCGCCAACCCTGTGCCGCGCACCGCGCCGATGATGTCATGCTTGGCCATCAGCTGGGTCAGCCCCTGCTTGAAATAGCTGCCGGTGGTGGCGGCATTCTCCACCAGATGCTCATGCTCGATGACATCCAGCACCGCCAATCCGGCGGCACTGGAGACATTGTTGCCACCGAAGGTCGAGAAGAAACTCGACTGGCGCAAGAAGCGCTCCATGATCTCCGGCCGGGTGATGAGGACACCCAAAGGATGCCCGTTGCCGGCCGGTTTGCCGATGGTGACGATGTCTGGCGTGACACCATGATGCTGATGTCCCCAAAGCTGCGTGCCCATGCGGCCGAAGCCGGATTGCACTTCATCGGCGATGCACAGACCGCCGGCCGCACGCACTTTGGCGAAGACCTGCGCCAGATAGCCCGGCATGACATCGAGGACGCCATTGGTCATGAAGGCGGAATCGACCATGAAGGCGGCCGGCTTCAGGCCGTTGCGCGCCAGTGCGGCGATGGCACGATCGGCATCGGCGGCATAAAGCGTTGCGAGATCAGTTGCCGCATCACGATAGGGACCGCGATAGGGATCGGGAGCGATCAGGGTCTGGATATGCGGCGCGATGCGGCCGGTCATGCTGTTGGCTGGCGAGAAGGCATCGATCGCCTCGGTGATGCCGTGATAGGCAAATTCCATGGTGAGGCCGCCGGCATTGCCGGTATTGGCGCAGGCGATGCGCCAGGCGATGTCATTGGCTTCGCTGCCGGAATTGACGAAGGCGCAGATCGCCAGCTGGTTGCCGCTGGGTTTGCCATCGGGCCCTAGCCCGCCCAACAGACGCGCCAGGCGCTCGCTATAGCTCACCACCTGGTCGCCGAGATAGCGGGTATTGGTGTTGAGCTGGCGCAGCTGATTGACGATCGCCTCGACCACATAGGGATGGCAATGGCCGACATGCGGCACGTTGTTGTAGCAATCGAGATAGCGCCTGCCCGCGGGATCGCTGAGCCACACACCGTCGCCTTTGACCAAATGCAAGGGTGGGTCATAGAACAGCGACAGGCTGGAACCGAGCACCTGGCGGCGACGCTGCAGGATCGCCGAGGCGGCCGGTGCCAAGGCCGGCGGCGTCGTCTTTGCCGGTATTGCGCCGAGGCCGCAGACCTGGCGCAGCTGGCGGGTGGCGTGATCACGACCGATCTTCTGCAAAGCGTGGCAGGCGGCAAGGCAGCTCTTGGTATAGATCTGGATATAACCAGGTGCATCCGGCGTTTCCTGGGCCCGCCATTGGTTGATCAAGGGGGCCAGCAATAATCGCGCGCTGGCGAGATCGAAGATCAGGTCGATTTCCGTCTCGGTCAGCGGCGTCACCGCGTGATAGCCGGCGACGGTGCCGCACAAGGTCCCCAGCACGTCTTCCGGACCGATCATGGAATCGGCGGCGAGATCGGCGATATCCTGGACCAGCGGCGCATGGATCATGTCGCCGAAATCGATGATGCCGGTGATCTCATAAGGTGCCACCGGATTGACCAGCAGATTGTGCTCGTTGACATCGCCATGGATCAGCTGATGACGCTGACTGGCGAGGCGTGGCAGCACGGCATCACGCAGATGGCCGAGCACCTGCTGAGCCATTGTCCGGTCCTCTTCACGGTCGAGGCGATGAATCTCCTCGAGAAAGCGCGGTGCCTGCCGCGGATCCCAGAGCAGCTTGCGGTCATGGGCGGCGGGATGATCATAGTCGCGCAAGGCCTGGCCAAGCCGCGCCAGCATCTGGCCGAGCCGCGCCGGCATATCCGGCGAGCGAGCGACGTTCTCGATGATCTCGCCTTGCAGATAAGAGAGCACATAGAGGATGTGCTCGCTGCCGCTTTGATGTCGGATGCGGATCATGCCGGCGCCGTCCAAGGCGGGATGCAGGCGCGGTACCGGCAGGCCCGGATCGATGCGGGCGATATGGGCAAAAGCGCCGATCTGACAGGTGATGATGCCGGGATCCTCGGCTTCATTGGCGATCTTCACCGTCCAATCATGCCCATGCAGGTCCTGGAGGTGAAAATTCTGATCGCGCTCGCTGTAGAGCGCCGTCAGTTGCCCGGCGAGGCCGAAATGCTGCGCCAGCAGTACGGCAATCTCAGCCTCGGTGAAGGTCGGTGACGCGGCACGCAGGAACTTCATGCCAAAGGCATCGGCTGGTCTGATGGAACTGGCAGCGGCACCACTGATCCTCCCCGGAACTCTATCTTCTTGAGGCGATCAGGCTGACGGCATCCGGCTTTTTCGAACGATCGCACCGAGTCCAATTGATCTTCCCTTCTGCAGTGTAGCAAAGCCGGACCACATTTTGTCAATCTCGGGTGTGGATTCGCGGCGCGTTGCGGCGACTTGTTCCAATCTGGTGTGTGATTACGCGAATCATGACGGTTTTGGTGAGGTTCTGACGGTGCCGGGCCACCTGTTGCCATCACGCTTTGCACATCGGGATGTGGAGACGCAGATGAGGAAATCAAGCCCCGCGTGCAAATCGCCGCCCTAATTGGCACCGAATCAGCCCTGCGTGGTCATCAGCGCAATGTCTGCTGGGCGGCGATGGTGTCGCTGGCGCGCTGGCCCAATCGCGCGGCCGGCAGGATTTTGGGAAAGCGCAGCTCGACACCTTTGTCTCGGGCGCGCGGGGTCATCAGCCGTTCGACCTCGGCCAGCGCGTCGGCCAATGGGAACAGCTTTTCATGCAGCGCCCGGTCACTGCTGTCGAGCCGCGCCATGTCGAGAATGGCATTGATGATTTCCAGCAGGCTGCGACCGCTTTCATTGACGGCATCGACATAATCGCCAAGCCGCGCATGCTGTTGCACGATGTCGTTCAATTTCAGCAGATCGGAATAGCCGATGACGGCATTCAAGGGTGTGCGCAATTCGTGACTCATATTGGTCAGGAACTCGTTCTTGGCGCGGTTCGATGCCTCGGCCTTGGCCTTGGCGGCCATGAGTTGCGCCTCGCGCTGCTTTTGCTGACTGATATCTTGAACGACACCGGCGATCAGATGATCTCCGGTCTTCGAATCGCGCAGGCGCTCTACCCAGGCCCGCACCGGCATATAACTGCCATCGGCCCGGCGCAGCCGGTATTCGACTTGGTACTGGTCGATCTTGTAACTCTCGAAGGCATCGTAAATGGCAACAATCTCAGCCCGATCGTCGGGGTGAATGACCTGCTGGGCATAGGTCGCGTTGTCCTCGGA
>WNFM01156544.1_pt2 | contig 11185 bp, 7 predicted proteins | sample 5400271 | NCBI WGS metagenome assembly WNFM01 (sample SAMN13153352, study PRJNA577476) | soil metagenome | isolation source: 60 cm saprolite on Douglas fir-dominated hillslope | place: USA:California | collected 2013-09-17 | reverse complement strand
TTCGCGGACTGCTTTTTCGCCTCCTCGTCCGTCGCGTTCGCCGGCAGGGCGTTCAGATCGTGCTTCAGCTTCGTCACGACCTTGATCACGCCAGTCGTTTCCTCCAGGTTCATGTTCGACAGCAGGTTGACCGGTGTCCCCTTCGGGATCGGGCCGAGACGGAGGCCCCCTCCATTGAAGACATTCGGGAACCAGTGGGCGAGGACGCCGTCCGAGAGCGGCCGCGCCAGCCAGGGCGGCAGATACCCCGGTGCAACACCGAGGTAGCTGCGTTCCGTCGTTCGGTCGATCCAGCCCGGGGCCTTCTTGCCCGACGCAGTCACGAAGGTCACGTTGCCGGTGCGCTTTTCCGGCCACAGCATCTGCTCGATGCCATCGTCGAAGGACTTCATGCGGTCGGTCACGGTTCCGGACCATTCGAAGTGGCCGACGCTGTTGTTCTGCAGGTAGGGAGCGGTCGACCAGAGGCTGATCAGCGAGGCCGGACGCGTGTAGCCGCGCCCACCTGCCGGCATCTGGAACGGCTTCGGTTCGAGGGTGAACGGATCATGCACGGTGATCGTGCCGACCGACGGCAGGTTCTTGTAGGACTCGGACGAGAAGTTGTCCCAGATGTTGTCGCGGATGGCGTTGGTGGCCAGCGAGCTGCAGGCGTTGGTCTCGAGCAACGTCTGGGGAATGCGGATTTCGGTCGACAGGAAGTTGGCGTCGAGGAAGTCGGGGGCGTTCGCGATCTGCTTCATCTGATCCTTGAACTCAGCCGTCTTCGTCCATTGCCAGTAGTCGTTCCAGCAGGTCAGATAGTTCGGACCCGCGCAGCCAGGTTTGAAGAAATCGGTGAACGCCTTCGGCGGCAGCTTGCTGGAGTGGCAACGCGCGCAGCGCTCGGCGAAGACCTCCTTGCCATGCGGCACCAGAGCACCGTCCGCGAGATACGCGGCCCCGCCGGGCGCCTTCTGGAGGTAGTCGGGTTTGGCCGTGGCCAGGAAGAAGAGCGCCGTATTCGGCGTCTGCAACTCGTTTGCCTTCCAGTACGTGGAGTTCTTCTCCATGTCGGCGATCTGGATCCCGGAGACCTTCGTGCCTGGCAGGCTTCCGCCGCCGATGAGCGGGAAGAAGTGCAGCAGCCAATCCTCGCTGTCGAGACCGATGTTGATGTAGACGCGGTTCAGGGCACCGAGCGCGCCGACGGCGTCGGACCCGTCTTTGAGGACGTGCGTCGTGCGAGCCGTCTTGGTTGCGGGATCGTAGAGCGTCGAGAGGTAGGTGCCGGCCGGGACGTACTCGTTGAACTGCTTGTTATTGTTGCTGCCGTCGGCCAGTTGCTCCGTTCCCCACTTGCGCCCGATCTCCAGCCGAGCGCCGAGGCTGTAGATTGCGTTCATCGTGCGCGGATTGTTGATCTGGTCGGAAGAGACGAGGGAGGTATCGAGCGCACCCGGACGCGAGGTGTGGAAGAGCTGCCAGACGAAGCTCTTGTAGTCCACGTCAAACATGAAGATGCGATCGATCCAGAAGTACTGTGCACCGGGGTTGCTGTTGAGGTTCTCCCACTTCGGGTTTTCCGGATCGGCGGGTGGATTGGTCGGGTTGGGGCCCACATGACAGAAGGCACATGCCATACCGACGCGGTACGGCTTCACGAGTTTGGCGTTGTTGTAGTAGGACGGATCGTTGTAGTAGCGCTCCGGGTCCCATGCCTTTTGTGCGGCTTCATCGAACGCGGGGTTGGGTAGGAGCCGGAGGCCGATGACGCCTGTGGCATAGCCGTAGTACGACCCGATGGGGATGTTCTTGCCACGGGCTCCGATCTTGACGCCCGGGTATTTCTGTTCGTTCTCGAACGGATCGGGCTTGCAGTCGCCCCCGGAGACGCGCTCGTCGAGCCAGAGCCCAAAGCGGTCCTGGCGGGGAGCTGTACCTTTGCGGAAGCACGGTTCGTTTACGAGCCCGAGGTATAGCCAGCGATTGTCGCGGCTGTAGTTCATCTTCGGATGGTTCGAGACGGTCTTCAGGAGGTCGAGGTTGCCGACGCTCTTCACCGAGAGAATGTCCCAGAGCCTGTCGTTGCCGGCCGTCCACGCAATCCAGTTGTTGCGCCCGACTACCGCGGCCTTCACCGCGGCTCCCGCATTGATGCCTGGAACATAAGGATCGAGCGCGGCACGAACCGCCTCAGGGTTCTTGGTCACGCCATAGTCCATGTTGGCGTAGTAGTCTTCATCGGCGCCGGGAAGGCTCTCCGGCGTTCGCCCCGACAATGTTGCTTCGTCCTTTACAGTTCCAGGCTGAGGCCGTCGCCCGTCGACGCAATCCAGGACGAATAGCCCGGCGACCACCAGTACGATGATGACGATCGACGCGATCAGAAGCTTTCGCATGCCTTACTCCTTGTCCGTGACGAAGATCCGGCTCGGAGAGTATTGACGGAGACTGGCGTTTCGTTTCACCGCGTCTCAATATTTTTCGGGAGTACCGCTGCTATGATTATCGATAATTCCGTACTTCGGCGCAAGCGAGGCCCGGCCGGAATTTGACGAATGGGTCGCCCATGAATGACCATTCCATATTCGATGCACTGTTTTCGGAACTCATTGCCCCAGCCACCGCATAAACCCGCCCCATCCCGCCCCGAAAAGGGCCCTCCATCAGCTCCCAAAGCGAGCGGCCGGCTGAGGTTGCGTCGCCTTCGGCTGGAAGTGTTGGGAAGCCTTGGGGCGGCCGCCCTCGCCTGCTCCGCTACCGCCCAGATCAACCAGCCAATCATCGATCGTGCGCACCGCGAGGTGCGATTTACGGCGACTGTGCAGCCTGAGGCAATGGCGAAGTGGATTGGAGGCGGCGTCCGCGGACATCACGCCATCACCTGGCGGGGAGGAAACGCCCACGACCGGGCTCTGTTCGTCGCCGACGCCAGCGATCACGATGTCCGTGCTGCGCTCGATGCGCTGGGTGCCAGACGCGGCGAGAATCTCACTGAGCAGACGTGGACAGCGCGCAACGACCCGAAGAGCCCCGAGCCCGACAAACGCGTCGAGGGAACGGCGATCGACGCGTTCCTCGAGTGGAACGGCCACCGGGTGAACCTGGCAGACGTCATCCGCGAGAAGGGTCGTACTGCCCCGCGACTCGACCTTCGCTACGGCGGCAACGAGCGGTTTCAGAAGGACTTCCACTCCGGCTGCATCGTCTGCCTCTACTCCTGCCCCGGCGGGGCGATCGGCAATCACGCCCACACGATCCGTGATTACGCCCGCGACGGCGTGGTCTACGAAGCCATTCCGGAGCGCCTACCGCCAGAAGGGACGAGGGTAGTCGTGATCCTGCAACTGGCCGAATCCACTCATCCCTCGCGTTGACTCCAACAATTGGGCACGATCGATGAATGCTCGATCGGCAACGGAAGAGAACGGCGGAGAGATAGAATCCGCCTTCGAGGAGGCTACATGAAACGATTTCTGTCAGTAACGTTTGCCGCAGGGCTGATCCTTGCAGGCTGTGCAAGCCACAAGAAGGCAGGCCCGATGGCGATGGCAACGCTGGCGCCGACTGCAAATCAAACGGCCAAGGGTATGGTCCACCTAACGGAACGCGGCGACGGCAGCGTCGACGTCGACGTCGACCTGACCAACGTTCCGCCGGGCGGCCACGGTTTCCACGTCCATGACAAGGGCGACTGCGGCGACAACGGCAACGCGGCCGGCGGTCACTTCAACCCGACCGGGGCGCAGCACGGGGCGCCGACGGCTCCCTCTCACCATGCCGGCGACTTCGGCAACGTTACCGCCGACGCCAACGGCAACGTGAAGACCAAGTTCAACACGCGCGCCATCACGGTCAGCCCGTCGTCGAGCAGCGCAGTCGGTCACGCCATCGTCCTGCATGGCAAAGAAGATGACCTTACCAGCCAGCCGGCCGGCAACGCCGGACCCCGTATCGCTTGCGGTGTCGTCACGATGATGGAGATGGGCGCCCACTAGGCGATCAGATCCACCGGGCGGATCGGGACTCCGGACCCGATCGCTCGGCATCCAAGAAGGAAGAGCGAGCGAGTGCGTGCTTCGAGTGCGCACTCGTTCTTTCGTTTTTAGCGGGCTTGGTTTCCCCGCTCGCGGTCCCAAATTCTCAGGGCACCCAACGCGCCATGAACAGGTTCATCTCGTGCCCATCGGGCTTCGTCCGGCTGCTCGCCCAGATCACGTACTTCCCGTCCGGACTGAAGATGGGGAATCCGTCAAAACCCGGCGCTGTGGTGATCCGTTCCGGATTCTTCCCCTCTTTGTCGACCGTCCAAAGGTCGAACTGGAAACCCTCCTGGCCGACGTTGGACGCGAAGAGAATCCGCTTGCCGTCGGGCGTGAAGTAGGGGCAGAAGTTCGCCGCCCCGTTGCTCGTGATCTGGCGCTGGTTCGTGCCGTCGGCATTCATGAGCCACAGTTCCATGTGCAGCGGCTTCACCAGGTTCTGGGCGAGCAAGCCGTTGTACTCCTCCAAAGCGGGACCCGTGGGGTGGTTGGCGCGCCAGACGATCTCCGTACAGTCGGCGTTGTAGAACGCGCCGCCGTCATAGCCGCGGGCGTTGGTCAGGCGCTTGACGGCGTGCGTCTTCTCGTCCCACTCGTAGAGGTCGAGATCACCGTCACGCATCGAGGTGAAGATGGCCTTCCCTCCCTTGTGGCACCATGTCATCTCCGCGTCGTAACCAACCTCCGTCGTCAGACGCTTCACATCGGACCCATCCGGATTCGCCTCGACGATGTCGAACGTCGAGTACACGGCCCACAGGTAACCCTTCGAGTAGTCCGGCTTCGGCGGGCACTCTGCATCGGCCAACCCGGTCGTGGCGTAGATGATCTTCTCGCCCTTCGGGTACGAGAAGTAGCCGCACGTTGTCCGCCCCTTGCCGGAAGAGACGAGCTTGTTCTCGCCCGTGGCGAGGTCCATCACATACTCCTGATCGCAGGTGGCTCCAGGGACCGTGGCCTGATAGATGATCTTGCGGCCATCGGGGCTGAAATAGGCTTCGGCGTTCTCGCCGCCGAAGGTGAGCTGGCGGATGTCAGCGAAATGCCTCTCGCCGTCGAACGTCTTCTCGTACGGCTTGCCTGCCTTGATCTCGAGAGGCGGCGCTGCAGCGGAAGCAGCTCCTCCGTGGCCCGCCTCAGGCGACGGCGTGCCGCCTCGGGTTCCCAACGTCGCCTTCAGCGTCGTCCGTGAGTCATTGCGAATGACGATGACGTTGACCGTCTCGCCCGGCTTGTGGTCCTGCAGGGCATACGTCATGTCGTAGAGGTTTTCGATTCGGGTGCCGGCCATCTCGACGATGCGGTCGCCACCCTTGATACCTGCGAGATCGGCGGGGCCGCCTGTCCGGACGTCGGCGAGCAAGACGCCGCCGGTGGTGGCATCCATAGCCCGGTAGTCAGGAACCGTGCCGAGGTACGCGCCATAGCCCCGTGAGTCGCCTTCCATCGCCGGCGCCGCGGCCAGACGCAGATACTGCGGGGTTACTGCACCGCGCACGACCTCCGAGACAATCTGAGTCGTGAAGTCAGCCACTCGCTGCATCCCGGCGTAGTTGAGAGTATCGGCCTTGTCCTCGGGGGTGTGATAGCGCTCGTGAGCCCCCGTGAAGAAGTGCAGCACGGGGATGCGCTGGGCGTAGAAGCTGGTCTGATCCGAGGGGCCATAGCCATCGCCGCTAGCGGCGACTTTGAGTTTGGCAACGGTTGCCATGCGCTCGATCAGCGGCTTCCACTCGGGCGCCGACTCCGCACCGAGGGCCGCCAGGCCGTCGTCGTGCAGGTTGCCGACCATGTCGAGGTTGATCATCGCTTTCATGCGCGCAAGCGGAATGGGCGTGTGATCGACGAGATAGCCGCTGCCCGCCAAGCCGGACTCTTCGCCCGAGAAGAGACAGACCAGCACGGTGCGGCGGCTGCCCAGGCTGGCCAGCGATTCCTTCAGCGATTGGGCAATTTCGAGGATGGATGCGTCGCCGGAGGCATTGTCGTCTGCGCCGTTGTGGATGGCGTGGACGTTCGGTTTCATGGAGTGCTCCCCGCCATAGCCGAGGTGATCGTAGTGGGCTCCGATGACGACGACCTCAGTGGCTAGCGGGCCTTTGCCCGGGATGATGCCGGCCAGGTTGGATGTCGTCACGAATGTGTTCTTCACGGCCACGCGCCCGGAGACCGTCTGCGCCAGAACGCGGGACCGTGGTTTCAGATCGAGGTCGACGTCCTTCTGCCACTGCCCGAGATCGATGCCGAGAAGCTTCTGGGCGGCGGACATACGAAGCTGAATGACCGGAATCCCGGCCGGGCTTTCCGGGCCGTCGTTTTTGAGGACGGGGATTCTGTCCTGCTCGTCGTCCTGCAGGGGACCGTCGACGAACACGACGGCAACGGCGCCGCGCTCACGCGCCTGCAGAACCTTGTAACGCATGGCCGACCAGCGGCTCGGCTTCCGGCCGTCAAAGATGGACTTGTCGTCCTTCTCCTGCGGCTCATAGCGGAGCATGACCGCGACCTTCCCCTTGAGGTCGATCCCGGCATAGTCGTCATAGCCGAGCGGCGGAGCGGCGATGCCGTAGCCGACGAAGGCGACCGGCCCGGAGAACGGAGCGCTGCTGGAGAATCCCAGCGGCGTCCAGTCGTCCTTCCCGATTCCGCGCAACTCGTTACCATCGTCGAGGGCGACTCCGGTCTTCATGGAGAACGGCTGGCGGTAGGACTTGCCGAAGGCAGGCTCGAGGCCGATGGCCTTCATCCGCGCCTCGATGTAGTCCGCGGCTTTTTCGATTCCCTTGGTGCCGATCCCGCGGCCTTCAGTCTCGTCTGAGGCGAGGAAGGCTACGTCCTTCCGGAGCTGAGGCTCATCGGCAAGTACGACTGAGGACACAAGGATCAATACAGTGACAGCAGTGGAGCGCAAGATCATGGTGGGCCTTTCCGGGCGATACTTCGGTTCATTCTAATGGTTGCGCGAGCGGCGCCCAGTTTCCGTGGCCGATGACGAGAGCGACGCAGTCACCGACGCCCATACCGAAGGCCTGACGCGCAGCGGCCTCGCCGAGGTCGCGCCAATGCGCGGTTCTCAGGAAGAGGCGAAAGGCGACGTCGTCGACCGAGAGCTTCTCGGCCAGCCGGGCGGCGAGCGCATAGCTGGCCTCGCGGCGGTCATCGTCGAAGAACGACTGCCCGTTCCAGAAGTCCCGAATCGTCTCCTCGGTCCAATCGCCGGAGACGTCGCGCAAAGGCGGGTCGGTGGCATACGCGGCGACCACTTCACGTACCCAATATGGATAGGTATCACCCGTCATGCTGTGGGTGAGCGCATGCAGAATCGCCGTTCCGTAGCTCTCCAGAGGTGCCGGAGCGAAGGCGAACTGTGTGGCTGGCCAGCCCGGGATGTAGGCAGCCGTCCCGAACTGTTCGACATTCTCGTCGTCGATCGCGGCGACGTAGTCGTTGAATCGGTGCGCACTGTCAAAGAGCAGGACGAGCGGTTTCGGCCCCAAAGTGTGTGCCATCTCACGAAGACGACCCTTCAACCGTTCCTGCGCCCGCTCCATCAACAACAGCAGCGCATCGGTGTCCGCCGGAGCGCCGCCCGATATCGCGACGAAACGGTCACTGTCGACGATCTCGTATTGGTCGCCGAGCGCGTCTCTCAGAGCCTCGACCCAGATCTCAATAGCGTCGTGAAGGGTCCGCGGGTCTGGATTGGGTTCAATCTCATGAAAAGCCTTCCGATCCGGCGCTGGAAAGCCCTTCCTGTCTCGCATCCACTCCATACCTTGGCTATCATGCGCCCCTATGGCCGGACCGATCACTGAGTTCATCAAACACCACTACCGCCACTTCAACGCCGCCGCCCTCGTTTCAGCTGCCGAGGACTACAACAAGCACCTCGCCGCCGGCGGGAAGATGCTCGTTACCATCGCCGGAGCGATGTCGACGGCGGAGCTGGGAATCTCTCTGGCCGAGATGATCCGCAGAGACAAGGTGCACGCCATCAGTTGCACCGGCGCGAATCTGGAGGAAGACATCTTCAACCTCGTGGCTCATGACCACTACGAGCGCGTGCCCCACTATCGGCAGTTGTCGGCGGAAGACGAGCAGCGGCTCCTGGAGCGGCACATGAACCGTGTCACCGACACCTGCATCCCCGAGGGAGAGGCCATGCGCCGCATCGAGGCGGCCGTGCTTCGGCACTGGGTGGAGAAGGACAAGGCCGGCCGCCGCCTCTTCCCGCACGAATTCATGTACGAGATCCTTCGCGACGGGTCCATCGCCGAGTCGTACCAGATCGATCCGAAGGACTCATGGATGGTTGCTGCGGCGGAGAAGAATCTGCCGATGTTCGTCCCCGGCTGGGAGGACTCCACGCTAGGCAACATGTACGCCGGTCACTGCGTCTCTGGCGACGTGAAGAACGTCCACACCGTGCGCACCGGCATCGAGTACATGATGTCCCTGGCCGAGTACTACACGAGGACCACTGAGGAGGCATCCATCGGCTTCTTCCAGATCGCCGGCGGCATCGCTGGAGACTTCCCCATATGTGTCGTGCCGATGCTGCACCAGGACCTGCAACGCACGGGTGTACCGCTATGGGGTTACTTCTGCCAGATCAGCGACTCGACCACAAGCTACGGCTCCTACTCAGGCGCTGTCCCGAACGAGAAGATTACCTGGGGCAAGCTGGGCATCGATACACCGAAGCACATCATCGAGTCCGACGCGTCGATCGTGGCTCCGCTGATGTTCGCCTACGTTCTGGGGTGGTGAAAACTTTGGAGTGAAGAGTGAAGGGTGAAGGAAGAAGCTTCTCCATTTCACCCTTCACTTCATTGGATCGGGACGCTGGACTTCTGCGAGGTGCCTTTGGCCTTCACGGTGATGTCAAGCGTGGCGAGCAAGGGGTCGACAGTACCCATCTCCATGACCAGAACTGTCGTCGTGACTGCGCTGGAACTGCCGAGGAACTTCACCTTGGGATTGCTGTCGAAGGTAACGTCGCTCGGTTTGGCGTTGAGGACGAAGACGGCGAACTTCGTCGTCTCGCCGCTCTTCACGTGTGGCGCCGCCGCGGGGACGAACATCCGGCCGTCGAGCATGAAGGGATACGGAACGTCGGCCGCGTGGGTAGTATTCTTCACCATCACCCACTTCGGCGCGTTCTCCACGAAGATGGGAGGCAGCACAGCGGTGTCGCCCTCCTTCGGGACGACGATGTCGGCACGCGCGAAGCCCTTGCGGTCAGTCTCGGGGACATGCACCAGCGCCTTCACTCCGTAGGTACCCGCGGGCAACAACAGTGTGGCGTAGTACTTGATCCCGGCGTTGCGGAGTTTCTCGCCGCTCTTTTTGAGGTCGACGTTGACGTTCTGAAAGATGCGGTCGCGAACCATTCCGTCAGCGTCGAACGCATAAATGTAGACCTCCACGGCGGCGCTGTTGCCTTTGAGGTCCCGAAGCAGGTCCGTTCCGTCGATCTCGAGGACGACCGGTACCTGCGCATTGGCGCCTCCGGAAGGAAAGGGGGCGGCCAGCGCGGCCACGCGGACGTCGTTCTGGGGGATGTCGTTGAGGATGATCTCGGCGCTGGTGAGCCGTCGCTCGGCGGCGGATTCGCCGCCACCTTCGTAATAGCCGGCCCGGTTGAATGCCCTGGCACTACCAGGAACATTCACGAGCTTGATGGAGAGGTTGTGGAACTCGCCGGGCTTCTGTGATGAGGCCTGGAAGGCGAGCACGTACACCACTTCCTGCGCCTTGAGCATCCGGTCGAAGTTACCCGTCATGTCGTTCGAGTTCTGGAAGACCAACCCCCCTGTGGGGTCAGCAAGCAACGCTAAACCGGCGTTGGAGTTGATGCGGGCGCCCGTCTGGATGTCGTTCTGGACACGCACACCCTGGATGTCGATGGCGTGCAGAACGACGTCGGAGCCGCGAAAGAACTGGGCCATCTTGCCGATGGAGCTCTGGCTCGTGGTGCTGCCGAAGCGCTGATCGTTGTCCACCATATAGACCTGCCCGTGAGTGACGTTCTCGTTGTCCGTTTTGGCCGAGGAAGAATCGCGGGCATCACGACCGGAGATGACGGATGGGTCGAAGCCCTCGGAAAGAAGGACGATCTGTTTGCGTCCCGGAACTCCGCGCAGAATCTTCGCCAACTGGCCGAGGTAGTCGACCTGCTTCTCGACCTTGGCGCGAATGTACGCCACGTTTGCGCGCTGGATTTGCCCCATCATTAGCTTGGCCTCCTCCGCGGCCAGAGCCGCGTTTCCACCGCCTTTCGACGGGGAATCCGGATTCACCTGCAGGGGGAGGCTCGTGTCGAGCTCCACGATCTTCGTGTCGTTCGAAAGCTGCAATGGGTCGCTGCCGCGGTAGTTCGCGGGATTGGCGATGACTGACGTGATCAACTCGCGGTCGGTAGTAAACGCCGTGATGAGGTGGAAGCCAGTATCGGCATCGATCGTACCGACGCCGATAAGATCGCGAGGCTGCACCGCCTTTTCCACGAACGACCGGGCTGCGTCCTGCGCCCGTGACAGGGAGCGCGGCGAGCTGTTGGCAAGGTCGAACAGCAGCATGAAGTTGCGCCGCGCCGCGGGGTTCATCCGGGTCAGGGCGTGCTTCGAGCCCGAGTCGCCGGCAGGATTGAAGTCGATCGTGTCGAACGACGAGATCGCACGCTCCTTCCCATTGTCCAGGAGCTTGAAGTTCGCCGCGGTCAGTCCACGGACCGGGTTCCCCGAATTGTCGATCACTGTGACCGGCACTTCGACGACATGCACGCTGATGCTTTCCTTGATCTGAGCCTGGGCGGCGACTGCTGCGCACCCGAGAACGAGAACGGCGACGTGGAACCGACGGCTGCGATGGACGCGCATGCAATCTCCTCTATGGAAGGGCCAAGAGTGAAGGGGTGAAGGGTGAAATGGAGATCCGAACTCACCCCTTCATCTCACACTTCCCTTCATCTCAATTCCCGCCCAGGACGACACTCGTCTTTTGCCCGCCGGTTGCTCCCTTGAGCCGGACCGTGACGTCGAGGGTGGCGATGGCGGGATCGATCTTGCCGAGCTCCATGACGAAGGCCGTGGAGCCTGGCGTCTTGGCAGCACCAAGGAACTTCACCTTCTGGTTGGCATCGAAGGTCAGCTCGTCCG